>Ga0233372_1000810_pt1 | contig 13190 bp, 11 predicted proteins | sample ElkDunMinimDraft_4_FD_191538 | JGI IMG/M metagenome (GOLD analysis project Ga0233372, IMG submission 191538) | Fecal eukaryotic communites from dung pellets of Tule Elk in California, USA - Elk Dung D8 | ecosystem: Host-associated > Mammals > Digestive system > Large intestine > Fecal | place... | reverse complement strand
ACCGCCGCAGCGCGGTCGCGTACGAGATACCGGTCTCCGCTGCCCACTCCTTCAAGTTCATAATCATCATTATAGAAAGCTTCTGCTATCTAAAGCACGCTACCGATCCAGCAGCTGGCACCCCCGCCTGGTGTCCGCGACGAGGTGGCGGTGGGTCAGTGGCCGGCGGTCTGCCAGTCGGTGCCCTCGCCGACCGAGACCTCCAGCGGCACCGAGAGCGGATAGGCGGCGCCCATCTGCTCCCGGACCAGTTCGCGCAGCGCGTCGCGCTCGCCGGCGGCGACCTCGAAGACGAGTTCGTCGTGGACCTGCAGCAGCATCCGGGAGCGCAGCCCCGAGGCTGCCAGCGCCGCGTCCACGTGCAGCATGGCGAGCTTGATGATGTCGGCCGCCGAACCCTGGATCGGGGCGTTGAGCGCCATCCGCTCGGCCATGTCCCGGCGCTGCCGGTTGTCGCTGACCAGGTCGGGAAGGTAACGACGCCGGCCCAGGATCGTCTCGGTGTAGCCGTCGGAACGCGCCCGGTTGACCACCTCCTGCAGGTAGTCGCGCACCCCACCGAAGCGCTCGAAGTACTCGGCCATCAGCCCGCGCGCCTCCTCGGCGGTGATACCGAGCTGCTGGGAGAGCCCGAAGGCGCTCAGGCCGTACGCCAGGCCGTAGTTCATCGCCTTGATCTTGCGGCGCTGCTCGGCGGTGACGTCGGCAAGGTCCACGGAGAAGACCGAGGAGGCGGTGGCGGCGTGGAAGTCGGCGCCGGAGTTGAACGCCTCGATCAGCGCGTCGTCCGAGGAGAGGTGCGCCATGATCCGCATCTCGATCTGGCTGTAGTCGGCGGTCAGCAGGCAGTCGTAGTCGCCGCCGACGACGAAGGCCCGGCGAATACGTCGGCCCTCCTCCGTACGGATCGGGATGTTCTGCAGGTTGGGGTCGGTGGAGGAGAGCCGGCCGGTGGCCGCCACCGTCTGGTTGAAGGTGGTGTGGATTCGCCCGTCGTCGGAGATCGACTTCAGCAGCCCGTCGACGGTGCTCTTGAGCCGGGCGACGTCGCGGTGGCGCAGCAGGTGGGCCAGGACGGGGTGCTCGGTCTGGGCGTAGAGCCACTGCAGGGCGTCCGCGTCGGTGGTGTACCCGGTCTTGATCTTCTTGGTCTTGGGGAGCCCGAGCTCGGTGAAGAGGATCTCCTGGAGCTGCTTCGGTGAGCCCAGGTTGAATTCCCGGCCGATCACGCCGTACGCGGCCTGGGCCGCCGCCTTCACCTCCGCGGCGAACTGCGCCTCCAGGTCGGTGAGGTACTCGGTGTCGGCGGCGATGCCGAGGCGCTCCATGCCCGCCAGCACCCGCACCAGCGGCAGCTCCAGCCCGGCCAGCAGCCGCCCCGACTGCTCCCCGCGCCCCGCAAGCTCCGCGCCGATGGCGTCGGAGAGATCCAGGGTGGCCCGGGCGCGCAGCATCAGGTTCTGCTCGGCCACACCTTCGTCGCCGAGCCCGTCGAGGGTGAGCTGGCCGGTCTGCGGGGTGTCGACCCGCAGCTCGCGGTGCAGGTAGCGCAGAGCGAGGTCGGTCAGGTCGTAGGAGCGCTGATCGGGGCGGGCCAGGTAGGCGGCGAGCGCCGTGTCGTCGGTCAGCCCGGCCAGGGGCCAGCCGTGGCCGGTGAAGGCGAGCAGCGCGGGCTTGCTGTCGTGCAGCACCTTGGGCCGGTCCGCGGCGGCGAGCCAGGCGCCGAAGGCGGCGTCGTCGGCGGGTGTGAGCCGGGCCGGGTCGAACCAGGCGGCGGCTCCGGTGGCGGTGGCCAGGGCCACGCCGGTGAGGGTGCCGGTGCCGCGGCCGAAACTGCCGGCCACCGCGACCCCGGTCGGCACACCCGGTCCGGCCTGGGCGGCGAGCCACGGCGCCAGCGCATCGGGGGCCAGGATCTCGCCGGTCAGGTCGAAGCCCGCCTCGGCCTCCGGCTCCACCGCCTCCAGGTACTGGTAGAGGCGGTCGCGCAGGATGCGGAACTCGAGGGCGTCGAAGACCTGGTGCACCGCCTCACGGTCCCAGCCGTGCCACTGGGCGTCCTCCGGCCGCAGCGGCAGCTCGAGGTCGGTGACGAGGCGGTTGATCTCGTAGTTGCGCAGCACGTCGGCGAGGCGCTCGCGCAGGCTCTCACCAGCCTTGCCCTTGATCGCGTCGGCCCCGGCCACGATCCCGTCGACCCCGCCGTAGAGATTGATCCACTTGGCGGCGGTCTTGGGGCCCACACCGGGCACGCCCGGGAGGTTGTCGCTGGTCTCGCCCACCAGGGCGGCGAGATCGCGGTAACGATCCGGTGCGACGCCGTACTTGGCCAGGATGGCCGCCGGATCCATCCGGGCGAGGTCGGAGACGCCCTTGCGCGGATAGAGCACGGTGATCCGGTCGTCGACGAGCTGGAACGCGTCCCGGTCGCCGCTGGAGATCAGCACCTCCATGCCGAGGTCCCGGGCCTGGCAGGCCAGCGTGCCGATCACGTCGTCGGCCTCGTAGCCCTCCTTCTCCACCACCGGGATGCGCAGCGCCTCGAGCACCTCCTTGACCAGGCTCACCTGGCCGGCGAAATCGGCCGGGGACTCGGAGCGGCCGGCCTTGTACTCGGCGTACCTGTCCGTGCGGAAGGAGTGGCGGGAGACGTCGAAGGCCACCACGATGTGCGTGGGCCGCTCGTCGCGGAGCACGTTGATCAGCATCGAGGTGAAGCCGTAGACCGCGTTGGTCGCCTGCCCGGTCGTGGTGGAGAAGTTCTCCACCGGCAGGGCGAAGAACGCCCGGTAGGCCATGGAGTGACCGTCGACGAGGAGCAGGCGGGGCGCAGTGGCTGTCACGCCCACCGACTCTAGTCGCCGCCGGTGACGTTCCCCGCGACCGCCTCGGCGGGGCCGGCGGCGGCCGCGGGGACCTCGCGGAGCTTCCTAGAGCACGTTGGCCAGGAAGGCCTGGGTGCGCGCGTGCTGCGGCGCCGCGATCATCTCGCGGGGCACGCCCGACTCGACCACCACGCCACCGTCCATGAAGACCATGGAGTCGCCGACCTCGCGGGCGAAGCCGATCTCATGGGTGACCACGATCATCGTCATGCCCTCACGGGCGAGGTCCTTCATCACGTCCAGCACCTCCCCCACCAGTTCGGGGTCCAGGGCGCTGGTCGGCTCGTCGAAGAGCATCAGCTTCGGGCTCATCGCCAGGGCCCGGGCGATCGCCACCCGCTGCTGCTGGCCGCCGGAGAGTTGCGAGGGGTAGTTGCGCATCTTGTCGGCGAGCCCGACCCGGTCCAGCAGCGCCTCGGCCCGGTCCCGCGCCTGCGCGCGCTTGACCCCCGCGACGTGCACGGGCGCCTCCATGACGTTCTCCAGCGCCGTCATGTGCGGAAAGAGATTGAAGCGCTGGAAGACCATACCGATGGACCGGCGCTGGGCGGCGACCTCGGCGTCGCGCATCTCGTAGAGCTTGCCGTTGCGCTCCCGGTAGCCGATCAGCTCGCCGTCGACCCGGATCCGGCCGGCGTTGATCTTTTCCAGGTGGTTGATGCAGCGCAGGAAGGTCGACTTGCCCGAACCGGAGGGGCCGAGCAGACAGCAGACCTCACCGGAGCGGACCGTGAGGTCCACCCCGCGCAGCACCTCCAGCGAACCGAAGGACTTGTGCACGTCCTGCGCGTCGACCATCACCGCGGCGTCGGCGTCCGGTCCCGGCTGCTGCGCCGGGATCAACTGGCCGGTCATACGTCCCCCGCCCCGCCGGCGCTGCTGCTGCCGGTCTCCGCCGTGATGGTGCGCAGCCGGGTACGGGCCCGCGCCGAACGCCCGACGCCCTTGGAGAAGTGCTTCTCCAGGTAGTGCTGCCCCACCAGCAGGACGCTGGTCAGCGCCAGGTACCACAGGCAGGCGGCGACGTACATCGGGAAGACCTGGAAGGTCCGCGAGCCCACCGCCTTGAGTTGGAAGAAGAGCTCGGCGGAGACCGGCACGAAGGCCACCAGCGAGGTGTCCTTGAGCATCGCGATTGTCTCGTTGCCGGTCGGCGGGATGATCACCCGCATCGCCTGCGGCAGCACGATCCGCCGCATGATCTGGGTCCGGCTCATGCCCAGCGCCGCCGCCGCCTCGGTCTGTCCCTCGTCCACCGACTGGATCCCGGCCCGGACGATCTCGGCCATGTAGGCCGCCTCGGAGAGCCCCAGGGCGAGCATGCCGGCCACGAATCCGGTCAGGATCTCCAGAGCGCTGAAGCCGAAGAGCCGGGCCTCGAAGTTCTCGATGCCGAAGAGCGCACCGAGCTGCCGGTCGAAGGGCAGGCCGAACTCGACCCGTGCCCAGAGGATGCCCAGGTTGCCGAAGAGGATGGCCAGCACCAACCGGGGCACGCCCCGGAAGAACCAGACGTAGAGCCAGGCCACGCCGCGCAGGACCGGGTTCTCCGACAGCCGCATGACCGCCAGCACGATGCCGAGCACGATGCCGATCAGCATCGACAGCACCGTCAGGGCCAGGGTGCCGCGCAGCCCTTCCATGATCGGCGGGCGGAACATCTCGTCGACGATCATCGGCCAGTTGAAGGCCTTGTTGGTGACGAGCAGGTTGACGAACATCGCCGCCAGCACCGCCAGCACGGCGATGGCGACCCAGCGTCCGGGGTGCCGGACGGGCACGGCCTTGATTGGTTCAGGCCGTGCCCGCTCCGGTGTTTCCACGGTCATGGTTACGGGTTGACCGCGGACTCTGCGATGCCGCCGGCCTCGACGCCCCACTCGGCCAGCACCTTCTCGTACGTGCCGTCGGCGACGATCGCGGCCAGGGCCTCCTGCACGACCGCGGCGAACTCGGCCTGGTCCTTGGCGACGGCGTAGCCGTACGGCGCCGACTCGTAGATGTCGCCGAGCAGCTCGAGCTGGTTGTTGGACTGCTTCACCGCGTACGCGCCGACCGGCGAGTCGGCCAGCATGGCGTCGTCCTTGCCGCTGATCACCGCGGCGGTGGCGTCGCTCTGGGCCTGGTACTGGTCGATGGTGATCTCCGGCTTGCCGGCGTCGGTGCACGCCTTAGACCGGGCGGTGATGTCGTCGAGCTGCACCGTGCCCACCTGCACCGCGACCTTCTTGCCGCAGGCGTCGTCGGGGTTGATCCCGCTCGGGTTGCCCGCCTTGGTGGCCCACTGGGTGCCGGCGGAGAAGTAGCTGACCATGTTGACGGTCTTCTTGCGGTCCTCGTTGATGGTGAACGAGGAGACGCCGATCTCGTACTTGCCCGACTCGATCCCGGGCAGGATCGCGTCGAACGGCGCCGACTCGTACTGCGCCTCGAGACCGAGCTTCGCGGCGACCGCGTTGAACAGGTCGATGTCGAAGCCGACCACGGTCTTGCCGTCGGTGTCGAGGAACTCGGCCGGGGCGTAGGTCGCGTCGGTGCCGACCTTGATGACGCCGTCGGCCTTGATGGCGTCGGGCACCTTGGCGGCGAGCGCCGCGTCGGCGGTGGCCTTGGGGGCGTCCGGGGCGTCGTCGTCGGCGGCCTTGTCACCGCAGGCGGCGAGGCTCAGCGCCAGCAGGGCCGCGCCGGCGGCGCCGACGAGGGCCCGGCGACGGTGGTTTTCGATGAACATCTCTATTACTCCTTAGATCTCGCCGCGGCCGTCAGGCCACACCGAGGTAGGCGTCCTTGACCGCCGGGTCGTGCAGCAGTTCGGCGCCGGTGCCGGTTTTGACGATGTGACCGGTCTCCAGCACGTACGCCCGGTGGGCGCGCGCCAGCGCCTGCTGGGCGTTCTGCTCGACGAGCAGGACGGTGGTCCCCTGCTGGTTGATCTCGGTGATGATCGAGAAGATCTGCTGGATCAGCATCGGCGCCAGCCCCATCGAGGGCTCGTCGAGCAGGAGCAGCTTGGGGCGGCTCATCAGGGCCCGGCCGACGGCGAGCATCTGCTGCTCGCCACCGGAGAGGGTGCCGCCGAGCTGCTTGCGCCGCTCCGCCAGACGCGGAAAGAGGTCCAGCACCCGGGCCAGGTCACTGGCGATCCCGGCCCGGTCACGGCGGGTGTACGCCCCCATGTCCAGGTTCTCCATCACCGTCATGCCGGGGAAGATGCCCCGGCCCTCGGGTGCCTGGCAGAGCCCGCGGCGCACGCGCAGATCTGCCCGGAGCTTGGAGATGTCCTCGCCCTCGAACCGGATGGCACCCGAGGCGATCGGCCGGATGCCGGAGATGGCGCGCATGGTGGTGGACTTGCCGGCGCCGTTGGCGCCGATCAGGGCCACGATCTCACCCTCGTTGACCGTCAGGCTGATGCCGTGCAGGGCCTTGATCCGGCCGTAGAGCAGGCTGACGTCTTCGATCTCAAGCAGCATCGTCCGGTACCCCCAGGTAGGCCGCGACCACCCGCTGGTCCTCCCGCACATCGGCGGGGAGTCCGTCGGCGATCTTCTTTCCGAACTCCAGCACCACGATGCGGTCGGTGACACCCATGACCAGCCGCATGTCGTGCTCGATGAGCAGCACCGTCACACCCTGGTCCCGGATCTTGCGGATGAGCTGGAGCAGCTCCTCCTTCTCCGCCGGGTTGAAGCCGGCGGCCGGCTCGTCCAGGCAGAGCAGCACCGGATCGGTGGCGAGCGCCCGGGCGATCTCCAGCCGGCGCTGCTCGCCGTAGGAGAGGTTGCGCGCCGCCTCGTGGGCCCGGCCGGGGATGCCGACGAACTCGAGCAGGCGGTGCGCCTTCTCCAGCCCGTCGCGCTCCTCGCGGCGGTGCCGGGGCAGCCGGAACAGCGCCGACATCACGCTGGTCTTGTGGTGCGCGTCGGCGCCGACCTGGATGTTCTCCAGCGCCGTCATCTCCGGGAAGAGCCGGATGTTCTGGAACGTCCGGGCCATGCCCATCTTGGTGATCTGGTGCTTCTTCTTGCCGGTGATCCGCTGCCCGCGGAACCGGATCTCGCCCTCGGAGGGCTGGTAGATGCCGGTCATCGCGTTGAAGCAGGTGGTCTTGCCGGCGCCGTTGGGGCCGATCAGGCCGAGGATCTCCCCCTTGTAGAGGGTGAAGTCGACGTCGTTGAGCGCCACCACCCCGCCGAAGCGGAGCGTGACGTGGTCGACCTCGAGCAGCGGCTCACGCTCGGCCGGCGTGCTCTCCGCGGCCGGGGCCGCGGCCTGCTCGGGAACGGACGGCTTCTGCACGGTCTCATCCACCGACGATCACCTCCTTGCGACGGTCCTTGAACTCCGCCGCGCGCTGTCGGTTGGGTATCAGCCCCTGCGGCCGGAAGATCATCATGATGATCAGGATGAGGCCGAAGAAGAGGAACCGGAACTCGTAGAGCTCGATGCCGAAGACCTCGATGCCGCGGAACCGCTCGATCAGGTACGCCGCCAGGCTCCCACCGACGAGCGCGCCGGTGATGTTGCCGGAGCCGCCGAGGATCACCGCCGCCAGAATGATGATCGAGTTCAGCAGTTCCAGGTTCTGGGAGCTGACGAAGTTCTGCTTGCCGGCGAAGAGAGCGCCGGCCAGGCCACCGATGAAGGCGCCCGCGGCGAAGGCCCAGAGCTTGAACTTGAAGGTCGGCACACCCATCAGCTGGGCGGCGTCCTCGTCCTCGCGGATGGAGACCCAGGCCCGGCCGACGCGGCTGCGGTTGAGGTTCCGCACCCCGATGACCACCAGGATGATGATCGTCAGCACCAGCCAGTAGTACGGCCTCGGGTCGAGCACACCGAAGATCGGGGTGCCGTCGCCGTAGGTGCCCGGGGGGTGCGGGATCTGGTTGAAGCCGCGCTGTCCCCGCAGGAACTCCGAACTCTGGGCGGCGATGCGGATCATCTCGGCGAAGCCGAGGGTGACGATGGCGAGATAGTCGCCACGCAGTCGCAGTGTCGGCGTACCGAGCATGACACCGGAGATCATGGTGAACCCGAGCGCCAGCGGCAGGGCGACCAGCCACGGCCAGAGCGTCGAGAGGTCACTGCTGGGCGAGGTGAGCACCGCGACCGTGTACGCGCCGACGGCGAAGAAGCCGAAGTAGCCCAGGTCGAGCAGGCCGGCGAAGCCGACCACGATGTTCAGTCCGACCGCGAGCAGCGCGTAGATGGAGACGGTGAAGAGCACGTGGCCGAAGTTGGAGCCGGTGGTGGGGATCGGCCCCAGCCACTGGTAGAACTCCCGGTTCGGCAGGGCGTAGAAGAAGACGATGAGCGCCGCGATACCGACCCAGCGCACCCAGCGGGGAGCGTGGTGCCAGCGCTCGGCGATGCCGTGACGGCCGGCGCGGAACTTCTCTGCGACGCTTGTCATGCGCGTGCCCTTCCCAGTGACTCGCCGAGCAGACCGGTGGGCCGGAACATCAGCAGGACGATCAGAACGACGAACGCCGAGAGGTCCTTCCACTCGCCACCGAACAGGCCGGACGCGTAGTTCTCGACCAGACCCAGCAGCAGGCCGCCGAGGAGCGCGCCCCGCAGGTTGCCGATACCGCCGAGGACCGCGGCGGTGAACGCCTTGAGTCCGAGCAGGAAACCGACGCTGTAGGTCAGCGTGCCGATCCGGACGTTGTAGAGCAGACCGGCGACGCCGGCCATCGCGCCACCGATGATGAAGACCACCAGGATGATGCGGTCCTTGTTGATGCCCATCAGGGCGGCGGTGTTGGCGTCCTGGGCAACGGCCCGGATGCCCCGGCCGATACGGCTGCGGTTGATGAAGTAGTCAAGGCCGACCATCATCCCGAGCGCGGCCGCGACGATCAGTACCTGGACCGCGGTGATCTCCACGCCGTTGATGGTGAAGAGCGGCTCGGTGGAGATGAGCTTCGGCATGCCCTCCGGGCGCCGGCGGGTGTAGATGCCGAAGGCCTCGGAGATGGCGATGGAGGCGCCGATCGCGGTGATCAGGAAGGCCAGCGGCGGGGCGTTGCGCTTGCGCAGCGGCCGGTAGGCCACCCGCTCCAGCACCACTGCGGTACCCGCCGAGGCGAGCGCACCCGCGGCCATCGCGACGAGCAGGAAGAACAGAATCGAGCCCAGCCCGGTGACGACCGAGTCTCCGTCGAGACCGAAGGCTGCCAGGATCCAGATCGAGGCGAAGGCGCCGGCGATGAAGACCTCGGAGTGGGCGAAGTTGATGAGTCTCAGCACGCCGTAGACCAGCGTGTATCCGAGCGCGACGAGGGCGTAGATCGCGCCGATCGTCAGGCCCGTCGTGGTGAGTTCCCCGAAGTTGGAGAACAAGCCGTCGAAGTTCAAGGCAGGACGCTCCGTAAAGGATGGCGAAAGAAACGGGGTGCGGCCGGGAGCGTGCTCCCGGCCGCACCCGCGATCACTGCGAAACCGTCAGGTCGGGGACCAGAACCCTTACTTGATTTCCTGGTCCGGAACGACCTCACCGTTGACGACCTTGTACGCCCAGACCTTGACCTGGTCGGCCTCGAGCTCGCCGTTGGCGGCGAACTTGTAGCTGGCGGCAACGCCGTCGCCCTCGTAGCCCTTCACGAACTCGAGCATCTTGGCGCGGGTGCCGGCGCCGTCCTTGATGCCGGCGAGCAGGATGTTGGCGGCGTCGAAGGCGGTGTCGCTGTAGGTGCCCGGGTCCTCGCCGAAGGTGGCCTTGTAGTCGTCCTTGAACGAACCGCGGGCCTCGGTGGCCGGCTGGCACGGGCAGGTGAGGATGGTGCCCTCGGCGGCGGCAGCGCCGGCGCCGGTGATGTAGGACTTGTCGTTGACGCCGTCGCCGGCGACCAGGGTGACCTTGACGTTGGCGGCGCTGAGCTGCTTGCGGATCAGGCCGGCCTCCTGGTAGTAGCCACCGTAGAAGACCACGTCGGCACCGGAGTTCTTGACCTTGGTGACCACGGCCGAGAAGTCGGCCTGCTTGCCGTCGCCCTGGACCTTGTCCTCACCGACCACGCTGGCGCCGAGGACCTTCTTGACCTCGCTGGACAGACCCGCGCCGTAGGCGGACTGGTCGTCGATGACGTAGACCTTCTCGGACTTCAGCACGTCCTTGATGTACTTGCCGGCCGCGGGGCCCTGGCTGAGGTCGTTGCCGACCACCCGGAAGAAGGTCGGCCAGCTCTGGTCGGCCAGCGTCGGGTTGGTCGCGGACGCGGTGATGTGCACCAGCCCGGCCTCGGAGAAGAGCGGGTTGGCGGCCTCGGACTCACCGGAGTACGCCGGGCCGACGATGCCGAGAAGCTTCTCGTCGTCGATCGCCTTCTGGGCCAGACCGGGGGCCTGGGCCGGGTCGCCCTGCGAGTCCAGCGGAACCAGCTCGACCTTGCAGTCGGGGTTCGCCTTGTTGTACTGGTCCACGGCGAGCTTGACGCCGTTGTTCTCGTTGATGCCGAGGGCCGCCGAGGGCCCGGTCAGCGCACCGAAGAACGCGATCTTGCTGCCGCAGCCGTCGGCGGCGTCGCTGCCACTGTCCGACTTGCAGGCGGCCGTGCCACCAATGGCGAGCGCAGCGATGGCCACACCGCCGAACAACCGTACGAGCTTCTGCCTCAAGGCCCGAACCCTCCTCCGTCACGTGGCTCGAACCACACGCCGCCAATTGGCTATTGCGCTGACAGGCCGAGCCAGACCGATGTCGCGGTCTGGGGCGGGACGTTATCCCACCAGCGCGGCACGGCGGAAGGACCCGGAGAAGTGGTTGACCTAACCGTTACAACACCCGGCCGGTCGATGCGACGTATGTAAGATCCTAGCTCTGGAGTTCCTGGCCCAGCCCGTCCGTGGACGTTTCGGTCAGAATCCGCTCGGATACCTCGCGCATGCTCATGCGATGGTCCATCGCGGTGCGCTGGATCCACTTGAACGCCTGGGACTCCGTCATGCCATAGGCCGCCATCAAGGTCCCCTTGGCGCGCTCCACGCTCTTGCGGACCTCGAGCCGGTCGGTGAGACCGGCGACCTCCGCCTCCAGGGCGCCGATCTCGGAGTAACGGCTCAGCGCGACCTCGATCGCCGGTACCAGGTCGCTCTTCTGGAAGGGCTTGACCAGGTACGCCATCGCGCCGGCGGCGCGGGCACGTTCGACAAGGTCACGCTGGCTGAAGGCGGTCAGGATGATCACCGGTGCGATCCGGGCGCCGGCGATCCGCTCCGCCGCGGCCAGCCCGTCCATGATCGGCATCTTGATGTCGAGGATCACCAGGTCCGGCCGGAGCTCCTCGGCCAGCCGCACCGCGGTCTCGCCGTCGGCCGCCTCGCCGACCACCTCGTAGCCCTCCTCGCCGAGCATCTCGGCGAGATCCAACCGGATCAGCGCCTCGTCCTCGGCGATCAACACCCGCCTGCGCGGCGCATCCTGCGGCGTCTCGGCCACGAGCCCTACCCCCACCACGTCCGACCCGGCAACCGCCAGCCGGGTGTCACCGGGCTTAGCCTAGTGGGTAACCTGTGCGGTACCGGCAGGCGTCACCCCGTACGGCGGGAGGCTCCGGCCGGACGGTCCCCGTATTCCAACTGGCAGAGAAGCGGAGCTCAAACCTCCGACAGTGTGGGTTCGAATCCCACCGGGGGCACCTCTCGATCGGCGGCGTGTTCTCTGTGCACTCCGCGCACGGCCCCGACCGAATCGATGATCGGTTTCAGCTCACCGCGGTCAGCGCCCGGGCCAGGTCGGCCCGCAGGTCCTCCGGATCCTCCAGCCCGACCGAGAGCCGCAGCAGTCCCGCCGCCGGCTTCGCCGCGCCCTCGACGGGCCGGTGGGTCAGCGACGCCGGGTGCTGGATGAGCGTGTCGACCCCGCCGAGGGAGACCGCGTGGGTGATCAGTGCGCACCCGTCGGCGACCGCCGCGGCCGCCGCCGCACCGCCGTCGACCTCGAACGCGAGCAGGCTGCCGGTCCCGGTCATCTGCCGGCCGATCAGGTGCTGCCCGCCGGCCGTGCCCGGGTAGTGCACGGCGGTCACGCCGGGGTGCCCGCCGAGCCAGGCGGCGAGCTTCTGCGCGCCGGCCTGCTGGGCCCGCACCCGCAGCGGCAGCGTCTGCAGGCCGCGGTGCAGCAGGTACGCCCCGAGCGGGTGCAGCACCGCTCCGGTGACCGCGCGCACCTGGCGCAGGCGGGCCGCCCACTGCTCGTCGCAGGCCACCACGCCGGCCAGCACGTCGCCGTGCCCGCCGATGGACTTGGTGGCGCTGTGCAGGACCAGCGCCGCGCCGTGCCGCAGCGGCTGCTGCAGCACCGGGGTGGCGACGGTGTTGTCGATCAGCAACGGGACGTCGCCCGCGGCGGCGGCGAGGGCCGCGATGTCGACCAGGTCCAGGCTCGGATTGGCCGGGGTCTCGGCGATCACCAGCGCGGTGTCGGCCCGGATCGCCGCGGCGACCTCGTCGGGGGTGGCCCAGGTGACGGTGGTGCCGAGCAGCCCGGTGGCGAGGACGTGGTCGGTGCCGCCGTAGAGCGGACGGACCGCCACCACGTGCCGGCGCCCGTCACGGGTGGCGGCCAGCAGCGCGGCGGTCAGCGCCGCCATGCCGCTGGCGAAGGCGACCGAGGCCGCCGCGGACTCCAGCTCGGCCAGCGCCTGCTCGAAGCGGCCCACGGTGGGGTTCCAGAGCCGCTGGTAGACCGCGCTGGTGCTCTCGCCCGGGGTGCCGCCGCCGGCGAGCAGCTCGTACGCGTCGCCGCCGGCGGTGACCGACGGCAGGGGGTTGGTGGTGGAGAAGTCGATCGGTGGCACGTGCACGCCCAGGGCGGCGAGGTCCTCGCGACCGGCGTGCACGGCCCGGGTGTCAAGTGCGCTCATGCGGTAAGCGTCGAATATCAGCGTGCTTCAGCGCAATAGAAAAGAATATGCTTCTGCGATCCCGCGTACTGCGAAATATTCTTCGGAGGGCCCTGCCGATATGTCCACTTCAGCGAATGATGTGCGGCGCTTCTCCGCGCTCGACGAGATCGACCACGCCATCCTCACCGAGTTGTCCGCCGACGGCCGGATCCCGAACAACGCCCTCGCCGAACGGGTGGGTGTCGCCGCCTCGACCTGCCTGACCCGGGTCCGGGCGCTGCGGGAGGCCGGCGCCATCCGGGGCTTCCACGCCGACATCGACCCCGCCGCCCTCGGTCTGCCGCTGCAGGCGCTCATCTCGGTCCGGCTCGCCAAGCACGCCCGCGCCGCCGTCGACGCCTTCCGGGCCCGATCGGTCCGGCTGCCCGGGGTGATCTCCGTCTTCCACGTGGCCGGC
>Ga0233372_1000806_pt1 | contig 13218 bp, 12 predicted proteins | sample ElkDunMinimDraft_4_FD_191538 | JGI IMG/M metagenome (GOLD analysis project Ga0233372, IMG submission 191538) | Fecal eukaryotic communites from dung pellets of Tule Elk in California, USA - Elk Dung D8 | ecosystem: Host-associated > Mammals > Digestive system > Large intestine > Fecal | place... | reverse complement strand
GCCGAGCTGCGTGACGGTCCAGCCGGTGCCCACGTCGCCGTAGCGGGCGAGGAGCGTCGACGTGCCGTCGTCGTGCACGCGGATGAGCTCGGCGCCCGGGGGGATGCGCGAGTGCCGCAGCCACCACAGCGGGACGATGTAGCCGGGGACGTCGCGGTACTGCAGCTGGGGCGAGGACTCGAACCGCAGGATGTCGATGGAGCGGTCGTAGGGGCTGAACGGCGAGCCGGGGTAGCCCAGGCCGTGCACCTCGAAGAGCTGGGCGGGGGTGGTCGCGAAGGCGACGTCCTCTGCGCGGACCACGTAACCGGCGATGCGGTCGTGACCCTGCGTGAGGTGAGCGTGCGCCAGCGACGGGGTGATCGCCTTCTGCATCAGTGTCACGTTGGGCTTCCTTGCCGGATCGGACTGAAGGGGAGGATTCCGACGACGCCGACGATTCTCACCTGATCCCGGGCGCATGTCCAGGAGTCGAAACGTATCGACGGGGACCGCTCCCACTCCGGGGCGCGCAATTAGGCCGAACGGGTGAAGCAAGCGGGGGACGTTGTATCCCCGATCCGGACGAACCGGACGTCAGGTTACTCCAGGTGGGCGACGAGCGACGCCGCCAGACCGGTGTACGAGCCCGGCGAGAGGTTTCGCAGCCGCTCCGTGACGTCGGCCGGGAGCCCGAGCGAGTCGACGAAGACGCGCATGTCCTGGGCCGTCAGCCGGTGCCCGCGCGTCAGCTCCTTCAGGCGCTCGTAGGGGTTCTCCATGCCGGGCACGCCCGCCACGGCGGCCGCGCGCATGGCGGACTGGACGGCCTCGCCCAGCACCTCCCAGTTGCCGTCGAGCTCGCGCGCGAGCATCGCCTCGTCCACCGCGAGCCCGCGCAGACCGCGGCGCACGTTGTCGATCGCGAGCAGCGAGTGCCCGAACGCGGGGCCGATGTTGCGCTGCGTCGTGGAGTCCGTCAGGTCGCGCTGCAGGCGGCTGGTCACGAGCGTGGAGGCGAGCGTGTCGAGCAGCGCGCTCGAGATCTCCAGGTTCGCCTCGGCGTTCTCGAAGCGGATGGGGTTGACCTTGTGCGGCATGGTCGACGAGCCCGTCGCGCCGGCGACGGGGATCTGGGTGAAGACGCCCCGGCTGATGTACGTCCACACGTCGGTCGCCAGGTTGTGCAGCACCCGGTTGAACCGCGCGACGTCCGCGTACAGCTCGGCCTGCCAGTCGTGCGACTCGATCTGGGTCGTCAGCGGGTTCCACGTCAGACCCAGGTGCTCGACGAACGTGCGCGAGACCATCTGCCAGTCGGCGTCCGGCACCGCGGCCAGGTGCGCGCCGTAGGTGCCCGTCGCGCCGTTGAGCTTGCCGAGGTACTCGTCGCCCTCGATGCGGCGCAGCTGACGGCGCAGGCGGTGCGCGAGGACCGCGAGCTCCTTGCCGAGCGTCGTCGGGGTCGCCGGCTGACCGTGCGTCAGGGCGAGCATCGGGACGGCCGCGTGCTCGGCGGCCATGGCCGCGACCTCGTCGACGAGCGCGACCGCCGCCGGGAACCACACCTCGCGCACCGCGCCCCGGACCATCAGCGCGTAGGACAGGTTGTTGACGTCCTCGCTGGTCAGCGCGAAGTGCACGAGCTCGTTGACCTGCGGGAGCACCGTGTCCGGGCGCAGCGCCTCGGGGGCCGCGGCGATGCGGCGCTTGAGGAAGTACTCGACGGCCTTCACGTCGTGGACCGTCGTGCGCTCGATCTCCGCGAGCTCGGCGATCTCGTCGGCGCCGAACGTCGCGACGACGTCGCGCAGGTACTGCTGCTCGTCGGGCGCCAGCTCCGGGGCGCCGGGGACCACGGCGTGCGACGTCAGGTGGATGACCCACTCGACCTCGACCTCGATGCGCGCCCGGTTGAGCGCCGCCTCCGACAGGTGGTCCACCAGCGGCGCGACCGCCGGGCGGTAGCGGCCGTCGAGCGGGCCGAGCGCGATCGGCGGGGTGACGTCGGCGAGGGGGACGCGGGGGGTGGGGGCGTCGTCGAGCGGCATGGGGCCAGTGTTCCAGAGGGCGACGGCGAGGTGTGCGGGGCGTCCGGAAGGGTGGGGAGCGCGTCTGCCGCGGGCTCGCGCTGGGCCGGACGGGTGGTGGCACTGCTCCGATCTGCCCGGATCACACCCGAAAGAGTGAATTGTTTGTGAACGTCGGCGACTCGAGTTGCGACGTCGCTAACTTCCTGCGCCGACGCACCCGTCCTCGGGGTGGATGCACAAGCAGCCGACGAGCGTGACCGTCGACGTCGAGGGCCCCGCGGGCGTGAGCGACAAGGGAAAGCCCACCTACCGCAGCTTCCATGTCACTCACCGCAGTCGCTACTTCTGAGCCACCCGCGATCGACGGAGTCTGGACCGAGCAGCAAGGAGGAGCGCGTGTTCGAGAACCGTGCGGGGCGGGTGCTCGGGGCCGAAGGTCGCGAGGTCGGCACGGTGTACCTGGAGGAGGAGGAGCTGCGCCGGCGGAGTACGCCGCGGTGGTGGGGCGTCCTCGGGGGTTGGGTGGTCGAGCCGGCGATCCACCAGCACTACTGGTCGTCGGACGGCTCCATCTACGAGGACGCGATCGTCTACGGCGAAGGGCTTCGCCGCTCGGTGGGTCTGTGGAAGGCGTCGCAGGTCGAGGTGGACGGTGTGATCCGCCCCGTGCGCTGGGCCACCATCGCCGAGTCAGAGGAGGTTCGGGCGTGGATGGAGGGGCGCGCACAGGACTAGGTGTTCGTCACGACCCGGCGAGCAGCCGCACGACGCGCCCGTCGACGGCCGCCCACGCGCTGCACCGCAGGCACGCCGAGACGGCCGTCGGCGAGCCATGCTCCATGTGCGGGGTCGAGACCGAGCGGAGTGCGCGATCAGTCAAGGGAAAGCCCAAGAACATGAGGCAGGTAGAGCAGGACCACATTCAGGCGAGGTCCCGTGGCGGTAACAATTCGCCATGGAATCGACGTGAGATATGCGCCAGATGCAACAACGGCAAGGGGGCAAAATAGGATGTTCGGCATCGGTTCGGCACGCACGCCGCGCTCGAAGGAGGTGGTGACGACTTCCGCCGAGGTCCTCGAGGTTGGACGTACCGTGACGTTCGTGGCGCGGCGGAGTGGCAGCTGGGTGTACCTTTCCGGCCACGAGACCGACGACTCGGAACCTCTGGCGGTGCACTTCAGCCATCTGGCAGGTGTCGATCCCGGCCTGGTCACGTTGCGTCTGCGAAGGTGCCACTACGCCTTGAGGTACGACGCGGGAGCCCCGTGGCACGCCTTCGGGCCCGTCGAGGACGACGAGATGGACCGGCTCCTGGAGACGGGCGTTGTCGACGCACAACGAGCAGACATCGTCGCTGGGTCGGGGGACGGCGCCTGATGAGGTGTCGCGGCTGACGAGGTCGGTGACGGGCGAGTCGACGGCCGTCCGATGCCCGGTGGCACCGTCGCGTCACGCGAAGTTGAATGATGTAGCAAAGCCACGAGGATGCTGCTGGGGGGAGTGCCGGGAGGCAAACTTGAATCCAGGGCGAATCAAGTGGAGACGTTCTGATGAGGCACGCGCCCCGTCGTCATGTTCTGGTGCGGGCGCCCCGTCACGCCTGCGACGTCCTGGAGCGCCTGTTTCCATCGCCAGCAGACGCGGGGCGGAGAGAGATTTTGGCGGACCGGCCGCTATCAGCGAATCAGGCGAGCGGGTGCCGATCACGCAGGGCGGGCCCCGTCCCCATCGGGCGCAGCAGGCGGGCGGCGGCGGCGGCGGCGAACAGCCTTCTTCTCATCCTCGCGTCGACACCGTCACCGTGAACTTCGGGTCCCGCCCGACCTGCCGCGTCGGGCCCACGACCTGCTCGAGCGTCGGTCGGTAGTGCAGGTGCGAGTTCCACACCGCCCACAGCTCGCCGCTCGGGCGCAGGACGCGTGCGGCGTCCGCGAACAGCGTGCGCGCGACCGCGGGCGCGACCGCGGCGCCGACGTGGAACGGCGGGTTGAGCAGCACGAGGTCGACGCTCGCGTCGGGGATCTTCTCGGTCCCGAGGGCGCGCGTCACGGTCACCCGGTCGGCGACGCCGTTCGCCTCGACGGTCGCGCGTGCGGACGCGACCGCGGCGGCGGACTCGTCGGTCGCGACCACCGTCAGACCGGGTCGCGACCGGGCGAGCGCGACGGCCAGGACGCCCGTGCCGCATCCGAGGTCGACGGCGGTGCCCGTGGTCTGCGGGACCTCGTCGAGGTGGGCGAGCAGCGCGCGCGTCCCGATGTCGATGCTCGTGCCGGCGAACGCGCCGCCGTGCGCGCACACCACCAGGCCGTCGTGCTCGGCCCATGCGTGCGTCGCGCGGTCGGGCCAACGCCGCGTCGGGCGCTCGGCCGCGGGGCGCGGGGACGAGGCCACCAGCACCCGTGACTTCTGCCGCGCGAGCCGCGCCTCGACCACCGCGAGGTGCCGTCCGAGGACGTCGTTCATCGCGGTCGTCATGTGCTTGACCCGCCCGCCGGCGACGACGACGACCGCCGGGTCCGCGTGCTCCGCGACGAGCGCCGCGACCTCGTCGAGCGCGTCGAGGGATCGCGGCAGCTGCAGCAGCACGACGCGGGCGCCCGCCACCAGGTCGGCGGTCAGCCCGTGCTCCGTGAACCCGCCGATCCCCAGGCGCTCGGCGTTCTCGCGCAGGGCCAGCTCACCGGTCAGGCGGTCCTGGTGGGTGCGGACCCCCGTGACGGCGAAGCGGCTGACGGCGCCGAGCGTCAGCGCGCCGTACCGGTCACCGACCACCACGACGCTCCCGTCGGGCGCACCCGTCAGCAGCGGCGCGGCCTCGTCGAGGACCAGCCGGTCCGTCGCGTCGACGGCGTAGAGGTTCGGCGCCTCGAGGTCGGGGTGGCGACGCAGGTCGTCGAGGACGTCGCTCATCGAGGGCACCGTGCGGGGATCACCTGATCGAGGCTAGCAACGGCCCAGCCGCGGGTGACCACTGGTCACTTGGGAGGGGTTCGGAGGCGCCGAGGTGCTCCCACGTGACCAGTGGTCGAGAGCTGGGGGCGGCGGGTGCTCCCGAGTGACCAGTGGTCACCGGTGCGGCGCGCACCGGCAGGGTGCCCCGCGCCGCCACCCGGGTGAGGTGCGCACCCCGTCGGCGCGGCGCGTGCGGGGGTCGTCGGGCCCGACGTCCTCCCTGGTTACAGTCGCGCCGTGCAACGGAGCCACACGGGCCGTCGGCTGTGGGTCTGGGTGGTCCTGCTGGGGCTGACCGGACAGCTCGCCTGGACGGTCGAGAACATGTACCTCAACGTGTTCGTCCACGACACGATCACGGACTCCCCGGCGGTGCTGGCGACGATCGTCGCGGCGAGCGCCGTGGCCGCGACGGCGGCGACGCTGCTCGCCGGGGCGTGGTCGGACCGGGTGGGCCGGCGGCGCACGTTCATCGCCGGCGGGTATGTGCTGTGGGGCGCGAGCACGGCCGCGTTCGGGCTGGTCGGCGTCGACACCGCGGCGTCCCTGGCGCCCGCGCTCGACGCGGTCGTCGTCGCGGTCGTCGGGATCGTGCTGCTCGACTGCGTCATGAGCGTGTTCGGGGCCACCGCCAACGACGCGGCGTTCAACGCGTGGGTCACGGACACGACCGACGCGTCCAACCGCGGCCGGGTCGACGGGGTGCTCGCGACGCTGCCGCTGCTGGCGATGCTGCTGGTGTTCGGCGCGCTCGACCCGCTGACGCGCGACGGCCGCTGGTCGGTCTTCTTCGCGGTCGTCGGCGGCGCCACGGTGGTGGTCGGTGTCGTCGCGTGGTTCGGGCTGAAGGAGGCACCGACGCCGCGCCCCGGGGGCACCTATCTCGCGAGCGTCGTGCACGGGCTGCGCCCCAGCACCGTGCGCGCGCAGCCGCGGCTGTACGTCGCGCTGTCGGCGTGGGCGGTGCTCGGCACCAGCACGCAGGTCTTCATGCCGTTCCTCATCATCTACGTGCAGCGGTACCTCGACATCGACGGGTACCCGGTCGTGCTGGCGTCGGTGCTGCTGGGCGCCGCGGTGGTCAGCGTGCTGGGCGGGCGCGTGCTGGACCGCGTCGGGCCGCACCGCGCGATCCTGCCGGTCGCTGCCGTGTACGCCGTCGGGCTGCTGCTGATGTTCCCGGCGCGCGGGATGCTCGCGGTCATCGGTGCGGGGATCGTCATGATGTCCGGGTTCATGCTGGGGGTCGCGGCGGTCTCCGCCACGGTGCGCAACCTGACCCCGCCGGACCGTGCGGGCCAGGTGCAGGGCCTGCGGATGGTGTTCGCCGTGCTGATCCCGATGGTCGTCGGCCCGTTCCTGGGCGCGGCCGTGATCGTGGGCGCCGACGAGACGTACGTCGACCTGGGCGTCGTCAAGCAGGTGCCGACGCCGTGGATCTTCGTCGCGGCGGCGGTCGTCGCCCTGCTCGTCGTCGTCCCCGCGCGGCGGCTGCGTGACGCGCCCGTGCCCGTGCCCGCGCCCGTACCCCTGGCCGTCCCCGACGAGACCCCTGACGTGGAGGTGCCCTCGTGATGACACCGTGGGGCGAGACCCTGGACCCCGACGCGATCCTCGCGGGCCCCACTGCGATCCTCGCGGCCCCCGCTGCGATCCTCGCGGAGCACCCGCGCCCGCAGCTGGTGCGCGACTCCTACCTCAACCTCAACGGCCGCTGGGACCACGCGTTCACGCACGCGACCGACGAGGAGCGCCCGCAGGTGTGGGACGGGCCGATCCTCGTCCCGTTCTCGCCCGAGGCGCCGCTGTCGGGCGTCGGCCGCACGCTGCAGCCCGACGAGGCGCTCTGGTACCGGCGGACGGTCACCCTCCCCGAGGGGTTCGTGCGCGACCGCGTGCTGCTGCACCTCGGTGCCGTCGACCAGGACGCGCAGGTGTGGGTCGACGGCACCGACGTCGGCGGGCACCGTGGCGGGTACCTGCCGTTCACGCTCGACGTGACGGACGCGCTCGCGGACGGCGACGAGCACGAGGTCGTCGTGCGGGTCCGCGACGTCACCGACACGTCGTACCGCAGCCGCGGCAAGCAGAAGCTCGAGCCGGGCGGCATCTGGTACACCGCGCAGTCGGGCATCTGGCAGACCGTCTGGCTCGAGTCCGTGCCGGCGCGGTGGGTGGACCGGCTCGTCCTCACCCCGGACCTGACGACCGGCGAGGTCGAGGTGACGGTCGTGCCCGGCGGGGTGCCGGCCGGCGACGACGCCCCGGACGGGACGGCGCAGGTCGTCGTCCGCGCCGACGGCCGCGAGCTGGCCCGCGCCACGGTCCGCTCCGGCGTCCCGACGCGCATCGCCCTCGGCCCCGACGTGCGCCGGTGGTCCCCCGACGACCCCTTCCTCCACGACGTCGAGGTCACCCTGGGCGACGACCACGTGACCAGCTACGTCGGCATGCGCTCGTTCGGCGTCGGGCCTGACGCGCACGGGCGCACGCGCCTGCTGCTCAACGGCGAGCCGTACCTGCACGCGGGCCTGCTCGACCAGGGCTACTGGCCCGACGGGCTGTACACGCCGCCGTCGGACGCCGCGATGGTCCACGACATCCGCACCGCCAAGGACCTCGGGTTCACGATGCTGCGCAAGCACATCAAGGTCGAGCCGCTGCGCTGGTACCACCACTGCGACCGGATCGGGATGCTCGTCTGGCAGGACATGGTCAACGGCGGGCGGACGTACCACCCGGTCGTCGTCACGGCGCCCGTGCTGACGCCGCTGCGGCTCGACGACTCCCGGTACCGCGCGTTCGGCCGGCAGGACCCCGAGGGCCGCGAGGAGTTCCTCGCGGAGGTCGACGCGACGGTCGAGCTGCTGCGCAGCGTGCCGTGCGTCGCGCTGTGGGTGCCGTTCAACGAGGGCTGGGGGCAGTTCGACGCCGCCGCCGTGGCCGCGCGCGTGACCGCGCTCGACCCCACGCGACCCGTCGACCACGCGTCGGGCTGGCACGACCAGGGCGCGGGCGACGTCGTCAGCCGGCACGTCTACTTCCGCCCCTACCGGCTGTCGCGCGCCGACGCCGCCGACCCGCGCGCCGCGGTGCTCTCCGAGTACGGCGGGTACTCCTACCGTGTCCCGGGGCACACCTGGTCCGACAAGGAGTTCGGGTACCGGCGCTTCCGCGACCGCGACGCCTTCGAGCGCGCCTACCTGCGGCTGCAGCACGAGCAGGTCGGGCCGGCGGTCGACGACGGGCTCGCGGCGTTCGTCCACACCCAGCTCGCGGACGTCGAGGAGGAGACGAACGGGCTGATGACGTACGACCGGCGGGTCCTCAAGGTGGACGCCGACGCCGTGCGCACGTCGAACCTGCGGCTGCGCGCCCGCCACGACGCGGCCGCCGGCGTGGCTCCCGCCCGCCCGGTGCGCGTCACCGAGCGTGAGATCACCGCCCCCGTGAGCCTCACGCTGCCCGACGGCCGCTTGAACCCCGACGCGGTCGGCTGGACGCGCACACCGCTGGTGACGACCGACGGCATCGGCCGCGGCCCGCGCGGGCTGGGCCGCAACAAGCGGTGGGAGTACTGGGCGGTCACCACCCCGACGCACGTCGTCGCGCTCGTGACCTCGGCGATCGACTACGCCGCCGTCCACGGCATCTGGGTGCTGGACCGGCGGACGGGGACCGCGGTGTCGCACGACGCGATCGGTGCCCTCACCGGGTCGGTGCGGCTGCCCGGGACCCTCGGACGCGGGAAGGTCCGCACCAGCACGCGCCAGGTGAGGATCGCGATCGACGAGGTGCCCGGCGGCACCCGGCTGCGGGCCGTGGGGCCGCGCGTGCGGGTCGACGTCGTCGCGCACCGGCCCGACGGGCACGAGTCCCTGGGTGTCGTCGTGCCCTGGTCCGACACCCTGTTCCAGTACACCGTCAAGGACGTCGCCCGCCCCGCCACGGGCACGGTGCGGGTCGACGGGATCACGTCCGACGTGCCCGCCGGGGAGTCGTGGGCGACCCTCGACCACGGCCGCGGCCGCTGGCCGTACGACGTGCGCTGGAACTGGGGAGCCGGGTCGGGGGTCACCGACGGGCGGGTCGTCGGCCTGCAGGTGGGCGGACGGTGGACGGACGGCACGGGGTCGGTCGAGAACGCGCTCGTCGTCGACGGCCGCCTCACCAAGATCAGCGAGGAGCTGGTCTGGGACTACGACCCGGACGACTGGCACGCGCCCTGGCGCGTCACCGGCACGGACGTCGAGCTCACCCTCACGCCCTTCCACCTCAAGCAGTCCGCCACCGACCTGAAGGTCTTCGCGTCCCGCACGTCCCAGAGCTTCGGCCACTGGTCGGGGCGCGTGCGCGACGAGACGGGGACGTGGGTGCAGGTCCGCGACGTCGTCGGCTGGGCGGAGGACGTCCACAACCGCTGGTGACGCACGCCGCCGCGGCCGCCGGGGTGGTGCTGCGCCCCGTGGGACGGTCACCGGTTAGCCTGGCCGCGCCGTCCACCGTCGGGCGGCACCCCACCCCCGGAGGTCCTCGGTGCCGACCCGCTCCACCGCTGCGGTGACGGCGCTGTCCGCCCTGCTGGTGGTGCTGGCGGTGCTCGCGGCCGCGGTCGGCGGGCCGCTGTCGTTGGCGGGTCGCGGCGGCGAGGTGCCGGTGCCCACCGACACGCCGTCCGTCGAGGTGGTGACCGCCTCGCCCGCGCCGAGGCCCCCGGACCTCGACGACGTGACCACGACGTTCGAGTGGGTCGACGGGATCGTCCGCGCGCTGCAGGTCCTCGCCGCGCTCGCCGGCGTCGTCGTGCTGGTGCTGGTGGTGCGGTACCTCGCGCGGGGCTGGCGCCTGGACCGGCCCGCCGGCGACGAGGACGACGCGCCCGCGGGCGACGAGACCGACGACGAGCTCAGCGACACCGCCGTGGCCGCCCTGCGCGAGGGGGTGCGCGCGGCGAGCCGCGCCCTGGAGGACGACGTGCCACCCGGCGACGCCGTGATCGGCGCGTGGGTGGCGGTGGAGACCGCCGCGGCCCGCACCGGTGTGGTCCGCGACCCGGCGGAGACGGCCGGTGAGCTCACCGTGCGCGTGCTCGGCGCCACCCGCGCCGACCCCACGGCCACGCGCGCGCTGCTGCGGCTGTACCTGTCCGCGCGGTACGGCACGCACGGCGTCGACGCGGACGACGTGCGGCGCGCCCGCGACCTGCTGACGGTCGTGGGGCAGGGGCTGGTCCCGCGCGAGGACGGCGCGGGTGAGGACGACGCGGGCCGCGAGGACGCGACGGACCGGGAGGCCGCCCCGTGACCGCGCCGCGCCCGCTGCTCCGGGCGGCGTGGGACACCGCCTGGCGGCCGCTGGCCGTCGGCGCCGCCGTCGGTGTGCTGGCGTGGGCGCTGGGCATGCGGACGCCGTCCGCGCTGGTCCTGGGCCTGGCGGCCGCGACCCTGGCGGCGGTGCTGCAACGGGTCGACACGCTGCCCGAGCCGCGCCCGGCCCGCCGCGCGCAGGCCGCGCGCGACGGCGGGCGCGGCGAGGTCCTCGACGTGGCGTGGTCCATGGTCGGCCGCGACGGCCGCGTCACCGAGCGCGCCCTGCGCCCGCTGCGCGCCGCCGGCGCACGCCGCGTCGCACGCCACGGGCTGGACCTGACGGACGACCGGCAGGCCGACGCGCTCACCGGGCTGCTGGGCCGACGCGCGTACGGGACCCTCACCCGGCGGGGCCACCCGACCCCGACCGTCGGGGACCTGACGCACACGCTCGGCGTGCTCGAGCGGCTCGGTGCCACGCGGTCGCGCACGACCGCCCCCCACGACCCCCCGGCCGCCGACGCGCGGCCCGCCCCCGACCCGAGGAGCCCCCGATGACGCCGACCCCCGCGCCGCTGCCCGTCGCCGACGTCGCCCGCAGCGGCCGTGCCGTGCTCGACGAGGTCGCCACCGCCGTCGTCGGGATGGGCGGCCCGCTGCGCGTGGCGCTCGCCGCGGTGCTGGCCGGGGGGCACGTGCTGTTCGAGGACGTGCCCGGCCTGGGCAAGACCCTCGCGGCGCGCAGCCTGGCGACCGCGCTCGGCCTGGACTTCCGTCGCATCCAGTGCACGCCGGACCTGCTGCCGTCGGACGTCACGGGCTCGTCGGTGTACGACCCGGCCACGGCCGAGTTCACCTTCCGCCCGGGGCCCGTCTTCGCCGGGCTGCTGCTGGCCGACGAGATCAACCGCACCGCCCCCAAGACGCAGTCCGCGCTGCTGGAGGCGATGGCCGAGCGGCAGGTGAGCGTCGACGGCACCACGCACCGGCTGCCCGCGCCGTTCCACGTGGTCGCCACCTCCAACCCCGTCGAGTACGAGGGCACCTACCCGCTCCCCGAGGCGCAGCTCGACCGGTTCATGGTGCGTCTGGCCGTCGGGTACCCCGGGCGGGACGCCGAGGTCGACGTGCTGGCCCGGCGCCTCGCCCGGCGCGAGGAGGGCGCGTCGGTGCGGCAGGTCGTCGACGTCGCCACCCTGCTGGCCATGCAGGCGGGCGTCGAGGCCGTCGCCGTGGACCCCGACGTGCTCGCGTACTGCGTGGACCTGGCCGCCGCGACGCGCACCCACCGCGCGGTCGAGGTCGGGGCGTCACCGCGCGGGTCGCAGGCGCTGGTGCTGGTGGCACGCGCGCTCGCGGTGCTCGACGGCCGCGACCACGTCACGCCCGAGGACGTCAAGGAGGTCGCCGCGCCCGCGCTCGCGCACCGGCTGTCCCTCACGCCGCAGGCGTGGGCCGCGGGCCTGGCCCCCGGGACGGTGGTGCAGGAGGTGCTCGCGCAGGTCGCGGTGCCGACGACGGCCCGCCGCGCGTGAGCCTGCCGGAGCCGCCCCCCGCGCGGCCACCCACGTGGGGGCAGGACCCGGACCCGTCCCCGGCTCCCGCCGCGACGGGGCGGTGGACGCCCGTGCGCGCCGCGACGTGCGCCTCGGCCGCGTGCCTCGTCGTGCTGCTGCTGGGGGTCCTCGCGGGGCGTCCGGACGCCGCCGTGCTGGGCGTCGCGCCGCTGCTGCTGGCCGTGCGGGCACTGCACGGACGCCCCGCCGGGCCGGTGCGGGCCAGGTTCGAGGCCGGCGACGTGGACGACGACCCCGACGCGCGCGGCGGCGGGGGCCGGCTGCACGCCACGCTGCGCCTCGAGGGCCCGGGGCGGTGGGCCGCCGTCACCACGACGCGCCAGGGGCGCCGCGGCACCGAGGTGCTGGTGCGTCTGGCGGACGAGCGCCGGCTGCCCGTGGTGGCCCGCACCGTGCGCACCGGGCCGCAGGAGGTCGCGACCGCGGTCGTGCAGGGCGTCGGGCTCGACGGTGCGTCGGTCGCCGAGCCGACCCCGCCGGTCACCCGCAGCACCGTGGTGCTCCCCGCGACGACCCCGCTGCTGGACCTGCCGCTGCCGAGCAGGCTGCGCGGGCTCACCGGCCCGCACGAGTCGCGCCGCCCCGGGGAGGGCGGCGGGCTGCGCGACGTCCACCCGTGGGCGCCCGGCGACCGGCTGCGCCGCATCGACTGGCGCGTGACCGCCCGCCGCTCGCCCGACCTGCGCGAGCTGTACGTGCGCCGCGAGCACGCGCAGGCCGAGGCCGTCGTCGTGCTCGTCGTCGACTCCCGCGACGACGTCGGCCCGGACCCGCGCACGTGGCGCGGGTCGGTCGCGCCCCGCCCGCAGGACGCGACGTCGCTGGACCGTGCACGGCAGGCTGCCGCGTCGCTGGCCCGCGCGTACCTGGCCGCCGGTGACCGTGTCGGCCTCGACGACCTGGGCGTGCGCCGCCGCCCCGTGCCCCCCGGCGGCGGACGCCGGCAGCTCGACCGCATCCGGCACGCGCTGGCGCTCACGGCCCCGGAGGGGGAGCCGGCGGCACGGCTGCGCCCGCCGCGTCTGCCGTCCGGTGCGCTCGTCGTGGTGTTCTCCACCTTCCTGGACGACGAGTCGGCGGCCGTCGCGGCCCGCTGGCGGACCGCCGGGCACCGCGTGGTCGCGGTCGACGTGCTGCCGCGCCTGCGGGCGTCGGGCCTGTACGACCGCGAGCGCCTCGCGCTGCGGATGATGACGCTGACCCGCGAGGACCGGATGGCCGAGCTGGCCGACCAGGACGTCGAGCTGGTGACGTGGCGCGACGAGCCCGCGGTCGCGCTGCGGGTGCTGGCCCGTCGCGCGCAGCGGCGCGCCGGGGCGGGGGTGGCACGGTGAGCGCGCGGTTCGGCTCCGAGGGGTTCGG
>Ga0233372_1000803_pt1 | contig 13229 bp, 11 predicted proteins | sample ElkDunMinimDraft_4_FD_191538 | JGI IMG/M metagenome (GOLD analysis project Ga0233372, IMG submission 191538) | Fecal eukaryotic communites from dung pellets of Tule Elk in California, USA - Elk Dung D8 | ecosystem: Host-associated > Mammals > Digestive system > Large intestine > Fecal | place... | reverse complement strand
TACTAAAATTCATATCGATGAAATTATTTGGCAAGTTATTGAACAAATGATTCTGTATCATAATGCTCAAATCGAAGTGAATATTTTGGTTAAGAATTCTGATTTTTTAATCATAAACGGCAATCCACAGTTACTTCAATTAGCATTAAATAATATCATTGAAAATGCAATAAAATATTCAGACAATCAACCTGTTAAAGTTCTTTTTGAAGATAAGAATAATCATTTAGAAATTTCTGTTTTTGATACCGGAATCGGCATTCCACTTGAAGATGTTCCAAATATAACAGCTAACTTTTTCCGTGGTCAAAATACGCAGTATTATACCGGAAAAGGCATCGGTTTATCAATGGCAAACATTATTTTTACGTTGCATAATATCCAATTACAATTAAAAAATAATCAGCCAAAAGGTATAATTGCCAAACTTTCTTTTCCTAAAAATGATTAATAATTCTAATCGAATTCTAATCTAACTTAAAATTCACTTTAATTTTCAACTTCTACTTTTGAATCAAATGATTTGAAAGTGAAAATGAATATCTTATCAACCCTAGTAATTTCTTGTTTTTGTGTTTTACCATCGCAAGCACAGAATTTTAATTTGCAAGAAATTGAAACTTATTTTTTACAAAATAATTTAAGTTTAATCGCAAAAAAATATCAGATTTCTGAATCTGAAGCTTTGCTTATTCAAGAAAAACTGCTTCCAAATCCATCGTTAGCAATTAGTGAAGTGAATTTATGGAAAAACGGTTCGGCTGAACAACTTCCTTATTTGTTTGGTAAATATGGACAAACGCAACAAATTTCTCTTGAATTGGAACAGTTAATTGAAACAGCAGGCAAACGAAAAAAACGAGTTGCGATTAAAGAGAACGAAATTAAACAAGTGAATTTTGAGTTCGAAGAATTACTTCGCGAACTTAAAAAAGAGCTTCGATTAACGTATTGGAATTTGTTTCGAATCAGTGGAACGTGTCAACAAACAGAAGCTTTAGTGCAACTTTATCAGCAGTTAAATGAACAATACACACGACAAGCAAATCTGAAAAATATTTCTCAAGCTGATGCCTATCGCGTTCAAACTGCTTTCTTGAATTTACAATCTGAAAAAGCCGAATTACTTCAAGAACAGGCTGAACATTTATTGAGGTTGCAGCAATTAACTCAAATTCCGAATTTAAAATTAGAGCAAATTGTTTTTCCGATTATTCCTACAGATTTGTCTCATAAAATCCCATTAAATTTTTCTGAAACAACGCAACAAAACAACATTTCTTTAATGCTTCAAAACAACCAAATTGATTTGGCTAAAAAGCAATTAGATTTAGAAGAAGCGCAACGTATTCCTGATTTAAATCTGCAAGTAAATTATGACCGAGGAGGCAATATTATGCGTGATTTTGTTGGTGTTGGTGTTCGTTTTGATTTGCCCGTTTTTAATAGAAACAAAGGAAATATTTCTGCTGCCAAAAGCAATATCGAAATGCAAAAAGTAGAAAGAAATGCCATTGAACGACAAATCGAAAACGATTCTAATTTTGCCATTACTCAGTTGTTTCAATTTGAAAAGTTAATGAAGCAGCGTAACGATTTTAGCCAAGAAAATGCGACTGATTTACTTCAAAATTATTACAAACATTTACAGAATAAACACATCACTTTAATGGAATTTATAGATTTTACTCAAGCACATTTAGAGTCTCAAAAGGCTTATAATCATTGGGTAAATCAATATTTCATAAATTACGAACAGTTACAATATTTAGCAGGAAAAGATTTTTAGATATGAAAAAAATAAGTCGATATATTTTAGTTACAGGTTTTTTTATGACCTTGTTTTCTTGTGCGAAAAACACAAATGAAGAAATGACTCTAAGCGATTCAGATTCTCAGAAATTTTGTTTAAATGAACAATTAAAAAAAACTACTCAAATCACTGAAGTTTCTGAGCAACCTGTTCAAGAACAAATGATATTTTCTGGTAAAATTGAATATAACGAAAATGATTTGGTTGCTTTTAAAAGCCTTTTAGAAGGTTTTGTTGAAAATGTTTCTTTTGAATTAGGCGATTATGTGAAGCAAGGTCAGGTTTTAGCAACTGTAAAATCATTTCAAATTCAAGAACTAATTCAACAACAAAAAGCATTACAAAGTCAAATTGTTTTTTTAGAGCAAAAGAAAAAATCGCAACAAGAAATGTTACAGGACGGATTACTTGCAGCTCCCGATTTGTTAGAAACGGAACATGAACTTTCTCAAGCTCGATTGGATAAAAATCGAATTCAAGAAAATTTGAATTTATATAAAGCAATTGGTAATGGAATCTTTCAGATTGTTGCTCCCAAAAACGGTTACATTATTCAAAAAAATATCAGTAAAGGTCAAACCTTGACTTCAGATAGCGAACCTTTATTTGCAATTTCAAATCTAAAGCAAGTTTGGGTAATGGTTAATATTTACGCAAGTAATTTAAGATATATAAATGTTGGTGATGCGGTTAAAGTTAGAACTGTTGCTTATCCTGATGATTTATATCAAGGTAAAATAGATAAAATATATAATGTTTTTGATGATAATGAACACGTTTTAAAGGCAAGAGTTGTTTTAGAAAATCAGGATTTAAATTTAATGCCAGGACTTGGAGCAGATATTATTATTGATAAAAATTTGAGTAATGAAGTTGCTTTCGCAATTCCAAATAAAGCAAAAGTTTTTAATAATAATAAAGAATATGTTGTGGTTTATAAAAACGATTGCGAATTAGAAATTCGTAAAATCAATTCTTTTGCTCAAAATGAGGAGTTTACTTATATCAAAGAAAAATTCGATGCTAACGAAAAAATCGTAACAACAAATGCATTATTAATTTTTGAACAATTAAAACCATAATCAATGAAAAAGTTAGTACAAGCAATAGTTACGTTTTCATTGAAAAATACTTCTTTGGTGATGTTTTTGACCTTAGGTCTATTATTTGGTGGGATTTACGCTTTAAAACACACACCTATTGAAGCATTTCCGGATGTAACAAATACAAGAGCCCGAATCATTACGCAATGGCCAGGACGTAGCGCCGAAGAAATGGAGAAGATGATTACGTTACCTATCTCTAAAGAAATGAATGCCATTCCTAAAAAATCTAACATTCGTTCAGTGTCACTTTTTGGATTATCTGTTGTAACTGTTCAGTTCGAAGATGGGGTAGATGATTTTTATGCGCAACAATATGTTTCAAATAAATTAAACGGAATTAGTTTGCCAGAAAACGCTGAAGTTTCAGTTGAGCCACCTTCGGGGGCAACAGGTGAGATTTTTAGATATGTAATTAAAAGTGATTTACCGATTAAAGAAGTTACTGCTATTCAAGATTGGATAATTGAACGTGAATTACTTGGTGTTCCTGGAGTTGCCGATGTGATAAGCTTTGGTGGAGAAGAAAAGATATTTGAAATTCAAATCAATCCAACCGAACTTAAAAATTTTGACTTATCACCTTTAGATGTTTATGAAGCTGTTTCAAAATCTAACATAAATGTTGGTGGAGATGTTATTCAACAAGGTGACCAAGCTTACGTAGTTCGTGGAGTTGGTTTGTTAGATAAAATCGAGGATATCGAAAATATAACAATTAAGTTAAATGGTTCAACTCCAATTTTAATAAAAAATGTAGCCAATGTAGCTATTTCTAGTAAACCGCGTTTAGGTCAGGTTGGTTACAATGAACATGATGATTTGGTTGAAGGAATTGTGATTATGCTTCGCGGTGAAAATCCTTCTGAAGTTATCGATAGGTTAAAAGAAAAAATAACAGAACTTAATGAACGAACACTTCCTGAAAATGTTCAGATAGAATCGGTTGTGGACCGAACAAAATTAGTAAACAATACAGTAAATACGGTTTCTAAAAATATAGTTGAAGGCGTGTTGTTAGTTTCTTTAATAGTATTTGTTTTCTTATACAATTGGAAATCGACAGTAATTGTTGCTTCGGTAATTCCGCTGTCGTTTTTATTTGCGATTATAATGCTGAAGATTCAAGGTTTACCAGCTAATTTAATTTCGATGGGTGCTTTAGATTTTGGTCTTTTACTCGAAGGAACTTTGGTAATTGTCGAAACCGTTTTTGTTTCTTTAGCCACGCTGCAGCATAAAGTTGGTCCAGAACGATTTGCTAAAATGAGCAAATTAGGAGCCATTAAAAAAAGTGCCGGAAGTGTTGCTTCTTATATATTCTTTGCATTAATTATTTTAATTGTAGCTCTGTTGCCAATTTTCTCTTTTCAGAAAGTCGAAGGTAAAATGTTTACTCCATTAGCATTTACTTTAGGATATGCACTTTTAGGCTCGCTTATTTTAAGTTTGACCTATGTACCAGTGATGTGTAAATTGTTGTTCACAAAGAACATTGAAGAGAAAGAAAATTTTATTACACGTTTTTTTCATAAAACCATTTACGGAATGTTTCAAAAAGCTTTCAATTACAAAAAAGTTACAGTTGCATTTTTTATAGGTTTGTTAGCATTGTGTGCCATTAAATTTTCTAATTATGGTTCTGAGTTTCTACCACAATTAAACGAAGGTGCGATTTATATTCGAGCTACTTTACCTAATAGTATTAGTTTGCAAGAATCAACCAAATTGACAAAAGAAATGAAAAAAATCTTGGTTGATAATTGCAAAGAAATTGATTTTATTTTGACTCAAACTGGTCGACCAAATGATGGTACCGATCCAACAGGTTTTTTTAATATCGAATTTAATGTACAATTAAAGGATGAGAAAGATTGGAATCGCGCGGTATCAAAAGAAGAAATTATTCAAGAGCTTCGAACGCAATTAAATCATTATCCAGGAATCAATTTTGGATTTAGTCAACCCATTCAAGATAATGTTGAAGAATATGTTGCCGGAGTTAAAAGTTCGTTAGTTATCAAGATTTTTGGAGATGATTTATATGATTTAGAATCTTATGCAAATGACGTAGCTCAATCAATAAAAAAAGTTGAAGGAATTACAGATATTAATGTTTATAAAAATATTGGTTTACCCGAATTACGCATTCAATTGCACGATTCTAAAATGGCTAAATACGGAATTCAAACTGCCGATGTCCAAGCTGTAATTGCAATGACAATTGGTGGCCAAGCCGCAACAAAGTTTTATGAGAATGACCGACAATTTGATGTTGTTTTGCGTTTTCAAGAATCTTACCGAAATACACCAGATAAGATTAAAAACATTTTAATTCCAACAAGTAATGGTCAAAATATTCCTTTACAAGAAATTGCAACCATCGGATATCAAACAGGACCTGCTTTTATTTATCGCGAAGGAAATAGTCGTTACATCGGAGTTGGTTTTAGTATTGAAGGTCGAGATTTAGGAAGTACAATTGCAGAAGCTAAAGAAGTTGTTGCAAAAGAAGTTAAACTTCCAAAAGAAAATCATTTAGAATGGGCTGGTGAATTTGAAAGTAAAGAGCGCGCAACAAATCAATTAATGACTGTAATTCCAATTTCTTTGGTTCTGATTTTATTATTGTTGTATAGTAATTTTGGTAATATGAAAGATACTGCAATTGCATCGATAACTATTCCTTTTGCTTTTATTGGCGGATTTTTATCACTTTGGATAACAGGAACCGTTTTTGGTATTTCTGCAGGAATCGGGTTAATCATACTTTTTGGAGTAAATACCATTAACGCAATTATTTTGATTGCTGTGATGAAAGAATATCTGAAAAAAGCTTCTCTAAAACAAGCTATTGAAAAAGGTGTAAGTTCTCGAATTCGTTCCATAGTTATGATTGCTTTGATGGGATCGATGGGATTATTACCTGCAGCACTTTCGACAAGTATGGGTTCTGAGATTCAAAAACCATTAGCTATTATGATTGTTGGCGGATTATTAATTTGTCTGATTCTTTCATTTACTGTTTTACCAGTTATTTTTTATTTTTCGTATCGCAAGCATAAATCATAATTTTTTTATTAATTCAAAGTTTTTCAAAAGGGCAAAAATTAATTTGTCCTTTTTTTTATTTTTTATTTTGATATTAAATAAAAACAAATAACTTTGTAATTCAAAGTGAATTCTTATGAACGAAAAATTTTCTGATGATTTAGCTCACATACGCTCCATGATGGAACGTTCATCCCGTTTTGTATCTTTAAGTGGTTTATCTGGAATTGGAGCAGGGGTAACTGGTGTTATTGGTGCTTTTTTTGCAAATCAAATTATTGAAAAATCCGGAGGTATAACTAATGGTTATTACAATCATCAAACGGTTTACGAATTAATTATTGTTGCTTTAATAACTTTAATTGTAGCTTTATTTTTTGGTTCTTTTTTTACGATTAGAAAAAGTAAAAAATTAGGTTTAGCTGTTTGGACTTCAACTACCAAAAAAACAATGATTCAACTTTCAATTCCTTTGTTAGTTGGTGCCATATTTTGTTTGGCTTTAATCAAGTACGAATTTTTTGGTTTAATTGCCGGAACGACTTTAATATTTTACGGACTAGCGCTTTTAAATGCTGAAAAATATGTGTTTTCAGATATTAAATATTTAGGTATGCTAGAAATACTTTTAGGATGTATTTCTTTATTTTGGATAGGGCAAGGTTTGTTATTTTGGACCATAGGTTTTGGTTTTTTACACATCGTTTACGGAATCATTTTGTACAGAAAATACAAATAATGAGTATTATTAGTGGTTTAAATAAAGAGTTTGAAAGTCGTGTTCGGCTTGGAATGATGTCGGTTCTTATGGTTAACGAAAGGGTTGATTTTACAGAAATGAAAAATTTGCTTCAAGTGACCGATGGAAATTTGGCAAGTCATTCGGCTGCGCTCGAAAAAAATCAATATATCGAAATTAAAAAAGAGTTTGTTGGGAAAAAACCGCGAACTTCTTACAAAATAACAGAAATTGGAAAACGTGCATTTCAAGAGCATTTAAATTTTCTTGAAAAAATGATGAGGCAATAAATTGTCTTATTTTTTTACTTCATAACTTTGAAACGCAAAGTACTTTTAAATAAATAATTATGAAAAAACATCTATTAATTTTCTTAAGCACATTGGTTTTTGTCGTGCTTTTTTACAATCAAGATTTAGGTTTAAATCTATCGATTTTTGCTATCTTTTTAATGGTTTTCAATTTTGTTCAAAAACCCGAAATGCTAAAAGATAAGCGTGCGTTATTTTTAGCTACAACCGTTTTACTGTGTTCGTTATCAAATACTTGGTTAACTAGTTTTGTGACTTTTTTGGCGGTAATGGTTTCTTCATTTGTATTTCGATTATATTGCGAAAATCAAAAGTTGAGATTAATCATGCAATCCGTAATTTTTGCTTCGAACTGGTTTGCTTATGTGGTTCAGTTTTTTCAATTCAATACTTGGTTTGAAACTAAAAAATCAGATAAGGATAAACTTTTTATAAAAGTCTTTTCGTACGTTGTTTTACCATTCTTAATTTTGGGTGTTTTCTTTGCCTTGTACGTTTCAACAAGTGATACTTTGTTGGCTTGCTATCAACGTTTTGAATTAGATATTAATTTCTTTATCATTTTCGTAGCGATTTTTGGATTTTATATTTCGTTTGTTTTTTGGAATGCTAAAATTTATGAAGTTTTTGTAACCTTGAATCGTTCGTTAAAATCAAACTTTACTGAAGATGCAAAAGAGAATCAAAAACCAACTTTCGATTTTCTACCTTTGGAGTTCGAAATGCGAAGCGGCATCATCACCTTAGTTTGTTTAAACTTGATGTTGCTTTTCTTTATCGTTGTTTTTAATATCGAACATATTCAAAATCCGGTCATTCATTTGCGCGATTTTAGCAGTAGAATTCACGAGCAAATTTATTCGATTATCGGTTCGATTGTTTTGGCAATGTTGGTGATTTTATTCTACTTTAAAGATGCATTAAACTTTATTCAGAATAATAAATACTTGGTACTAGGTGCAAAATGTTGGGTGATTTTAAATGCATTTTTAGTTGTTTCGGCAGTTTATCAAAATACAATTTACGTAACCAATCTCGGATTGACTTACAAAAGATTGGGTGTTTATATGTTTTTGATTCTTTGTTTTTATGGATTGCATTTTACTTTTAGAAAAATCAAAAATCAAAAAACGAATTTTTATTTGATTGATAAAATGACTTGGGGATTTTTCTACACTTTGGTTTTTTGTTCTCTTTTTAATTGGGGAAGTTTGATAACCTATTATAATTTGACTTTAATTGAAACCGATATTGATTATTTAGAATATGGTTTGGATGGAAACGAAAAAGAATTGTTTGAATATTACAAAACTAAAAATTTAGAAATTCCCGAATATTTAATTGATGAAGTAAATCAACAAAAAGAAAAATCATTTTTATCTTCTCAGTTATATTATCAAACCGTAGATTTAAATCCATAAAAAAATCCGAGCAATGTCTCGGATTTTTGTTTTATTTTCTTGGAGTTCTACGTTCGTTTCGTAAAGGTCTATCGTTTTCGGTAGATTTTCTTTCGTTTCTAATTGGTCGTTCGCTTCTCGATTCAGTTCTATTTCTGGTCGAAGATTTATCACGAGTAGGCGGTGGCGTAACACGACTTGCTCTAGATGGCGCTTTAGGTAAACTTGCTTCTTCTGTTTTGCTAGAATCGCCAATTAAACGATTTAGTTCATCCATTTCTGTTTTAGTAATTTCTCTATAATCGCCAAGCGGAACATCTAAAGAAATATTAATGATACGAACACGTTTAAGTGCTACAACTTCATAATCTAAATATTCGCACATTCTACGAATTTGTCTATTTAAACCTTGAGTTAAGTAAATTCGAAAAACAGTTCTGCTGATTTTTTCAACTCTACATTTTTTAGTAATCGTATCTAAAATCGGAACACCGCTTCCCATTCTTGTAATAAAACGGTCGGTAATTGGTCGGTCAACCGTAACAATATATTCTTTCTCGTGATTGTTTCTCGCGCGTAAAATTTTGTTTACAATATCACCATCATTAGTCATTATAATCAAACCTTCCGAATCTTTATCTAATCTTCCGACAGGAAAAATACGTTTCGGATAATTGATGTAATCTACAATATTGTTTCTAACATCTAAATTTGTGGTACATTCAATACCCGCTGGTTTATTAAAAGCTAAGTAAATTGGCTCGTCAAGATTGGCAGTGATTGATTTGCCGTCAACACATACTTCATCAGTTGGTGTAACTTTGGTTCCCATTTCCGGTACAATTCCGTTTATGGTAACTCTTCCTTCATCAATCAATTTATCTGCCTCACGACGCGAGCAAAAGCCGGCTTCTGATAAAAATTTGTTTAATCTTGTTAATTGTTCTTCCATGATACAAAATTACACTTTTTAAACGGATTATTCACTTTCTAAAAAAGAAACTGCCTGTTTATAAACTTGGTTATGAACCAACGCATGTCCTAAATTTTCGGTGCTTATAAATTTTACATGCGGATTTTTATTTACAATTTGAACAGCATCGTTATATGGAACGATGGCATCATCTTTATCATGAATAATTAATAAAGGCTTATTTATTTTTTCCACAAAATTTTCAGAATTGAAATAAGTAGTATCGATATCAAATTTTTGAATGAAGATATTTAGATACGAACGATACGTTCTGTTATTTAGTGAAAGTAAACTTTTGTAATTTCTGGTGATGCGATGAAAAATATTCGGACTTCCTAAACCAATTATTCTTTTTACAAACGGAAACTGATATTTAGATTGTGCATAAAACATGGTCATTCCGCCAAGTGAGTGCCCGATTAAATATGTTGGTTTAAATTTTTGACACACTTCATTTATAAATTCTGCATACAAAACCGCATTCAATTCTTTCCCAGAACTCATTCCTTGTCCGGGTGCATCTAAACTTACGATGTTGTATTTTTTCTTTTTAAGATATTGAATCATTCCTTGCCAGCGACTCGAGTTACTTTCCCAGCCGTGAATCAATAAAACAGTTTCTTTATCTCCTTTCCATTCATAGGTTTGAATTTGATGCTCTTTATATATAAGAGTGGAATGTTCTGAGTTTAGAAGAAATTCAGAATAAGAATTTAATTTTCCATCTCTAGGATTTGAAAATATTTTATAAGCAATTGATCCCGCTTTTTCTGGATTTATAAGTGAAATTGCGTTGACAATCATTCCAAATGATTTTGTTGTTAACCAATATTTAATGTTTGAAAACGTGTTCATTTCTAATTTTTATAAAAGGTAAAATTAATTTTAATTCATTTAAGTACGTATTTAATCTTGCAATTTTTATACCTAAGTTTCACTTAAGTCAATTTAAAATAAAAAATATATTTTTAATACAATAATTTGAATAGTTCTTTCGTTTTATTTTATCTAATATGTAACAACGAAGGTTAAAATGTGTTAAAAAAATAATTACTAAGATTATAAATTGACAACCATATAGTTTTAGTACGTTTTTTTTGAATTAATTTACAGATTTTATACTATACTATATTTTTAAATAATTGGTAACGTAGTTTTTAGGGCTCCTTTTTAAACTTGCTGTTTGTTTTTTATTTGCTAAAAGATGATTTAAAAATGATTCTTTTTGCATTATTATTAGTAAGTGGTTGAGTTTGTTTAAAAAACTAAAGGTTTGTTAACAACATGTCTGGTATTGTTATTTTTAGTAATTTTGAATAATTCTAAAGAAGAACAAGTTCAAACATTCTATTTTTTCTCAACAGAAAATCGATTTTTAGAATTTGTATTCGATAGATTAATATTAGTTTGTGGTTGATTAATTAATTGTTAAGAATAAAATATATCAAAACCAGTTATAATTGTTTTATTATTGATAATGAAAACCTTATATAAAAGAGAATAATTTTGTAAATTACTTGAATGTAAAAAAAAGATTGAGAATTAGTTAATTGTGTTAAAAGACATGTTGATTTCTATTTTTTTATTTTTTTATATCATCTAAAAAACTAAATTTGCGTTCTCCTGATTAAAAGAAACGACAAACAAACAGGAAATAAATTGAATAATAAAAATTGAGTAAACATTAAATTTTAAAAAAAGATGACAAATTTATCAAATGAATCAGTTGAAAAACAAGCGTCTAGTTCAGGATTGTCTAACATTTTTGCTGCAATTGCAGTAATAATATGTTTAGGATTTGGATACATTATATGGGCTTTTGTATTAGGTGCAGGAAGTAACTTCGTAGAAGGTAACAATCAATTAGATCCATTACCAGGAAGTTTAATGGGTATGATGTACAAAGGAGGTTATGTAATTGCTGTATTAATTGGTCTTTTAACAACAACAGTAGTTTTCGGTATCGAAAGATTCATCGTAATAACTAAAGCTGGTGGAAGTGGAGACAATAAAGCTTTCGTAGGAAAGATTCAAACATTAGTTTCTGCTAATCAAATTAACGAAGCTATTGAATTATGTGACTTACAAAAAGGTTCTGTTGCAAATGTTGTAAAATCTGCATTAGTAAAATTCAAAGAAGTTAAAGCTGAAGGGTTTGATGCTGATAAAGCAACAGAAACAATTCAAAAAGAAATCGAAGAGGCTACTGTATTAGAAATGCCAATGTTAGAAAAAAACATGATCGTTTTAGCTACTTTAGTATCAACTGGTACATTAATCGGTTTATTAGGAACAGTAACAGGTATGATTAAAGCATTCTCTGCATTATCTACTTCTGGTTCTCCTGATTCTTCTGCATTAGCAACAGGTATTTCTGAGGCGTTAATGAACACAGCTACAGGTATTGGAACTTCTACTTTAGCTATTATTTTCTATAATGCTTTCACTACTAAAATTGATAAATTAACTCATTTCATTGACGAAGCTGGTTTTGCAATTACGCAATCTTACAGAAGAAACAATCGTTAATAAGTAGTTTAATCAATCCAATATTTGATATTGGTTAAAAGTAAAGAATATGGCAAAGATGAAAAAATCAAGCACAAGAATTGATATGACCGCTATGTGTGACGTGTCGTTCTTGTTGTTAACATTCTTTGTTTTAACTTCAACAGCAAAAACACCAGAGGTGCATCCTGTTGATCTTCCTAATTCTACTAAAGAAACAAAAATTCCTACATCTGATATTGTTACTTTAACAGTAGATGAAGAAAAAGTTTATTTCGGTTTATCTGGTAAAGATGATAAAATTGATGTACTTGAAAGAATGGGAAAAGAATACAACGTACAGTTTACTAAAGAAGAAATTGAAAAATTTACGACAATGGAAAACTTTGGTGTTGATATTAGAGAGTTAAAACAATTGTTAGCTAAACCAGTTGGCGAATTAATGAAACCAGAAAATCATTTAAAAGGAATTCCTTTTCAAGATTCTTTAAATGATCAATTATCTGCTTGGGTTAGACACTCTAGAGAGTCAACTTATGCTAGAAAGAAAGATTTCGTTAAAGTTGCTATTAAAGGAAATGCTGAAGAAAAATTCGGTACTGTAAACAAAGTAGTTCAAATTTTACAAGAACAACGACAAAATCGTTTTTACTTAGTTACAGGTTTAAGAGATTCAGACTTCTAATTAAATTAAAAATTAAGAAATGGCAGAATTAAATACTGACGGTGGTGGCGGAAAAGGTGGTAAAAAAGTAAGAAGTAAAAAACAAAATGCTGGTGTAGATTTAACTGCAATGGTAGATTTGGCTTTCTTATTGATTACTTTCTTCATGCTTACGACATCATTATCAAAGCCTCAGTCAATGGAATTGACGATGCCTGATAAAAAAGATGTCGATGTTACCGAAAAACAAGAAGCTAAGGAATCTAAAACCATGACCATTTTAATAGGTAAAGATAATTCTTTAAAATATTACATGGGAATGTTTGATAATCCTTATCAAGAAGTTGGTCCAACAGATGCAACTTATGGTAAAGAAGGAATAAGAAAAGTTATTTTACAAAAAATGGCGAATCTTAAAGCTGCTGGTTTTGAAGGCAAAGATGGTTTATTAGTTTTGATTAAATCAACTGATGAAGCAACTTATACAAATATGATTGACATTTTAGATGAAATGGCTATTACAGGTGTTAAGTTGTATGCTATCAATGATATGACCGATGCAGAAAAAGAAATCATGCAGTAATGCATTTTAAAAAATAAGAATATGGCAAATATGAATATTTTCGGTAAAGATTGGACTGATATCGTATTTGAAGGACGTAACAAA
>Ga0233372_1000801_pt1 | contig 13234 bp, 12 predicted proteins | sample ElkDunMinimDraft_4_FD_191538 | JGI IMG/M metagenome (GOLD analysis project Ga0233372, IMG submission 191538) | Fecal eukaryotic communites from dung pellets of Tule Elk in California, USA - Elk Dung D8 | ecosystem: Host-associated > Mammals > Digestive system > Large intestine > Fecal | place... | reverse complement strand
CGGCAGCGGCGTCAGTGCGGCGATCAGGACCACCGCCACCACGGCGCCGTTGATCGGCGGCACCCAGGACATCAGCCGGATACGGCCCGGGGATGTCCGCAGCCCGGGCAGGTTGGAGGTGACCGGGTACCCGGCGCGCGCGACCGCCGCCAGCGTCGGCTCGAGGGTCGCCGCCAGCACGGCGAGGACCACGGCGGCCAGCAGCGCCGCGTCGGAGGTGTCCCGTGCCAGGGCGAGCACGGCGAGCGCGAGCAGGATCGCCACCCGGGGAACGACCAGTGTGCCGATTTCGACCTGGCCGGCCTTCGCCCCGCGCCACTGCCCCGCCAGCAGGAGCAGCGCGATGAGCATGAACGGCAGCGACCAGGCCACCGACTGGGTGATGACCGCCACGAGTGCGCCCACGACGGCGCTCAGATTGATCGGCAGCGTGGGCGCCTTCGCTGCCGTCATGAAGCGCACCAGTCCGGCGATGCCGCCGCTGGTTTTGCCGGCCGTCGCCGTCGTCATCGTCGGACCCCCAGTGTGCTGCGTCGTCGCGGTACGCGCCGATCAGCGATGGATATTAGTCCCGGAGGTCGGCGGCCGGCCGCATCGGGTGGCCCGGTTGGTCATCTTCCCGCCCGGCCGTCCGGGATCGCCCGTGCTGTGCGGTTTCCCCGTCGGACTCCGGCCCGTCCTCGAGGGCAGGACGGATACCGCTGCGCAAACTCTCAGCCCTCGGCCGGCTCCGGCATCGTCTCCCCCGCGCCCGCACGGTTGCGGCCCCGGACCGGCCCGTCCACCGCGATCCGCGGTGGACGCCCCTCATACGGCGTGGAGAGCACCACGGTGGTGCGGGTCGTGACATTGGCCGCCGTGCGAATCTCCTGCAGCACGCGCTCCAGGTCGGCGGGGCCTGCAACCCGCACCAGCAGCAGGTAGAAGTCCTCACCGGCCACCGAGTAGCAGGAGTCGATCTCGGGCAGGTGCGCGAGCCGCTCCGGGGCGTCGTCGGGCTGGGACGGGTCGAACGGGCGGATCGCCACGAATGCGGTCAGCGGCAGGTCGACCGCCTCGAACGAGACCTGTGCGGCGTACCCCCTGATGGCGCCGCGCTGTTCCAGGCGGCGCACCCGCTGGTGCACGGCCGACACCGACAGCCCCACCCGCTCGGCCAGGTCGGTGTACGACAGTCGGCCGTCGGCGGTGAGCGCGGCGATGATGGCGCGGTCGATCTCCTCCACGGCTGGCAACCTACCGCCTGTCACCGCCTGGCGGCGACGGCACCCGCCACGTTGCCGCAGATCGTTGCCGTGGCGGGCGCCCCGGGTGGCCGATCCTTCCTCAGCGCGACAGGGATCGGGCGATCACCATCCGCTGGATCTGGTTGGTGCCCTCGACGATCTGCAGGACCTTCGCCTCGCGCAGGTACCGCTCCATCGGGTGGTCGGCGACGTAGCCGGCGCCGCCGAGGACCTGCAGCGCGTCGGTGGTGACCCGCATCGCGGTGTCGGTGGCGAAGAGCTTCGCCTTGGCCGCCTCGATGGAGTAGGGCCGGCCCGTGTCGCGCAGCCGCGCGGCCGCCAGCGTCAGGGCCCGCGCGGCCGAGATCTGGGTGGCCAGGTCGGCCAGGAGGAAGCCCAGCCCTTGGAACTCGACGATGGGCCGACCGAACTGCTCACGCTGCCGGGCGTAGCCGACCGCGTAGTCCAGGGCGCCCTGGGCCAGCCCTACCGCGCAGGCGGCGATGCCGAGCCGGCCGGAGTCCAGTGCGGACATGGCGATGGCGAAGCCGCCGCCCTCGGACCCGACGAGCCGGTGGGCGGGTACTCGGGCGTCGTCGAAGGCGATCTGGGCCACCGGTGAGGAGCGCAGTCCCATCGTCCGCTCGGCGGCCTGCGGGGTGATTCCCGGGGTGCCCGCGTCGGCGAGCAGGCAGGAGATCCCCTTGGCTCCGGGGCCGCCGGTGCGGCAGAAGACGTTGTAGAAGTCGGCGTCGCGGGCGTGGGTGATCCACGCCTTCGTACCGGCCAGGACGTAGTCGTCGCCGTCGCGCCACGCCCGGGTGGTCAGCGCCGCGGCGTCGGAGCCGCCCTGCGGTTCGGAGAGGCAGTACGCGCCGAGCAGCTCGCCGCCGAGCATGGCCGGCAGCCGTTCGCGCAGCCGCTCGTCGCCGTGGGCGGCGACGGGATAGCACGCCAGGGTGTGGACGCTAACCGCCTCGGCCACCGCCAGCCAGCGGCTCGCCAGGATCTCCAGCACCTGCAGGTAGACCTCGTACGGCTGGCCGCCGCCCCCCTGCTCCTGCGGGTACGGCAGGCCGAGCAGGCCGGCGCGGCCCAGGGTGCGCAGCACCTCGCGGGGGAATGCCGCGCGGGCCTCGAAGTCGGCTGCGCGCGGGGCGAGTTCCCGGTCGGCGAGTTCGGTGGTCAGCGCGAGCAGGTCGTGTGCCTCTTCGGTGGGGAGGATGCGCTCGACAGTCATGGGGGATGTGCTCCGGTGGTCGTTGTGCGGCGCCGCGAGGGGTGTCCCCGGGACGACGTCAGCTTAACGCTCGTTCAGAATTGGTGACCGGACGCGGACCGACGGTGATGCGCGCCGACAGCCGTCCCTCGGTTGTGACAGGCTTTCGGCCGTGACGAACCGACGCCCGCTGCTGGCGGTGGACGCCCCCAGCCTCTACTTCCGCGCATACTTCGCGATCCCGGAATCCGCCGCCCGGGCCCCCGACGGCAGCCCGGTCAACGCCGTACGGGGCTTCCTCGACATGCTCGCCTCGCTGGTGCGCACCCGGCGTCCGGACCGGCTGATCTGCGCCATGGACCACGACTGGCGGCCACAGTGGCGGGTGGCGCTGCTGCCGTCGTACAAGGCACACCGGGTGGCGCCGGCCGGCGGTGAGGTCGTGCCGGACACGCTCACCCCGCAGGTCCCGGTGCTGCTGGAGGTCCTCGAGGCGTTCGGCATCCCGGCGATCGGCGCCGCCGGCTACGAGGCCGACGACGTGCTCGGCACCCTGGCGACCACCGCCGCCGCCCCGGTGGAGGTCGTCTCCGGCGACCGCGACCTCTTCCAGCTCGTCGACGACGAACGCGGCGTGCGGTTGCTCTACATCGGCCGGGGTGTGGCCAAGCTCGACGACTGCGACGACGCGTTCGTCCAGGCCCGCTACGGTGTGCCGGCGGCGGGCTACGCCGATTTCGCGGCGCTGCGCGGCGACCCGAGCGACGGGCTGCCGGGCGTGCCGGGCGTCGGCGACAAGACCGCCGCACGACTGATCAACCGGTACGGCGACATCAGCGGACTGCTCGCCGCGCTGGACGATCCCAGCGCCGGCTTCGCCCCCGGACTGCGCGCCAGACTGCACGGCGCCCGCGACTATCTGGCGGTCGCCCCGAAGGTCGTCGCGGTAGCGCGCGACGTGCCGCTGCCGGCGACGGATGGCGCGCTGCCGACCGTCCCGCGCGACGCCGAACGGCTCTTCGCGCTGGCCGAGCAGTGGAACCTGGTCAGCCCCTGTCGCCGGCTCGTCGACGCCCTGGCCGGCTGACCGCTTCGGCGGGGGCCGGCTGCTGCGGCGTGAGGCTGTCGAAGTAGGCGGCGGCACGCCGGTCCTGCTCGGTCGGGGCGACCAGCAACGCGTAGACCAGTCCGATCACGACGAAGATGACGGCGAGCAGGATCGGCACCAGCAGGCTGCTCACCGTGGCGCCGGCGAGGGCCCCCGGAGTGCGGCTCGGCGTCACCGACATGCCCGCCATGCCGGTGTAGTGCATGCCGCTGATCGCCACCCCCATCACCAGCGCGGAGCCGAACAGCACGACAGGGCGGCGCACGGTGACACCGAGCCAGAGGGCGACAGTGGCCGCGACGACCGCGATCAGCACCGAGGCGACCACCAGAACCGGGTCGTAGCCGATGGTGCCGTGCAGGTGCATCGCGGCCATTCCGGTGTAGTGCATCGCGGCCACACCCAGACCGGTGATGATCCCGCCACCGATCAACCGGGCCGCTCCGGCCCGCCCGGTGGTGGCGACGATCAACCCGATCCCGACCGCCACGACGGCGATCACCGCGCTGGCGACGGTGATCGGGACGTCGTAGCGGATCTGGGTGCCGCGTACGGCGAAGCCGAGCATCGCCATGAAGTGCATCGTCCAGATCGCGGTGCCGCCGAGCGCCCAGGCGGCCAGGATGACCCACCAGGCCCGCTGCCGGCCCCCGGCCGCACCCCGGATACGGCCGGCGCAGACCAGGCCGAGCAGCGAACCGATCACCGACAGGGCATAGCCCACCGCGGGCGTGATCCACCCGTACTCGAAGTGGCTGATCTCCGCCATGCGGTCTTCCTCCTGGTTGTGCTGCGGTTGCTCATGAACAGACCTGCCTGGGCAGGCGAAAAGAGGGCGTCGTTGGCACGCCGGCGGCGGGTCAGGCCGTGTGGTACGCGAGCACGCCGCGGTTGACGGTCGCGATGGCCGCCCGGGCGTTGTCGCGCAGCGTCGCGGAGACACCGTGGGCGTCGGCGATCTGGCCGAGCAGGTCGACGACCTGCCGCGCCCAGCGCACGAAGTCACCGGCGGGCATATCACCGTCGAGGTTGTGCCCGCTGGCCAGGACTTTCGCCAGCGTCTCGCCCCGGGCCCACCGGTAGATCGGCCAGACGAAGCCCAGATCCGGTTCCCGGGTGACGGTCAGACCGCGGGCGGCCTCGTCGGACTCGATCTCACCCCAGAGCTTCAGGGTCGCCTCGACCGCCTCGGAGACCGCCCCGCGCGGCACCCCGGCACGGTCGTCGGTGTCCCGGCGGGCCTCGAAGACGACCACGGAGGCCGCTGCCGCCAGCTCCGCCGGGGAGAGACCGTCCCAGAGGCCGCCGCGGATGCACTCGGCGACCAGCAGGTCCGACTCGCCCCAGATGCGGGCCAGCATCCGCCCGGCGTCGGTCACCCCGTCCTCCGCGGAGAGGTAGCCCCGCGCGGTCAGCAGCGCGCAGATCCGGTCGAAGGTACGGGCCAGCGAACCGGTCCGCCCCGCCACCCGCTGCCGCAGCTCGTCGGTGTCGCGTACCAGGCGGTGGCGCCGCTCGGCCCAGCGCGCGTGCTCCTCGCGGTCGGGGCAGGAGTGGCACGGGTGCCGGCGCAGGTCGGCGCGGAGCTGAGCCAGGCGGTGGTCCTCACCGCCACCCTTGGACCGGCCGCCCCGGCGCCCGCCGTGACGGTTGAGGCCGGTGGCGCTCACCTCGGCGGCCAGGTCCCGGCGCGCCGCCGGCGAGCGGTGGTTGAAGTGTTTGGGCACCCGGATGCGCGCCAGCACCTCGGCGGGGCTGGTGAAGTCCCCCGGCGTCACCCGACCGGCCCACCGGTCCTGGGTCAGCACCAGCGGGCGGGGCTCGCCGAACCCGCCGGTCCCCGGCTCCAGCACCACCGCCAGTCCGGCGCGGCGGCCCGACGGCACCCGGATGACGTCACCGACGCGCAGCCGCTGCAGCGAGTCGACCGCCGCCGCCTTGCGCTGGCTCTGCCCCTCCCGGGCCAGGGCGCGCTCCCGGTCGGCGATGGCCACGCGCAGGGCGAAGTACTCGCCGAAGTCGCCCTGCTCGCACTCCACCTCGGTGTCGTACGCCTCGATCGCCTCGGAGTTGCGCTGCACCTGCCGCGCCAGCCCCACCACCGAACGGTCGGCCTGGAACTGCGCGAAGGAGGACTCCAGCAGTTCGCGGGCCGCGTCGGCGCCGACCGACCCGACCAGGTTGACCGCCATGTTGTACGACGGACGGAAACTCGACCGCAGCGGATAGGTCCGGGTGGAGGCCAGCCCGGCGACGTGGCGCGGGTCCACCTCCGGGGACCAGACCACCACCGCGTGCCCTTCGACGTCGATGCCGCGGCGGCCGGCCCGGCCGGTGAGCTGGGTGTACTCCCCCGGCGTCAGCTCCACATGGGCCTCGCCGTTGAACTTGACCAGCCGCTCCAGCACCACCGAGCGGGCCGGCATGTTGATGCCCAGCGCCAGCGTCTCGGTGGCGAAGACCGCCTTGACCAGACCCCGGACGAAGAGCTCCTCGACGATCTCCTTGAAGGCGGGGAGCATTCCGGCGTGGTGCGACGCCAGGCCCCGCTCCAGCCCGTCGAGCCACTCCCAGTAGCCGAGCACCGACAGGTCCTCACCGGGGATGGCCGTCACCCGTGATTCGACCACCTCGCGGATCTCGGCCCGCTCGTCCGCGGTGGTCAACCGCAGCCCCGCCGCCAGGCACTGCTGCACGGCCGCGGCGCAGCCGGCCCGGCTGAAGATGAACAGGATCGCCGGCAGCAGCCCTTCCCGGTCGAGGCGCTCCACGATGTCCGGGCGCATCGGCCCGCGCCAGCGCGACCGGCCGGACCGTCCCCAGCCGGGGCCGCCGACGCGCCCCTCGCCGAGCTCCATGCGGCGCATCGTGTCGCGGGTGTAACGCAGCAGCTCCGGGTGCACATCGTGCTTGCGGGCGGCATCGGCGTCGTGGAACAGGTCGAACATCCGCTTGCCGACCAGCATGTGCTGCCAGAGCGGCACCGGCCGGTGCTCGCTGACGACCACCTCGGTCTGGCCGCGTACGGTCACCAGCCAGTCGGCGAACTCCTCGGCGTTGGAGACGGTCGCCGAGAGCGATACCAGCGTCACCGACTCCGGCAGGTGGATGATCACCTCTTCCCAGACGCCGCCACGGAACCGGTCGGCGAGGTAGTGCACCTCGTCCATCACCACGTACGCCAGACCGGTCAGCGCCGCCGAGCCGGCGTAGAGCATGTTGCGCAGCACCTCGGTGGTCATCACCACCACCGGGGCGTCGCCGTTGATGGCGTTGTCGCCGGTGAGCAGCCCGACCCGGTCCGCGCCGTAGCGGGCCACCAGATCGTGGTACTTCTGGTTCGACAGGGCCTTGATCGGCGTGGTGTAGAAGCACTTGCGCGGTGGCGTGCCGCCGCCGACGTCCGGTTCGCCGCCGGTCAGCGCCAGGTGGACGGCGAACTCCCCCACCACCGTCTTGCCGGCGCCCGTCGGGGCGCACACCAGCACGCCGCTGCCCCGTTCGAGCGCCTGGCACGCCTCCCGCTGGAAGTCGTCGATCTCGAACCCCAGACCGAGGGCGAAATCGGTGAGGGCCGGGTAGTTGCTGGCCTGGGCGGCCCGGCGGCGCGCCGCGGCGTACCGCTCGGCGGGGCTCGACATAGTCACCAGGTTAGTGTCCCGCACCGCAGCGGCTCACGGAGGCGGCCTGATCGGCAGTCGGTAGGGTGCACTGCGTGCCGGAACACGTCGAACCATCCCAGCCCGATGTCGCGCCCGAGCCGGGCGGGCCCGCGTCGCGGACGCGCCGTTTCGACGCCGTGCTCCTGGACTTCCACGGCACCGTCGCCCAGGTGGAGGACCCGGTGACCTGGGTGCTCGCCGCGGCCCGGGCCTGCGGCAGCGACCTGGAACGCATCCGGGCAACCTCGCTGGCCGACCGACTGCTCACCGCGGGCCGCGCCGGTGGCCCGCTGCCGGCCCGGGTCCCGCCGGCGCTGGCCGAGGTCTGGGCCGACCGGGATCTGCACCCCGACGCCCACCGGGCGGCCTACACGGGTCTGGCGCAGACCGTCGACAGCGGCGTGGCGGGGCTGGCCGAGGCGCTCTACGAGCGGCTGCTGGTTCCCGACGGCTGGCTGCCGTACGCCGACACCGCGGCGACCCTGGCCGCGCTACGCGCCGCCGGGCTGCCGGTGGCGGTGGTGAGCAACATCGGTTTCGACATCCGCGGGCACTTCCAGGCATGGGGGCTGGCCGACGCCGTCGACGCGTTCGTCCTCTCCTACGAGGTGGGGCGCTGCAAACCCGACCCGGCGATCTTCCTGCGGGCCTGCGGGATGCTCGGGGTCGACCCGGAGCGGACGCTGATGGTCGGCGACAGCGCCGCCGACGCCGGCGCGGCCCGCGTCGGCTGCGCCACCCTGGTGCTTCCCGCCGCCCCGGCCGGCGCGGTCAACGGCCTGCGGTCCGTGCTGGACCTGGCCCTGCCAGGAGCCTGAACGCCGGGCAGTCCGGCGGTCTTCAGCCGAGCAGCCGCAGGGCGCCCGGTACGGCGGTGACTGTCACCGGCAGCGGTTCGGTCCGCTCCCCATCGGCGTACCCGGTGATGCCCTCGGCGGCGATCTCGACGGTGCGTGCCCGGTAGCTGCGCACCTGGGGATGGTTGACGTGGGTGCCGCGGTAGACCTGGGGTTTGATGCGGACCAGAGTGGTGCGGCGTACCGGCCCGGCCACCACCAGATCCAGCAGGCCGTCGTCGGGCTCGGCCGACGGGCAGATCCGCATCCCGCCGCCGTAGTAGGCGGTGTTGCCCAGCGCGAGCAGCACCGCGTCGAACTCGTGCCGGACCCCGTCCAGGTGCACCGTGTAGTGCCGGGGTCGCAGCCGGGCCAGTTCGATCAGGACCGCGATGTCGTAGCGGCGCGGACCGCGGGGCAGCCGCATCCGGTTGGCCCGGTCGTTGACGATGGCGTCGAAGCCGGCGGCGAGGACGGTGCCGAACCACCGGACCACGCCATCGGGGCGGGTCATCCGCGCGAGGTCCAGCCGGCGTACCCGGCCCCGGGTCAGCGCCCCGGCGATGGTCTCCAATGCCTGTGCGGTGTCGGCCGGCAGCCCCACCCCGAGGGCGAAGTCGTTGCCGGTGCCGCCGGGCACCGGCCCCAGCGCCGTCGCGCTGCCCGCCACCGCCTGCAGGACGCCGTGCACGGTGCCGTCACCGCCGACGGTGACGATGGCCGCGGCGCCCTCGGCGACGGCCTGTTCGCAGACCGTCCGCGCCTGGGCCGCGGTGCCGGTCTCGATCGTGCGCACCGCCCGCCCGGTCGCCGCCAGGCGCTGCGCCACCTGCTCCGGCAGGCCCCGGTGCCGGCCGTGCGCCGCAGTCGGGTTGACGAGGACGACAACGGCCCCCTCGCCCAGTGGTGCGGCGGTGGGGCCGTCGAGCGGCGTGTCGGTGTCGGTCACGGCGAGCACGGTACCGCTCACCGGGCGGGTGCCGACCGCCGCGGGCCCGGCGTTGACCCCGCGGCATCGCCGGGTCAACGCCGGATTCACGATCAGGTCATGTCGTCGTAGCGGCCGTCGATCGGCGTGGGCCGCTCGACCGGCTCACTGGCCGGGATCGGCGCGGGCACCTCGGTGGTGGGCACGGCGCCGACCGGTTCGGTGCTCGTCTGCAGCGGCGAGGCCTGGTCGTCGTCGAGCCCGGCGTAGACCTCCTTGCCCCGGCCCCGGCGCTTGTCGTTGAGGAAGGCGACCCCGACGGCGGCGAAGTAGAGGGCGCAGAGGCAGATCGCCAGCGCGGTCATGCCGAACGGGTCCGGCGTGGGCGTGACCACCGCGGAGAAGGCGAAGAAGATGAAGACCGCCACCCGCCACCAGCTGAGCAGCTTGCGGGCGCTGACCAGCCCCACGAAGTTGAGCATCAGCACCAGCAGCGGGAACTCGAACGCCACCCCGAAGATCAGGATCATGTTGGTGACGAAGGAGATGTAGCGGGTGACCTCGAGCTGGTTCGACAGGCCGGTGAGGCCCGCCTCCAGCAGGAACGACAGACCCTTGTCGACGATGAAGTAGGCAAGGAGCGCGCCGGCGGCGAACAGCGGCGCCGCGATCGCCGCGAAGGCGTAGGAGTAGCGGCGCTCGTGGCGGTGCAGGCCGGGAGCGATGAAGGCCCAGAGCTGGTAGAGCCAGACCGGCGCGGAGAGGATCAGACCGACCCAGAGGGCGATCTTGAGTCGCAGCAGGAACGAGTCGGCCGGCCCGAGCTGGATCATCTGGCAGACGCCGTCGGCGTCCCGCACACCGGGCAGGTTGCAGTAGGGGCGCTGCAGCAGCTCGAAGACCGGCAGCGAGACGAGGTAACCGACGACGAGACCGGCCAGCACGGCCAGCGACGCCAGGAAGAGCCGGTTGCGCAGCTCCCGGACGTGCTCGATGAGGGTCATCGACCCGTCGGCGGCGCGGTCGAAGTCGCTCTTCTTGCCGCGCTTCTTGAGGGCGAAGCCCACCGTCTATCCGGCCCTTCGGCTCAGTTGTCTCGGGGACGCTGCACCGGTTCGGCCACCGGCGGCTGGTAGGTCGGTTGCGGCTGACCGGGGGCCTGCGGCGGCTGGTAGGTCGGCTGCGGCTGACCCGGGGCCTGCGGCGGCAGGGTCTGGTAGCCGGCCTGCGCGTCGGCCTTCTCGGCGAGGTCGCGATCGTCGTCGGCGAGGCTCTTGGTCTCGGCCTTGAGGATGCGCAGCGACCGCCCCAGGGAGCGCGCGGCATCGGGGAGACGCTTGGCACCGAAGAGCAGGACCAGCACGACCACCAGGACGATGATGTGCCACGGCTTGAAAACGCCAGTCATTGAAAAGCTCCACTTGCTGCTCGTCGCGGCCAGGTGTTATGGCCCCCATCGTACGTGCGCTGGCCCGCGACCACACCTACCAGGGGCGGTGGAATCGGTGACCGGAGCACGAACGGTGAGCCAACCGCGCCTGGCGGCGGTGGGCCTGGAGTCAGCCGTGCCGCTTGGCCTGGATCACCGCGACCCGCTGCGCCGCCGTCTGCGCCTGCTCCTGCAGGCGGGCGAGCTGTGGGTCGAGCGTCATGGCGTGGGCCTGCAGCGACTCCACGGCCGCCTGCTGGCGACGCAGCGTCATCACGGCACGCTGTAGCTGCGGGAGCCGGGCGAGAACCGGCCGCACCACCGCGACGAGGAGCACGAGGGCGGACACGACCAGCGCGAGCACGATCCACTTGACCACGACGGCCAGCCTACTGGCCGGCCGCCGGGGCCGCAGCGGCAGCCGCGCCCGGCCGGGAGTACGCATCGAGGGCGAGCGCCACCTGCGCGCGGACCTCTTCGGCGAGTTCCGCCGGCGACACCACGGTCACGCCGGGCCCGAGACCGAGTACGAGGCGGCGCGCCCAGGCCAGGTCGGTGACGCGCAGCGACACCAGCCACTGGTCACCGTCGGGCCGGACCTGCTCGCACGGGTAGTACTCGGTGATCCAGCGAGCGCCACGCCCGACCCGCAGGGTGATCAACGGCAGGTCCGGGGCGGGGCGGAAGACCCCGGCGCTGACGTCCTGCGGGCGTACGTGCGGCGGCACCGTCGCGGGCTCGTCGAGTTCCAGGCACTCGTCGATGCGGTCGGCCCGGAACATCCGCATCCCCTCGGCACGACGGCACCACGCCTCCAGGTACGCGCGCCCGCCGACCATCAGCACCCGCAGCGGGTCGACGGTGCGCTCGGTGGTCTCGTCCCGGGCTGCGGTGTAGTAGGTGATCCGCAGCGCGCGGCCGCTCTGGACGGCGGCTCGCAGCCGGTGCACCCGGTCGCCGTCGCCCGGCAGCCGGACCGCCACCGGCGCGCCGGCCAGGTCACCGGCCGCGTCCTCGATCTTGGCGAGGGCGCCTTCGACCGCGTCCCGGTTGTCCACGCCCGGGGTCTCTGCCAGCAACCGCAGCGCCACCACCAGCGCCAGCGCCTCGTCCTGGGTCAGCCGCAACGGCCGGTCGATGCCGGCGTCGTAGGTGATGGTGACCCGGTCGCCGTCGAAGGCCATGTCGATCAGATCGCCGGGACCGTAGCCGGGCAGGCCGCAGACCCAGAGCAGCTCCAGGTCCTCGCGCAGCTGCCGCTCGGTGACGCCCAGGTCCCCGGCGGCCTCGGCGATCTCGATCCCGGGCCGGGCCAGCAGGTAGGGCACCAGGTTCAGCAGACGGGCCAGCCGGTCCGCGGAGGCGCGCGAGCCGTTCGGGCGGCTCACAGCCGGCCCCCGGTCGCCGCGAGCTCGTCGTGCCGGACCGCGATCTCCTTGAGCCGCTGGATCACGGCGTCCCGGACCTCCGGCGGCTCCAGCACCTGCACGTCGGCGCCGTAGCCGACGAGCTGACCGGCGAGCGCCTCGGCGTCGGAGTAGGGCAGCACCAGCCGGTCGCCGTGCCGGCCCGGCTCGCTGTGCAGCGCCCAGCGGCGCAGGCCGGCCGCGCGACCCGGCACGGCGAGCACCACGGCCCGGGCTGCCGGCTCACGCTCGCCGGACCAGCGCGCCACATGGGAGATCAGATCGAGGTCAGCGGGGGGTGCGTAGGCGCCGGCCGGCCCGACGCAGCGCACGGCGCCGGTGACCCTGGAGAGGCGGAAACACCGGGTGGCGTCCCGGTCCAGGTCGTGCCCGACCACGTACCAGCGGCCCCGCCAGCACGCCACGCCCCAGGGCTGCAGGCGGCGGCTGGTCGCGACGTCCTCGGCGGGCACCCGGTAGTCGAAGCGCACCTCGCGCCGCTCGCGGGCGGCGGTGGTCAGCGGCGCGAAGGCCGGGTCGACGGTGACCACCGGCTCCAGGGCCAGGGTCGCGCGGGAATCGACGTCGATGCCGCCGGCCCGCAGCTTGGCCAGCCCCGAGGAGGCGGCCGCGGCCAGGCCGGCGTGCTGCCAGAGCCGGGCGGCGATCCCGACCGCGGCGGTCTCGTCCGGCTCCAGGCGGATGTCGGGCAGCGCGTACTCGCGGTGGGCGATGCGGTAGCCGGGCTCGGTGTCGAAGGCGCTCGCGGTGCCCGTCTCCAACGGAACACCCAGCTCACGCAGCTCCGCCTTGTCCCGTTCGAACTTCCGCTGGAAGGCTTCGTGGTCACGGGGATCGTCGGCGTCGTGCTCATATCCGGGCACGGTCGCCGCGATCTGGGCGGCGGTCAGGAAGCGCCGCGTGGAGAGCAGGCAGATCACCAGGTTGACCAGGCGTTCGGTACGGCTGCGGGACACGCGCAAGACGCTAGCAGTCGTACCCGCCGATGCGGGCACCCACGCCGCACCGGCGACGGGCGCCCCGCTGTACGGCGACGGCCCCTGGCCGTGGCGTACGGCCCGCAGACGATACCGTGCCCGCATGGTGCGATGGCGGGCAGCGGTGGTGACGGCGGTACGGCGACGCTGGGCCGGTGCGGTGGAGTTGGAGACCGTGCTGGCCGACGGCTCGCCGATGCGGGCGCTGGCCTACCCGCGGCTGGTCGGCGACCCCGGGCCGGGCGACCGGGTACTGCTCAACGCCGGGGCACTGCTGATGGGGCTCGGCACCGGCGGCTACGCCCTGGTGGTGGCGCTACCGGACCGGCTGCCCCCGGACCCGGTCGAGGCGGTCGACACCCGCGACGCCGGCCACCTGGTCAAGGCCCGCTACACACCACTGCAGCCGATCCTGCTCGGCG
>Ga0233372_1000798_pt1 | contig 13240 bp, 12 predicted proteins | sample ElkDunMinimDraft_4_FD_191538 | JGI IMG/M metagenome (GOLD analysis project Ga0233372, IMG submission 191538) | Fecal eukaryotic communites from dung pellets of Tule Elk in California, USA - Elk Dung D8 | ecosystem: Host-associated > Mammals > Digestive system > Large intestine > Fecal | place... | reverse complement strand
ATCTGAAACGAGGAATTGTCCAACGAACCCACATATAGAAAAATATGAAGAAACAAATCTTAGCAAATAGGACTACTATTCCTATAACATTTGCAATATTAACTCCAACATTATCAGCCATCCATTGCATGCCTGGATAATTATAGGCACCAAAATATAATACTGCTAAAATTGCTGATGATATAAACATACTTGCATATTCAGCAAATAAGTAAAAGCCCATTCGCATTGACGAATATTCGGTGTGATATCCACCAATTAGCTCTGCTTCACATTCTGCTAAATCAAAAGGTGTTCTATTAGTTTCAGCAAACGAACAAACTAGAAATATTAAAAACCCAACAGGTTGATAAAATACATTCCAATTCATTCCTTGTTGATTGGCAGCAATTTCACGCAAACTTAATGTTCCTTCCATCATAATTAAAGCAATGATAGCAAGTCCCATAGCAACTTCATAAGAAATCATTTGTGAAGCAGCACGCATTGCCGACATCAATGAATACTTATTGTTAGATGCCCAACCTCCAATCATGATACCGTAAACTCCTACAGAAAGAACCCCAAATACATATAATAAAGCCACATCTATATCAGTAGCTTGTAAAATAACCTCGCGCCCACCTATTATTAATTTATCACCCCAAGGCAAAACAGCACTTGTCATCAATGCCATGGTCATGGAAATAAAAGGTCCAAAAACAAATAAAAATTTATTTGGTGTATTAGGCAAAAACTCTTCTTTAGCAAATAGTTTTAATCCGTCAGCTAAAGGTTGTAAAAGGCCACCTGGTCCAGCTCTATTTGGACCGATACGATCTTGTAGCCAAGCCGCAATTTTTCGTTCTGCTAATGTTGCATACATAGCCATAAGCATTGTTATCGCAAATATGATAACGATAAAAATACTTTTTTCTATAATTATTGCTTGATCCATACCTTAGCTATTTTTTGTATTATCTAAAGGAATTTCTTTCATACTTATTTTTTCACGGTCTTCTTGACGACCATATAAAATATGATCTTCCGTTTTAATAACTACGGGCTCCATTATACTAGTGTAATTGTTTTGATTAAGAACTGAGTCTTTTTCGAACTTACGAGGTCCTTCTATTACCCAATCAGTAACTTCTTTTTTATCAAAACGACAGGTATTACAAATAAATTCCTCAACTTCATGGTATTGATCTTTACGAGCAGTTACACGCTGAATTTCTTCACCAAACATCCATAAAGTAACTTTCCCACAGCATGTATCGCAATCACGATGTGCTACCAAAGGTTTATTAAACCAAACACGCGATTTAAAACGGAATGTTTTATCTGTCAACGCACCAACAGGACATACATCAATCATATTTCCTGAGTATTCGTTGTTGATTGCTTTAGATATGTAGGTTGATATTTGCGCATGATCTCCTCGTCCAACAACACCGTGGCAACGTCCATCAGTAATTTGATCTGCTGCCATAACGCAACGATAACATAAAATACAGCGATTCATATGTAGTTGAATGTTATCACCTATATCTTCAGGCGGAAAGGTTCTTTTCTCTTCTTTAAATCGAGAAGCTCCTTTACCGTGTTCGAAAGCTAGATTCTGTAAATCACACTCACCAGCTTGGTCACAAACTGGACAATCTAATGGGTGATTAATTAATAAAAATTCGGTCACTGCTTTACGAGCTTCTAAAGCACGGTCAGAAGTTATACTTTTAACTTCCATACCATCCATCACGTTTGTTTTACATGAAGGCATCATTTTAGGCATTGGACGCGGATCGGCCTCACTACCTTTAGAAACCTCAACCAAACAAGCACGACACTTACCGCCACTACCTTCTAATTTAGAATAGTAACACATAGCTGGCGGAACTGATTCACCACCAATCATACGAGCTGCTTGTAAAATAGTTGTTCCAGGTTCGACATCTATTTCTTGTCCGTCTATAGTAACTTTCATAGTATGTACAAGTCTCTTATAAAAGAGTTTGATTAATAATTTGTTTTTTAATTCTGAATCAGAATTATATAATATTTTGCTTCTGTAGTAAATATTTCACCTTTTCGAAAGGCTCATCTACAAAATGGTCTCTATTTTTAACTTTTTCGGGAAAACGAATATGGTATTCGAACTCATCACGGAAATGACGAATAGCGGCTGCAACAGGCCAAGCGGCTGCGTCGCCTAAAGGACAAATTGTATTTCCTTCTATTTTTGCTTGAACACTCCACAACAATTCAATATCCTCTTCGCGTCCGTATCCTGTTTCTATACGATGTAAAACTTTTTCTAACCAACCCGTTCCTTCTCTACATGGCGAACATTGACCACAGCTTTCATGGTGATAAAAACGAGAAAAATTCCAAGTATTACGAACAATACAAGCTGTATCGTTATATACAATAAATCCTCCAGAACCTAAAGATGAACCCGTCGCAAAACCGCCATCACTAAGAGATTCGTACGTTATTAACCGATCGTTTCCTTCGGCTGTTTTGTTGATCAAATGGTGTGGTAAAATAGGTACAGAAGATCCACCAGGTACAATTGCTTTTAGAGGTCTATTGTTCATCATCCCTCCTAAATATTCATCAGAATTCATGAATTCTTCAACAGAAAGGCCTAATTCAATTTCATATACCCCAGGATTTTTACAATGACCCGAAGCCGAAATTAATTTAGTTCCAGTAGAACGACCAATACCAATTTTTGAATATTCTTCACCCGAATTCAAAACAATCCAAGGCACAGAAGCAATAGACTCTACATTATTAACCACCGTTGGATTACCCCATAAACCACTAATTGCTGGAAATGGTGGTTTCATACGCGGATTACCACGCTTACCTTCTAATGATTCAATTAACGCAGTTTCTTCGCCACATATATAAGCTCCGGCACCACAGTGAACGTATAAATCTAAATTATACCCAGAATTTTTAATGTTTTTACCTAACCAGCCTGCTTCGTAAGCTTCTTTAATAGCGCATTCTAAAATTTTAAATACCCACATATATTCACCTCGAATATATATGTACGAACTATTAGCGCCTAAAGCAAAACTCGAAACAATCATTCCCTCAATTAGTAAATGAGGCAAATGTTCCATCAAGTATCTATCTTTAAAAGTTCCAGGTTCAGACTCGTCTGCATTACAAACTAAGTGACGCGGTTTTCCCGATTTTTTATCGATAAAACTCCACTTCATTCCAGTTGGAAAACCAGCTCCTCCACGTCCACGAAGTCCAGAAGTTTTTACTTCTTCTGTAATAACATCGGGATCCATAGATAATGCTTTTTCTACCGCTTGGTAACCACCATTATCACGGTATACTTGATAGGTTTTAATACCCGGAATATGTATTTTGTCTAATAAAATCTTCTTTCCCATGGTATATTATTTATCGTGAATTTTAATGTTGCCTGCCTTACACTCTGTAATAATATGATCAACTTTTTCAGGCGTTAATTTCTCATGATAGTAGTCTCCCAACTGCATCATAGGTGCATAACCACAAGCTCCTAAACACTCAACCGCTGCAATACTAAACATACCGTCTGGCGTTGTTTGTCCAAGATTAATTCCAAGTTTATCACAGGTGTAATCAATTAAATTATCTGAGCCCCGTAACATACAACAAGATGTTTGACAAAACTCAAACATATATTTTCCAATTGGTTTTTGGTTAAACATGGTGTAAAAAGTAACCACTTCAAACACTTCAATTGGTTTGATTTCAAGTATTTCAGCAACTCTTTCTTGCAACTCTGCACTTAACCAATTATCGTGAGCGTCTTGCACTTCGTGCAAAACGGGTAATAATGCAGACTTCTTTTTATCTTCCGGATAATGTGTTAATAACTCGTTGATACGAGCTGTTAATTCCGGTGTAAAATTTATATTTTGTTTATACTGTGTTTTTGTTTCCATAATTAAGCATCTAATTCCCCAGCAATTACATTTAAACTCGATAGCGTTGCTATTGCATCAGACAGCATTGCTCCCTTTACAATTTCATTAAACGCTTGGTAATAAATAAAACAAGGACGGCGGAAGTGTAAACGGTAAGGAGCACGACTACCATCAGTTATTAAATAAAATCCTAATTCCCCGTTACCACCTTCAACTGGATGGTACAACTCGGTTACAGGAACCGGAACTTCACCCATAATAATTTTAAAGTGATAGATTAAAGATTCCATTGAAGTATAAACATCTTCTTTTGGAGGTAAATAATAATGAGGAACATCGGCGTGATATGGCCCTTCAGGCATCTTATCAATTGCTTGACGAATAATTTTTAAACTCTCCCATATTTCGGCATTACGAACACAAAAACGATCATAACAATCACCGTTTTTACCCACAGGAACTTCAAATTCAAAATCTTCGTAAGACGAATAAGGACTCATAATACGAACATCGTAATCAACTCCAGCTGCACGTAAATTTGGTCCTGTAAAACCATAACTAATAGCACGTTCCGCAGATATACCACCAACACCAACGGTACGATCCATAAAAATACGGTTACGCGTTAGCATGTTTTCGAACTCTTGCCAAATTGGAGGAAATTCTTCCAAAAATTCATTGATTTTTTTCCAAACTATATCACTCCACTCACGTTCAAACCCACCAATACGACCCATATTTGTAGTTAAACGAGCACCGCAAATTTCTTCGTAAATCTCATATATTTTTTCTCGATATTGAAAAACATATAAAAAACCAGTTAAAGCACCGGTATCAACACCCATTACCGAACTACAAACGATATGATCAGCGATACGAGCTAATTCCATAACAATAACACGTAAATATTGTACACGCTTTGGAATCTCAATATTTAAGGCTTTTTCAACAGTCATCCACCAACACATGTTATTAATTGGCGATGAACAGTAGTTCATACGATCTGTTAATACATTGATTTGGTAAAACGGACGATGTTCGGCAATTTTTTCGAAAGCTCTATGAATATAACCAACTGTTGCTTCTCCGTCAATAATTCTTTCGCCATCCATTAGTAAAAGGTTCTGAAAAATTCCGTGAGTTGCAGGGTGTGTTGGACCTAAATTTAGTATCGTTAATTCGCTACCGTCAAATTCTCGACGTTTTTCAATTTCTTTAGCGAATCGTTCTTCTGGTTGTAATAATAATTCAGACATCATACTTTTTTTTAATTAAACACATGAAGATTCGCGTCCAAAAAAGCGATCATCTTTATCAGTACGACCACCATCTTCCAACGGAAATTCTTTACGAAGAGGAAAAACAGTCATTTCGTCCATATTTAAAATACGTTTCAATTGTGGATGTCCTTTAAAAACAATTCCAAAGAAATCATACGTTTCACGCTCTTGCCAATTAGCACTTAAAAACAGCGCCGCTACAGATTGAATTGCAGGATTAGTAACCGGGAGGTAACATTTAAAACGAATACGAACGTTGTCAATCCAATTGTGCATGTGATAAACAACGCAAAATTGACGTACTGCATCATTGTCTGGAAAATGAACACCACATACATCCGTTAAAAAATTAAAACGAAGCGCTGGATCATTTTTTAAAAAACTCATCACTTCGAAATTAGCATCAGCAGCAACTTCAAAAGTGAGCATTTCATGAATAATTACAAAATCTGTTACCTGATTGGAAAACTGATTTTGTAATGTATTTTGTATCGTTGTATAATCTAAATTCATATTTATTTGATGTTATACGAGTTTAGTAATTCTTTATAAACCTCTGATCCACGTCTGTTTACCGATTCTGATTTTACAATTTCTTGCAAACGTAATATTCCATCTAAAATTTGCTCTGGACGGGGCGGACAACCTGGCACATAAACATCAACCGGAATTACTTTATCAATACCTTGTAAAACAGAATAAGTGTCAAAAACACCACCCGACGAAGCGCAAGCGCCTACAGCAATTACCCATTTAGGTTCGGCCATTTGTTCATACACTTGTCGTAATATCGGAGCCATTTTTTTAGAAATAGTTCCCATAACCAAAAGCATATCGGCTTGGCGAGGTGAAAAACTCATACGTTCTGATCCAAAACGCGCAACATCATAATTAGCAGCCATTGTAGCCATAAACTCAATTCCGCAACACGAGGTTGCAAATGGTAAAGGCCATAACGAATTTGCTCGAGCTAAGCCAACCACGCTATCAAGTTTTGTAGCAAAAAAGCCTTGCCCTACGTGCCCCTGTGGAGCATCAACCATTTTAACTTTATCTGTACTCATATTGTTAGCAATTATTTATCCCACTCTAAACCTTGACGCTTGTACTCATATAGTAATCCTACTACAATGACGAATAAAAATATTCCCATTTTTGCAAAGCCTTCCCAGCCCATTTCAATAAAGTTTACTGCCCATGGGTATAGAAATATTACTTCAACGTCGAACAATACAAATAGAATAGCAATTAAAAAATATTTTACACTAAAAGGAGAACGGGCATTACCTATTTGGTTGGAAACTCCGCACTCAAAATTCATATCTTTATTTTTGGATTTACGTTTTGGACCAAGCAAACTTGAAACATAAATTGTAAGAGCAACAAAACCTGCTGATAATACTAGTTGTATTAATATTGGAAGAAAATCGATTGGACTAAATTGCATAATTATTAATAAAATTAGATAATATTTAACAAATATAAATTATAATAATGAGATACCAAGAAGTAGTAAAACTAAAATAAAGCTAGTAATCAGATAGATAAGAAATAAAGAATAAGTCTAAATAAAAATAAAAATACATAAAATATTAAATTTTTGATAAAAACAAGTTAATTTATCTATTTAAGACACGAGACGAAAATTATAACTATTACATCTTTTATTATCTATGCAAAACGTTTTTAAAAATCAAAAATTATACTATTGATCCACAAAATTATATCAATAAAAAAAGCCATGAGAATTCATAGCTTTGAAAATTTATCAATAAATACAACACTATTCGCAAAAAAAGAAAGCAAATAATTTGATAACAGTTATAAAAAAAACCGAGCTAAATCGCTCGGTTTTTTTTTTATTTTATGTCTTTTAAAATTAATGCTAATTCATCCAATTGAGAATTGTCTATTATGGCAGGCGCATCAATCATTACGTCACGACCAGAGTTATTTTTTGGGAATGCAATAAAATCACGAATGGTTTCTTGTCCTCCTAAAATAGCTACTAAACGATCTAATCCAAAGGCTAAACCTCCGTGTGGTGGTGCGCCGTATTGAAATGCATTCATTAAGAAACCAAATTGTTCTTGTGCTTGTTCTGGTGTAAAACCAAGGTATTTGAACATTAAAGCTTGCGTTTCTTTATCGTGAATACGGATAGATCCTCCACCAATTTCGTTACCATTTAATACCATGTCGTAAGCATTTGCACGTACTTTACCTGGATCTGTTTCTAAAAGATGCATATCTTCAGGTTTTGGTGATGTAAATGGGTGGTGCATAGCATGGAAACGTTCTGATTCCTCATCCCACTCTAATAGCGGGAAGTCTACTACCCAAAGTGGTGCAAATTCGTCTGGTTTACGTAATCCCATGCGATTTGCTAATTCCATACGCAAGGCTGAAAGTTGTGCACGAGTTTTGTTTGCAGGTCCTGAAAGTACTAAAATTAAATCGCCAGGATTAGCCTCTGTTGCTTTTGCCCAGTTTGCTAAATCGTCTTGATCGTAGAATTTGTCAACTGATGATTTGTATGTTCCGTCTACTTCGCATTTAACGTATACCATTCCTGAGGCTCCAACTTGCGGCCGTTTTACCCAGTCAATCAAAGCATCAATTTCTTTACGAGTGTATGTTGCTGCACCTGGTACTGCGATACCAACTACTAATTCTGCACTGTTAAATACAGGGAATTCTTTGTGTTGTGCTACTGCGTTAAGTTCTCCAAACTTCATTCCGAAACGGATATCTGGTTTGTCGTTACCGTAAGTACGCATAGCATAATCGTAAGTGATGCGAGGGAATTTTTCAACCTCTAGTCCGTGAACTTCACGTAATAGATGACGAGTAAGTCCTTCGAACATGTTTAAAATATCTTCTTGATCCACGAAAGCCATTTCACAGTCAATTTGTGTAAATTCTGGCTGACGGTCAGCACGTAAATCTTCGTCACGAAAACATTTTACGATTTGGAAGTATTTATCCATGCCTCCTACTATTAACAATTGTTTAAATGTTTGTGGTGATTGTGGAAGTGCGTAAAATTGTCCTGGATTCATACGTGAAGGCACAACAAAATCACGGGCTCCCTCTGGCGTTGATTTGATTAAATATGGTGTTTCTACCTCACAAAATCCTTCGTTAGATAGATAGTTTCTAACTTGTTGCGCCACTTTATGACGGAAAAGTAAGCTGTTTTTAACTGGATTACGACGAATATCAAGGTAACGATATTTCATACGAAGGTCTTCCCCTCCGTCCGTAGTATCTTCAATTGTAAAAGGAGGCGTAATAGATTGATTTAGTACTATAAGTTCAGTAACCAAAATTTCGATATCTCCTGTAGATATATTTGCATTTTTAGATTCGCGTTCGATAACCGTACCTTTAACTTGGATAACAAACTCACGACCTAACGTTTTAGCCAATTCAAAAACAGTTTTATCCGTACGAGATTCGTCAAAAATTAATTGAGTAATTCCGTAACGGTCACGTAAATCAACCCAAGCCATGAAACCTTTGTCTCTTGATTTTTGTACCCAACCCGCTAAGGTAACTTCTGTATTGATGTGTGAAGCGTTTAACTCTCCACAAGTATGACTTCTATACATTTTCTAAATTTATTTATACTACAAATTTAGCAGTTTTATTCGTTTTTAAAACATGTATTGCCATGAAATTGAATTTAATTTCTGATTACTAATTAATAACAAAAATAACTAGTCAATCTGCTAAAAAAAACGTATCTTACTAATATTGAATTTAAAAATTATGAATGAACTAATTTTAGTTAGTGAATTTTGGAAGAATCAGACGGTTGAAAACTATTTAAACTGCCAAGATTACTTTTATAAATCTAAAAATTTTGATCCGTTTGAAAAGTATATTGAACGTTTAGATTTAGAATTTGAAAATAAAGATTACAATGCCTTTATTAATAACGTAACAGAAACAATGCAGTTAAGTTTGCATATTTTACAAAAGCTATATGTTTCGTATAAAATGATTGGTAATAAGTTAGAAGCTGCAAAATATTTTACTAAATCTGCCGAAGTTGCACAAGTGATTTTAAGTACAGGCGATGGAACTCGAGAATTTCCGTATCAAATAATCTATCCGAGCGATTATAAAGAAGTTCTATTGTATTTAAAAGAAGTATATGAGAAACATTCCATCATAAACTTTGAAAATAAAAAATTGGATGCGGTTTTAACTAAAAACAAAACAGAATACTTTTTTGAAATTACTGATTTACAAAGATGTAAAGAAAATGCTGTATCAGAAAAAGTAGATGATATGATTAAATGGTTTGAAAAAAAATCGAATAGACCTATATAAAAAAGCCATCCTTTAACAGAATGGCTTTTTTATTATTTTTGTTGATTTTGAAGTAAATCTCTAATTTGAGCTAATAATTCTTCTTGAGTTGGACCAGCTGGTACAACTGGTGCTGGAGTTGGTGCTGCCTCCTCTTTTTTCTTCATTTTATTAATTCCTTTTATTATAAGAAATAAAACAAAAGCAATAATAACAAAGTTTATAACTGCCGACATGAACAAGCCGTATTTAACACCGCTAAAGATTGTTAAGTCTTCTATTTTACTTAATTGAGCCGCTTTTAAAGCAGGGGTTAAAATTAAAGGTGTAATAACATCTTCGATTAACGAACTTACAATTTTACCGAATGCTGCCCCAATAATTACTCCGACTGCTAAATCTAAAACGTTTCCTTTTACAGCGAAGTCTTTAAATTCTTTTAATATTCCCATAGTTAATTATATTTATGTAAAAATACACTTTTTTTATTCTTTATAAAAAATCCGTTTTACACGTTGCGAAATACTAGTTAATATTTCGTACGGAATTGTTCCTATTTTTTCGGCAATTTCAGTAACGGGTAAATTAACACCAAAAACTTCAACTAAATCTCCTTCGTTACAATTAATTTCAGTAATATCAACCATCATAGCATCCATACAGATACTACCTAATATTGTTGCTTTTTTACCCTGAATTATAACATATCCTAAACCATTACCCCAAGATCTTGGAATTCCGTCTGCATATCCTATAGGTATGGTGGCTACTTTTATCGGTTTTTCCACCCTATAACGTCTACTGTAGCCTACGCTATCTCCTTGATTAATATTTCGTATTTGTAAAATAACAGTTTTTAAAGTCCCTACATTTTGTAATTGCTTGTTTTCGATAACATCATTACCTACTCCATACAATCCAATTCCTAATCGAACCATATTGTATTGAAATTCGGAATAATTATATATGCCTGAAGTATTTAAAATATGACGAATGGGTTTAATCTGTAATTCTGACATTAACTTAAATGACCAACTTTCAAATTTATTAAATTGACTCATTGTGAAATCATGAAACTCGGGCATATCACTTGATGATAGATGCGAAAAGATACTTGCTACTTTAACCCAGTTTGTATTTTTTAGAATTGCGATCACCTCATCCAACTGCTCGGCCTCAAAACCTAAACGGTGCATACCCGTATCTAATTTCAGATGTATTGGATATTCGTTTACGTTATGGGTTTTTACATAATCAATAAAACCAAGCATAGAACGTAACGAGTAGATTTCGGGTTCTAAATTATAAGCAAGTAAAGCTGAGTAAGTACTTGGTTCAGGATTCATTACAATAATAGGAATAGTTATTCCTGCTCTACGTAACTCAATTCCTTCGTCTGCATAAGCAACTCCTAAATAATTAACTTGATGGTGTTGTAATTCCTTAGCAATTTCGTAGCTACCAGATCCATAACCAAATGCCTTTACCATAACCATAATTTTGGTTTTGGGCTTTAATTTACTTTTATAAAAATTTAAATTGTGAGCTACGGCATTTAAGTTAATTTCTAAAACCGTTTCGTGCGTTTGTTGTTGAAGCAACACAACAATTTCATCGAACTTAAAACTACGAGCCCCTTTTATTAATATCGTTTCGTTTTGGAAAGAATTGACAGAAAACTGACTTAAAAAGTCTGCTGTAGATTGAAAACCCACAAAGTTTGTAACCTGTTTTAAATGCGAAGTTATTTTAGGCCCAATACCAATTACACGCGAAATTTGATTACTTTGTAACAGTTGCTCTACTTTTTGGTAAACCGTTGTAGAATCGAATCCGCTTTGAAAAACATCGGAAAGAATAACCGTTTTTTTTCCTTTAGATTTATGTTGATCTAAAAAATCTAAAGCTATTTTTAAAGATTGATAATCGGAATTATAAGTATCATCTATAATCGTACAATTATTAACTCCGTCTTTTACCTCCAAACGCAATTCAATAGGATATAAATTTTTTATTCTTTCTTGAATTAATTCTACACCATAGTTAAAAACTAATAGTGTTGCAATACAAGTACATGTGTTTTGTATGGAAGCTAAATCTTGAAAAGGAATATTAACGGTAAAACTAACATCAGTCGTAGTTACTTGGTAAGTATTATCTGAAATTTTATTGATAAAAACATCGGCTTCTTTATGAGCTAAACTCCATGTATATGGTTTTACTGAAGCTGGTAATGCAGCTAGTATTTGCGGGTTATACTCCAATATTAATGTTTCAACCTGCTTAAATAGTTTGAGCTTTTCTTGAATTTTATGTTCAAAACTTTTAAAGCCTTCTTGGTGTGCCTCGCCCATATGAGTTAAGACGCCTATAGTAGGTTGAATGATTTGTTGTAAAGTATCCATTTCGTTAGGTAAGGAAATGCCTGCCTCGAAAATTCCTAACGTATGGTTTTCGTTACAGCCAATAACCGATAAGGGAACACCAACTTGTGAGTTATAACTTTTTGGACTACGAATAATATTATACTCGCGGCTCATTAAATAATTAAGCCACTCCTTAACAATCGTTTTACCATTACTGCCTGTAATAGCAATTACTGGGAAGGTATATATGCCTCTATAATATTTAGCAAAGTTTTGAAGTGCGTCTAAACTATTTTTAACTACTAAAAAATTAGCTACTCCAACAAAATTTTGAGGAATATATTCTACCACAAAATTTACAACTCCTTTACTGTATAAATCGGAAATATAAACGTGCGCGTCGTGGTTCGCTCCTTTCAATGCAAAAAATAAAGTGGTCGAACTATTTTGCAACGATCGACTATCAATAGATATATGGTCAATATTTTGATTAAATACAAGCTCTTTACATTGCGCCTGAATAACTTGTGCTACTTTTAAAAGTGCTACACTCATTTTGTTAATAATTAATAGTACAAAAATACTACTAATATATAGGTTTAGTTAATTAATTAAAAGTCTTTTTAATTCTTAACATTAAGGTTTTTTTGAGACCCATAAAAAAAATGTATATTTAAAATATTATAAAACGAGTTAGAAAAGTATCAAAGTAAAAAAACATCATGAAAAACATACAAATAGGAAAACTAATTTTCACTAAAAAAGCCATTTTAACACTAGCTTTTTGTTTATTTATTAACGGAATATCACTAGGAGCTTTAATTACCTTTAATAAAAATAATGAAGGAAATAATACGTTTTTACTATTCTACTTCTCGCTTTTCATTCCGTATATTTTGCTTTATAAAACCATAAAAAAGAATATTATTGAAATAAAATAATCTTTCCATCAATACAAAACCTACTTAAGTAAATGAAATATCTACTTCACATCACTACATTACTTTTTTTAATCACTTTAGGCTATACACAAAATTCAACTCAAAAAGTATTATGGGATAAAAAAGCGAACCAGCCTATTGCCTACGCTACTATTACAACTGACAACGAAAATGTAATTAGTAATAACGAAGGTGTTTTTAGCTTAAACAGCATACCTAAAACATTAGCAATACAAAGTATTACATATTACGACACGCTAATTACACCAACGCAATTTCATGCTAACGATACACTATTTATGCGCAGCAAAAACTTTGTACTTAACGAAATTGTTATTGAAAATGAGAATAGCTATAAAAAAATGGTAGGTACAATTAAATCTCATTTTGCCTTACAACCGCACGACGAAAGCTTT
>Ga0233372_1000796_pt1 | contig 13258 bp, 17 predicted proteins | sample ElkDunMinimDraft_4_FD_191538 | JGI IMG/M metagenome (GOLD analysis project Ga0233372, IMG submission 191538) | Fecal eukaryotic communites from dung pellets of Tule Elk in California, USA - Elk Dung D8 | ecosystem: Host-associated > Mammals > Digestive system > Large intestine > Fecal | place... | reverse complement strand
ACACAAAATCAACACCGCAATATTTGACTTGTAAAAGCCTTAAAAAAGCAGTATAATATATATAGAAAATAAATCACGGGTACACCGTGGGAAAGAGGTAATTAAAATGACTGACTACAAAAAATTCATAATGAACAATATCCGCACGACAACAATATTTATAATGTCGGGTGATTGGAGCGACAAAACCCACATAATACGCAAGGTCAACGGCTTTTCAGAAAAAGCAATAATTACAACTGTATATGACGCTTGTGACCACAAAACAACTGTTACTGTAAAGGGGGTGTAAACATGAATGATATTAATGTGTTAATAGCGTGTGAAGAATCACAAACGGTTTGTAAAGCATTTCGTCGTCGTGGTTTTAACGCATACAGTTGCGATTTGCAATATTGTTCTGGTGGTTGTCCAGAATGGCATATTCAAGGAGACGTTACACAACTATTAAACGGAAAAACATTTTTTGTAACAATGGACGGTGCATACCATGTAATTGATGAATGGGATTTGATAATAGCACACCCACCATGCACATATTTAACTGTAACGGGGAATAGATGGTTTAATGTTGAACGTTACGGTGTAAAAGCATTGAAACGAATTGACGAACGTCAAAAAGCTATAGCATTTTTTATGTTGTTTGTAAACGCTGAATGTGAACATATAGTGATTGAAAATCCTGTGGGCGTAATGTCAACTGAATGGAAAAAACCGAATCAAATTATACAACCGTATTATTTTGGTGAACCGTTTGAGAAAAAAACGTGTTTATGGGTTAAAGGTTTACCATTATTAAAATCAACAAATATCGTTAATCCAGAACCACGAATATATTTTAAAAGTGGGAAATCTATGCCGGCATGGTATTGTAAAGCAAGTAATAAAAAATCTGCTGACCGTAGTAAAGAGCGTTCAAAAACATTTTCGGGTATTGCTGTAGCAATGGCTGAACAATGGGGTGATTATCTTATAAATTTAAAAAATGAAAGTGAGGTGTAAACAATGCCAACAATTTATTATCACTATTTCAGATTAATGTTACATAGGACTGATAATTCACATACCGAACGCGCTATTGTATCAGTGACAAGCAAAAATAAAACGGTTAGTGCCGATGATGTACGTATATTATTTAAAACGGTACTATACAAGATAGAAAAAACATCAAATATCAAGTTTGAACGTTTAGAATACATTAAAACGGAGGTGTACAAATAATGCCAATAAACACAAAACCACTTGAAACAAGCGGTTGTTACCGAATGCCGAACAAGTACGACAAGTACGAAAACCCGTGGGATAATTTAGTATATGCGCTGTTATACAACGCTATGCAAGATTTGAAAAACCCACGGCACAAAAAAGCCGCCGCTGAGTGGCTTGATAATGAGGGGCGTGATATTTACGAATATTTGAAAACACGCCCATTGAAACCCGTATCAGATAACACGAACCACAAACGCAATTTTTACGCAAAAAAGCGTAATCATACAAGCGGCAAATTCTATATGTTTTGAGGTGAACGAAAATGAAAACAACAAAGGATATACTTACAATGTGCGTCGCTGAATACTATGAACAACTTTCAAAATGGTATTCGTGGGACAATATTATAATGGCGTTATATATGCCCGTGTTGGCGTTTGACTACATAGCAAGGGGTGATTATTAATGACAACAAGAGACATTTGTGATTATATGATAAATTCATATGTAACGTGTATGTGGTGGGATAAATTAACCGACGTTTCGCAGAAAATGTATTTTATAGCAATACACTATGTTTATAGGGGTGAATATTAATGCCAAAAAAGTTATCAAAAACTGCGCTGAATATACGCAGTATCAACAGCTACATACAGACGGTTGCAAAAGTATTTGGCACGGGTTCGGCTGAATATCAGGCGGCAACAGTGCCATTAAAACAATTTGATATACGTGATAAACACGTAAACGGTCAAACAATCGTCCAGATAAAAAACACCGCTGAGAACCGCAAAAAACACCAAACCATCAGGGCGATAAAAAACCGCCGCAAACCCGTAAACATTTTAAAACGTCCATACGTCAAGGCAATGAAAGAAGCACAGAAAAAAGAAAACATCAAGAATAAAAACATTGCAGGCGGTTTTACAAGATGGTACGCCGAATTGCAAAAAACGTTTGAAGATTTAAGCGCAGAAGTTTACGCACTTGCAGAAGCCCTTGAAAAATTAGGTTTGCCCGAATTGGATTGGTCAAGAGCATGGCGTGACGACACATATCGTGCGTCAGAATGGGAAACGGTATTTAACAACGGCGGTAATGAAGTTGAACCAAATAGCACAAAGTTTCAAGAATGGGTTGACAACATTCCAGACGTTGAGGAAACACCCGACGGCGTGAAAGTTGACCCAAACACGGGTGAAGTCGTTGAATTTGACAATTCCGACTATGATAATTATGATATGGGGTTTGATTAATATGACTGATTTCACAAATTACAACAAATACGAATTAGAAGCGTTATTGATGACGCTGATAGACGATACCACGCAAGCGGTAACTGAGGAAAAAGACGACGGTACTATTAAAACCGTCGTCAACCCCGTTTTTAAAACGGGTATAGGATTTGACACAGAATCCACAACGATATACACCGACGACACACACAAAACCGTGAAAGACTGTTTTTGTTATTCGTTTCAAATCGCCGTGGGTACTCAGCATTATGCTATATACCGCACGTTGCAACAGTTCGTTGATTTTTTCCACGTGTTGCAAGATGTTATTGCATATAAAAACATGGGCGTTGAATCCCCTGCAAAATGCTATATATGGGTTGCAAACCTTGCGCACGAATGGAGTTTCATCAAATACCGAATGATGAACGAATTTGAGTGCACGAAAATGTTTGCAAAGTCTCAGCGTGATTGTTTATACATCGAGTTCGGAAACATCCAATTCCGTGAGTGTATCGGATTATTCGGTCATTCGCTAGCCAACATTGCAAAAAACTGGACGGCAACACAAAAATTAAAAGGTGATTTGGATTATGATTTAATCCGCACCGCATATACACCGCTGACCGAAACAGAAAAACACTATTGCATAAATGATGTTATCATATTGACCGAAATGCATGAAGCCGTAACAAAAGCGTATTTGCAGGATAACGGGGCTTTGCGTTTGCCGTATACGTCAAGCGGATTTGTGCGAATGAAATTAAAAGAACTGATACGCAATGACGACGATTTAACAGATGAACGCATAAACACCGCTGACCGCTACAAACATCCACCGAAAAACAACATTGAACTGCTACAAAAGAAAAACAAACATATTTTTGTATCACCCGAACAATGGACGTTATGCCGTGAATATGGTTATTCGGGCGGTTTATGTGGTAGTAACATTGATTTCGTGGGTACTGATTTGAAAAATATAACGTGTGCGGATTTAACAAGCGATTACCCTGCACAGTTACTACATGAAAAATATCCGTCGGGATGGCTGAAAGAATATAAACCGTCATATTATAGCATAGCAAAACAGCGCAAACAACCGTATTTCATTTTAGCAAAAGTGAATTTTGAATCCAAAACAAATCACGCCACATTCAGCAAACATAAAATCATCAATTATAAAGATACAGCATTTCAAGAAAAATTCGGCGAACCCCGTGAAATGATTGTTTATAATGGCAAGATTTTAAAAGCTAAAAATTGCATTGTAGTCATGAATGACGTGGATATATCTGCATACATGATGATTTATGAAATGAAAATTACCGTGCTTAAAGTGTGGGCGTTTGACCGTTACGCAAAAATACCCAAATGGCTCGGCGACGGCATAAAAGACAGCTACATAAAAAAAGCTGTTTTGAAGCACAACGGACAACAAAAAACTGTTGAATATCGTGATAGTAAACGTGACGTAAACACATTTTACGGTGTACTTGCAACACGTTCACAAGATAGTTTTGACGGATTCGACGACGATGTAACAAGTAAAAACGTCGGTTTGTTTAAAGCTACGAACCCGAAAACCATAAAACAACAATTTCGTGAATGTTGGCTGAATCCGTACATTGCATTTTGGTGTACGTCATACGCACGGCGAATATTAATGTATTTTATCAGCAAATACCCTGATAAAATAGTGCAGTATGATACTGATAGTCTGTATTATAAACCGTGCTCCGAATTAGAAAAGGAAATTGACCGATACAATGAAAAACAGTACGCTATAAATGAAAAGGTTTTTAAGGATAATGAAAACATAGATTTGTTGCGTGATTTGGGTGCATGGTGTTACACCGACGAAAACGGTGACCGTGAAACATATGAGAAATTTTTAGCAATGGGTGCGAAAAAATACGTCAAAATGCACCGCGGCAATGTTGAAACAGTTATAGCAGGATTACCAAAAGACGCTATCCCGTCAGAAATTGCCGAACGTGGAATTGAATCACCGTTAACATATTACAACGTGGTGAAAAAGTGGATAAAAGAAGAATCCAACGAAATTATTATATCACATATGTTTGCGCATAAATTTGCAAGTGTTTACGATGATTCGCCGGATGAATACAAAACCCCGATAACTGACTATTTAGGCAATACCGCCGAACAAATTTGTGGTTGTTATCATGCAATTACCCCAATTGATTTTACATTGTCAATAGCGGTCGATTATCTGAAACATATACTCCATAAAGATTAAAACAAAGCCCCGTTTAACACGGGGCTTAATTGTTTCACGTGAAACATTATTCTTTTTTTGTTTCGTCGGTTTTTATGTTCGTGCCGTTGTTGAAAAATGCACCGACAATAACAAGAATTATATTTTTGGTTGTCTCAGTGTAATTTTCGTGTGTGTCGTTGAGTGCCAACACCGTATACACTATCGCAAACAACACCGTTACCAATGACATAAGCGATAAATATATAGTTTTATCCTTTACCTTGAACGCCATTATAAATATACACCTCCTGCAAGTGCTGACTGTATCATATTCTTTTCGGTTGTCGTTGCACTGAATCCAGACAAATCAACGTTTGTACATTCAGTATAGCCGCTATATCCGGACAGTACACCCGATTCACAACACGCAAATCCGATTGAATGACCGTATGTACTATAATTTACATCGTTGACGGGTATACTATATATAATAGTCGGTTTGATTGTTGCCATTACACCCGTTAAACCGCCCGACGTACCAATCATTTTTGTGGGGATTATCGTATGCTGTAAATTGTAATCGGCTATTTTCTCTGACTGGAATATATTGTAAAAGTCAGCCGCACCGCCTAAAATTGAATCAATTGCGCCCATTGGGTTGCCCTGCAATGAGTTGACCGCACCCATTAAACTTTTGAAACCCTTAAAAGCATTGTTCACTTTAAGTTGTTTCGTACTTTCGGACGCATTGAACAATTCTGAGTTGAGTGTCTGTTGCTGTAATCCCGTCACGGGTAAATCTATTGCACATACACCGTTTGCAATGTCAGTTATTACACGGTTGCCATTGTCAGCGATAAATGACACAACCGCCGAACAAGTACCCGTTGTAAGGTCGATAAGATATTCAACATTACAATAGCGGTTAATGTATGTTTCGGGGTCAAGGTCAACAACACCGCAAAACGGTAAATATAACGTTAGCTTCATTTCTCTGTCTATCCAGTTATCACCGCACCGTGGAAAAATTTCAATCGTGCCACAGTCTGCAACAACTGACGTTTTAGCATATGCCGCAGGAATTTGTGTATCATATTTGCCTAATGCAACAGTTGTTGAACCCGTGCCCATATCTTTCACGGGCACATACTGCAATGATACAATTGCGTCGATGGGGTTATTAGTTAAAAATGTATCAAGAGCGTAATCTGATTTTGTCATTGTTGTGGGGTCAGCTAACGCCATAACATCCCATAATTTCGTTAACAACTGATTCATACTTGAATCGGCAATAACATAACGTTCGGTTGCTGTCGATAGTAAAAGCGGTGCACTAGCTGTATCCATAACACCGTTGTATGTGTTGGGGTCAACACGTGGTGGATTTTTAGCGTCATAATCTGAATCGTTTGTTGTTTCCCATGTCCATTGTGGTTGCAGTTCATTATCCTCACCGTTAGTGTAATCACCGTTTCCGATACCGTCAACAAGTGTGCCAAGAAACATATTTTCGTCATTCAGCGCACCGTTAAGGGCGGTTTGTTCATCGTCGGTGAAAAACAAACCGAAACAAGCAATTTGCCGTCTAATCCATTCTTGTAAGCCGTCGTAATATTCAAGGTAACAAAAACCACGTGTATTGTTATCGGCAGCCTTGCGCCATATCATATGTGGGTGTGGAAATATAATGCCGTAATTTTGCGGTGTTGTATTTGTAGTTGTCAGCATTCCGACCGATGAACCGTTGCCATAACCACATACCGACGCGCCGAAAATCATTGCACTGTTAGAGTTAGCCGAAACATCGGCGTTTGCTGAATAGGTAAACCAATAACAGTATATATCTTGTAATTTGCCTGCGTCGGGATTTGTGGCATTTGCCGCCATACCGTTTGCAACAGATAACGAAGATAAAATAGCAACATTTCCGAACTGTCTTGACGTTGTATCATTGTTACCCGTTGCCCCTCTACGGTCAACCGTGGGTTTGCCCGTTTCGGCGTCGATTGTATCAACATTCGGAGAATAATATGGTGTAAATCCAATTGATAAAATGTGTGGGTGAGTGGTGTAATTTTTAGTATTTGTGTCGTCCAGATATTCCCATAACATCATTTTCGATACATCTGTGCACGTGCCATTTGTTTCGTTGAATCCGCTACACACAACAATTGTTGGACATAACACGCAATTTTTAATTGGTATCTGTGCAAATGGGGTCAACAGTTGGTTTTTATTGCCGCCAACAGCAACAGTATCAGCCGTGTGTAAACCTTTTGGCGCATAACGTGTATAACTTCCCGTTGTGCCCGTGCCCGAATCCTGCAAAGTAAATGTGTTTCGGTTGCCGTAACGTTCAGTAAAAGCAAAGTTTGTGATAGACCGTGAATCAGTGTGTACGATACCATTTTCAAACATTGTTGCCGATGGTATAAAATACTGTAATTTGCTGTAAACGCTGTTGCCGCCTAAACCGCAATAGCTGAGTGAATCGTCTAACGGTTTTTCTGTGTAATAACCGTTTGAAGTTGCCGCACCACGTGGAAGTGCACCCGTTATCAAACCGACTTTAATTGAACCCTGTGAAAACTGAATATTCTGAATCGTTCGACCCTCTCCGAAATACGGTATCAAGAACATTTTTGTTCGGTCGTTACCCGTGTAAGTAAAGTGGTCAGGTGACCAATTTTCTTTTGCGCCGTAGATACTTTCGTTTGTACTCATTCTGTTTCACTCTCCTCAGACGTTGACGACGGTGAACCGCCGATTGTTGTTAATATGTAGTGTGAACCAACGGTACGGGTAAACGGTGTATCGGGAAAATTGATAGAATCAATTGTACGTTCGTTTGTGTGAATTGGTAGTTTACTATCTGAAATCATAGTGGGTTTGCCGATACTTTCAGACCGTAAAACCGTGCCCGTGCATTTTGTTATGTCGGCGTGATATGTGTGCAGTACATCGACTGCACACGACATAACACACCGTTTACCGCTTGTGAGTGTTACGCCCGTTATAAAGTAGAATCGGTCAAACGTGCTGATATACACATAATTGTAATTTTCAATGCCGTTGAACCAATCCAGAATGATTGACGGATTCAACATATCACACGGGTCATTCGGGCGAACGTTCGTAATAACATGGGGGTCAACAAGAAACGCAGATTTATTGACCACGTTAGGCGCACACGAAATATTATACAGTGATATGGTCATTCGCAACACCCCCAAAAATCCGTTATATAATAACAGTATTCAGATACAAAAGTATCAATATACATTGTTATTAATGGGTTTAGTCTCATTTCTGTTTCACTTGTTATCATTTGCTGACTTGTCGTCACGCCTAAATTACCATGACGTGTATTTGTCTCAGCTTCAATTTTATCGGCGGTGTATGTAGTTTCACCAACCGTTAAATTTTTGGTTGTTTTTACCTTGCCCGTTGCCGTTGTACCGCTGTCTGTTGCCGTGGTCGTTCCCGTGTTGGTAGTTTTGGTATCGTCACGGGGTGTTGTGCTGTCAAAAGTTGTTACCTGAGTAACTGAAACAATACCGCCTGCGCCCGTGGAATTTGTTGTTGTTTTGCCGTGGGTAATTGTTTCCGTTTCGTCACCGTCCATGTACTGACGTACATTTGTTTCAATGCCGTTGTAATTTTCGAGTGGGTTATATTCTGCCGTCCACGCCGCCCACGCTTTTAAAAAGTCAGCATGATGAATAGCATCATACATGAACCACAATTGCGAAATAGGTGCATTTGATTTGTAATTGCCGTATGTGTGATACAGATAGGAAAGTAACAAATTAGACGACAATATCACATTGCCGTTGTTATCTGTTATATCAGATATCGGCGACGGTGATATATATTCGTCAATTTGTTCATCAATTCTGCGTGGATAACCGCTACTGTTAAACATAAAAAATCACCTCATTAGCCAATGTAATTTACGATTTGCTGACCGCCCGTAATGTGTTTTGCAATGTCTCTGAAATCTTCACCGATTTCGGAAGTTTCAGCAAACATTGCGCCGTTGATAACGCACTGAATTATCTGTTTTGGCATTGTAACAATGTTGTGTTTGCCGATAATCGGGGAAACACCGATATTAAAATTATCAGACGGGCGTTTGACCACTATAACGGGCGTTAAGCCCTGCACATATAATGTAACGTTGACCGCTACACCGTTGTTGAATAGTTTCCATGTATAGCCGTTTTTGTATAGCATATTCTGCGACGCAATTTTATATGTACCTAACACCCAATCACCATGAGATATCATGTTGATATGGTCATTTTCAAAACGGTCATAATACATTTGCGCCGCTTCTGAGTTTGCCGCCGTTTCGGGTGTATAATACAGCACGATACGAGGCACACCTTTTTTATTGGTGTAAACGTTCATACCTCTTTTAAGGTCACGTAATTTAATTCCGAATTGTTCGGCTACTGCACTATCACGGGAAACCGTGTTGCCTAATAGCCATAATGGTACATAACGGTCAGTTCTATTACGAATCATATTTGAATGAAGTATCTGGATCTTTAAAAATTCATCTTTCAACTCACCGTCACGGCTTAAAAATTCGTCGTATATACCACACGAAATTTCGCCTTTATCGTCACCCGTTTCAGTTTCAACATTGTTCATACTTCTGCAATATGCAATGATATTACGATGGGTTCGCTTTTCGTCGCCTTTTGCGGTCATTGTTTTGTTCATAACCTCATACACTTTTCCGGACAGTTCGGCGGTATTGTGTTTGCCTTTACTGCAATTTATGATTGTTTGGCGGTGCACGTTAACAAGATTTCCACAAATGGATTTTGTGAACGTCTTATCGTATCGCCGGACGTAGAAAAATGGGTGCTTTTCGTTGCTGTCGTAATAATCAACAATTGCATTATCCACACAACCGTATGTTTTACCCGTTCCTTTACCGCCGATAATTCCAATGTACGGACAATTCAGCGATTTTGCATAATCCAATATCGGGTGTACGTCGATAAACTTTTGTTCTTTATCAATCATTTGTTTCACCGCCCTCAATTGTTTCACGTGAAACATTGTTGTCGTTCGTGTTGCCGTCGTTACCTTCGTTGATTTCTTCCTTGACGTTGCTATTTATAACAGCATCTTCTTGTTTGATGATTTCACCCTTGTCAACAGTGATTTCCCATCCAAAAACGGTTTTCATATCCTCAGCCGCTTTTTTACGGGTTGCAAGGCGGTCAGGCATTAACGCTTTACTGAAAATATCGGTATTGTGTACCTCAGATTCCAGATTCTGCGCCGATTTTGCAGTTGTATGGAATGGCATATTGTAAAGGTTACATAAACGCCGGACAAGTTCGTAATGAAATTCACTCAGAAAATGCATTTTTTCAATGGCTGATTCATCTGTTAAACGTAACGTTGAATCATCACGACTCATTGGCTGACCCGTTATCATTTTTGTATCATCAGAAATTACCGCCCATGGAATACCGTCATAAACCTTTTTCAGCACTTCTTCAATTTCACTTGCCTTTATGCCACTGTTAGCACGTGCTACGGGTGTCATTCTTGACCACCTTATTAATGCGCGCTGTGCCTTGTCGGTATCTGATAACATACTGCTATACCATTCTGTAACATCATATTCGCAAGACATATATTCATCATTCTTAATGATTACATATTTGTCGCCAAGTTGTTCATCTGTTACAGCGTAATCCGAACCATGTGTTATAAAATGTTCTGACGTTCCATCGTTTCGTTTTGTGCCCGTCCATTCCACGGGTGTACACGTCCATAAACCGCCGTTCGTGGGGCTGACTGATTCGGGCACTTTGTACATTACAGCAACACCACAATTTACGGCTAACTCAATCAACATACTGTTGCACGACTGTAAAAATTCGTCGGGAAAACCGTTCCACTTTATGCCGCTATTGCCGATACGACATATAATATTATCATACACCTCATCACGGCGAATGTCTGTTAAACGGGTGCGGTTTTTGCATTTCATGCCGTCAAACGGTACTGCTATTGACTGCATTTGCTTTTTCAGACTTGCCATATAATTTCACCTCTTTAAACAATGGGCGGTACTATTGCACCGCCCATTTAATTGTATTATTCGTCTTCTGTTTCCGTGATTGTAAAACCATTGCCGCCGCTTGTTGTGTCGATGGTAAATACGATGATATTTGAATCTTCATCAACATTATGCTGTGCGCCTACGGTCGAAATATAGTTTACATGGTCGTCAAATGTGTTTGCGTTACTTGCAACCTTGCGATAATCCAGTGTATAGAATGTTCCTCTTCTATCCCATATCATACCGACGATATTTTCACCCTTAACATTTGTAACGGTTGAACCCACAGTCAGCACGGGCGGATTTGCAGGGGTAATGTCAAGTGAACGTGGTTCATTGACATTCTGCACAAATGGAACAAGTGTGTAATCGTCGATGTTGCCGATTTTGTTGTCATGGTAGATACCGCTGAGACCCTTGTTGATGGAATCATAGAATGTATCAACAAGAAACTTCTTTTCGTATCTTTCGGGTGTATTGATGGGCGGAACGTTTGCGCCGCAGAAATTTGTTGTGGGAAGTCTCAGCACCTTAACAAGATGACGCTGAAACTTTACGAACCACGCTGAAAATTCGGGGTCATCCTCAGAAGTAAATGCTTTTCCAGTATCAGCGGTAAAACGCTTTGAAAGTTCAATAACTCTTACACCGTGACCGTTTGAACGTCTGTAAAGTTCGGCGTTTACCATCTGCTGACGGATTAAAAACCATGGACTTTCACGCAGTGCAATATCGACAATTGCGTCGATAACTGACCACATACGTGAAATCAGTTCATCCCATCCGTTGCGTGACTGCACCGATGTTTTGTACATTTCGTATGAAATAGTGAATGGCTTTGTGCGATAGAATCCACGGTTACCCCAAACCTTAACTTTGAAGCTGAATGGGTGTTTACCGAAAAGGTCGTTGAATGTTGAACTTGCGTTTTCGTCAAGAACGAATGACGCTTCAAAAAGTGTGTGGTCGATTCTAACCTTTTCACGCAGTATTGCGAACTCAGTTGAATCTACCTGAAGCCCGAAAGTATCTTTATCAATACCCTCAGTTGTGAGAGTTTCAAAATAGATACGTCCGACTGTTTCAAGCATATTTGTTACGCTGTTGATAAAGTTTTCGCTTGTAAGCTGATTTGAAACTGTCTGACCGACCTGTACGATGTTGGATAAGTCCTCAGTAACAACAAGTGGTACATCTGTATATGTACCGTCGCCGTTGTTCTGCGAACCCGTGAAATTAGATACCGCTGAATTGATTACTGCCGCTGTCTGTGCGGATGGAAATATAATTGCCATGGTTTAGACCTCACTTTCATATACTGTTGCACCGTCAATTATAACGGTGATTTTGTGTTTATCTGATTTTGTTTCATGTGAAACAGTTCTATAACCGTCATCATATACACCGCAAGCGTTTGGTATTTTAGATATATCAGGCGTACTTAATGCATTTCCTGCGGCAAACTGTGGGCGTATACAGTAATGGCAATGACTGCCGTTTTCGTTGTCGGGTATTGTGTGACCTGTATACCCTTCAATGCCAATAACGTCAGTACACTTTACTTTATCGCCGGACTTAACTTTGATTTCGGACATATGACCATAGTAATAATACCTACCTTCTACAGAGCAAATACAAACATACTGCCCGAAACCCTGTTTCGGGTTGCTTGCATTTTCCCAACCTGCGTAATACACAATGCCGTCAACTGTAGCGTGTATTTCCTTGCTATCTATGCCAACAAGGTCAAGACCATCATGTGCGCTATGCTGTGTCTGCGTCACTTTAAATTTGCCCTCATAAGGACTATTCATGTTAACACCTCTTTTCAAAATGGTACGTTCGATGGGTCGTAAAGCGTTACAAACTCGTCAAGCGTTTCAATATCACTGACCGATATATTATTACTGTGTGTCGGCGTTGACTTCCTTGAATGTGATTTCACCCTTGTATGATTTCATAGTGCAGTCAAGTTCGATTGTTTCGCCGTCGTCGGGTACATCGTAATTCTTGTTTACTGCAACCTTGTAACGGTCGTAGTATTCGTCGTAATCGTGGTGTACGTCGATAGTAACATAGTCGTACTTCTTGCCCTTGTCGTAAAATCCTGCAACAATACCCTTGATATGTGCTGTTGCGAACTCGTCAACTTTGTTTGTGTTTGTGTTTGCGTTTGCGTTCTTGCGTGCCATACTCATTTACACTCACTTTCATTAAAATTAAAATTGAACCATAAAGATAATTGAACCGTATAGACTTCACAGCATAACGCCCTTTTCTTATCATTCCGTGTTGTGCGGTGTGCGTGGTGTGTTGTCTATGGTTTTATTATACGTGATTACGTGGTATAATTGCAAGTGAACGAAATGTTAAAATTGTATGTATTAAGTTTGAATATGTTGGAATGTTTAATTAATGATGGGTGAGGGTATTATAATAGTATAGTGGTGTGGGTGCGGTGTGGTGTGTTTACAGTTTGTATAGAGAGAGCCGGCA
>Ga0233372_1000794_pt1 | contig 13285 bp, 13 predicted proteins | sample ElkDunMinimDraft_4_FD_191538 | JGI IMG/M metagenome (GOLD analysis project Ga0233372, IMG submission 191538) | Fecal eukaryotic communites from dung pellets of Tule Elk in California, USA - Elk Dung D8 | ecosystem: Host-associated > Mammals > Digestive system > Large intestine > Fecal | place... | reverse complement strand
GTAGAAGATGGCCAGCCAGCCGTCGGCGATCTCCCCGGCCAGCTCCAGGTTCTTCGGGCCGACCGCGGCGAGGTAGATCGGGATCTCCGGGCGCGGCGGGTGGAACCCGAGGCGCAGGGCCTTGCCGGGGCCGTCCGGCAACGGCAGCGTGTAGTGCTCGCCGTCATAGGCCACCGGCTTGCGGGCGATCGCCATCTTGACGATGTCGACGTACTCCCGGGTGCGGCCCAGCGGTTTGGCGAAGCGCACGCCGTGCCAGCCCTCGGAGACCTGCGGACCGGAGACGCCGAGTCCGAGCCGGAACCGGCCACCGGAGAGGGTGTCGATCGTGGTGGCCGTCATCGCGGTCGCGGCCGGGGTACGGGCCGGGATCTGCATCACGGCGCTGCCGACGTCGATGCGCTCCGTCTGGCCCGCGATCCAGGCGAGCATGCTCGGCGAGTCCGAGCCGTACGCCTCCGCCGCCCACACCACCGAGTAGCCGAGCCGGTCGGCTTCCTGTGCCAGGGCCAGGTGATCGGCCGGCGTGCTCCACGCTGTCTGATATCCGAGGCTGAGTCCGAGCCGCACTGGTCCTCCCCAATTGGCACCAACGTCGCATCAGGGTACGTGACCTCTGTCGGCGAGTTGACCCTTGGTGGGCCGCGGGACCGGTACCGCCTGCTCACCCCACGCCGCCGGTGTCGATCCGGGCGGAGATCCGGGTTACCGAGGATATCGGTGAGGCCGGGTTGCAAATACAGTTCACTCATGCTGCAACGACCGCTCGGCCGAAGCGGGCTGGCGGTTTCCCGGCTCGCTCTCGGCACGATGACCTGGGGACTCGACACCGACGCCGACGACGCCGCCGACCAGCTCACCGGCTACGTCGCCGCCGGCGGCAACCTCGTCGACACCGCGGACGTCTTCGGCGACGGGATGGCCGAGAGCATCCTCGGCTCGCTGCTCGGCACGGTGGTCGGCCGCGACGAGGTGCTCATCTCCACCAAGGCGGGGCTGCGGCCGGGTGGGACGCGGCGCCGGGACAACTCCCGCGGCCATCTGCTGCGTACCCTCGACGCCTCGCTGCGGCGCCTCGGCACCGATCACGTCGACCTGTGGCAGGTGCACGGCTACGACCCGCAGACGCCACTGGAGGAGACACTCGCCGCCCTCGACCACGCGGTCAGCAGCGGCCGGGCGCGCTACATCGGGGTGGCGAACTTCGCCGCCTGGCAGACCGCGCGGGCCGCCACCTGGCAGGCCGCCGTCCCGGGGCGGGCGCCGATCGTCGCCACCCAGATGGAGTACTCCCTGCTGGAGCGGGGCATCGAGCGGGAACTGCTGCCCGCCTGTGCCGGGCTGGGCCTCGGCGTGCTGCCCTGGTCGCCGCTGGGCGGCGGGGTGCTGACCGGCAAATACCGCCATGGGCGCCCGGCGGACTCCAGGGCCGCCGGCACGCACCTCGAACCGTTCGTCAGCCGCTACCTCGACCCGCGCTGCTCCAGCATCGTGCAGGCGGTCGCGACCGCCGCCGGCGGCCTCGGCGTCACGCCGCTGGAGGTGGCGCTGGCCTGGGTGCGGGACCGGCCCGGGGTGACCGCCCCGATCCTCGGCGCGCGGACCGCCGCGCAGCTCGCCGGGGCGCTGCAGGTCGAGCGGATCGACCTGCCCGCCGAGATCGTCCGGGCGCTCGACGACGTCTCGGGTATCGAGGTCGGCTACCCGGAACGTGACGGCTGACCGGTGCCCACCCGGCCCACGGCGGCGGTGCTGCCGCGGGCGGGACAGACGGCGGCCGGGATCACCGGCGTTGGGGTGGTAGGCGCCTGCGGGGCTCGGCAGGATGGAGACATGGACTACGAATACGCACCGCTGCGCCTGCCGCCCAACGTCGACCGGATCACCGCCGCCACCCAGCTGGCGATCCAGGCGGAGTTCTCCGGCTGGGAGCTGGCCCGGGTGCGCCTGTTCCGGGACGGGACACGGCAGGTGATGCTGCGGCGTCGCCGTCCGGTCGGCAGCGCGCAACCGGGCCTGTCCTACTGACTCACTCCTGCGGGCTGTCGTCCTCGTCGTCGAGGAAGGGGTGCTCGTCGAGACGGCCGACCAGACGGTCCGCCGGATCGGGCTGGAACGGCCCGGCCGCGTCGTCGTCGTCGAAGGCCTCCAGATCGATCGAGGCAGCCACCTCGCTGACCATCACCAGGCCGTCCAGGGGCTCCAGCTCCGGCATGTCCAGCGCCGCCAGCGAGCCGTCGCCGGCCTGCAGCAGCTCCAGCACCGCCTCGCCGACCCCCTCGACCGGCGCCGGGTCCTCCTCACCGGGAGTCTCCGCCCGCCGTGCCGCCTCCGCCACCCGCAGCAGCGCGGCGACGCTCGGCACCCGGTAGTCGCGGCGCTGGCGTACCGAGATGACCTGCGAGTGCGGGTCGGCCGGCTCGTTGCCGTCGGCGCCGCCGATCCCGACACCGAAGCGCTCGTCGGCCTCGTCCGGGTCGATCGACTCCACATCCCAGGGCGTCACCTCGCCGAAGGCGTCGAGCAGCAGGTCGTCGTAGGCGTGGCTGGTGTTGTTCAGGTCGACGTAGGCCTGCCAGACGTCGTCGTCGTCAACCCGGCCCTGCGCGGCCCGGACCGCGGCCAGGTGCCGTCGGGCGGATTCGATCACCCGGTCCAGGGCAGCGTCGAGCTCGGCGTGCGGGTCGGTCATGATGGTCCCTTCGTGTCGATGAGCGCGGGGTCCCGGTCCGTGGGCGGCCGGTGGGGGTTCAGGCGTCGCGTAGGAACCGGTCGAGCACCCGCACGCCGAACTGTAGCCCGTCGACCGGTACCCGCTCGTCGATGCCATGGAACAGGGCCGAGAAGTTCAGGTCCGCGGGCAGGCGCAACGGCACGAAACCGAAGCAGCGGATCCCCAGCCGGTCGAAGGCCTTGGCGTCGGTGCCACCGGAGAGCATGTACGGCACCGGCCGCGCCCCCGGGTCCTCGGCGAGCAGCGCCCGCGACATCCCGTCGACGAGCGCGCCGTCGAAGGTGGTCTCCAGCGCCGGTTGCCGGTGGATGTACTCGATGTCGACGTCCGGGCCGACCAGCTCCCGCAGCTGCGCCTCGAGAAGCTCCGACTGGCCGGGCAGGCTGCGGCAGTCCAGGGTGGCCACCGCCCGGCCGGGAATGACGTTGTCCTTGTAACCGGCCTCGAACCGGGTGGGGTTGGCGGTGTTGCGCAGCGTCGCGCCGATCATGTTGGCGATCGGGCCGAGCCGCGCGATCAGCGGCTCCGGGTGCTCCGGGTCGAACTCCATACCGAGCACGTCGGCGGTCTCGGTCAGGAAGGTGCGCACCGTGTCGGTCAGCACCAGCGGGAAGCGGTGCGACCCGACCCGGGCCACCGCCTCGGCCAGCTTGGTCACCGCGTTGTCGTCGTGCACCATCGAGCCGTGGCCCGGGCGCCCGGTGACCCGCAGCCGCATCCAGTCGAGCCCCTTCTCGGCGGTCTCGATCAGATAGAGCCGCCGGGCCGGGTCGATCGTGTACGAGAAGCCGCCGACCTCCCCGATCGCCTCCGTGCAGCCCTCGAAGAGCTCCGGGTGCTCCTGCACCAGCCAGTGCGCGCCGTACTCGCTGCCGGCCTCCTCGTCGGCGGTGAAGGCCAGCACGATGTCGCGCGCCGGGCGCACCCCGGTGCGCTGCCAGTGCCGCACCACCGCGAGCACCATCGCGTCGAAGTCCTTCATGTCGATCGCGCCGCGGCCCCAGAGGTAGCCGCCGGAGACCTCGCCGGAGAGCGGGTGCACCGACCACTCGGAGGCGTCGAAGGGCACGACGTCGAGGTGGCCGTGCACCAGCAGCGCGCCGCGTCCCGGGTCGGTGCCGGGGATGCGGGCCACCACATTGGCGCGCCCGGGCGCGGACTCGTAGATCTGGGCGTCGACACCCACCTCGGCGAGCCGCCCGGCGACGTACTCGGCTGCCCGGCGCTCCCCCACGCTGGTGGCGTTGTCGCCGGTGTTGGTGGTATCGATGCGCAACAGGTCGCTGCAGAGGTCGACGACCTCGTCGGTGGGCACCGGAACGCTCGGCGTGGTGTCGCTGCTCATGCGGTCTTCATACCAGGCCGGGCCGGAGTGGCACCGGCCACCGGCGCGGGGGCGGGTTTGCCTACGCTGACGCGTGGGTACCGCGCCAACCGCCCCCCGGCCGCGCAGATCGAGGAGAATCACCGTGAGCGTTCCCCTGCCCCCGCTGCCGCCGGTGACCGGCACCGATGAATACCGCCCCGGCGGCGCCACCGTCGTCGCGCTGCTCGGACAGGAGCACCACCGGCTGCTGCGGCTCTGCGAGCGGGCGACAGGCGTCGCCGGTCCCGGCCCACACGGGAGCGAGCACGAGCAGGGCGAGACCGTCGAGGTGCTCAGCGCGGTCGTCTCGCGGCACCTCTCCGGCGAGCAGCAGCACCTCTTCCCCGCCGTACGCCGGGTGCTCGCCGACGGCGAGGCCCTGGCCGCGCGGGAGATCGCCGCCGATCAGGCGATCCTGCAGGCTCTGCGGGAACTCGAGGCGACCGCGCCGGACGACACGGCCCGGGCGGCGGCGACGGCCCGGGTCGTCGACCTGCTGCGGCAGCACGTGCGGCGGCTCGACGCGGAGATCCTGCCGGCGCTGGCGTCGGTGCTGGAAGAATCCGACCTTGTCCGCCTCGGCAACCGTGTGGAGATCGCCGAGGAGGCCGGGCCGACCCGTCCTCACCCGCAGGCGCCGGACGCCCCGCCCTGGAACCGCGTGGTGGAGCCGGCCCTGGGCATGGTCGACAAGGTCCGCGACGTGGTCTCCGGCCGGCACACCCGTCCCGAGGACCTCAAAGATCGCGACGCCGGCTGAACGTCAACCCGCAGCCGACAGGCACAATTCGATAAACATCACTGAACCCAAGGTCTTCCGGTGCGTTCGCCGGGGTCATACCGTCACGTTATGAACCTGGAGCTGCGTCACCTCAGGGTGGTCTGCGCCATCGCGGAGACCGGCAGCGTCACGAAGGCCGCATCGGTGCTCGGGCTGGCCCAGCCGGCACTGACCGCGCAACTCCAACGAATCGAACGCACCCTGGGCGGGCCGCTCTTCGAGCGCGACCGGCGCGGCGCCCGGGCCACCGCGCTCGGCGAGCTGGTGCTCGCCCGTGCCCGGGTGCTGCTGCCGGCGATGAAGGGGCTGCAGGACGAGGCGACCCGGCTCGCCGGCGGCGGAGACGGGCTCAGCCGCTACCGCTTCGGCGGCGTCAACAGCCCCATCCTCGGCCGGCTGATCCACCGGCTGGCCCTCAGTCAGCCACAGGCGCAGATCAGCACCTACGCCTCCTGGTCCGCCGACGAGCTGGGCCGGCTGGTCGCCGGCGCCCGGCTCGACTACGCGCTGACCGGTGTCTGCGGGCAGACGACTCCGTCGGCGGAGTTCGGGCTCAGCTGGCGGGAGGTGGCGATGGACCCGGTCTTCGTGCTGCTGCCGGAGACCCACCCGCTCGCCGCAAGCGAAGAGGTGCCCCTGGGCGCTCTCGCCGGGGAGCAGTGGGTGACCGCCCCGGGCGACGGCTGCTTCGGCGACTGCTTCGCCGCCGCCTGTGCCCGGGCCGGTTTCACCCCCCGGAAGGTCTACGAGACCGACGTACGCGGCTGTGTGGACCTGGTCGACGCCGGTGAGGCGGTGGCGCTGTGCCAGGCGACGTTCCGTCCGGTCGCGGGCCTGGTCACCCGGCCCCTGGCGGGCGTACCGCTGCGCTGGCGGCTGCTGCTCGGCTGGCACCCCGACGCCCCGGCCGCCGGCTACGCCGAGCAGATCCTCGAACTGGCGGTCGACGCGTACACCGACGCGCTCGCCCCGCACCCGCAGTACCTGGCCTGGCTGGGGCGCAACCCGTCGTTCGGGGCCCACCAGCACTCGGCTGCCTGAGCCCGTCTCCGTGGGCGGATGACACGGGTGCGAACGGCACCACCCGGGGTACGCAACGCCCATGACCGATCAGAATCCGTCCGTCGACGTCCGCGAGGTCGCCCTCGACGCCGCCACCGCGCACAACGCCGCCTCGGCCGAGATGGAGGCGTTCCTGCGCCGGGTGCCGGACGTGCCCGGGCTGGCCGACATGGCCGAGTACGCGAACCTGCTGGCCCACGAGGAGCAGCTGCGCCGGCAGCGACGCGCGAGCGCCGAGGCGATGGGGCTGCGGATCGAGAGCTTCGAATCGCAGTAGCCACGCCGGTGGCGCAGCCACGGTGACAGCACCGGACGTGCAGGCCGCGACCCCCGCCGATGCGGGTGCCGCGGCCTGCACGTCGGCCCATGACGCCGGGTCTCAGCCCGGGTGCCGGCGGTGCTGCGGGGCCCCCGGCTCCGTCGCCAGCTGCCGTTCGCGCAGCGCGTCGTGGCCGAGGCTCAGCAGCGCATGCCGCCAACCCTGATCGGACGCGCCGGCGCGCGGCGGCGACGCCAGCAGCTCCTGAATCTCCATCACCGTGTCACGCATGACGTCCACATCGGCGGAGGTCAGGTCCACCTTGCGCTTGCGCAGCACGGCGAGGATGCTCCGGCCCTGCTCCGAGGTCGCGTCCTGCGCCTCGGCCGGGAAGGCCTGCGTACCGGAGCCTTCGGTCAGCAGCCAGGAGCGCAGCTGCTCGGAGCTGACATTGACGTACAAGTGGAAGTCGTCCCACAACGCCTCCACCTCCGGGTCGAGCCGCTGGTCACGGGGCATCGTCACTCCTCACCGTCGGGTCCCGGCGGGGCCGGGACCGGGTCGTCGGAGAGCCGGTCGGGCGTCTCCGCGGCGGCGACGCGCACGCGCGCCGGATTCGCGATGGGCTCGGCGCGGATCCGCTCCTCCGCGTCCTCTTCGGGCAGCCCGGGTCCGTCCGCGTCGGTCATCGCGGATGGGTGCTGGTCGCCGGGGTGCGGTCGGTGCGGGCCGCGGCGCTGACGTCGAAGTTGAGCCGGTCGTCGCGCACACCGACCCGGACCTGCTGCCCGGAGCTGATCGCCCCGTCGAGCAGCATCGTCGACAGCGGGTTCTCCACCTCACGCTGGATCACCCGCCGCAACGGACGCGCCCCGAACTCGGGGCGGTTGCCATGCGCGGCGATCCAGTCCACGGCGGAGTCGTCGAAGGAGAGCGAGACGTCCTGGGCGTGCAGCCGGCGGCGGGTCTCCTCCAGCAGCAGCCCGGTGATCTGACGCAGCTGCTCGATCTCCAGGCGCTGGAAGATGATGATCTCGTCGATGCGGTTGAGGAACTCCGGCCGGAAGGACTCCTGCAGCCGGCGCATCAGGCTCTCCCGCAGGTCCCGGGCCTCGCGTTCGCGGCCGTCGCCGACCTCGCCGAAGCCCACCGAACGGCGGGTGCCGGTGATCAGCTCCGAACCCAGGTTGCTCGTCATGATCACCACTGCGTTGCGGAAGTTCACCGTCCGCCCCTGGCTGTCGGTGAGCCGGCCGTCCTCCAGGACCTGCAGCAGCGCGTTGAAGACGTCCTGGTGGGCCTTCTCGATCTCGTCCAGGAGCACCACCGCGTACGGCCGGCGGCGGATCGCCTCGGTGAGCTGCCCGGCCTCCTCGTAGCCGACGTAGCCGGGCGGGGCGCCGACGAGCCGGCTGACAGTGTGCCGCTCCTGGAACTCGCTCATGTCCAGGCGGATCATCCGGTCCTCGTCGCCGAAGAGCACCTCGGCCAGCGTCTTGGCCAGCTCGGTCTTGCCCACACCGGTGGGACCCAGGAACAGGAAGCTGCCCATCGGACGGTCCGGGTCGGAGAGACCGGCGCGGGAGCGGCGGACCGATTCGGCGACGGCGTTGACCGCGTCGTCCTGGCCGATCACGCGCTCGTGCAGCTGCGACTCCAGGCGCAGCAGCCGGTCCCGTTCCTCCTCGGTGAGCTGACGCACCGGGATGCCGGTGGAGCGGGACACCACCTCGGCGATCTCCTGGGTGTCGACGGCGGGCACCTGCGGCGAGTCGCCCTGCCCCTCGGCCCGGCCGATCTCGTCCTGCAACTGCTGCACCCGGTCGCGCAGCTGGGAGGCGCGCTCGTACTGCTCGTCGGAGACGGCCTGATCCTTGTCCCGCCGGATCTCCTGCAGCTGCCGTTCCAGGTCGCGCACATCGGCGGCCGGGGTCCGCGTGCGCAGCCGTACCCGGGCGCCCGCCTGGTCGATCAGGTCGATCGCCTTGTCCGGCAGGAACCGGTCGGTGACGTAGCGGTCGGCGAGCTGCGCGGCGGCAACGAGCGCCTCGTCGGTGAAGCGGACCTGGTGGTGCGCCTCGTAGCGGTCCCGCAACCCCCGCAGGATGGTGATGGTGTCCTCGACGGTCGGCTCGGGCACCAGAACGGGCTGGAAACGGCGGGCCAGCGCAGCGTCCTTCTCGATGCTCTTGCGGTACTCGTTGAGGGTGGTCGCGCCGATCACCCGCAGCTCGCCGCGGGCCAGCGCCGGTTTGAGCATGTTGCTGGCGTCCATGCCGCTGCCCTCGCCGCCGGAGCCGCCGGCCCCGACCAGGGTGTGCAGCTCGTCCAGGAAAATGATCAGTTCGTCGTTGTGGGCGCGGATCTCGTCGATGACCTTCTTGAGCCGTTCCTCGAAGTCACCGCGGTAGCGGGTGCCGGCGACGAGCCCCGCCAGGTCCAGCTGGATCACCCGCTTGCCGAGCAGCGTCTGCGGCACGTCACCGTCGATGATCCGCTCGGCGAGCCCTTCGACGATGGCGGTCTTGCCCACACCCGCCTCACCGATGAGGACGGGGTTGTTCTTGGTACGCCGGGACAGGATCTCCACGGTCTGCTCGATCTCGTCGGTACGCCCGATGACCGGGTCGATGCGGTCCTCCCGGGCCAGATCGGTGAGATCGCGGCCGTACTGGTCGAGCGTCGGGGTGCCCCGGTCGGCCCGTCCCTCCGGCGCGGCCCCCTTCTCAGCGCTGGCGGCCTGCAACGACTCGGGCTGGATCCGGCCGGCGGCCAGCATCCGCCCGGCCGGCGACTCCGGGTTCAGCGGCAGCGCCATCAGGATGTGCTCGGGCCCGATGTAGCTGGCCCCCATCGCCCGGGAGAGCTGGTGGGCGTCGAGCAGCGCCCGCTTCGCCGCCGGTGTCAGCGACAGGTGCGGCGGCACCTGCCCCTTGGGCGTCCCGTTGCCCCGGCCGCCGAGCGCGTTGACCAGGGCGTACGGGTCGGCGCCGGCCCGGCTGACCAGGTCCCGCAACGGCTCGCGCTGCAGAGCGGCCCAGAGCAGATGATCGGTGTCGAGATCGGCGCTGCGCTTCTGCGCGGCGCGCCGGGCGGCCTCGGCGAGCAGTTCACGCGCGTCGGCGGTCATCAACCGGGTGATGTCGACGCGCTGCCCCGGCCGCCGCCCCTCCCCCCGGCCGAAGTACCGGGCGAGGAACTCGTCCCAGGGGTCGGAGCCGAAATCGGCGGGTCCCTGCGTCATGATCTGTTTCCCCCCACGGCGTGAAGCGGTCGGCGTGGGCTACCCGGCGGCCGTCGGCACAAACGTCACGCCCCTGGCACCCTGGGAAGATGGAGCAGGCCGAGACCGTGCTGATCGTCGATGCCGCGAACGTGGTCGGGTCCCGTCCGGACGGCTGGTGGCGTGATCGTGCCGGCGCCACCGCCCGGCTGCGCGACCGGCTGACCGGCATCGCCGCCGGTGGTCTGGCCGAGGTGGTGCCACCGGTGCGAGTGGTGCTGGTGGTGGAGGGCGCGGCCCGGGACATCCCGGCGGTGCCCGGGGTGGAGGTGGTCGCCGCGCCCGGCAGCGGCGACGACACGATCGTCGAGGTGGTCCGGGCGCACCCGGGACGCCGCCGGGTCGTGGTCACCGCCGACCGGCTGCTGTGCGCCCGGGTGGCGGCCGAGGACGCCGAGGTACGCGGCCCGCGCTGGCTGACCGGGGCCACCGGCCACGACTGACCGGGCCCCGGCAAGGCCACCCGACGGGACGGCGGACGCGCCGCTGTCCAGATGCCCCGGACGCGATCATCGGGGCATAATCCGCTTAGGCTGTCCCGGACTCTTCCCACCCCCAGGAGGTCCTGTGTCGAGTGTCGCCGAGCTCAAGGCCGCCATCGACGCGGCCCTGGCACAGATCGGAGAGGGACAGGCCGCGGTGCAGGCCGCCGGGGAGAAGCTCGCCGAGGCGCAGCAGACCCTCGCCGGCGCGCTGGAGGGCAGCGGACACGAGAGTGTCACCGCCGCCCACTCCTCGCTTGCGCAGGCCGGCCAGGAGCTCCAGGAGTGCCTGGCAGCCGTGCTCACCGCCGTCGAGCAGGCCGAACTCTACGTCTCGACGCTCTGACCATGTCGCTGATCGAGGAGCTGGCCGTGCGGTTGCGCGCCGCCTCCGACGAGCTGCCGGTGGCGGCGATCCTGGCCGCGCTGGAACGCTTCGGCACCGCCGCGGAGCAGCTGCGCCGGGTCCGCGAGTCCTCCGCCGACCCGATGGGGGTGCCGGAGCTGGGCGCGGCGGTGGAGCACGCCGAAGCCGCCTCCCACGCGCTGCGGGTGGCCCAGGAGCACCTGGCGGCGTACCTGACGGCGATCGGGATGGTCGACGGCGACGCCGGCGCGACGGGCGAGCGCGACGGGCGCGAGCCGGTCCGGCAGCGGCCCCACGACGGGCAACGGCAGCCCGAGGACGACCCGCGGCGGGCACCGGAGCAGCCGCAGACGCGCGGCGGCACACCGCGTCCGGAGCAGGTCGGCGCCGCCCGTCCCGCGCCGCAGCGGTCCCGGCCGGCCGGTGAGCCGGCCGCCGCGGACGTCGCGGCGCGCCCGCTGACGGCGTCCCGGAAGACGACGGCGCCGGATCCGGCGGGCCGCTGGTGGCGCGAGCGGGTCGCCGAGCTGACCGGTTCCCCCGCACAGAGCGGCGAGCAGCACGAACAGACCGCCGACCCCGGTGACCTGCTGCGGCGGGTGGCCCGGCAGGCCCGCAGCGGCGACCGGGACCGGCTCCACGCCGAGCTGCGCCGGGCCCGCACCGACGCCGGCCTCGGCCTGGCCGCGCTCACCCCGCCGCTGCTGCGGGAACTCTGCGCCGACCTGCTCGGTCACCCACCCCGTGGGCAGGACCTGCCGCGGCTGCGCCGGGAGGTCGACACCGCCGTACGGTCGCTGCTGCCCGGCCTGCCGGCACCGGTACTGGAGGACGTGCTCAGCCGCGTCTGCCGCACCCCGCCGCCGCGGCGGAGCACGACAGCGGGCAACCCGGCCGACCCGGCGGTCGCCTCGGCGGTGCTCACCGGATACCTGGCCGGCCGGCTCAACCGCGACCTGCCGGAGCGGCGCCGTGACTGATCTGCCGGAGCCCGACCGTGGCTGACCTGCGCGCCGAGCTCGCCGCCCGGATCAGGGCCACCCTGTCCCAGGCGCAGGGCGCGGCCCGCGACCGGCTGCGCTCGGCCCGCGCCGCCCAGGAAGCGGCCACCGCCCGGCTGGAGCGCACCCGGCGGGCCGCCGCCGAGGTGCCCGACCGCGTCGGCGCGGAGCGGGACCGGCGGCTCGCGGTCATCGACACCCGCCACGCCGACCGGCTCGACCGGCTCACCGCCGCGGCCCGTGGCGCGGCCGCCCTGGCCGCTCCCGGTGCCGCCGGCACCGGCTGGGACGACTGGGCGCCGGCGCCGCTGCCGCGCGGGCAGCGCGCCGACCCGGTACGCGTGGGCGAGGCGCAGGTGCCCGGCGGGCAGCCGGTCCCGGCGCTGCTGCCCCTGCTGGACAGCGGCCACCTGCACGTGTCGGGCGCCGACGCGCCCGGCTGCGACGCGGCGGTGAGCGGGGTCCTGCTGCGCTGCCTCGGGCAGGCCGAGCCGGGACTGGTCCGCCTCGCCGGCTACGACCCGGAGCAGCTGGGCGGCGGGTTGGCCGGCTTCGCACCGCTGGCTGGGGCGGGTCTGCTGACCTTCGCCGGGCCGGGCGGGCTGGGCGCGCTCCTCGACGAACTCGTCGACCACATCCGCCGGATCAACGAGACGGTGCTCGCCGGTGAGCACAGCTCGCTGCACGAACTGGCCGCCGCCACCGGACGCCGCCCCGAACCGTGGCGGGTCGCGGTCCTGCTCGGCGGCGAGGAGCCCTCCCGGCACGAGCGGGGGCAGCTGGACCGGATCCTGCGCACCGGCGCCGCCTGTGGCGTGCACCTGGTGGTGCGCGACATCGACCTGCCGCAGCGGCCCACGCTGCGCCGGCTCACCGCCGACGGGGACGGCGCCCGCCTGAGCGGCCTGGGCACGCTGCCGGTACGCCTGGATCCGTCCCCGCCGGCCCCCCTGGTCAGCCGCACCTGCCGGGAGGTGGCGGCACGTTTCAGCGCCGGTCCCCCGCCCGCGCTGCTGGCCGACCTGCTGCCCGCGGCGGAGCAGTTCTGGCGGGAGAGCGCCACCGAGTCGTTGACCGTGCCGATCGGCGACGGCGCGGACGGGCACGCGGTGTCGTTGACGCTGGGCGACTACCCGCCGCACGCCCTGATCGGCGGTCCGTCGGGCACCGGCAAGACAAACCTGATCTTCGCCTGGATCGCGGCGCTGACCACGCGCTACTCCCCCGCCGAACTGGAGCTGTACCTGCTCGACTTCAAGGAGGGGGTCTCCTTCGCCCGGTTCGCCCAGGGCCGCCGGGACCCGAGCTGGCTGCCGCACCTGCGGCTGGTCGGGATCAACGTCAACACCGACCGGGAGTTCGGGCTGGCGCTGCTGCGGTTCCTCGCCGACGAGCTGCGACGACGCGCGGACGCCGCCCGCAAGCACGAGGTGACGACCCTCGCCGAACTGCGGGACGCCGATCCCGACGGGCACTGGCCCCGCATCGTCGCGGTGGTCGACGAGTTCCAGATGCTGCTCGCCGGCCGCGACGCCGTCGTACGCGAGGCCGCGGACCTGCTGGAGGACCTGGCCCGGCGCGGCCGCTCACAGGGCATCCACCTGGTGCTGGCCTCACAGGACGTGCGGGGCATCGAGGCGCTCTGGGGACGGCCCGCGCTGGTCGCCCAGTTCACGCTGCGCATCGCCCTGCCGAAGGCGCTGCGGATCCTGGCCGAACGCAACGACGCGGCGCAGAGCCTGCCGCGCCACCATGCGGTCGTCAACGACGAGTCGGGCATGGCCGAGGGGAACCGGATCGCCCGGATCCCGAACGCCGGTGACCGGCAGAGCTGGAACGACCTGCAGCAGCGGCTCTGGCGGATGCGCACCCCCGACGCCGACCCGCCGCGGCTCTTCGACGGTGACGCCGTACCGCTGCTGACCGCCGCGCCGGACCTGCGCGAGCTGG
>Ga0233372_1000792_pt1 | contig 13290 bp, 12 predicted proteins | sample ElkDunMinimDraft_4_FD_191538 | JGI IMG/M metagenome (GOLD analysis project Ga0233372, IMG submission 191538) | Fecal eukaryotic communites from dung pellets of Tule Elk in California, USA - Elk Dung D8 | ecosystem: Host-associated > Mammals > Digestive system > Large intestine > Fecal | place... | reverse complement strand
AAAGTAATTATAATTAATTATGTACCTCTTTTTACAGTGCTGAATTTTACCATTTTTGTGCATTGTATACAAAAGTTTGTGATAATTAACAATTCAACATTATTTCTGTTGAAAACTTTTACTGTATAAAACAACTTAAATAATACTAAATGTAAATTAATTGTCGTCATTTTATACAAAAATCAATTGAAAATGTTGATGATTTTTGTAACATCTTACAAAATTTCCACAAAATCCTTGACAAATGCCCTTTTTTATGTTATAATAAAGTTCCAAAATAAATAAAATCAATCATTAAAAACAACCACGAAACAAAAGTTGGTTTGAACCAAAAAATGTTGTTGAATGATTGAAAAACAGTTCAAGGTCACTCACACCTACAACGTGAGAGAAAGTAGAGGTAAAAAAATGGCTAACACAATTACAACCAACGAAAACACAAGAAACGCAATGGACTTGAATAACATTAAGTCTGAAATTCTCAGCCCTGAAACAGTCGATACAAGCTATACACTTTCAGAAAATGCCGTAATTGACAAATTCGGTGCTGACGGTAAGGCATTTGTCAATGTAGCAAGATTCACTAAGGCAGTCGATTTCGTGACACTTGAAAGAATTTATGAGATGTCACTCCACGACTTTAAGAACGGCTACAAAGATAACCACGGCGTTGAATGGAAATCGGCTATTGAATATATCAAGGCAATTATCGAAATGACCGGCGGCTCTATGGATAAAGGTACAATTAGTGCTTACATTAAGATATACACACTGTTTTTCAAGTCGGCACTCCCCGAGGGCGTGGACGAAAAAGTCTTTGACGAAAAAGTGCGCAAGTTCTCAGTAACTGCACTCCTGCATATTTCAAGAATCAAGTCCGGGTTTGGTTCCATGGTAGAATTTATCATGAATGAATCACCCACTATGACCATATCTAAAGTTAAAGAGACTATTAAAGAGAAGTACACGCCTATAGAGGTAAAGCCACGTGAGAACGGCAACGAGAACAGCAACGAGAACGGCAACGAGAACAGCAACGAGAGCGGCAACGGCAACGGCAACGGCAACGGCAACGGCAACGAGAAAAAAGAATCAGCGTCACTTCACTTTGACAACAAAAAGCAATTAATGGAGTGGCTTAAAGGTGTAGAAGATATGGACGGCATAATATTAAATTTTGTGGAGGTAAAATTTAAGTGATACACTTAATATCAATTTCAATCGTTATTCTTGCTATATGTTTTGGAATACGTCCCACATATGAAAATTATATAGTACATTCTCAGCGTCGCAAGAAATATTATAATCACTATCGGAATAGTAGGAATAATAAGTAACTTGACAATACATATCTATGCAGTAGGAATTAATTACCTCCGGTTTAGTAGGTAATAATTCCTACTTGCAAGGTATGAATAGTTTTCAACTTATCCACTGTTGAAAGTTATCAACTTCTCAACGTTGAAATGTTGAAATGTTGAAATGTTGAAATGTTGAAACTGTTGAAAATGTTGAAAACTTTCGTTGGTTTAAACCAATGAATTTTTCAAGTTAGTTAAAGTTAGTAAGTGAAAAAACCCAAGTAAATAAAATGTAGGGGAGAAGAAGCTCATAGTTCTATGACGCTGCAATTTTGGAAATAATCCATTTGACGCTGCATTTCCTATGACGCTGCATTTCTGACGCTGCATTTTTGAAAATTTGGTTTAAACCAGCATTTGAACTTCAAATTTTGGTTTAAACCACGAATGTAAAAGGAGAAAATTATGGAAAACACTATATTTTCAGTTCTTGCACTTGCTACTTCTTCTATGATTGATGAAGCAAGCGCCGCATTAAACAAGAACTTTCACCACTTAAACACAACTAGCACTCCAGTTGTTGACGGAGTGATAGACACAATTACAAGTTCGGTTCTTAGTCTGTTAAGGCATTACTCGTTTATGAGTAACGACGAACTCACGGTAGAAGTTAATGAACTGACCGGAATTCTTGAATGTGCTGATGACGCTCCATTCAAAGATACGATAAATGCTATAGCGTTAACATACGCTGCAAGAAATTTCAGAACCGAAAACAATGATGATTATTATCTGATAAGTGTTTTGAGAAGTTATGTGAATATGTTGAAAACAGTTTGCGACTATCCTATCAATAACGCTGACGAATTTATCTGTATAGATAAGCACAAATCAATAGAATCTCTTAACCTACCTTTTGATTTCAATTGGTTTATGAAGCCAACTGAGTTGAAGTTTTTCAAGGTTAAATTCAGAAATGATTTTATTTTCATTTTCAAATACTCCGAAGAATATGACTTCTTGTGTGACATATGTTTAATGCGTTCAGATTGGAAAACATATGGAGAATTACTGGTCAGCTATAGTTCCTATCAGATGGAAGGCTACGTTGAAGCTTTCAGTAAAACATTAGGAGTGTGTGACGAATATGATATACCAATCACCAGATTCAGAGATTTTCTTCTTGGGGACGCTGATTTCCGTAAATTCATGAAAGACCATAGATTTATCAGAATATAATCACCTGTGGTTACTGCTAATCCACGGCGACGAAAAAGCGGCTTTTGTTCTCCTAAGAGTGTCCGCACACACTCTATGAGGGCAGGCGTTTCTATGAGACCATCCTTTCCCTGCCCTCACATTCGCTTATTACAGTTTGGTTTAAACCAACCGTAAACCGGCTGTGATATAAAAATTTATAAATGAATACATATATCGAAAACATTCGTACACGACATTAAGGTTGGATACACCCCTTGATGATGTCTAAAAGGGGTATATGAGGGACAAAGTATTTTCTGGTGCAATTCCGGAATCCCTCTTGCCATTTTAACCTCTTGAAGTTACACGGTTGGTTGTATATTCTTCGGAATTTGGTTTAAACCAGCCGTTGTAGCCTAACAAGAGGAAAACAAAATTTATTAAGAAAGAGGTAATAACTATGGCATTAAATTTGAAACAGCTCGCAACAAAAATCAGCGGTGGCTCACCGCTCATGGAGGGCAGGCGTAAGCTCGAGACCGAAGATGTGTGCGGTATCGAGTTAACACTTCGTGACTTCGACGTCATTAGCTATGAACAGGCAGGAAAGACAGTTATTTATCCTGTAGTTATCTTCGACGAGATAAACGACGGCTATTACCAGGGTGGTATGCAGCTTCGTCGTCTCTGTGAAGCAATCGACGAAAGCGGCATGAAGTCCGAACTCCAGTCTGACGGTCTGCGTATGATTCTTGAGTGTGGTAAGACCAGAGCCGGTCAGGACTTCGTAAACTATACAGTTTTAGACTAATAATGATTAAGTTCAACGAAAGAAGTATCACTTCGGCGTCTGCCCTGGACGTCGAAGCGAACTTCGCTAATTATTTCGGACAACTCTTTAATTCAGCTTCAAAACTACTCGAATTTAAGGGTTTTCCTGAAGAAGTTGATATCGACTATGCAGTTGAAAACCTTCTTCTTACAGGGCGTATAATGTTCTTTAAAAAAGGTGAAAAATTCTATTTTCTCGACGGTTTTCTGGGTGGTGAAGAAAACGTATGCTATCGCCCTACGAAAATACAAATAGCAAACCCGCATTTGGGAAGTTTTGGTTTAACCCAAAATGTAGACGGCGTGTGCCTGTTTCTCACACCGTTCGACAAAATGGTAACCAAAATTCCTTACTTCGAGGGCGGAATAACTTCACTGATAAAAACGACAGCGATGCTTCTGGCTGATAATATCACAAGCATTAATGTAGCGCAGATAAATACAAGAGTAGCTGCAATCTGTTCTACCGAGGGTAATAATAATACGGTAGCAGTTGAAGATGTTCTTAGAGATATCTACGCAGGCAAGCCCTATAAGATAATCAAGTCTGGCTTGATAGATTCTTTCAAGGTTAATCCTTTGTCAACAGCTTCAACAAGCAAGAATATTATCGAATTAGTAGAGCTTCATCAGTATATCCTGGCACAATTCTGGAACGCTCTGGGCATCCAATATAATTCAAATATGAAGCGGGAGCGCCTTGTCACCGCCGAAGTTGAAGCTAACATCGGCGCTCTCAAAATTCCCATACAAACTATTCTTGACAGCTTGAAAACAGGTGTTGACAAAATCAATGAAATTTGGGGTCTGAACTGTTCAATTGGTTTAAACCCAAAATTCAAGCCTGAGACTGAGCCAAAGGAGGAGGAAGATGTTCAGAAGAAAAATCAGGCTCAGCCTGAATCAATGGGCGGAAGTGTATCCGACTCAGATGGCAACACTTCTGAGTGAGTTGGAAATTCCCATTGACCAACAGACACCTTATTATGATTTAATCTTTCCATTTGATAATCCCGCTGAACTCCTAATGTACAGTAGGCTGAAATGGGGAGACGAATTATTAATGCCACTATATAACTGCGAGGACGATAATTCAAACATTCAGAAGATAACCAGGCTTCACGAAATGTGTGTTTGGACTTCATCTATCATTGTTCCACAGTTCAAAAATAGGTTTAAAATCTTCACACTTGGTTTAAACCAAATGCTTTCAAACTATAACATGAACAGTTCAACATCGGGTGAAGAAACTGGTACAGGTTCTCTTTCAAAGACTGGTGGTGAATCATTCACTCACGGTGAAAGTGTTGCAACAACACAAAGTGGAAGTACGGTAACAACATACAGAACTTCAACCGGAGAAAATGCTTCACCTCGTTTTGACCGAGAAGTTGAAGTGCTTGACAGCGACCCCACTGTAACACACTCAGGAACGGACTATAAAAATTATCAAGATTCTGGTGGCAACCCCTACACAGAATCGAAAGAATCATCATCAGAGAAATCTTCAACCACAATTACCAACGGCTATAAGATTTCTTCGTTACCAGATGAGTACAAGAAGATAATAAATATGCAGTCAAAGAATATTTTCGATGACTGGTTATACACAATCATCTCTGCAATATCATCTGGCATCTATCGCTAATTATTGGTTTAAACCAAAATAATAAAAAAGGAGTAAAATCATGCCTAATTATGTGAAACAGGTAGCCACTGAACTCAATGATGTATTCTCAGAAATCACGGCTCAGTACGCTACAGAGGAAAATCCTCAGCCCCTCTTTAACGAGACACTGTCTAATTTCATGGACGTAGGTTACAAGATTACATCTTCTGATGAATGGACAACCCACTTCGATGAATATGTCGGCAAGTATATCCACAGAATCGGCAAGACTGTTTTCGAGGATAAGGACTATGTGTCAGATGCTCCTGACATTGAAGTAAGCGGCTTTGAATACGGAGCCATTCTGCAAAAGATTCGTGTCGGTGAAATCGAATTTGAAGAAAATCCTGCCTGGAATCTTCAGAAAGGTCAGAGTTATCCATACTTCGATTACAATCCTATCGAGGGTGATGCAAAGTATTTCGAGCATAAGGCTACATTCATGGCTGAGTGGTCATGGGCAGCTAAGCAGCTCAAGTCAGCTTTCAGTTCACTCTCTGATTTGATGAAGCTGAGAAATGCCATAGTGAACAAGATTAACATCAAAAAGCGTATGTGTACAGATGCTCTCAAGTGGCGTCTGGTCAACGGCGTTAACGCAACTAACCTCGTAAGAGGTAGGGTTGTAAATCTCCTGGAGGAATATAACAACGCATTTGGTTTAAACCTAACTGCGGCAAAAGCTCTTACTGATAAGGATTTCCTCCGTCATGCTTCAACAATTCTTAAGAAGTGGAGAAAATTCATCGAAAGACCTACAAGGGCAATGAACCCTGACGGCGTTCTCAACTGGACTCCAAGCAATAACCTCAGAATGTGTTTCATCGTCGACCTGGAAACTGCTCTGGAGACATATCTCTACAGTGATACGTTCCACGATGATTATGTCAAGTTCTCTGGTTACAAGTCAGTTGCTTCATGGCAGGGACTTGATAAGGACTTCGATTTCGACATTCGTAGTGCGCTCCTCGCTACCACTCCAGACAACGACACCCCTGTAAACTTCAGCGGCGTTGTTGCTGTCTTTTGGGATAAAGAGGGTACTATGGTGTACAACGAAGAGCCGGAAGAAGCCGCAGCTCCATTCAATCCCAAGGGCAAGTTCTATAACTACTATTACTCATATGACTGCTCATACTACCTTGACCTTGGCGAGCCAAGTGTAACATTTATCATAAGCGATTATTCACCGCTTCGTCTCGACGCTGAACCTGATGACTGGGAGTCGGCAGAGAACAAGTATCTCAAGATGTCACCTACAAATATCGGCGAAATGGTGGCAATCGACACAACAACTGTATCCTATTCCGAAGCTAAAGCTGAGGGAATTTTCGTACGCATCTAATTATTTAGGGCGGGGGTTTACGCCCTCGCCCTTTTCTTGTTTAAGGAGATTTTGCATGAATGTTACACTTTTCAGAAATACAAATGCTCCGGAAGAAGTCAATAAAGAAAATGGTTTAAACCAAATTGGAACTGCCATTCTCTTTAATGAGGTTGGCGAGATTAATATTCTCAATCCAAATCTATTAATGGCTTATGACGGAAATACAAACTTGCTAACAGCAAATTACTGTTATGTAGATTTATTTCACCGCTACTATTTCATTCGTTCATTAACACTAACGTCCGCTCGCAGACTCATTGCAGATTGTTATGTAGACCCTCTCATGAGCTGGAAAACTCCTCTGATGAACTGTAATGTTCTGGTAGTACGGAATGAGTTCGTTGGTTTAAACCAAATTGTGGATACTTCATACCCAATCAATCCGGGCGATAAGTCGATTAACAGAATCATGTTACCAGGAGATATACCAGCGAATAACGCTCAATTCATTCTAACAATAATGTAAAGGAAGTGAGAATATGCAAATCAATGAAGAAGTATGGGGCAGCAAAGAGGACTGGTCATCACCATCATATCGTTATTCAATTGATGGAAAAACTCCCGGTTCAGGTCGTTCAACTTTGGAGGGAATATGGAACAATGGTTACTGGTCATTAGGAACTCCGATGGATTGGTCTATAAGTCCGTGGGGTATAAATGCTCACAGTGCTATTTATCCTAAATACAAAATCATCTACGGCGATGAAACAAATGGATATAATGTTGAAATGTATCCATTACACAGATTTGATGACACGTTGGAAGTTGTTGATAATGTGCCTTTCATTTTAGGTGCTTCACCATCAACCTCTCAGTACGGTGAAAGTATTTTTGCTGCAAATAGACGATATACACCAGATATGTTATCACAACCACAGGGTTTAGGAAAATACACTGAAATAACAGCCTCATTCAATTATCAAAAAATGCTGTTAGTACCTTTCATATCACATTGCGACACTAACCTATCAAACATTACATATAGTAATATCAACGATTTTAGTAATATTAATTTTACTACAAATCGTTATGTAATAGGAATCTTTTATAGATGGTATGCCGGTCTCCCCGGAAGTAGAACCACTCTAAACAATTTCCAATCCATATTATTACGTGACCTGAAAGTAGATAGACTTGACATTGAGGGCTATTATATGCCCTATGACAATGCTCATGTCATTGATATGAATAGTAACGAAACAGTATATTGGAATCTCTACAACTTAATAAGAGACGACTATTACATGAAATCAGCAATAAAACCAAGTCTTCAGGAAGCCATTAACTACACATTGGCTAACACCGATAGACCATATGGAGACTTTCGTCGAGCATATTTCTCACCAGATTGGTTTGAACCAATTATCAGGAATCTTCGTAATGATCGAGTGAATGTTTCAGTCGGAAAACTCGTTACCCCTGATAATAAAGACGAAGTAATATCTCTTATAATGAAAGAAGTTGCATATCTCGGTTTACCATTCTCTAAGGGTGAAACCGGTTCAGAAGCAACATTCTTGAGCGAGTATATCTATCTTCCTAAGTTCGATGATGACGGGATTACTACCGGGGAATATACGAACAGCCCCCGTGAAAAAGTGTCCATGCCCAACTTTGACTGGACAGATGAAATCGACTCAGGATATGATTGGTCTAAAGAAGAATCGACTTCTAAATATAAAGCAGTCGATAGTGTAAATGAGGGCGGTTCTGCACTGTTTTCTGGACTGAAAACTTACTACACAGATTTCATAGGTGTGACCAATTTTATAGCAGCTATAAACAACAATTTAGATACAAATATCACTCTTGAAGATGTTGTTAACAGGGTTGTTACATTCAGGTCAGTCCCCTTTGTTATCCCAAAAGTTGGTTTAAACCAAGAATCGGTTAAACTCGGTCAGTGGGATTCAAATGTACAAATGTACAGAGCAGGATTGGTCAATTATATCGGAGCATTTGCGAGCTTCGGTCCAGTAAGAGTTCCGAAATATTACAAAAACTTCTTGGATTATTCGCCGTATACATCAATTTCCCTTTACTGCCCATTCTGCGGTACAATTGACCTTGATACAAATGTCTACATAGGTCATGAGATAACCGTAAAAATGGCTCAGGATATAACAACCGGAGAAGTTATGGCGTATATATTTGCAGACGAACATCTTCAGGACACTATGACTGGAACTGGTAACGTTGATATCCCACTATCCGGAGAACTTCTCGGTTCATTCACCGCTAACCAAATGAGATTACAGTATGAGAAAAATCAGAATAAGTACACTGGTTTGACCGCTGTTTTCGGAAATTTGGCTGGTGCTGGAATTTCAGCTTCATTCGGTAATGCTATGGGAGTTGGTACTCAAGTAGCTATGGGCTTCGAGAACGCAGGAAAATATCTCGAAACAAATACCTACATAAAAGAACAGTTACAAAGAATGACTCCCACAACCACGCTCATTCAAAAAGGTACTTCTGCACTGGGAACTAATCTTGAACCTTATCCAGTTCTCTGGATTAACCGAACCAGACTTATTAAGGATTTCGATAATAACGGTTATGGTCACAACACAGGATTCGCTTGCTGGAAATATGGAAAGCTTAGTGAATTTAGTGGTTTAACCCAATGCGTGAATCCTGACCTTTCCGGAATTCCATGCACAGAAGAAGAACGACAGTTAATTAGCGAATTTCTTAGGAATGGAGTGAGACTGTAATGGCTGTTAATTCACGAAAATTTTTAAGAGCGTTAGTAAACTCCCAAGTAAAACAGGCTAATGAAAAATTAGACTTGTTATATTCTGCACAGTTTGACGGTGTACGTCTCAATGATTTCGTAGCGGCTTCAATGAAGCACTACGAATCATTACTCATGAAGAAGAACGCTGATGGAGATAGATTCTTTTCAGAAATAGGAGAGAACACTCACATGACAGCACGTCAACTCACAGACCGTCTTAAAAAGATTCAACAGTTCAACACATCTTCACGATTCAATCCACAGAACATAATTAAAGACGCTAAGCATCGAGCAGAAGTCGCAGGACTAACTCCAGGTGAGTTTGCTCAATTCTGGAAGTTAGCAAGAGAATATGATTTCGACTACATAGGCGATAGTGAAACGTATGTAACATTAGCACAACAGGTTACAACAAGATTCGGCGTTTCCGCCCTGAAACAGAAATTGCGTGAATCAGAGAAACTCGCAAGAAAAGCAGCAAAAAAAGCAGGATTATCAAATGGCGACCTTGATGAGCATTTAAATAAATGGCAACGTGACACAATTCGTCGATTGAGTGGTGTAATCGAATAGGAGAACTTATGATAAATTGGCATCAATACATATCCGAGGGTTATCTGGAAAAACTGAAGAACAAAATAATTCTCGAAAAAAAGAAAAGCAAAATAAGATACTACAACGTTCCCATGTCTTTCGATACGGAAACAACTTCATTCTACGTTACAACAACGAATGATAAAGGGAAAGTTGAAAAAGTAAAAAGAGCTTGTATGTATATATGGGCAATGTGCATAGATGGAGTTTCGTTCTATGGCAGAACATGGGACGAATTCCGTCAATGCATTTTCTCAATCAAGAAGATTCTTGGTTTAAACCAATATCTGAGATGTATATTCTATGTGCATAATCTAGCGTTTGACTTTCAATTCATGATTGGACAAGTGCCAATTACCAAAGTATTCGCACGTAAAAAACGTCACCCAATTAAAGCATTAGTTGCTGATTCAATCGAATTCAAATGTTCATACATATTATCTGGTCTATCACTGGCAAACGTCGCTAAGAATCTGAAAACTCCAATAAGAAAAATGGTCGGCGATTTGGATTATAGTAAGATACGTCATAATCAAACTCCTCTTGATGAAAAAGAAATGAAATATCTGGACTATGATGTTAGAATCGTATATCTGTTCATCAAAGAAGAAATTGAAAAAAATAACAAGGACATATCTCAAATACCATTAACCAAAACAGGTTATGTAAGAAAATATTGTAGAGACTACATTAAGGCTCACACTAATTGGGTCAGCTACAGACAAATGATAACAAGAGAGGGTGCTACTAATCCTGACTTATTCATTCTCTTAAACAAAGCTTTCGCCGGTGGCTATACTCATGCCAATTTCATTTATATCGACCAGGTTTTAAATAATGTCGATTGTGTTGATTTTGCATCATCTTATCCAGCCGTGATGGTATGCGAAAAATACCCAAGAGGAAAATTCTTTGAAATGAAAATTGAGAGTAAAAAAGATTTTCTTCAAATGGTCGATAGATATGCTTGCGTTTTTGAAATTAAACTCGCAAACATAAAAAGCAAAACTGTTCATCATGTTTGGAGTAAAAACAAATGTGTATCATACTCAGGCGATATCGTAGTAGATAATGGTCGAATAGATTCAGCTAAAGAAATATGCACATATATGACTGACATAGACTTCAAGATATTCTCATTATATTATGAATTCGACATCGTTCAAGTTGGTCAGTTCTTCTGGGCAAAATATGATTATCTACCTAAACCATTAATTGAGTGCGTTCTGAAATATTACGGTGACAAAACACTGTTAAAAGGCGTTGATGATATGATAGCTGAATATTTCGTTGCGAAAGGTATGGTTAATGGTATATATGGAATGATGGTAACTAACCCCTTAAATGACGACATAATATTTGAAGATGAAATGTGGGAAAAGAATACTCCAGATATGGAAACAAGTTTAAGAAACACATACGTAAATAATCCAAATACATTTCTAAGTTACCAGTGGGGTGTGTGGATTACTGCTCACGCCCGTTACAATCTACTCTCTCAGTTATATGAAATAGGTGAAGATGCTGTCTATTGCGACACTGACAGTATCAAAATGATTCACTATAATAAACATCTTGAAACTATCGAAAATTACAATAACGAAGTTATCGAAAAGATGAAAAAAGTCTGCGAGTATTACGACCTCGATTTTGGTTTAACCCAACCTGAAAAAGACGGTAAAAAATATCCGTTAGGTATCTGGAATTTCGACGGACACTACGAACAGTTTAAAACCCTGGGTGCTAAACGTTATTGTTATTCAACTTTCGAGGAGGGTGTATGGGATTTTCATATAACTGCATCTGGAATTCCCAACGTGACTGTTGAAGAATACGAAGATGAAAATGGTGAAATCAAAAAAAGAAAAATGAAGCATTGCCCAACCGCATATATTGCCAATCACGGAGACTTCTATTTCTTCACTGACGACATGGAAATACCTGCTTCAGATTCAAGAAGATTAGTTCATACATACGGAGATGAAGAATATTCATGCCTATTGAAGGACTACCTTGGAAACATTTCTACAGTGTCAGAAAAGCACTATGTTCATCTTGAAAAAAGTAAATACAAAATGGGTCTGAGTGAAGAATTCGCTTCATATCTTTACGAAGAAGAAGATACAGAACTGTTCAAATGTAGGTTCAAACGTGATGAACTTGCAATAACCCCGTTCCAATGCTATACAGTATTGGTTTAAACCAAAGGAGAATAATATGAATAAATACTATAGCGGAGATAAGTTGCTTAAGTACAAAGCAATCTACAACATGATTATTGGTCAACGTGCCAATGGTAAAACATACTGGTGGTGTGATAAATCATTACGTCGTTACATAAAACAGGACAAAGCATCTGCATATATAAGAAGATACGATACTGCAATAAAAGCTGAAAATGTGTCTGAATTATACTCACCTCACGACATTGAAAAACTCACAAAAGGTGAATATAACAGTACCGAATACAAAAAACACGCATTTACTCTCGTCTACAGAGATGAAGATGGAATGATTATCAAAAGAGATGAGAAGCCTTTCTGTTTCACATATGCCCTCAACACTTGGGAAAATGCTAAAGGTGCTGATAGGGGTGATATCGACTGGATTGTATTTGACGAATTCATGACCCGTGGTAGATACCTGGCTAATGAATTCATTATTTTCCAGAACGTTCTTTCATCAATTCTTCGAGACAGAGCCGAAGCTACTATATTCATGATAGCTAATACTGTTAATAAGTATTGCCCATACTTCGCTGATATGGGTCTGACCAGAGTATCTGAAATGAAACCCGGAGATATTGACCTTTATACATTCGGCGAATCAGGTCTTTCAATAGCTGTCGAGATGTGCCCGACTTCAGAATCAACAAGAGAAGTTTCTAAGTATTATGCTTTCGATAATCCTCAGCTTGCAATGATAACTAACGGTAGTTGGGAAATAGCATCATATCCGCATCTGGCAATGTCGATAACTAAAGAAGATATTTCATTCAAATTCTACATTTTCTTTGATAAAGAAATTATATGCGGAGATGTCATATCCAGCGGTGATTATTTATTCATACACTATCATAAACATACAGGTCGTCACACACCAGATAATAATGACATCATATATGTTCCAGTTCATGACGGTTGTTTTCTGCACAGTGTAAGTTTATCTGAATGTAGGACTAAAGCTCATCGTGTCATATCTGACCTCATTTCAAGTCAGAGAGAGTTCTATTCTGATAACACTGTTGGTGAGATTGTAAGAAACTGGAAAGTAAATCAGTTGAGAATTGGGGTTGCGTAATGAGGTTTAAACCAACAAGACGCATAGACCCTGTTATGAAATGTTGCCAGTACTGTGAATACGGTCACGTTTCATATGATGAATTAGGTGACGTTGTTGACGAGTTCTGCATCTACAATCTCGAATCAACTGAGCCTACTGCTGAAGAACTTGCTGAATTTGATGAGTGGTTTGCAAAAATGTATCCACAAGAAACTGAAGCCAAATGAATAAATAAAGCAAAATCAGTCCCTATATCCATAGGGACTTTTTTTATTTTTATCTATCA
>Ga0233372_1000790_pt1 | contig 13304 bp, 10 predicted proteins | sample ElkDunMinimDraft_4_FD_191538 | JGI IMG/M metagenome (GOLD analysis project Ga0233372, IMG submission 191538) | Fecal eukaryotic communites from dung pellets of Tule Elk in California, USA - Elk Dung D8 | ecosystem: Host-associated > Mammals > Digestive system > Large intestine > Fecal | place... | reverse complement strand
CGAGATCTTCTTGACCCGTACGTGCGGGCCTGCGGAGATCGCGCGTCGCTGAGGCGGCAGCGTCCGGCGCGGGGCCGGTGCACCGGCGGGCAACCTGACGACGCGCCCAGGCGGCAGGTTGTCGACGGCGTGGCCGGACGAGACGCCCGGACGTACGAGTGCGGTGGCCGGGGTCCGGAGCTGGTAGATCGTGTCGACGCGCGGACGGACCCGCACCGAGCCGACGCCCGTCGTGATCCGGACCGTCGCGCGGCGCGTCCAGGCCGTGGACCCCGCCCGGCGTCCGTACAGCTGCGCGGATCCGCTCACTTGCCGACCATCGACCGTCGCCCAGCGTGCCGTGAGCGTCAGGCGCTTGCCGTCGACCAGACGTCGCGCCCCCGCGAGGGTGACGCGGGCCGGTGCGGCGACGCCGGTGACCCGCAGCTCGCGCGCCACCGTCCCCTCCGCGCTGCGGTAGGTGACCCGGAGCGTCTGGAGGCCCGCCGCGACGACGAGCCGCAGCGCGTACGTGCCGTCGGCGGCCAGGCGTCCCGTGGTCACCTGCTGCCACGGACCGGCGCCACTGCGTCGCTCGAGCGTGAGGTCGCCGCCGACGGGGGTCGCGGTGCCGGTCACGGTGAGGACGGCACCGGTGTAGCCGGTCGCCGGCGCCGAGACGGTCAGGACCGGCGCAGCGGCGTAGGTCGGCGCGGCAGCGAGCAGGGCCGCGAGCATCCCGAGCACGGCGAGAGGGACGAGCGAGACGAGCAGGCGCCGAGAAGTCACCCTGCCACGCTAGAGGGGGCCGGGCTCGCCCGCCGGTTGCGTCTCACGCGTCCTGGATACGGGCGAAGGGGTGCGCCTGCTCCAGCTCGTACGCCAGCTCCAGAAGTGTCCGCTCGTCACCGATGTCGGCGGAGAAGTGCGACGCCAGGGGGAGGCCGGACCGGGTCGTCCCGAGCGGCAGCGAGATCGCCGGCCCCCCGGAGACGTTGTTGAGCGGCGTGAACCCGACGTACGCGTACAAACGGGCGAACAGCCGGTCGAAGTCGGCCGTGGGGGAGAGGTAGCCCAGCTTGGGGGTGGTGTGCGCGAGCACCGGCGAGAGGACGACGTCGTACGTCGTGAAGAGCGCACGGTAGGCGCGCTCGGTGCGGCGGAGGCGGTAGAGCGTCGCGGGGAACCGGCGGTAGCCGGCACGAAAGGCGGCGGCGAGCCCTTGGGTGAGGTTGTCGGTCCTGCTCGGGTCGAAGTCCGGGCCGAGGCCCCGCTTGCCGGTCCTCGTGAGGTACCACGCCAAGAAGCCCCAGTAGAGCGCGAAGTCGTCGGCGAACTGCTGGGTGATCGGCAGCGGGATCTCCTCGACGCGGTGTCCCAGGCCGGCGAGGAGATCGGCGGTCGCGGTGGTCGCCGCCCGTGTCTCGCGGTCGCTCGCCGCCGTCACCGAGTCGTAGAGGACGCCGATCCGCAGGCGGGTCGTGCCGGGGCCCTCCACCATGCGGACGGCGGGGAGCCGGGGGTTGCGGTACGCCCGCTCCGCCGCGGCGAAGAACCGCGCGGTGTCGCGGACCGACCGGGTCACCACGCCCTGCGTCACGACCTTCACAGGCATCGTCTCGTCGAGCTGGTCGGGCGTGATCCGGCCGCGCGTGGGCTTGAGCCCGACGAGTCCGCACGCCGCCGCGGGGATGCGGATCGAGCCGCCGCCGTCGTTGGCATGGGCGATCGGCACCGCGCCGGCTGCGACGAGCGCGGCGGCTCCGCCGGAGGACGCGCCGGGCGAGTACGCAGGGTTCCACGGGTTGCGCACCGGTGGGCGGGTCATGAACTCGCTGGAGGCGCTGAACCCGAACTCCGGCAGGCGGGACTTGCCGAGGTACGTCAGGCCCTGGGTGGACCACATGCGTACGAAGTCGCTGTCCGTCCGGGCGAGGCGTGGCGTGTACGCCTCCGAGCCGTTGCCGGTCGGCCAGCCGGCGACGTCGGTGTTGTCCTTGACCAGCGTCGGCACGCCCGCGAACGCCCCCGACGGCTCGCGGTCGGCGGCATCCAGCGCCCGTTCGGGGTCCAGGTGCTCGACGGCGTGGAGCGCACCGACGGCCTCGATGCGCCCGAGCGCGGCCTCGGTGGCCTCGCGGGGCTTGATCTGCTTGGTGGCGACGAGCTCGGCGACGCCGGTCGCGTCAAGGTCGCCGAGGACGTCGTCGCGGAACGCGTGGACGCGGTCTGAGGTCGTCACGAAAGCTCCTGGGAACGCAGGTGTGGCGTGGATCACCCGGATCGTACCAGCGGGTAACCGTCGATCAGCCTGGAAGCACCCGCAGGATCCGGTCGTTCCCGCCGCCGTTGGACGTCGACACGTACAGGGCGCCCCCAGGCGCGACCGTGACCGCCCGGAGCCGCCCGTAGGTCCCCTTCAGCGCCACGCTCTGCCCCCGTAGCCGTCCGCGCTTGTCGAAGCGCAGCAGGCGGACCTGCTGGCCCTTGAGCGCCGTCACGGCAAGCACCCGGCCTGAGCGGTTGCCCCACCCCGCTCCGCGAAGCCAGGCGGCGCCGGTGGTGGCGAGCGTCGTGCGGCCCGACCGCCAGCGGGCGCTGCGCTGCTTGCCGGGGAGCCGGTGGTTGGTCATCGGCACGGCCTCGTTGTAGCCGGGCACCGGGTTCCAGCCGTAGTTGCCCTTGCGGACGAGCATGTTGACCTCGTCGTCCCGGTACGAGCCCTGCTCGACCGACCACATGCGGTTGCCCCGCCGGGCGAGCCCTTGCACGTTGCGGTGGCCGTACGTGAACACCCGCCGCTTCATCGCGTAGCGCGAGCCCGCGTACGGGTTGCTCTTCAGCCCGCGCCCCGTACGGGGGTTGACCCGCAGCACCTTGCCGCCGCCGGAGCGCAGGCGTTGCGCGTTGCGACCGACGGCCGCGTCGCCCGTGCCGATGTACAGCGCGCCTCCCGGTCCGAATGCGAGGGCGCACCCGCCGTGGCGGCCGCTGGTCGCGGGCAGTCCTCGCACGATCGTCTTCGTGAGCCGCGCCCTGGTCCGGGCAGCGTTGAGGTGCCACCGCGCGACGCGGACGTCCTTCGTCGCGCCGGAGCGATAGCCGTGGCAGGTGTAGAAGGTGCCGGTGCGCCCGAAGTCCGGCGCGAGCTCCAGGGCCATCAACCCGGTCTCGCCGCTGGCCCAGATGCCCCGAGCACGCCCCACCACGCGGGTGCTTCCGCCCGTGGTCCCGAGCGAGATCGTCCGGCGGTCGCGCTGGGTGAAGAGGAACTGCGACGACGAGACGAACGCGATGTCCCAGGGGTGGTCGAGCCCGGTGAGGACGGTGGACGCCCGCAGCGGCGCGGCGCGGAGGGCGGCGGTCGACGACGTTGAGCTCGACGCGGCGGATGGTGCGTTGGACGGTGCGGACGCCGCAGCCTCGGGCAGGACCAGCACAGCGGCGGCCAGGGCGGCGGTGGCGACGACGGTTTGCCTCATGCTCCAGTCTCACTCCGCCCGGCCGATCCGTCGAGGTCAGGACCGACGGCGCAGGTAGGGCCGGACGAGACCCACCAGCTCCTCGCCCGGCGGGACCCCGATCTCGGACCGGAGCCGCTGTGCGTACGCCCGGTAACGACGCGCCGCCTCGACCCGGTTGCCCTGGTCGACGAGCGCCTGCACCAGTGCGGTCACCGCGGACTCCCGCAGCGGCTCGGCACACACGGCGGCGAGACCGGCGCCTGTCGCGAGCGGGTACGCGCCGGCGTCCGCGGCTGTCCGGCAGACCGCTTCGAGGGCCTGGATCCGGTGCAGGTGGAACTGGTCCTGCTCGTCGAGCACCCAGGTGTCGTACCAGCCGGGGAGGAGGTCGAGCTTCAGCATCTCGACGGCGTCCGCCGCGACGAGAGTGTGGGCGAGTGCCTGATCCGCGACGTGCCGCGCCTCGGCCAGGTCGACCGCGGCCTCCAGCTGGAGCTCGGGTCCGTCCGGCCGCACCCACCGGTGGGGAAGCTGCCACAAGGCACGACGTAGGTTGGCCCGCGCTCGGGCCTCCGAGACGTCCGGCCACAGCTCGGTCCCCGCGAGCATCCGGTCGGCTCGGGGCCCCTTCACCGCCAGGTAGGCGAGCAGGCGACGCCCGGCGCCCGACAACCGTTCGGAGGGGCGGGTACCGAGCCCTCCAAGGACGCCGACGCGACGCGATCCGTACGAGCTGGACACCGGTCTGCTCCTGAGCCCGCGGCAGGTCCGGACGAGGCGCCGGGGCACGCGCCGCCGGAGACGCGCGCGGTGTGGGTCTGCGCGACATGTCTTCGACCTCACGAGCATAGGGGCCGTCCGCGCTCGCGCTCGCGCTGATTGTCGGCCCGTGCCCTGGGGGCGATGCTGGAGGGACGGAGCAGGGACACCGATGCGACGGACGTGGGTCACCGACGGGTACGCGACAGCGTCGCCGCCGGGACGTCGGCGGGGCCGCCACGGGTACGGCCCACCCGGAGGCTGTGTGCATCGGGCAAGGACGAGCTCCGGGAGGGCGCGATGACCGTGATCGACGAAACCGCAGGTGGCGCGCTCGAGGTCGAGACACCGTTCTCGGAGTCGCTGAGCCCCGAGGTGCCGGCCGCGACGCTCGGGTTCCTCCCCTGGACCGAGGTGACGACACCGTTCGCCGAGCTCCTTGCCGAGGACCTCGACGGTGAGGGAGAGGCCGGCGAGATCGTCGCCGAAGCCTTCGAGAGCATCCGCGACGAGCAGTTCGACGAGGCGCTGGCCGAGCTGATCGCCGAGACGGCGGAGGCAGCCGAGACCGGGTTGTCGGGCGAGCAGCCGATGCAGCTCGCCGAGCAGCGGCGCCAGCTGGCGGACGCACACCTGGCGCCGATCGACTCCGAGGCGGAGCGGTGCGTCCAGCGGTTCGCCGACCATGTCCAGAACCTCGACCTGGAGGGGATGGCGCCCGAGCAGCTCGACGAGGTCCTCGAGCGCTTCGAGGTGGGATCGCTCGCGGTCAGTCCGGCGGGCGAGGAGTTCATCGGTGGCCTCATCAAGAAGGCCAAGAGCGTCGTCAAGACCGTCGTCAGCACCGCCGGCAAGATCGCCAAGGCGGCGCTCCCGATCCTCGGTCCGATCCTCAACAAGCTGAAGTCGCTCATCCGGCCGCTGCTCAAGCGGGTCCTCGCCATCGCGATCAACAAGCTGCCCGCCGCGCTCCACGCGCCGGCGCGATCACTGGCCCGACGGTTCGGTCTCGGCGAGACCGAGCTGGAGGACCTGGTCGCGAGCGAGGCCGAGGAGGAGTTCCTGGTCACGTCCTTCGCGCCTACCCCGGTGGCTGCAGGCGACCCCGAGACCCTCGCCGAGTCCTTCGACGCAGCGCTGGCCGAGTCCGTGCTCGGTGGCGAGACGCTCGAGCAGGGGGAGAGCTTCGGACACGACCAGGAGCGCGGTGCCGCCCCTGCGGCGTCGGACGAGCTGGAGCTCCTGGCCGAGGCGCGCGGTGCGTTCATCGACAGGGTCGCCGCAGCACAGGAAGGAGAGGACCTCACCCCGGTCATCGACCAGTTCATCCCGGCGATCCTTCCTGCCCTGCGCCTCGGGATCCGGCTCGTGGGACGTCCGCGGGTCGTCGGCTTCCTGTCGGGGTTCCTCGCCAAGCTCATCGGCCAGTGGGTCGGTCCGAAGCTCTCCGGCCCTTTGTCGTCCGCGATCGTCGACGTGGGCCTGCGGGTCATCGGGCTGGAGCAGGGCCAGCCGGGCAGGCCCGGGCAGCTCGAGCAGGAGGCCGCTCCGGCCACCCTCGCAGCGACCGTCGAGGACACCGTCCGCAGGCTCTCCGAGCAGCCGGCGGAGTTCTTCGAGGACGAGGACCTGCTGCAGGTCGCGCTGACGGAGGCGTTCGAAGGGGCGGTCGCCGCCAACTTCCCGGCACCGCTGGTCCGTCCGGACCTCCAGATCGCCCCGTCGCTCGGCGGCTCCTTCGTGCTGCGCCGTGCCCGCACCGCCATCGCGTACAAGAAGTTCTCCCGCGTGCCCGAGATCGAGGTGACGGCGGCGGTCGCTGCGACCGTCACGACGTTCGGGGGCGCGACGCTCGACGCTGCGCTCCGGGCCGCCGGCATCACGCTCCCCGGGAGGTTCCGGCTGCACGTGTACGAGTCGGGTCCGGGGACCACTCTGGTCCGGCTGGCCCGTCTGGAGAAGATCGGGGGAGCAGCGTTCCCGCGCGGCGCGCACAGCCAGCTGCACCCGCTCACGGTCGCCGCGGCGGGGGTCCTGCTGCGCGAGCCGAGGCTCGGCGTCGACGTGCCCGCGCAGTTCCTGGCCTCGCGGCACCGCATCTCGGTCGGTCAGCGGTTCTTCGCCCTCGAGCCGATCGGCCAGGTCGAGGCGCCGGCAACGACGGCGGGAGCAGCGACCGGTGAGGTGGCGCCCCCGACCCAGGCGAGGAACCGGACGGACGAGGCGCGCGGCGAGGTGCGCCTGTCGCTGTACTTCTCGGAGGCCGACGCCCAGCGGATCGCCGCCGCTGTGTCGTCCGGCCGAGGCGGCACCGTGCTCCTGCGTGCGCTGCTGCGCGCGGCGTTCCCGGCGATGCCGGGGAGCCGAGGCCGTCGGCGGCGTGCACCGGCGGGACGTCGGCGTGGACGGCGGCCGCTGTCGCCGGGCAGGCGGCGGTTGCGCGCGAGTGTCGCCAAGGCGCTGGCCGCGTGGGTCCGCACCCGAGGCCAGGAGTTCGTACGAGCGGCTCAGGACCCGGCCAACGGCGTGACTGTCCACGTGCACGCCCGCGGGGTGGTGGGTCCGGCCACCGAGGCGGAGGACGACGTCCCGTCCGCGACCGTGGGTGGTGCCACGCCGGACGGCGTCGCACCCGTCTCCGCAGGCACACCCGCGGCTGCCTCTCCCGCTCCCGGTGCTCCTCCGACGGCGGGGGCCCCGGTGACCATCACCGTCACGCCGGGACGGTCCACGCCGTGAACGAGCACCGTCTGATCGCCGAGGAGCTCGAGCGTCAGCTCGGCCACTGGGTCGGTGCTGCGCAGTGCTTCATCGACGCAGAGGAGTTCGCCTCCCGAGCCGCGTGGGAGTCTCTCGAGCGGTCGATCGGGCTGCCCGTACGCACCCAGCTGGCCCGTACGGTCGAAGAGCTGCTCGCGAACGGCCGCACCACCGCAGGCGTGGTGCGGGCGAGCCGGATGGACCCGGCGGCACTGCCCGAGGCACACGCCGCTGTCCAGCAGTTCCGGCGCCGCTACGTCCAGGTCGAGACGACGCTCGACTTCTTCGGCCAGGCGGTCAACACCCGCACGAGCGCCCACCTCCGTACGGCGCTGCAGTTCCTCGACACCGTCGCGTACCAGAGCATCGAGCGGGTCCTCCGCCCGTTGGGCCTGCCTGTCCCGCCGGTGCTGACGTACCTCGGCGAAGGTCTCGGTGCCAGCATCCTGCGGGTGGGCATCCGGCTCTGGGCACCCGGAGCCGTCAACCCGGTCGCCGCGATCAAGATCGTGCGCCACAACCTCTACCGGCCGACGTCGCTGTTCCACGAGACCGGCCACCAGGTCGCGCACCTGGCGGGGTGGAACGACGCACTGGGCCGTGCGCTCGGCGAGACGCTTGCCGACGACCCGGCGTTGCGGGCGATGTGGCAACCGTGGAGCAGCGAGATCGCCGCCGACGTGTACGCGTTCGCCCTCACCGGGTTCGCCTCGGTGGCCGCTCTTCACGATGTCGTCGGCGACGAGCGGACGCTCTTCCGGTGGCCGCTCGGCGACCCCCACCCGATCGGTTGGCTCCGGACGCTGCTCGGGTGCGCGATGTGTCGGCACGCGTACGGCCCGGGCCCGTGGGACCGGCTCGAGCGTGCAGTCGTGACGACCTTCCCGCCGACCCGTGCCGAGGCGAGCACGGCGCCGCTGCTGGTCCGCTCCCGTGCGCGGATGGACGCCATCGCCGGCACCTGCCTGGAGACGAAGGTTCCCGGGTTCCGTGACCGGCCGCTGACGGCGGTGGTCGATCCCGGGACGGTGTCCCCGTCGGCCCTGGCGGCGTTCGAGCGGGCCACGGGGCCGGCGCTGTGGACGTCCCCGCACTGGCGGGCGACGGAGGGGATCCGCCTCGTGGCCCTCGCCGGGCTTCGGGAGGCGGAGAACCCGGAGCGGGCAGGCGAGTGGATCTCGCGGGCGCGGACGTGGATGACCGGAGAACGGAGCGTCGCCGCCTGAGCGGCGCCGAGCGGAGGTGGCAGTCGTGCCGAAGAAGACGAGCGGGAACCCGACGACGAAGTCGCTGGCGTCGTCGATGGAGACGATCGAGCAGCGTACGGAGGAGCTCCTGGGGGCCGTCGAAGCCATGCAGCGCAGCTCGTCGGAGGAGTTCGCCAAGGTGTGGACGACCCTCGGCGGGATCGCCGGCCTCGACGGGCTCGCAGTCGGCCTCGCCGAGATCGCGGAGGTGATGGGGCCGTTGCGGAGCATCGTCCCGCCTTCGACCGCGCTCGACCTCGAGCCCGGGGTGGCGGAGGCGGTGGCGCTCATCCGCAACGCGCTCGGCGGCGACCGCGACTCCAACTTCCAGCAGCTGGCGACGGACTACGAGGCACCGGTCTCGTTCATCGGGCAGGCCCGCCCGGTCGTCGGCGGCCCGTACTACGAGGAGCAGGTCGCATGATCACGCAGCTCGTCCAACAGCTCGGCGGGGGACCCGTCGCCGAGGCACAGGTCATCACCGCCGACCCGCTGGACCTGGTCTGGCGGATGGAGCAGGTGCTCGACGCGGCGAACCCGTGGGCACCGAACCCGCCGCCCGCCGGGCCCGCACGGGTCGCGCTGTTCACCGACGGCGCGTTCAGCACCGTGCCGATGCCCTCCCAGCCCGCCTGGGACCACCTCATCTACGCGTACGCGATCGAGAACACCCGCGCCGCCCAGATCCTGGCCCGCGTCGTCCGGGCGTTCCGCGGCGGAGAGGGACTCGGGATCCCGTCCGTCGCCACGCAGCGGTGGCTCGACACGACGGAGACCCTGCTGTTCGGCGCACCCAACCCGGTCGCCGCGTGGCTGTCGACCAGCGCCGTGCGCCCCGATGCCGAGGGCGTCCGACGCAACGCGTACTTCCGGATGTTCGGGATGGACCTCGCGCACGGCACGGATGCCAACGCGCCCTATCCGTACGAGAAGGCGGAGGCGTCGAACCGGACGTTCGTCGCACTGCTCGAGGAGCTTCTGTACGAGCTGTGGCGCGCGATCGAGAACGTCCGCAACCTCATCGCGGGCAACACCACGGACGACGACCGGATCTACCGTCTCGCCGAGCAGCTCGGGTTCATGCTGCGGTCGCGGCGCCAGAACGCCCTGCTGAGCCGTGAGGAGCTGGCGGCGACGACGGCGATGGGGTGGATCGAGCTGACTCTCGGGTCCAACACTCCCGTCGTCGTGGACCTGCGCGCACAGGCGACGAGCTCTGCGGACCGGCTGCGGGTGATCGGCGAGCGGGTCGGGCTGCCTCCGCACTCGCGCGCGAACTCCTTCTTCGCGATGGCACAAGAGCTGTCGTTGGTGCTGCGCGCTCTCGAGGCGGGATGGGTCACCGACAGCGGGCGCGCCTGGTTGCTGTACCAGAGCAGCGTCCCGCCGGCGCTGCCACCGCTGCCTCCGGGCGCGGTCCCGCTCGGTACCGAGGTGCGTCGTGTGATCACCGAGTGGGCGGCGGCCTCGGGGCGCAACCTGAAGGAGCGTCCGACACCCGTCCAGGTCGTCGCTGCGCCGCGGCCGTTGACCAAGCGATGACGGGAGCGGACCATGCTGGAGGACGAGGCTCCGTGGAGCACGACGCCGACCGACCCCGGGACCCGGGAATGGTTCGACGAGAGTCCGTTCCGCACCGACGCCGGGACGACCGAGACGGAGTGGACCGAGACGGAGTGGACCGAGACGGAGTGGACGGACGCTGCGGCGCCCGCCGAGGTCGAAGCGACCGAGGCCCCGTGGACCGAGGGCGAATGGACGGAGGGTGCGGGGGCGGAAACGGAGTGGACGGAGACGCCGACCACCGAGGGGGAGACCTGGGGTCCGCACCGCTGTGCCCCTGGTGAGGGACCACCTGCGGCGCCGGTGGGTCCGCGGCCGCTGATCCACCGCAGCACCGCGGCGTCCAAGGCGCGGAACCCGGCGGTGGGGTACGCGCAGCACCTGCTCAACCGCTTCCTCGCGGCGTGGCGGGGCGGCACGCCCTCGTGCTCCGACACCAGCCAAGCGGCGAGGCAGTACATCTCCTCGCTCCACCCGCAGCTGAAGGCTCTCGGGCAGGACCCTCTGGTCGTCGACTGCCGGTTCGGCCAGGGGACCGAGCTGGCGACCAAGATGTTCCAGGCCTGCCGCGGTCTCGTACGCGACGGCCTGATCGGACCGAAGACCTGGCCGGAGCTCGAGAAGCTGGCCACGGCGCCCGGCCCGGCGCCCACACCGACGCCCACACCGACGCCCACACCGGCACCGACGCCCACACCGGCACCGACGCCCACACCGACGCCCACGCCCACACCGGCGGTCCGCGTGCGTCAGGACATCTGGACTCTCAGCGCCTCCAACCCGTGGCACCCGACGATCCTGTGGTACGCCCGCGCCGTCACGGCGTTGCAGGCTCGCGACAGCGGCGCCTTCGCCGACCCGCGGTGCTGGCGGCACCTCGCGGAGACCCACGGGACCGACATCGCCCGGTCGGCCTGGCCCTCCGGTGCGCGCTGGAACGCCTGCGAGCACGAGAGCTGGCACTTCCTGCCGTGGCACCGCGTCTACCTCCACCACTTCGAGCGGATCGTGCGCGACGAGATCACCCGCCTCGGCGGTCCGCAGGACTGGGCGCTCCCCTTCTGGAACTACAGCGACCAGTCGCGTTCGGACGTCCGCCGGATCCCGCCGGCGTTCCGCGACGCTCGGACGCCGGACAACCAGCCGAACCCGCTGTTCGTGTCGCAGCGCGCGCCCGGGATCAACGGAGGTGCGCCCATGGCGACGGACGCCGTCGAGCTCACGATCGCCATGGAGACCAACCAGTTCACCGGGCCGTTCTCGCCCGGGTTCGGTGGGCGGTCGGCGTCCGTGGGCACCCATGCCGGAGGTCCGGGTTCTGGTGCCCTCGAGGACTCACCTCACGGCGGTGTCCACATGGCAGTCGGTGGTTCGGCGCCGCGAGGACTCATGGCACGTTTCGAGACCGCGGGCCGCGACCCGATCTTCTGGCTCCACCACGCCAACATCGACCGGCTCTGGGAGGCGTGGCTGCGCCGAGGCAACAACCGCAACCCGACCCGGAACGACTGGCGAGACGCCCGATGGGTGTTCGGATCCGGCACGACGACCACGACGCTGACCACCGCGCAGGTGATCGACCCTCGTCGACCGCCGTTGGGATACCGGTACGCGGACATGCCCGTCGCTGCCGCCCGCGAAGCGCTCGCGGAGCGGTTCGACGAGGTGCCGCAGCCTGTCGCCGAGCAGGAGGAACGACCACCGGAGATGGTCGGTGCGTCCAGCGGACCCGTGCCTGTGGGCTCACGGCCTTCCTCGGCGCGGGTGGACGTGAACGCCCCGAGGGGGCCGGTCGCCCGGCTGATCGGGGAGTCGGGAGGAGTGCCGCCAGGCTCGCGTGTCTTCCTCCGCCTGGAGAACGTCACCGCCACCCGGCTCGGCGCGGGATCGGTCGTGGTTCACGTGAACGTGCCCTCGGGGGCATCTCCGCGCGACTTCCCCGACCGCAAGGCCGGTCTGCTCTCGATGTTCGGGGTGATCGAGTCCTCCAAGAAGTCCGACACCCACAGCGGCAGCGGGAAGAACGCCACGTTCGAGATCACCCGGATCGTGAAGACGCTGGCGGCCGCGGGGCAGTGGGACCCGAAGAAGCTCGTCGTCTCGTTCACGCCGGTCCCTGACGCCACCGGGAGCGTCCCCGAGGGTGACGTCGCGGTCGGCCGGGTCAGTCTCTTCTACGCATGAGCACGGCCTCCGCATGAGCACGGGCTCCTTCGTCGTACGGACGCACTGGTACCACCCCGAGTGGTGCGCCGTCGTGCTCGCGACCGCCGGCTGGGTCGTCCTCACGTGGCTCGCGCTCGCCGATCCCGGCCGCTTCTTCGGCTCACCCGAGGTCCACCCTCCGCTGCACGCGGTCGGGCACGCGGCGTTGATGGTGACGGCGATGATGGTGCCGTTCGTCCTCCCGCAGGTCGCCTTCGTCGCCCAGTCCAGCCTCTGGTCGCGGCGCTACCGGGCGGCGGCCGGCTACCTGGCCGGATACCTCGTCGTGTGGACGTCGGTCGCGACCGCGTCGATCGTCATCGGTGGCGTGCTCGTCACGCTGATGGGGTGGCGCCCCGCGATCGTGGTGGGCTTCGCGGTCGGCGCAGCGGCGTACGCCGCCCCGTCGCGGCGACGCCTCCTCCGCCAGTGCGCGATGACGATGCCGTTGGCCGTGACCGGATGGAGGGCCGACCGGGACTGTGTCCGCTACGGCGTCGCGACAGCGCGGCGGTGCGTCGCGACCTGCTGCGTCCTCATGACGGCGGTGATGATCGGCCACGGGCTTGTCGCCATGGCCGTGGCCACCGTGCTGGGGGTGCTCGAGCGGAGACGCGGAAGGAATCTTCCTCGAGGGGACGGCACGCTCGTCGTCGTCGCCCTGGGCCTCCTGACGCTCGCCCTCTCGTACGGCGTCGGTGGGGGAGATCCCGTGTCGCCGGGCGTGCCTGTTGAGCCTCACCACACGCACTGAGCGAGCCGGTGTCGCGAGCTAGCGCAGGCTCTCGGGAGACAGCTCGGAGGCGAGCACGGAGGCCTGGTACGCCGTCAGCATCACCGGCGCCTCATCCGGGCGGCCGGAGAAGACGAGCGCGAACCTGGGCTCACCGGTCTCGGGATCGACACCGCACAGGCTGAGGAAGACCTCGTCGCCGAAGGACCGGCACGGCTCGCCCACCTCGTGGGGGATCGCACAGAACCGGACGCACGTCGGGTAGGGCCAGTCGGGTCCTGGTGCGCTCGGGGGACGGTGCGCGGCGCGCTTGCCGTACGTGACCCCGCCGGTGGCCACGCTCGCGGCGTCGTCGCTCATGGGACCAGGATGGCGTGTCCCCGCCTGTCCGGTCCAGCGGTGGTTCGAAGGGTGTGGGAAGCAGCACCTTCTGGGCGGTCCAGCGCCACGAAGAACCGAGAACGCACGGGCCCCGCTCCGACCACGACGGCCGACCCGGTGGTGAGGCGGCACGATCTCGTTCCCTCACGGCCTAGCATCGACACGTGCCTCCCATGCCTGCCGCCGAGGTCGACGTCACGGTCTCCCTCGTAC
>Ga0233372_1000785_pt1 | contig 13422 bp, 9 predicted proteins | sample ElkDunMinimDraft_4_FD_191538 | JGI IMG/M metagenome (GOLD analysis project Ga0233372, IMG submission 191538) | Fecal eukaryotic communites from dung pellets of Tule Elk in California, USA - Elk Dung D8 | ecosystem: Host-associated > Mammals > Digestive system > Large intestine > Fecal | place... | reverse complement strand
ACAAAAGTTAGTTACATTACTTATACAACAAGACAACGCTATTATTCAAGTGATTTTTATGGAGGTGACAGACTAAGAGTTAGAGATATAAATGGTGTTGAAACAACTCTAAGATATAACCCAGCAACAGATTCAGATGTAAGTACTTTTACTTGTAATGATAGAGATAGGAATTGCTTTTATACTTTTAGAAGACGATCAGAAACAGTTACATCAATTCTTGGAGACTGGAAAACACTTGATAGAGATGAATCTATTTGGGCCAGAGTAATTCTATCTGATAGTGCTGGTGATGCTAATGGTTACGTTGCTAATAGTACTGGAGACGTTATCGGTAATTTATATTTGGCATCAGGATCAATTGTTGGATTGGCTCCGTATATAACACTTAAAGGAGATATCTATATTAACAATAGAAGACCAACAACTAAAAGATATTATTTAAAAGTATATTTAGAGTTAATTAATTTAAAAAATGGTACTATAGCTCAATACAAGTTAGTAAATTTTGCTGCTGGGCCGATGACAAACGGAATAGATAGATTTTTTGCAATTCCTGCAAATGATTAAATATAAAAAAATCCCGAAACTTAGGTTTCGGGATTTTTTATTTACTATTTAATTGCGTTTATAATATCATACTTTGTAATAATATGGAATTTACCATTCTCCAATGCTATTAAAACAGCATTATTATCTTTAGTTATTAGTTTAGAAATTTCATCAACAGGAGTATTTTCTTTAACTAGGGGGTATGGTTTACCCATAATTTCTCTAATCGGTTTCTCGGCAATATTTTTGTCAGCTACATATGCCTGAAACAAATCAGACTCATCAATCGATCCTACAAAGCCATTAATATCTAAAACAGGAATTTGCGAAATTTTATACTTGCGCATCCTATCAATCGCATGCGAAACCAATTCCTCAGTACGTACAATAACTAAAGGTTTATCGATATGAGATTGGATCAAATCAGAAGCCTTTAAAATTTGATCTTCTAAATAACCACGTTCACGCATCCAATCGTCATTAAATATTTTACCAACGTAACGAGATCCAGAATCGTGGAACATAACTACAACAACATCTTCCGGGCTTAATTCATCTTTTAATTGTAATAACCCTTTAATAGCCGATCCAGAAGACATTCCAACAAATAAACCTTCTTCTAAAGCTAATCTGCGGCAATATACAGCAGCATCTTTATCTGTTACTTTAGTAAATTTATCGATTAAAGAAAAATCCACATTTTTAGGTAAAATATCCTCTCCGATACCTTCGGTTACGTATGAATATACTTCATTTTCGTCAAAAATACCCGTTTCGTGATATTTTTTAAAAACAGATCCGTACGTATCAACACCCCAAATTTTAACATTTGGATTTTGCTCTTTCAAATATTTTGCAACACCCGAAATTGTTCCGCCTGTACCAACGCCAACAATAAAATGAGTTATTTTACCTGCTGTTTGCTCCCAAATTTCAGGTCCGGTTTGTTCGTAATTTGCTTGTGCGTTAGATGGATTGTCGTATTGGTTAACATACCAACCGTTTGGTGTTTCGGCAGCTAAACGCTTAGAAACCGAATAATAAGAGCGAGCATCTGTAGGTTCTACATCTGTAGGACAAACAACAACCTTAGCACCCACAGCGCGTAAAATATCAACTTTTTCTTTAGATTGTTTATCGGTTGTAACACAAATTAGCTTATACCCTTTAACAATTGCAGCAATTGCTAGGCCCATTCCTGTATTTCCAGATGTACCCTCAACAATGGTTCCACCCGGTTTTAAACGTCCGTCTTTTTCAGCATCTTCGATCATTTTTAAGGCCATACGGTCTTTGCACGAATTTCCTGGGTTAAAAAATTCAACTTTAGCTAAAACCTGACAAGGAAGCTCTTTAGTAATATGATTTAATTGAACTAAAGGTGTATTTCCAATAGTTTCAAGTACATTTTTTGCGTATTTCATTGTAATAAATATCAAAATTTGTACAAATGTATTGAATTTAAATGTTTTTAAAAAACACCTTAAGATTTTACCCCAAATAAAAAGCATTGCCTAAGGCAATGCTTTTTAAATTTTTAATTAGCTTGTATATCTTTTAAGAGAAAAACATCCAGGTTATTCCAAATCGGATCATAAACGGTCTTGTTGAATAGTTTGGTGCCGCAAAATAATCTTGTTTACTCGAAAATTTAGAATTAAAATTTTCGGCTTTTAAAAACAGTCTAAAAGTTTTAATTTTTGCGTTTACAAAAAAATCAATAACAGGATAATTACCTATTTCCTTTTGAGATTGCACTGTCATATCACCTAAAACGGTATTGTATTCGTTTGCATAATATTTAGTAAAGTAATTTACTACAAAACCCATTTGTAAGTATAAAGCTTTATTAAAAAAATGCTCATTATAATAAATACTGTTACGAGTTAAAAAATCAGGAACATTTACTATTGGATCATTTTGAGTAACTTTTTGATATAAAAAAGTATGATCTGATCCAAATTTTCCAAAACTAAATTGACGTCCAACTTTAGCCGAAAAATAATTAATTGTATTAGCATATTGAAATGGTTTGACTAAAAGAGAAGTAGCTAAACCGTCTGCATTTAATGTCGTATCGGTATTTGCAAAATATAAATGATTATTTATAACTCGGTAGCTTGCCTCGGCATTTAACCATTTTGTATTTAATTTTGCATAAAAATTATTAATTCGTTCATTTTTAAAATTATTATACCAATTATAATTAATAAAAGAACTCTGAAAAAAAGTGTAATTAAAATCGGGTATTTTAGAAACTGTTTGATAACCTAACTCGACTAATCCATGATCTAAAAACGTATAACGAGCCATTAAATCTAATTGGTTAGTAGCCGGACCTACAAAGCCAAGTTTAGCATCAGCATTTAATTTCCAATTTTTTATTTTATAAAAGTAATTTGCGCCAATGGTATTTATTCTATCGTTATGTTTATTTGGTATTAAACCCGTATTGGTATATAAATATGAATTATAAAAATAATTATAATTAATATCTTCAATATATGCTTTCAAACTACCATACACCTCGTGTTTGTACGCAACTCCAATTTGGTTGTATAACTTGTTATAATTGGCTATATCGGATATATTAGACGAAAAATAATTTCCAAAACGATTGGTTGCGTTGGCGTTAGAATATTTATAAGATTTATCTTCGGCAATAAACTGATGATGCAAAACCAAACTATTTGGATTTGATTTGCTTAAACGAAACGAGTGATCAATAAAAATACGATTACCTTTTAACAAAGATGCTCCTTCTTCCAAATAAACATCAAGTCTTGCTTTATTTGTATAGGGTCCTTCCGGATTTTCAAATTGCGCTATATTTGAAAACCCTCCATTCTCTCGCAAAGATAAATCTTGAACAGTAAAATGTGTCTTTAAAAAATAACGCTTATCCGAAGTATTATAGGAAACTAAAAATCTAAAACTTCCAGTACTTGCAAGTTCATTAAAATAGTATCCTGTCGAACGTAAACCTCGATAACCTATTCCAAAATTTAAATTAGGATTAATATTGGCTGTAATAAAAGCATCCATATTTTGTCCAGGTCCCATCACCGATTTATAATATAAATCTGAAACAGGAGTCGGAACATTATAATAATTAATATCATCAACATCCAAATAAGCAATTTGACGAGCTTTAAACCCAAATTCGGGGGTATTAGCAATTTTGTTTAAATTATAAAACAAAGTATTGTAAACATGTCCGTCGTTATTAAATTGCAATAATCCAAAATTATCTTTGCGTAGGTAATTATGTTTGTATTCGGTCTGAATATTTAAACTCGTATCAACATAGGTTGTATCCTTATGAATAGAAATGATTTTATATTGATCTATTGTAGTTTTTTCAAACTTAAATGACTTTGATTTTACAGTATCATTAGCCGTGGTAGAAAAAACGTTTAAGCTACCTTGCTGTGAACCTTGATTTTGTTGCGCAAAAACAAAGGAAATTGAAAGTAAAATAAATGCGGTAAGTAACTGCTTCATGTAAAATTTGTTGAGTAGCAAAGTAACGAGAAATATAGAAATATCGCAAATTAATTAAGAGGCATTATAACACAAAACAGATAAAGTAATTATAAAAAAAAGCCACGAGAAAACTCGTGGCTTTTAAATATATATAAATATATTAATATCCTTGATTTTGTTGAAGAGGAGAAACATTTGTTTCTGATTGTGGGATAGGGAAAGCTAAACGAGAATCACCATAAGCAGGTGTATCTTTAGCTAATCTACCATCAACTTGAGGAACACCTCTTTTTAAACGCATTAAATCGTCAAAACGGAAACCTTCGAAAGCTAATTCTTTATGACGTTCGTTAATTATGTCTTCTAATGTAATAGTAGTATAAGCAGCAATACCACGGTTTGTAGCAATATTGTTAACTAACTCTAAAGCTCTTGCTGTATTTCCAGTTCTAAAAGCAGCCTCTGCAGCAGTTAAAACCATTTCTTCAACACGAATAACTTTAACATTATCAGCTCTAAAAACATATTTACCTGTGTTACGGTATGAAGCATTTGTGTCTAAAGTAATTAATTGACCTCTAATATCTGCAGCATCAGAAAAAACAGTTTCCTTTAATTGCTTTGTAGCAATAACATCACCATAAGCCGTTAGATTATAAATTTGGAATAATGAATTAATTCCTAAGTTATCGTTATCTAAAAATTGGATATCAAAAATAGAGTTAACTCCAACTTCTCCATCAGCAAAAATTGATTTAAATTGAGAAGCTGTTGCAATAGTATTACCTAAACTCAAAGCATCTTCAGCAGCTTGTAAAGCAACTGCATATTCAGCATCACCAGCGTAAGTTGCAAAATATAAAGCAAAACGTGCTTTTAATGCATACATAGCTTGTTTATTGATAATTGTTTTTGAGTCAGTACTAGTATTAGCTAAACTTAAAGCCGTATCAATATCTTCATAAACTTTTGCTTGAAGTTCACGGTATGGTAATCTATAAGTATTCTCTTGCGTAACAACACCATAATTAGTTACATAAGGTATTGTTAATGCATCTAATGATTGGATAACGTTTTGTTGTCCATAAAGTTTCATTAAATCAAAATGAGCTAAAGCACGTACAGCATAAGCTTCTGCTTTAATAGCATCAGATTCAGCACCAGTAACAGGACCTGCAATTGCAATATTAGCCTGAGCAATTACTTGGTAAATTGTTTTCCAAGTAGCATCAGCATAACTTGAACTAACTACCGTTGTAAATGCCGCCTCAGTAACAAATCGACCTGAACGGTTATTAGCTAATGCATTATCCGAGTGTACTTCATTATAAATAATATAATCTCTTCCGTAATAAGAAACAGCAGACATATATTTATAAGCCCCGTTAAGAACTTTTCTTAAATCATCAGCACTACTTACTGGATTAAGATTTATATCTTTTTGATCTACGACTTTAGGATCTAAACTATCAGTAGAACAAGATGATAAACCAATCACAAAAAAAGATGCTAAAGCAATATGTAAATTTTTCATGGTAAATTAGAATTTAATGTTCATTGAGAATGTAACTTGTTTGATAGGAGGATTACTCATACTTGTTAAACCAGTAGATGCAATTTCTGGATCATATTTTAAACGATCGTCTTTAACCCAAGTCCATAAATTTGTACCTCTTAATGATAAGCTAACTGCATCAACAAAACTGTTTTTTAACATTTCTGAAGGAAATCTATATCCAATAGCAACATCGCGTAAACGGATGTAATCACCATCATATAAAAATCTTGTAGAAGTATTTTCTGCAGTAGATACGCCAGTTGTTAATTTAGGAACATCTGTAATATCTCCTGGTTGTTGCCATCTTCTTTCATAAACACTCATTGAGTAATTATCACTAAATCCAGAATTACCCGTTGCATTAGTATAATTTGCAATGTTTTCATATACTTTATTTCCACCAGAATAGTAGAAAGTACCATCTATAAAGAAATTATATATATCAAAATGTAACGTTAAACCTCCTGTATATTTTGGTAAAGCAGATTGTCCTTGTACAGCTTGTTGCGCTTGATTGTAGTTTGTAGTTGTAGCACCATCTTTACCATTAATGTAGTATTCTGCTACACCCGTAGTTGGATTAACACCTGCATATTTTCTCATATACCAAGCATTTAACGGTTGTCCTTCAGCAATAATTGATCGAGAACTAATGATAGTTTTTGGTTGATTTTTTACTGCATCAAATTGCATAGCAGTAATTTCATTATGTACTGTAGCGAAGTTTGCACTTACGTTAAAGCTGAAATTATCACCACGAATAACATCTGCACCTAATTCAAATTCCCAACCTTTATTTACCATGGCACCAGCATTAATTGGTGTAGTAGAATGTCCTGTTGTAGAAGTTATAGGATTTGAAACGAATAATAAATCACTTGATTTTGAGTGGTAGTATGCAACCGAACCGTTAATTCTGTTATCAAAAATACCATAATCAATACCTACATCAGTTTTTGCTTGAGATTCCCAGCTTATAATTGCAGGTAATTGGTTTAATTGTAATGATGAGCTTGTACCATAGTTTCCTGTTGATAATAAAGCTTGATAGTTGTTTACAGGAACACCATTATTACCAGTAACACCATAAGATGCACGTAAACGTAATAAATTAACCCAAGTAACATTTTCCATGAAGTTTTCGTTCATCATATTCCATGCAGCACCAACTGACCAGAAATTACCCCAACGCATTCCTGGGTTAAATCTTGAAGAACCTTCATAACGGTACGAAGCATCAACTAAATACTTTCCATCATAGTTATAGTTAACTAAAGCAGTATATGATAATTGAGACCAATCTTGATAAAGATTTGTAGCAGACCAGTTTGCTGCAGCATTAGCAAGTTGATTAAAACCTAAAGGAATATTTTGACCATCTGCAGATAAATACGAATATTTATTTTTCTGGAATTCCATTAAAGCTTTAGTATTAAACTTATGTTTATCAATTCCAAAAGAATAATCTAATCCATTTTGAATTACATAATTGAAATTAAAATCATTAGAATTACCCGCAAGACCATCTACTGATAAACCGTCTCCATGTAAAGGATTGTAGTAAAGTTGGAAATTATTCATTGCAAAATCAATATTTGCAGTTGTATTCCAACGTAAACCTTTAGTAATATCATAATCTACCCCAAAAGTACCTAACCAACGAGATAAATCATTTTGTAATTTATTGTTTTTACTTGTATATAACACATTATGGTTTGAACCCATATTGGTAATATTAATAGAACCATCTCTATTATACGCTTGGAACCAAGGACTAGTAAAATACTGAGCAGACATTGGATTCGAAAAATAAGCACCTTGCTCTGTAATAGCATCTTGCTTAGAGTTAGAGAAACGAATATTAGATTTAAATCTAAGTTTATCGTTTAACTTAGTATCGTAAGCTAATGTACCTGTTACACGACGGAAATCACCACCAATAGCAACAGATTCTGTTTTATTGTATGATATTGACGAATAAAAAGTACTAGTTTCGTTACCACCTTGAGCAGAAAAATCTAAATTATAATATAACGCATCTTTATTTTGCATTAATTTAGACCAGTCAGACTCTGGAGAACCTAAGCCTTTCCAAGTTTGTAAAGCACTTAATGCACTTCTTGTCGGATTGTTAGGAATATCTCCCGGATTATTAACAAAATACTGATCAGCATCTTCTTTAGCAAATCCTAATTGAGTACCAAAATCGTTATAAAGGGCTTCATTAAATAATTCATTTTTCTGAGCACCGTTAACCATTTGTAACCCTTTAACTGCTCTATTCATAATACCAGCAGTAGATGTTAATGAGAATTTAGTTACACCTGATTTACCTTTTTTAGTAGTAATTACAATTACACCAGCTGCACCACGTGCACCATATGGAGCAGTAGCTGTAGCATCTTTTAAAACTGTAATAGATTCAATATCAGATGAATTGATAGAAGATAATGGCGAAATAGAAGATACATTAGCACTTCCGCTCATATTATTATTTACAACTGGTACCCCATCAATAACGTATAAAGGCTCTAAATTACCTCCAATACCAGATATACCACGAATACGAATTTGTTGGCTTGAACCAGCAGTACCTGAAGTTGTAGACATTTGTAAACCAGCTACACGTCCTTGCAACGCTTGGTCTGGATTAACAAAAGGTGACTCAGCAATTATGTTACCGTCAACTTTAACAGCACTACCTGTTACTTCGTTTTTCTTTTTAACCTGGCCATAAGCCATAACAATTACTTCTTCTAATTGAGAATCTTCAGCAAGCATTGTTAAATTCATGGTTGAAGATTCACCAACAGTTTGAGAAACTGTATCCATTCCAATAAAAGAATAAACTAAAGTTTCTCCAGTTTTAACTTTGATAGTATATTTACCATCAAAATCCGTTTGTGTTCCGTAAGTTGTTCCTTTTACAACTACGCTAACACCCGGTAATGGAAGTCCATCCTCCAAAACCGTTCCTGTAACAGTTTTCTCTTGAGCAAAAGATAACTGTACAAATAACGCCATAATAAGCGTAAAAAACCATTTTAATTTCAATTTCATGATGATTTTACTTTGAGTTAGTCATTGGCAACAAATTTGCCTAATAAAAAAAATAATCACAAAGTATTACCTACAAAAAAATTGTTTATAAAACGTTAAACATCGACGAAAAGCTCTTTTTAGTCGATATAATGCATATAAAACTCTTTTATTCTAAAAATTAATTAAAAAAATATGTTATTATCAAAATATTCTGAATTTAAAAACGAAGCAGGAGCAGATGAAGCTGGTAGAGGTTGCCTCTGTGGCCCCGTTACTTGCTGTTCTTTAATACTACCTTATGATTTTGTAAACAAAAAATTAACAGATTCAAAAAAACTAACAGATAAAGTAAGGCAAGAGCTACGAAAAATAATAGAACAAGAAGCTTTAACATTTAAAGTCATTCATATTTACCCAAATGAGATTGACCAAATCAATATTTTGAACGCTTCTATAAAAGGAATGCAAGAATGTGCAATAAATCTTACATTAAAACCTGATTTTTTGATTGTGGACGGAAATAAATTCAAACCTATTGACGGCATTCCTCACGCTACAATTGTTAAAGGCGACTCAAAATATATGAGTATTGCAGCTGCATCAATTTTAGCTAAAACTTATCGTGATGAATATATGGACAAGATTCACGAAGAATATCCAATGTATAATTGGAAACAAAATAAAGGCTACCCAACCAAAGAACATCGAGAAGCCATAGCAAAATATGGTCCATCACCGTATCATAGAATGTCATTCAAGTTATTGCCAGATACCGAACAGTTTTCATTAGATTTATAAATAGAAAAAGGAGAGCTAAAGCTCTCCTTTTTCTATTTATAAATTAATTCTGCCTCAAAAAGCTGAGCAAAATGGTTTAATATTTTATTTTTAATTTCTGATTCATCTACTTTTTCAATACCTAATTCAATGTTTAAGGATGTTACACCTTTACCTCGAATGCCACAAGGAATGATGTTATCAAAATATCCTAAGTCTGCATTTACGTTTAATGCAAAACCATGCATTGTAACCCAACGAGATGCTCGAACACCTAAAGCACATATTTTACGTGCAAATGGAGTTCCAACTCCAAGCCAAACTCCAGTTTCGCCTTCACTACGTTCTGTTTTTAATCCATATTCAGCTAAAGTTAGTATAATTGACTCTTCTAAAAGACGTAAATATTTATGAATATCAGTAAAAAAATTATCTAAATCTAAAATCGGATACCCAACAATTTGTCCTGGTCCGTGGTAGGTTATATCTCCTCCTCTATTTATTTTATAAAAAGTAGCTCCTTTTTGTTCAAGCTGTTTTTCTGTAAGTAGTAAATTATCAAAACTGCCACTTTTTCCTAAGGTATAAACATGTGGATGTTCTACAAAATAAAAATAATTAGGGGTGACTTTTGGAATTTCTGTTTTTCTATTTGCCGATTTTAGAGCTAAAATACTTTGAAATATTTCTTCCTGAAAATCCCATGTTTCCTTATAATCTTTATAACCTAAATCGCTAACAAAAACTTTTTTATTCATAATAATATAGATATTATTTATATTTTGGGTTATTCAAAATTATTAAAGCAGCAATAACTCCAGGTATCCAACCTGCAATTGTTAAAATTAAAACAATTAAAAAAGATCCACATCCTTTACCTAAAACTGCCAAAGGTGGAAATAAAATTGCTAAAACAACTCTCCAAAAACTCATATTTATAATTTTTAACAGTCAAATTTACAATAAAACAACGTAAAAGCACTTGTTTTGATAATCACTTTTTTAAAATTTATCGTTATCTTTGCCTGTTAAAAATTAATATTAAATAATCATGCAACTTTCAGAACAAGAAATCATCAGAAGAGAGAAATTGAGCAAGCTTAGAGAGCTTGGCATCGATCCATATCCAGCAAATTTGTTTCCAGTAAATCATACGTCGAAGCAAATTAAGGAAACTTTTGAAGAAAGTAAGCAGGTTATTGTAGCTGGACGTTTAATGAGCGTTCGTGATCAAGGAAAAGCTTCATTTGCCGAATTACAAGATTCTGAAGGGCGTATACAGTTATATTTAAACAGAGATGTAATTTGTCCTGGAGAAGACAAAACTTTATACAATCAAGTTTTCAAAAAATTAATTGATTTAGGAGACTTTATTGGAATTGAAGGAGAATTATTCACAACGCAAGTTGGAGCAAAGTGTATCAGAGTTTCTGCAATTACTTTATTAAGTAAAACATTACGACCACTTCCACTTCCAAAAGTTGATGAAGAAGGAAATGTTTTTGATGCATTTACTGATCCAGAATTACGTTACCGCATGCGTTATGTAGATTTAGTAGTAAATCCGCAAGTAAAAGATGTTTTTGTTAAAAGAACGAAGCTTTTCTCTGCAATGAGAAATTTCTTTAACCAAGCAGGTTACATGGAAGTTGAAACTCCGGTTTTACAATCTATTCCTGGTGGAGCGGCAGCTCGTCCATTCATCACACATCACAATTCATTAGATATTCCTTTATATATGAGAATTGCTAATGAGTTATATTTAAAAAGATTAATTGTTGGTGGATTTGACGGTGTTTACGAATTTTCTAAAAACTTCCGTAACGAAGGAATGGACCGCACACACAATCCAGAGTTTACTGCAATGGAAATCTATGTAGCTTACAAAGATTACAACTGGATGATGGAATTTACAGAAAACTTGCTAGAACATTGTGCTATTGAGGTTAACGGAACTACAGAAGCAACTTTTGGAGCACATAATGTAAACTTCAAAGCCCCATATGCTCGTGTAACGATGACGGATGCAATTATTCAATTCACTGGTTTTGATATTACAGGAAAAACGGAACAAGAAATTTTCGAAGCTGCAAAAGCTATGGGAATTGATGTTAACGAAACCATGGGTAAAGGAAAATTAATTGATGAAATTTTTGGAGAAAAATGTGAAGGTAACTTTATTCAACCAACTTTCATTACTGATTATCCTAAAGACATGTCGCCTCTAACAAAAGTTCACAGAGATAATCCAGAATTGACAGAGCGTTTTGAATTAATGGTTTGTGGAAAAGAAATTGCAAATGCATATTCTGAGTTAAACGACCCAATTGATCAACGCGAGCGTTTTGAATCTCAAATGGCACTTTCTGAACGTGGTGACGATGAAGCAATGTTTATTGATCAAGATTTTTTAAGAGCGTTAGAATACGGAATGCCGCCAACATCTGGTTTAGGAATTGGAATGGATCGTCTAATTATGTTTTTAACAAATAATGCATCAATTCAAGAAGTTTTATTTTTCCCACAAATGCGACCAGAAAAACCTGTTCCAACATTTGAATTATCAGCTGAAGAAAAAATTATTATTGATTTGTTAGAAAAAAATAATAATGAATACGAACTAGGAGCTTTAAAAGTAGCTGCTGGATTAAGTGGAAAAAAATGGGATGCTTCAATGAAAAATTTAGCTAAACATGATTTAACTACAGTTAAAGTTGAAGGAGATTTAAAAACAGTAGTTTTAAAATAATACAAATATATATAAATGCGAACTCAAAAGGTTCGCATTTGTTTTTTAATAGAATTGTAGCCTTATTCTGTTAAATATTTAAAACAAAATCTAAAAAAAAAATAATTTTAAAACTGATCTTATTTTTGGCACGGTATTTATTAGTTAGTTAATCAAATTAATACTTAAATAAATAATTCTATGAAAAAAATAATTTTAGTAGCTGCAATTGCTTTAATCGGATTAAACACTTATGCACAAGAAATTAAAAAAGATTCAACAAAAACGAATCGTGGTCACCACAAAAAAGAACAATTAAAAGGTGAAAATAAAGAAAAAATTGGATTGGTTACTAAGGATAAATCAAAATCTGATCGAACTAAATCAAAACTTACACCTGAACAAAGAAATGAGTTAAAAACGAAACAATTAACTTTAGCTTTAAATTTATCTGATAAGCAAGAAAGTAAAATTATTGCGTTAAACAATAAAACATATAAAAATAAATCTGAATTTAAGAAAGATCAAAAACTTACGGAAGAGCAGATGTTTGATGCTAGAGCAAAAAGATTAGAAAATAAAATTGCTTACAAAAGAGAAATGCAAAAAATATTATCTAAGGATCAATTTACTCAGTGGGAAAAAATGAATACTAAAAATGGTAGAAAAATGCACCATTCAAATAAAATGCATGCCGCTAAAAAAGGTCAAACTAAATTAGACCAAAATAAAATATAGTTAAAATAAAAAGCCCGATATAAATCGGGCTTTTTTTATTTATTTAACGTTACAGCAACGTTAGCAACTGCAGCAATAGTTTGATCTAAATCTTGATAAGACAAAGCATCAGTTATAAACCAAGTTTCGTATGATGATGGAGCGATATAAATACCTTGCTCTAACAAACCATGAAAAAACTTTTTAAAATTCTCATTATTACCGTAACCTGCCGAAATAAAATCGGTAACTGGTTTTTCATCAAAAAATACAGAAATCATAGAACCTACTCTATTGATTGTGTACTTAATATTTGCCTCGGTCAAAACTTTTCTCATTCCAAGTTCTAAATATGCTGTTTTTTCATCCAAACGTTTAAATAAATCTGAATCAGCATCAATAGCTTGTAACATAGCATATCCAGCAGCCATAGCTAATGGATTTCCAGATAATGTTCCTGCCTGATAAACCGGACCAACAGGAGCTAAATAATTCATAATCTCATTACGAGCCGCAAATGCACCTACAGGTAATCCACCTCCAATAACTTTTCCAAAGGTTA
>Ga0233372_1000779_pt1 | contig 13520 bp, 12 predicted proteins | sample ElkDunMinimDraft_4_FD_191538 | JGI IMG/M metagenome (GOLD analysis project Ga0233372, IMG submission 191538) | Fecal eukaryotic communites from dung pellets of Tule Elk in California, USA - Elk Dung D8 | ecosystem: Host-associated > Mammals > Digestive system > Large intestine > Fecal | place... | reverse complement strand
GCGGCTTCCAGGTGGCGCCGGGCGCGATCGGCTGGTGCGGGCCGCCGTCCATCTCGGGCGGCAGGTGCATGCCGTGCCAGTGCACGGTGCTCGTCTCGCCCACGGCGTTCGTGACCTCGACGCGTACCTTCTCCCCGGCCTCGGCCCGCAGGGTCGGCCCCAGGTAGTCGCCGTCGAAGCCCCATGTCGGAGTCGGGCGGGAAGCGCCGAAGTCTGAGCGGCCCTTCTGCATCCGCAACGTGAACACCCGCGTGCCGTCACCCTCGACCCGGGAGCCGGCGAGCGGCGGGACGGCGAGCTGCCGGTCGAACGCCACCTCGCCGCGGGTGTCGAGGTCCGCGGACAGGAAGCTGACGGCGATGTACGTCGCGAACCCGCCGACGACCAGCACGGCGAGCGAGACGGCGGCGCCGACGGCCAGGAGAAGAGGTCGGCGACGACGGCGAGGACGGGCGGGAGGCGCGGTCGAGGACGAGGTCACCCGACCAGGTTCCTCCGACCACGGCGTACGGACCAAGCCCGGGACGCAACCTCAGGGTCCGTTCCGGGGGGACCCTGACCCCTCGCGCGGGGCGACCGGTGGCTCCGGTCAGCCGCGCTCGGTGTCGTCGTCGAGCACGACCTCCCATGCCTGGTCGAGCTGGTCGGCCTCGTTCGCCTCGGCGTCGGGGTCGACCTCGCCGGAGTCGAGGCCCGGCTGCGGATCGACGTCCGGATCGGGCGTGAGACGCTCGTCGGGTCGTTCCTCGTCGAGCGGAGCCTCGGAGTCGTAGGACTCGGTCTCGAACTCAGACATGCGGTCCCCTTCCTGGGTCGGTACTTCCGATGGTGCGACACCTGGCCTGGTGCCACAACCACAGGGCCCGCGAGGGCCTCACCGCATTAGGGATGCTAAGCGCCCGCTGATAGGCTGGACGATGCCGTCAGAACGGCCACGGATCCAGAGTGCCCGGGTGAACCAGCCCCGGCGCGCCGTGCAACGACCAGAAGGAGACCGCGTGAGCGCGACCAAGACGTACACCCCGGCCGAGATCAAGGACGTCGACCGCAAGGACATCATCGCGGAGTTCGCGACGACCGAGGGCGACACCGGTTCTCCGGAGGTCCAGGTGGCCCTCCTCACGGCGCGCATCGCGCACCTGACGGAGCACCTCAAGACGCACAAGCACGACCACCACAGCCGGCGCGGCCTGCTGCTGATGGTCGGTCAGCGTCGTCGCCTCCTGAACTACCTCCAGAAGAACGACATCGCGCGTTACCGCGGGCTCATCGAGCGCCTCGGCCTTCGTCGATGACGCCGGCGACGAGCGGCCCCTCCGCCACGGACGGGCCGCTCGTCGCATGCACGAGGGCCGCGGGGTCGGGCAGACTGGCCCCACGTACCTCCACCTGACAACTTCACATCGCACCACCTAATCAGACGGAGCAGCGCCCGGGTCGACGCTCGGTCCTCGGTAGTGGCTCGCGGATGGCGGCGCAGAGACGCTCGCACTTCGCGGACCTCGATCGAAGACCGGCGCCCATCGGAGCCGGCGCACCCAGACGGTGCGCACGATCCTCTCGCGTGACTGCTCCGCGAGACCCACGCGAGAGACGCGTGAGAAAGGGGTACCCATGACGGGACCCGAGATTCACTCCACGACTGCCGTGATCGACAACGGACGGTTCGGCAAGCGTGAGATCCGCTTCGAGACCGGCGTGCTGGCACGCCAGGCCGCCGGCGCGGTGACTGCCTTCCTGGACGACGACACGATGCTTCTGTCGGCGACCACGGCGGGCAAGCACCCCAAGGACCACTTCGACTTCTTCCCGCTGACGGTCGACGTCGAGGAGCGCATGTACGCCGCGGGCCGCATCCCCGGCTCGTTCTTCCGCCGCGAGGGCCGGCCGAGCGAGGACGCGATCCTCACCTGCCGCCTGATCGACCGGCCGCTGCGCCCGACCTTCAAGAAGGGCCTCCGCAACGAGGTCCAGGTCGTCATCACGGTCCTGGCCCTGAACCCCGACGTCGCCTACGACGTCCTCGCGATCAACGCCGCCTCGGCGTCGACGCAGATCTCCGGCCTGCCCTTCTCGGGCCCGATCGGCGGCGTCCGCGTCGCGCTGATCGACGGCCAGTGGGTCGCCTTCCCGAAGCACTCCGAGCTCGAGAACGCCGTGTTCGACATGGTGGTCGCGGGCCGCATCGCCGGTGACGACGTCGCGATCATGATGGTCGAGGCCGAGTCCACCGACGTGACGTGGGACCTCGTCCGCGGTGGCGCCACGGCTCCGACCGAGGAGGTCGTGGCCGAAGGGCTCGAGGCCGCCAAGCCGTTCATCCGCGCGCTCTGCGAGGCGCAGGCCGCGCTCGCCGCGTCCGCTGCGAAGCCGGTGCAGGACTTCCCCGTCTTCCTCGACTTCCAGGACGACGCGTACGACGCCGTCGAGGCTGCTGCCTCCGACGCGCTGCGTGAGGCCCTCACGATCGGCGGCAAGGCCGAGCGCGAGGAGCGTCTCGACGCGATCAAGGCCGACGTGCTCGACAAGCTCGGTGAGCAGTTCGAGGGCCGCGAGAAGGAGATCGGCGCGGCTGTCCGCGCGGTCACCAAGAAGCTCGTCCGCCAGCGCGTGCTGACCGACAAGGTCCGTATCGACGGGCGCGGCCTGGCCGACATCCGTACGCTGCACGCCGAGGTCGGAACGATCCCGCGCGTCCACGGTTCGGCGCTGTTCGAGCGTGGCGAGACCCAGATCCTGGGTGTCACGACACTCAACATGCTCACCATGGAGCAGAAGCTCGACACGCTCTCGCCCGAGCGTGCGCGTCGCTACCTGCACAACTACAACTTCCCGCCGTACTCGACCGGTGAGACCGGCCGTGTGGGCTCGCCGAAGCGTCGCGAGATCGGTCACGGTGCACTGGCCGGCCGCGCGCTGATGCCGGTGCTGCCGACGCGCGAGGAGTTCCCGTACGCGATCCGTCAGGTCTCCGAGGCGCTGAGCTCCAACGGCTCCACGTCGATGGGTTCGGTCTGCGCCTCGACGATGTCGCTGCTCAACGCCGGCGTGCCGCTGCGCGCACCGGTCGCGGGCATCGCCATGGGTCTGATCTCGGGTGAGGTCGACGGCAAGACGGAGTACGTGACCCTCACCGACATCCTCGGTGCGGAGGACGCCTACGGCGACATGGACTTCAAGGTCGCCGGCACGCGCGAGTTCGTGACCGCGCTGCAGCTCGACACCAAGCTCGACGGCATCCCCGCCTCGATCCTGGCCGACGCGCTGACGCAGGCGCGTGGCGCCCGGCTGACGATCCTCGACGTCATGAACGAGGCCATCGCCGCACCGGACGAGATGTCGCTCTACGCGCCGCGGATCATCACGATCCACATCCCGGTCGACAAGATCGGTGAGGTGATCGGCCCGAAGGGCAAGGTCATCAACCAGATCCAGGACGACACCGGCGCTCAGATCACGCTGGAGGACGACGGCACCGTCTACGTCGGTGCAGAGTCGGGCGAGGCCGCCGAGGCGGCCCGTGCGGCGATCAACGCGATCGCCAACCCGACGATGCCCGAGGTCGGCGAGCGCTACCTCGGCACGGTCGTCAAGACGACCAACTTCGGTGCCTTCGTGTCGCTGATGCCGGGCAAGGACGGGCTGCTGCACATCAGCAAGCTGCGCGACCTCAACGACGGCAAGCGCGTCGAGAACGTCGACGACGTCGTCAAGGTGGGCCAGAAGGTCATGGTCGCGATCGCCGAGATCGACGACCGCGGCAAGCTGTCCCTCGCCCCGGTGGTCGAGGAGACCGCGGTCACCGAGACCGTGGCCGACGAGGCCGAGGCAGACACCGCGAAGTGACCGTCCCGCTCGACCCGGCACAGGCCCCGGGCACCACACGCACCCTCCTCACCGACGGCGGACTCGTCCGCCGCACGGTGCTCCCTGGAGGGCTGCGCGTGGTGACCGAGGCCATGCCGGGCGTGCGGACGGCCACACTGGGCATCTGGGTCGGGGTCGGGTCCCGCGACGAGACCCCGACCCTGTCCGGTGCCTCTCACTTCCTCGAGCACCTGCTGTTCAAGGGGACCCGGCGCCGCTCCGCGCTCGAGATCTCCGCGGCGCTCGAGGCCGTCGGTGGCGAGATGAACGCGTTCACCGGCAAGGAGTACACCTGCTACCACGCTCGGGTGCTCGACGACGACCTCCCGCTCGCGATCGACGTGCTCGCGGACATGGTCACGGACTCGACGATCACGGCCGACGACGTCGAGGCCGAGCGTGACGTCATCCTCGAAGAGATCGCGATGAACGAGGACGACCCCGACGACGTCGTCCACAGCCTCGCCTCGTCCCTCGCCTGGGGGACCACACCTCTGGGTCGTCCCGTGGCGGGCGAGCCGCACTCGATCCGTACGCTGAGCCGCGAGCAGATCCTGCGCTTCTACCGTCGGCGCTACCGACCTTCGACGATGGTCGTCGCGGTCGCCGGCAACGTCGACCACGACCGCGTGGTCGCCCAGGTCGCCGACGCTTTCGGCCCGTTCCTGCGTGCTGCAGGGGAGGCCGAGCCGGTCGCGCCGCGGGCACGCACGACCACGACGCGCTTCCGCCGGGCCCGCGGCCTCGTGACCCGTCCCACCGAGCAGGCCAACGTCGTCGTCGCACTGCCGGGGCTCAAGCGTGGCGACGACCGGCGGCACGCCCTCGGTGTGGCGAACGCCGTGCTCGGCGGCGGCATGTCCTCCCGCCTGTTCCAGGAGATCCGCGAGAAGCGTGGCCTCGCGTACTCCGTCTACTCCTTCGGCGCGCACTACGCCGACTCCGGCATGCTCGGCGTCTACGCGGGCTGCGCGCCCGGCAAGCTCCGCGACGTCCTCAAGGTCGTCCGCGAGGAGCTCGCGACGTACGCCGAGCGGGGCCCGTCGCTCGACGAGCTCGAACGGGGCAAGGGCCAGCTCAAGGGGAGCGTCGTGCTCGGGCTCGAGGACCCGGCGTCCCGGATGTCGAGGATCGGCAAGGCAGATCTCCTCAACGGTGAGCTGGCGAGCCTCGATGAGCTCCTCGCCAACATCGATGCCGTCACGCTCGACGACGCGCGCGAGGCTGCCGGGATGTTCGCCGGCAAGCCCGCCCTCGCCGTGGTGGGCCCGTTCGACTCCCTCGACGTCGTCGAGGTCTGAGCAGCCCGGTCCTGCCGGGCACTGCTCGGCTCACCAGTGGCGCACGCGCGTGGGTGTCACGCAGAGCGGCACCGAGTACGAGTCGGCGAACGAGTCCGGAGTGAAGTCCAGCCCGGAGATCTGCTGGGCGTACTTGGCGACGTAGGTGTCCCACACGGTGTCCGGCATCGCGTCGCGTACCTCCCCCGTCCCGTTGAGCACGACGACCTGGTTGCCTGCGTAGTCGCTGTTGAGGTTGAGCGCGACGTGCGGGCCCGCCGCGAGGTGGTCCAGCTTGGCCGCCCCCGGCCGGGAGCGGATCCAGACCTCTCCCTGGGCCCACACGAACCAGACGGGTGTCGGTGTCGGCTGACCGTCTGCGGTGACCGTCGTGAGCCATACGACGGACTCGGCGGTCAGCCTGTCGACCACGGCTGACGGAAGTGATGTCGGGTCGAACGTCATGGTGTTCCCCCTGTCCGGGCCGGCATCCGCCGACGTCTTCCCTCGACCGTAGCGGGGGTGCGGGTGCGGGGGCAGACCGTGCAGGGTTCGATGGACCCATGCAGGAGGTCACCGAACAGCCCCCGGTCTGGTCCGCACCGGTCGACGAGGTGCTCGCGCGGCTCGCCACCTCGGCTGACGGGATCACGAGCGACCAGGCACGTGAACGGCTCGCGGAGACCGGGCCGAACCGGCTTCCTCCGCCGGAGCCGACACCGTGGTGGAGAAGGGCGCTGGCGCAGTTCCAGGACACCTTGATCTACATCCTCCTGGCGTCGGCTGCGGCGAAGGCCGCCCTCGGCGACTGGGTGGACTTCACGGTGATCCTCGCCGTCGCGGTGATCAATGCGGCGATCGGCCTCATCCAGGAAGGCCGTGCCGAGAAGGCGCTCGCCGGGATCCGGACGATGCTGAGCGTCCAGGCGGACGTCCGCCGTGACGGTGGCTGGGTACGCGTGGACGCCGAGCAGCTCGTCCCGGGCGACGTCGTCCGCCTGCGCGCAGGCGACAAGGTGCCGGCCGACCTCCGGCTGATCGCGGCGTCCAACCTTCAGGCAGAGGAGTCTGCGCTGACGGGGGAGTCGGTCCCGACGAGCAAGGACGCCGACGTCGTCGCGGTGGACGCGGGGATCGGTGACCGGACGGACATGGTCTTCTCGGGGACCCTGATCACGCAGGGGACCGCGCGTGGGGTCGTCACCGGGACCGGGCAGAGCACCGAGGTCGGCAAGATCCAGACGATGGTCGACGAGGTCGAGCCGCTCGAGACGCCGCTGAGCCGACAGCTGGACGCGTTCGGCAAGGCGCTCGCGCTTCTGATCGCCGTCATGGCGGTGGTGATGGTCGTCGTCGGACGCGTCGTGCACGACTTCGCCGGTGAGGAGCTGGTGTCGGCGACCATCGGGTTCGCCGTGGCTGCCGTTCCCGAAGGGCTGCCGGCACTGGTGACCATCATCCTGGCCCTCGGGGTCCAGCAGATGGCGCGGGAGCGTGCGATCACCCGCAAGCTCCCGGCCGTCGAGGCCCTCGGCTCGGTGACGACGATCTGCTCGGACAAGACCGGCACGCTGACCAAGAACGAGATGACCGTACGTACGGTCGTCACGACGGCTGCGTCGTACGAGGTCACCGGCATCGGGTACGCGCCGGACGGCGACATCCGCCGCGACGACGCTTCCGTGACCCTGGCCGATCACCCCGATCTCGCTGGCCTCGTCACCGTGATGGCCCGGTGCAACGACGCCGTGGTGCGCCGGGACGACGACGACCGGTGGGCGCTGGTCGGTGTCCCGACCGACGGGGCCCTTCGTACGCTCGCGCTCAAGGGCGGTTTCGACGCCGACGGCTGGACGCGGCTCGACGTCGTCCCGTTCGACTCGCAGACGAAGTACATGGCGACCCTCGACCGTGACCCCGAGGGAGGTCGGCTGCTCCTCGTGAAGGGTGCACCCGACCGCGTCCTCGACCGGTGCTCCCACCAGCGAGGCGCCGACGGACGGAGCGAGGCGCTCGACCGCCGCCGGTGGGAGGAGCACATCGACGCCCTCGGAGCCCAGGGGCTGCGGGTGCTCGCCGCCGCTGTCGGCACGCCACCCGCAGGGGACCGCATCGGTGACGCCGACCTGAGCCAAGGGCTCGAGATCGTCGGGCTCGTCGGCATCGTCGACCCGCCGAGGCCTGAGGCGGTCGACGCCATCGCGAAGTGCCGCCGGGCCGGCATCAGGGTGAAGATGATCACCGGGGACCACGCCGGCACTGCTCTGGCGATCGGGCGCGAGATGGGCATCGTGCGCGGCGACGGGATCGGGGTGCTCACCGGGGCCGACCTCGAGACGATGAGCAACGCGCAGCTGCGCGAGGTGGTCCGTGAGGTCGACGTCTTCGCCCGCACGAGCCCGGAGCACAAGATCCGCATCGTCTCGGCCCTCCAGCACCACCGCGAGGTCGTCGCGATGACGGGGGACGGGGTCAACGACGCGCCCGCGCTGACCCAGGCAGACGTCGGTGTCGCGATGGGGATCAAGGGCACGGAGGCGACGAAGGAGGCGGCCGACGTCGTCCTCGCCGACGACAACTTCGCCACGATCGAGCACGCCGTCGAGGAAGGACGGCGCATCTACGACAATGTCCGCAAGTCCGTGCTCTTCCTCCTGCCGACGAACGGTGCGCAGGCACTCGTGATGCTGGTCGCCGTGCTCTTCGGCATGACGCTGCCCCTGGAGCCGGTCCAGGTGCTGTGGATCAACATGGTCACCGCCGTGACGCTCTCGCTGGCGCTCGCCTACGAGAAGGCCGAGCCGGGGATCATGGACCGGGCGCCGCGCGACCCGCGGGCGTCGGTCGTCGACCTCGCGTACGGGTGGAGGATCGTCGTCGTCTCGGTCCTGATCGGCGGCGCGGCGCTGCTGGTCTTCACGACGACGTACGACGCGGGGCTGAGCCTCGACGAGGCGCGGACGGCCGCGGTGACGATGCTCGCCCTCGGTCAGCTCGCCTACCTCTTCAACAGCCGCTACCTGGACCGCTCGAGCCTCACACCCGCGGTGCTGCGCGGCAACAGGGCTGTGTGGATCGCCTCGGCGGCGATGGTCGTCTCTCAGATCGCCTTCGTGTACCTGCCCTTCATGAACACGTGGTTCGGCTCCGCACCGATCGGGCTGGACATCTGGGGCTACACCGCCGCGCTCGCGGTCGCCGTGTTCCTCCTGGTCGAGGCAGGCAAGGCGGTGGACCGGCGCCGCGGCACGCATGGTGAGATCAGCGCATGACCCTCACGTACGACGAAGCCGTGGCGCTGGACCAGGCGGACCCCCTCGCGTCGTTCCGCGCGGAGTTCCTGATGGGTGACGACCCGGTCGCGTACCTCGACGGCAACTCCCTCGGCAGGCCCCCGCTGCGCACCGTGCGCCGCGTCGAGGACGTGCTTCGCCGGCAGTGGGGCGAACGCTTGATCCGGAGCTGGGAGGACGGGTGGCTGGAGCTGCCCGAGCAGGTCGGAGACCGCCTGGCCTCCGCGTGCCTCGGTGCGGCCGCCGGGCAGACCGTCATCGCCGAGTCGACGTCGGTGAACCTCTACAAGGCGATCCATGCGGCGTGCGGCCTGCGCGACGGGCGCGACGAGCTCGTCGCGACCGACACCGACTTCCCGACGGACCGCTACCTCGTCGAGTCCGTGGCCTCCGCGCGCGGCATGACGGTCCGCTGGCTGAGCCCGGACGTGGTCGAGGGTGTCACGAGCGAGCAGCTCGACGCGGTGCTCTCGGACCGTACGGCGGCCGTCCTCCTGAGCCATGTCGACTACCGCTCGGGGGTCCTGCTGGACATGGCGGCGATCACGGATCAGGTCCATGCCGTCGGTGCACTCGTGATCTGGGACCTTTGCCACTCCGCCGGTGTGGTCCCGCTCGCGCTCGACGCCGTGGGGGTCGACCTCGCCGTGGGCTGCACGTACAAGTACCTGAACGCCGGCCCGGGCGCGCCCGCCTTCGTCTACGTCGCCGAGCGGCACCTGCGTGAGGTCCGGCAGCCGATCACCGGGTGGTGGAGCAGCACGGACCGCTTCGCGATGGGCCCGTCGTACGAGGCGGACCCGTCGATCCGGGCGATGCTCTCGGGCACCGCCTACGTCCCGGGCATCGCGGCCGTCGACGCGTCCGTGTCGCTGATCGCCGAGGCCGGCATCGACGCGATCCGCGAGAAGGCGGTCGCGCTCACCGAGCACTGCGTCGCCCTGGTCGACGCCTGGCTCGTGCCGCACGGCTTCGCCGTCGCGTCGCCGCGCGACCCGGCTCGGCGCGGGGGTCACGTGACCGTGCAGGGGCCGCGGGCGCGTGAGGTCGCTGCCGCGATGTACGAGGCCAAGGTGATTCCTGACTTCCGCAACCCGGACATGATCCGCCTCGGGCTCTCGCCGCTGACCACCTCGTACGCCGAGCTGTGGACCGCGATGGACATCACGCGCCGGATCGCGGAGGGCGACCCGGCCACCGTGGCGCACTGACGAGGAGGGTGGGGCAGTTCACGAGGTGGCGTAGAGTTGGGGTAACGGCTCGACGCGCTCACCGGAGCGTGCGCCGGCAAGTGGAGAGCGGTGCCCCCGATGAACGACCAACCTAATCCGGTCGGCTCAACCCCCAGCCGGTCGCGTCGGCGTCCTCGAGACCTGAGCCGGATGGGCCTGAGCGACAACCGTCCTGAGCGTCCCCGCATCATCGCGTGGAGCCCCGGCGAGGGACGCAGCTGTGCGCCGATCCTCGCCGCTCTGCGGGCCGAGGGCATCGACACCTGGATCGGCTCTCGTCGCGAGCCCGTCGGCAACTTCGAGGTCGCCTGCCTGAAGGACGACGTCGACCGTGTGCGCGCGATCATCGCCTCCGTCGATCCGGACGCCTCCCCGCTGACCGTCGGGCGCTGACGCCTCTACGGCCCGCGCAGGCGGCCCGTCGGCGCCGTCGGGCGGTCGCTGGACATGCAAGAGCCCCCGCATCCCGAGAGGGAAGCGGGGGCTCTCGTCAACGCGGCTAGCGCCGCATCAAGATCAGAGCGGGCGGATGTTGGCCGCCTGCAGGCCCTTCTGGCCCTGCTCCACGTCGAACTCGACCTTCTGGCCCTCGTCGAGCGAGCGGAAGCCCGAGGCTGCGATCGCGCTGAAGTGCGCGAACAGATCCTCGCCGCCGCCGTCGGGGGCGATGAAGCCGAAGCCCTTGTCAGCGTTGAACCACTTCACGGTGCCTGTAGCCATGATGTTTCTCCTCTTGGTCGGTGCGCACGCGACTTTCGCATGCGACTGGTGTCGCGAATCACCTCAACCTGGGAGAAGAACGAGAGGCCTCGAGAACGAGGGTCTTGCATTCGAATCTGCGGCGTAACGGCATTGCAACTACTGACGACCGTACCACCTAGTGCGAAGCTTTCGGATTCAGGCGCACCAGGCGCGCCGTGGAGCTCTCGTCGAGCTCGGCCAGACCGTCCCTCGAACGCACGAAGTCGGAGAACGAGCGGAACCCGAGAGACTTCTCGTTGAACGACGGGTCCATCCGCTTCATCTGGCTCTTGACCGCGGAGCTGTGCAGCCAGTCCGCGTCGTCCTTCTCGTGGCCAAGACGCAGGGCGCGCTCCAGCAGCCGGGTCGCGACCTTCTGGGCGTCCTCGGGCTCCGGCTCGTGCTCCGCACGGTCGTCGAACCCGGGCTCCGCGAACAGCGGCACCGTGGCCGTGAGCTTGCGTGAGTCGCGCTTGGTGCCCGTCCCGCTCGGCTCCGTGTCGGCGGCGGAGATGTCGTCCGAGGCGGTCTCAGGCTTGGCAGGGCGCTCGCCCGAGCGCCTCCGGGAGGGCGAGCGGGCCGACTTCTTCGCCGCCGGCTCCGGCTCGGGGGCCGGCTCGACGCCCGGCAGTGCGTCGTACGTCACCATCTCGTCGCAGGCGGCGGCGAGCGACTTGCTGGTCGAACCCGCGACGCCGACGCCGACGACGTACCGGCCGAGGCGCTTGCAGCGCTGCGCGAGCGCGATGTAGTCGGAATCACCTGCGACGATCACCACGTGCGTGAGGTCGGGCAGGCGGAACATGTCCTCGACCGCATCGACGGCGAGGCGGATGTCGGCGCCGTTCTTGCCGTACGCGGCGGCAGGGAACAGCTGGACGAGGTCGACGGCGCGGCTGACGAGCTGGCCGCGGTACTCCGCGTTGACGGGCGCGGACCAGTCCGCGTACGCCCGCGTGAGCACCAGCGTCCCGAAGGACGAGGCGAAGTCGATGATGGCGCCGACGTCGACCGTGGCGCGCGCGAGCTTGTCGGCGACCTCCGGATCGGCGTCGCGCTCGGTCGTCGAGAACGCCCGTGCCTTGTCCCGCTGGAACTGGTTGCGTCCGTTCACCTGGTCGTACCTCGAGATCACGATGTTGTCGAAGTCGAGGTAGACGGCGACGCGTGTGTCGCCCGGTTCGGCCATGACTGCTCTTCTCGTTCGGGTCGGTGGGTCAGGTTCAGTCTGCCGGACCGCCCGCGAGAGCGGGTGGGATGATCGGCCCATGAGCGAGATCAAGGTCGGGGTGCTGGGTGCCCGCGGGCGCATGGGGTCGGAGTCGGTACGCGCGATCGAGGGGGCGGACGGCCTGGTCCTGGCCGCGGCGGTCGACGCGGGAGACCCCCTGGACGCGCTCGTGGAGGCGGGCGTCGACGTCGTCGTGGACTTCACCAGCCCGGCCGTCGTGATGGACAACCTGCGCTTCTGCGTCGAGCACGGCATCCACGCCGTCGTGGGGACGTCGGGGTTCGACGACGCGCGGATCGCCGAGGTCCGCACGCTCGCGGCACAGTCTCCGCAGGTCGGCGTCCTCATCGTGCCGAACTTCTCGATCGGTGCCGTCCTGATGATGCGTTTCGCGCAGCTGGCGGCGCCGTACTTCGAGTCGGTCGAGATCGTCGAGCTGCACCACCCGGACAAGGTGGACGCGCCCTCCGGGACGGCGACGCGTACGGCGGCACTCGTCGCGGAGGCGCGTCGAGAGGCGGGCTCCCCGCCGGTCCCGGACGCGACGACCGCGGACCCGCTGGGCGCGCGCGGGGCCGTCGTCGACGGGATCCACGTGCACGCCGTCCGTGCACGGGGGCTCGTGGCACACCAGGAGGTGCTCTTCGGGGACACCGGGGAGACGCTGACGATCCGCCACGACTCGGTGCACCGTGAGTCGTTCATGCCCGGAGTCGTCGCCGGCGTGCGCGGCGTCGGGTCGCGCCCCGGCGTGTCGGTAGGGCTGGACGCGATCCTGGGCCTGGACTGAGCTGCCCTGCCGCGGCGCCCCGGGGTCAGAGGAGGCGTACGAGGGCGGCGGCCAGGGCGGCTGCGGCGACGACGACGAGGAACGGCGCCCGTACGAGCAGGAGCACGACCGCCACGGCCAGTCCGACCAGCCGCGCATCGACGACCAGCGCCTGGCCGTTCGCGAACACCTGCACCGCGATGAGGGCGCCCAGCAGCCCCACCGGGATCAGGGCCGCGACCCGGACGGTCAGCGGGTGCTCGAGCACGCGGTCCGGCACGGAGAGCCCGGCGAGCTTCAGGCCGTAGCACGCGAGGGAGGCCGCGATGATCGCCCACCAGATCACGGCTCGCCCCTCTCGTCGCGGACGTCCTCGTGCGGACGGCCGTCCTCGTGGTGGTGCCGGTCCTCGGGATGCTCGAGAGTCTCGACGATCTCGGCGTCGCTGCTGCGGCGGGTGATCCACAGGCCCAGCGCCACGGCGGCCGCGCCGCCGACGATGATCGGCGCGCCCGCAGGGCTGAGCGGCACCGCACCGATCGCGACGAGAGCACCCACGACCGCGACGACGCGCTGCGGCCACGCCGTCAGCCGAGGCCAGAGCAGGGCGAGGAACGCGGCGCCGACGGCGGCGTCGAGACCATAGGTGCGAGGGTCGCCCAGGGCGTTGCCGGCCAGGGCGCCGAGGAACGTCATGAGGTTCCAGAGGAGGAAGATCGACGTCCCCGTGACGTAGAAGCCGATCCTGGCGTGCCGGTCGGTCTCCCGCGCCACCCCCATCGCGGTCGACTCGTCGATGACCAGCTGCGCGGCCGCGAGGCGTCGCCAGCCGTGGACCCGCAGGCGGGGCGCGAGCCCGAGACCGTAGAACGCGTTGCGGCTGCCCAGGAGGACGGCGGTGATCCCTCCGGTCACCGGGCTGCCGCCCGACGCCACGACCCCCGCGAACGCGAACTGCGAGGCGCCGCTGAACATCAGCAGCGACAGCACGCAGGTCTGCAGCACCGTCAGCCCGGAGGCTGTCGCGATCGCGCCGAAGCTGATGCCGTACGCCCCCGTCGCGAGGCCGACACCGAGGGAGTCGACGACGACGCTGCGATCGCTCGG
>Ga0233372_1000776_pt1 | contig 13558 bp, 10 predicted proteins | sample ElkDunMinimDraft_4_FD_191538 | JGI IMG/M metagenome (GOLD analysis project Ga0233372, IMG submission 191538) | Fecal eukaryotic communites from dung pellets of Tule Elk in California, USA - Elk Dung D8 | ecosystem: Host-associated > Mammals > Digestive system > Large intestine > Fecal | place... | reverse complement strand
CCCGGCCAGCTGTCCGACGGCGGCGACGACGCTGCGCGCGGTCGTCTCGCCGATACCGGGCAGGGCGGCGAGCTCACGCGGCTCGACGCCGAGCAGGTCCGCAGCCGTGAGGTACCCGGCCGCCTGGACCGCCGACAGCCGCAGGTTGCGCTCGGTCATCTCGCCGAGCCGGGCCGAGTCGATCCGCTCGAGCTCCTCGCGGACCCGCCGGCGCTCATCGTGGCGCACCCACTCCTCGACGGCGACGACCGTCCCGTCGAGGTGGTCGAGGACGCTGCGCGCGAGGCCGGCCAGGTGCGTGTGCCGCTCGATCAGCTCACGGGCCGCCGGGCCGGGCGGGACGGGTGCGGCGGGGCCCCCGGCGGGGTCGAAGGGGTCGGCGGGCACGAGCCCGAGCGTAGCCACCGTGCCTGACCGCCAGACCGCCGTCGGGCGGACGCCCGGCACCGGTCGGGGCTAGGGCGCAGGTGCGCCCGCTGTTAGGATCGACGGCGTCGCGACTGGCGTCGAGGTGGATCACCACCGGGGAGCGACACGCTGTGAAGACGACAGGTCGTTCGCCTGGGCCGGTCGTCGTCAGACATCCGCATGCTCGACTTCGATCGACACCGGCCGACACAGCAGGAGACGCCCCATGAGCACTCCCGACCCCGCCCTGAACGCGCCCCTCTCGGAGCTCGACCCCGAGATCGCCGCGGTCCTCGACGGCGAGCTGGCCCGCCAGCGCGACACGCTCGAGATGATCGCGTCCGAGAACTTCGTTCCCCGCGCCGTGCTGCAGGCGCAGGGCTCCGTCCTGACGAACAAGTACGCCGAGGGCTACCCCGGCCGCCGCTACTACGGCGGCTGCGAGCAGGTCGACATCGCCGAGAACCTGGCGATCGCCCGCGCCAAGGCGCTGTTCGGCTCCGAGCACGCCAACGTCCAGCCGCACTCGGGCGCCCAGGCCAACGCGGCCGTGCTGCACGCGCTCCTCAACGCGGGCGACCGGATCCTCGGCCTCGAGCTGGCCCACGGCGGCCACCTCACGCACGGCATGAAGATCAACTTCTCCGGCAAGCTCTACGACGTCGCCGCGTACGGCGTCGACCCGCAGTCGCACCGCATCGAGATGGACGAGGTGCGCAAGCGGGCGCTCGAGCACCGGCCCGGCGTCATCATCGCGGGCTGGTCCGCCTACCCCCGTCAGCTCGACTTCGCCGCGTTCCGCGAGATCGCGGACGAGGTCGGCGCGACGCTCTGGGTCGACATGGCGCACTTCGCCGGCCTGGTCGCCGCGGGCCTGCACCCGAGCCCGGTCCCGCACGCGCAGGTCGTGAGCTCGACGGTGCACAAGACGATCGGCGGCCCGCGCTCGGGCTTCATCCTGTCCACGGGCGAGCTCGCCAAGAAGATCGACTCCGCGGTGTTCCCGGGCCAGCAGGGCGGCCCGCTCATGCACGTGATCGCCGCGAAGGCGGTCGCGTTCAAGATCGCGGCGTCCGAGGCCTTCCGCGACCGGCAGGAGCGCACGGTCCGAGGTGCGCAGATCATCGCCGAGCGGCTCACGCAGCCCGACGTCGCCGCCGCGGGCGTGTCCGTGCTGACCGGCGGTACCGACGTCCACCTCGTGCTCGTCGACCTGCGCGAGAGCGCGCTCGACGGCCAGCAGGCCGAGGACCTCCTGCACGGGGTCGGCATCACCGTCAACCGCAACGCCGTGCCGTTCGACCCCCGCCCTCCGCGGGTCACGTCCGGGCTGCGGATCGGCACGCCCGCGCTCGCGACGCGCGGCTTCGGCGACGCCGAGTTCACCGAGGTCGCGGACATCATCGCGACCGCCCTGCGCGAAGGCGCGGCGGCCGACGCCGAGGGGCTGCGGGCGCGTGTCGGGCGGCTGACCGCCGACTTCCCCCTGTACCCGGGTCTGCAGCAGTAACCGACCCTGCCGAGCATGCGGATGTTCGGGGTTCCGGACCCGGAACCCCGAACACCCGCATGCTCGGCGACCGGCAACCACCTGCTCGACACGAGGGGACAGAGGCATGACTGCACGGATCCTGGACGGCAAGGCCACCGCGGCCACGATCAAGGCCGAGCTCGCGGAGCGAGTGCGGGCGCTGAGCGAGCGCGGGGTGGTCCCCGGGCTCGGCACGCTCCTGGTCGGCGACGACCCCGGCTCACAGTGGTACGTCGCCGGCAAGCACCGGGACTGCGCCGAGGTCGGCATCGCCTCGATCCGCGCCGACCTGCCCGGCGACGCGACGCAGGAGCAGATCGAGGCCGCCGTCGCGCAGCTCAACGACGACCCCGCCTGCACCGGCTTCATCGTGCAGCTCCCGCTGCCGAAGGGCATCGACACCAACCGCGTGCTCGAGCTGGTCGACCCCGGCAAGGACGCCGACGGGCTGCACCCGACCAACCTCGGCCGCCTCGTGCTGCGCGTCAACGAGCCGATCGACTCGCCGCTGCCCTGCACGCCGCGCGGCATCGTCGACCTGATGCAGCGGCACGGCATCGACCTGCACGGCAAGGACGTCGTCGTGCTGGGCCGTGGCGTGACCGTGGGCCGCCCGATGGGCCTGCTGCTCACACGCCGCGCGGTCAACGCGACCGTCACGCTCACCCACACGGGCACGCAGGACCTCGAGTCCCTCGTGCGGCGGGCCGACGTGGTGGTCGCGGCCGCGGGCGTGCCCGGCATCGTCACGGCCGAGATGGTCAAGCCGGGCGCGGTCCTGGTCGACGTCGGCGTCTCGCGAGCGACCGACCCCGAGACGGGCAAGTCGCGCGTGGTGGGCGACGTCGACCCCGCGGCCGTCGAGGTCGCTGGGTGGGTCTCGCCCAACCCGGGCGGCGTCGGGCCCATGACGCGCGCCATGCTGCTCGCAAACGTCGTCGAGATGGCGGAGCGGGCAGCCGGCGTGCGATGAGTCGGGGCGTCCGGCGCCGTCGTACCGGGTAGCGCCGTCGACGGGCGACGGGCTACGAAGGAGTGAGCGACATGGTGACCGTTCGTCCCCACCTGTGGTTCGGCAACAACCAGGCAGCCGAGGCCGCGAGGTTCTACGCGGACAACATCCCCGGCTCGTCGGTCGACTCGACGGTCCTCGCCCCCGAGGGCATGCCCGGGGCTGAGAAGGGCAGCCCGTTCATCGTCGAGTTCACGGTGGCGGGCATGCCTGTGATCGGCCTCAACGCCGGCCCGCACTTCCAGCTCGACGAGGCCTTCTCCTTCTACCTGCGGGTGGACTCCCAGGACGAGGTCGACCACTACTGGGACCTGCTGACCGCCGACGGCGGCGAACCCAGCGAGTGCGGTTGGTGCAAGGACCGGTTCGGCATCTCCTGGCAGGTGATCCCCACACGGCTCGAGGAGCTGTGCGGCGACTACACGACCGACGCCAACATGCGCGCGACCGAGGCCATGCTCAAGATGCAGAAGATCGACGTCCCAACCATCGAGGCGGCGTACCGGGGCGACTGACGGCCCCTTCCCCCGACGCGCGCGTGGTTCGCGCCACACTCGCTCGTCCGGGCTCGAACCGCGCCCCTGCCGTGTGGTGGGATGGCGCGCGTGCTCGTCGTCGCCACCGCCAACGTCAACGGGATCCGCGCGGCCTTCCGCCGCGGCATGGACTCCTGGATCGCCGACCGGACCCCGGACGTCATGCTCCTGCAGGAGGTCCGGGCGCCCGACGAGGTGGTGAACGAGTACCTCGACGGGTGGCACGTCGCGCACCAGTCGTGCGACGTCAAGGGCCGCGCCGGCGTCGCGGTGGCCTCGCGGCTGCCGGTGCACGCCGTACGCGTGGGGCTCGGCAAGGGCGAGCCCGAGCCTCCGGTCGACACCGGGCGGTGGGTCGAGGCCGACGTCGAGGTGCCCGACGGCGGCCTGCTCACCGTCGTCTCGACCTACCTGCACTCGGGCACGCTGGGCACACCGTCGATGGACGAGAAGTACTCCTACCTGGCCAAGGTGACCGAGCGGCTCGGCGAGCTCGCGGCGGGGGAGACGCCCGCGCTGGTCGGCGGCGACCTCAACATCGCGCACCGCAACGTCGACATCGCCAACTGGAAGGGCAACCTCAAGAGCGCGGGCTTCCTGCCCGAGGAGCGGGCGTACCTCGACCGCTGGTTCGACGACCTCGGCTGGGCCGACCTCGGCCGGCTGCACGGGGGCGAAGGGCCGGGCCCGTACACGTGGTGGTCCTGGCGCGGCCAGTCGTACGCCAACGACCGCGGCTGGCGCATCGACTACCAGCTCGCCAACGCGGCGCTCGCAGGCGCGTGCCGCAAGGTCGAGGTGGACCGGGCGCCGACGTACGAGGAGCGCTGGAGCGACCACGCACCCGTGGTCGCGACCTACGACCTCTGACCGTCGCGGGCGTCCTGCCCGAACGCGGGTGGTGCCGGGCTCGCACCGCAGCGTGGCGGTGCGAGCCCGGCACCGGTTCAGACCCGTCGGTTCAGATCGTCCGGTTCAAACCTTCCGGTCAGCCCCGCCCGCGCGGGAGCATCGCCCGCAGGACGTCGTCGAAGACGTCGATGTTCTGCTGCGCCCCGCCGAGCCGCTGGGCGCCCGGCCCCTGGGCGGTGATGGGCGTCGCGTCACCCGTGTGGCCGCCGGTGGTCCAGTCGACCGTGAACTCCAGGTCGGTGCCCGGGATCGGGTAGGGACCGTCCTCGGCCGTGGCACCGGCGCCCGACTCGTCGGCGGCGTCGACGTTCTCGATCGCCAGCCCGCCCGTGGCGTGGTCGCCGACCACGAGCACGAGGGTGTCCGGGTGCCGCTCCTGGAACTCCAGGGCGAGCTCGACGGTCTCGTCGAGCGCCTGGCCGGCCTGGATCGTGCGGGTCGCGTTGCTGCGGTGCGCGAACTCGTCGACCCCTTCCTCCTCGATGAACAGGAAGAACCCGTCACGGTCGCGCGACAGGACGTCGAGCGCCTTGTCGGCCATGTCGACCAGCGGCACCTCGGGGTCGTAGATGTCGCCCTCGCCCTCGTTGCGCTGCTCGAACATCTCCTCGTTCGCGAAGAGCCCCAGCAGGCGGCGGCCCCTGGCGTCGTCCAGCTCGTCGGCGTCGGTCACGTAGGTGTACCCGAGGTCCTGAGCACGCTCGACGAGGTTGCCCTCGGTCCCGCGGCTGGCCTCGGTCGGGTCCTTGGCCGGGTTGTCGGGCCACTCGCCCGGGTCGCCCGCCGGGTACCACCAGTCCTCGCCGCCGCCGAGGATGACGTCGGGCCGGGAGGACTCGAGGAACTGCCGGGCGATCTCGCTCTGGTCGCCACGGTCCGGAACGTGGGCGCCGAACGCGGCCGGGCTCGCGTCGGTGACCTGTGCGGTCGTGACGAGGCCGGTCGCCTTGCCCGCGCGCCGCGCGTGCTCCAGGAGCGTCGGCGCGCGGTCGCCGTCGGCGTCGACGCCGACGGCGCCGTTGTACGTGCGCACGCCGCTCGCGAACGCCGTCGCGCCGGCCGCAGAGTCGGTCACGGCGTCCTCGGGGTCGGCCGAGTCGGTGTACGTCCACCCCGCGAACTCGAGCGAGTCCATGGCCAGCTGGCCGTCCTTGCCGACCGTGGCGAGCCGGATGAGCTCCCGATGGGACAGGCCCAGCCCGTCGCCCTGGATGAAGATGACGTTACGTGCGCGGTCGGACTTGCCGTGGTGGCCGTCGCCGTGGCGGTCGGACGACCACCCAGCGCCTAGCCCTGCGCCGACGGCTGCCAGCGCCGTCAGGCTCGCGACCCCTGTCCGGAGAACTGTCTTGCGTACGGCCATCGCTCCTCCTTGAACGGATGAGCCCCCGCAGCCGAAGCCGCGGAACCCGACCGGCGGGCGGGCCGTGGCCCGCGACCAGCCGGATCGGCGGCGCGTCGCCGCCGGGCGGTCGCACGGTAAGCATGCCCCGGGTGAACAGGCATCTTGGGGGCGGGTCGCGCTCAGGACACGCGGCCGGCACCGTCCGACGGCGGGGCGAGCAGGAAGCCCGGGGAGCGCAGCCCGGCGTCGTCGAACGCCGCCTGGACGGCGGCCGCGACGGTGTCGACGTCGTCGCCACGCACGAGCGCGATGGCCGAGCCGCCGAACCCGCCGCCGGTCATGCGCGCGCCGAGCGCGCCCGCGCCCATGGCCGCGGTCACGACGAGGTCGAGCTCGCGCGCGGAGACCTCGTAGTCCACGCGGAGCGACTCGTGGGACGCGACCATGAGCGGCCCGACGTCGGCCACCCGGCCCGCGGTGACGCGGTCGGCGAACTCCTGCGTGCGGGCGATCTCGGTGACCACGTGCTGGACCCGGCGGCGCAGCATCCCGTCCGGGTCGTCCGGCTCGAGCGCCCAGAGCGCCTCGGACAGCCCGGGGGCGGGGATCTCGCGCAACGACGCCAGCCCCAGGAGGTGCGCGGCGCGCTCGCAGGCGGCCCTGCGCTCGCCGTACTGCCCGTCCGAGAGCTGGTGCTCGGCACGGGTGTCGACGACGAGCAGGGTCAGCCCTGCGGCCTCCAGGTCGAACGGCACGGACGTGGCCGAGTCGAGGGCCGACAGGCCGGGACGGCAGTCGAGCAGGAGGGCGTGCCCGGGGGTGCAGCGCAGCGACGCCGCCTGGTCCAGGCCGCCCGTCGGGGCGCCCGCGATCTCGTTCTCCGCGCGGACGCAGGCCGTCGCGAGCTCGGCGCGCCCGGCGTCACCGCCCGAGGCGAGGCCGATCCCGGACACGTCGTCGAGCGCGACGGCGACGGCGCACTCGATCGCGGCCGACGACGACAGCCCTGCGCCGAACGGCACGCACGAGTCGACGACCGCGTCGAACCCGCCGACGTCGTGGCCCGCCTCGCGCAGCGCCCAGGCGACCCCCGCCACATAGGCGCCCCAGCCCTGCACCGTGCCCGGTGCGACGTCGGCCAGCCGCTGCTCCCAGCGGGCGCCGGGTGTCTGTGCCGACGTGAGCCGGACCCGGTCGTCGTCCCGCCGGCGCAGCGCGACGAACGTGCGGTGCGGCAGGGCCGTGGGCAGGGCGAGGCCCGCGTTGTAGTCCGTGTGCTCGCCGATGAGGTTGACGCGGCCGGGCGCCGACCAGACTCCGTCCGGCTCGCCGCCCTCCCCGCCGAAGACCTCCGCGAACTGCGCGCGCACGCGCCGCGCTCCCTCGTCGGCCTGCCAGGACTCGAGCCACTGGGGAGTGGGCATCGGCGATCGGCTCCTTTGCTGACGCGTGTCCGCGTCGACGGGTCGCGGGAAGGGGTCGGGTCCGGTCCGCAGCGGCTCAGCCGACGGGCGCGATCCCGAGCTGCATGCCCGCCAGCCCGCGCGACTGCCGAGCCAGGCTGCGTGCGACGTCGCGCAGCACGACGGCGCCGGGCGAGTCGGGAGCGGAGAGCACCACGGGCGTGCCGTCGTCGCCCGCCTCGCGGACGGCGACGTCGAGCGGCACCTGGCCCAGCAGCGGGACGTCGCTGCCGACCGTGGCCGAGAGGCGCTCGGCGACCCGTCTCCCGCCACCGCTGCCGAAGATCTCGAGCCGGGAGCCGTCCGGCTGCTCGAGCCACGACATGTTCTCGACGACGCCGACGACGCGCTGCGACGTCTGCGTCGCGACCGACCCGGCGCGCTCGGCGACCTCCGCGGCCGCGGCCTGGGGCGTCGTCACGACGACGAGCTGCGAGCCGGGCAGCAGCTGGGCGACCGAGATCGCGATGTCGCCCGTCCCGGGCGGCAGGTCGAGCAGCAGCACGTCGAGGTCGCCCCAGAACACGTCCGCGAGGAACTGCTCGAGCGCCCGGTGCAGCATCGGCCCGCGCCAGACGACCGGCTGGCCGGGAGGCACGAACATCCCGATCGAGACCACCTTGACGCCGTGCGAGATGGGCGGCAGCAGCATCGAGTCCACGCGCGTCGGCTGGCGGTCGACACCGAGCATGCGCGGGATCGAGAAGCCGTAGATGTCGGCGTCGATCACGCCGACGTTGAGCCCGTCCGCGGCCAGCGCGGCGGCGAGGTTGGCGGTCACGGACGACTTGCCCACGCCGCCCTTGCCGGACGCGATGGCGAACACCTTGGTGAGCGAGCCGGGCTGCGCGAACGGGATCACCGGGTCGCCCGTGCCGCCCCGCAGCTGCGTGCGCAGCGCCTGGCGTTGCTCGGGGGTCATGACGCCGAGGTCGACGTCGGCGACGGTCACGCCGTCGACGGCGCTCGCGGCGGCCGTCACGTCGCGCACGAGCGTGCCCTTCATGGGACACCCGGCGACCGTGAGGTCGACACCGACGGTGACGCGGCCGCCGTCGTGCACGTCGACCGAGCGGACCATGCCGAGCTCGGTGATGGGCCGGCGGATCTCGGGGTCGACGACGGCGGCCAGGGCGTCGCGGACGCGGTCGGCGAGCGCTGTGGGGTCAGGGGAGCTGGGCAAGCCGGTGGTGCCGGTCATGGTGTCGATCCTAGGCCGCGCGGCGACGCGGTACGGCCCGTCAGTCGTCCGGCGCCTTCTCCCGCTCCTCGAGCTCCTCGAGCAGGTTGCGGATCTCCGAGCGCACGAAGTCGCGGGTCGCGACCTCGCCCAGGGCGAGTCGCAGCGCCGCCATCTCGCGGGCGAGGTACTCGGTGTCGGCGAGGTTGCGCTCACCGCGCTGCCGGTCGTGCTCGGCCATGACGCGGTCGCGGTCGTCCTGCCGGTTCTGCGCTAGGAGGATGAGCGGGGCGGCGTACGACGCCTGCAGCGAGAGCATGAGCGTGAGGGCCGTGAAGCCGTTCTCGGCCTTGTCGAACCGCAGGCCTTCCGGGCCCATCGAGTTCCACGCGAGCCAGACCGCGCAGAAGACCGTCAGGTAGATGAGGAAGCGCGGCGTGCCGAGGAACCGGGCGATCGCCTCCGTGGACTTTCCGACGGCGTCCTGGTCCATCTGGACGCGAGGGATCAGACTGCGCCGGTTCTCCTTGGGAAGGTCGAGACGGTCAGCCACGTGGCACCTCCTCCAGCTCCTCGTCGTGTTGTTCGCGCCAGTCGTCCGGCAGGATGTGGTCGAGCACGTCGTCGACCGACACCGCGCCCAGCAGCCGTTTCTCGCTGTCGACCACGGGCAGGGCCAGCAGGTCGTACGCCGCGAGCAGGCGGGTGATGCGGCCCAGCGGCGCGTCCGTCCTGAGCCACTCGGTGCCGGTGTCGAGCACCGAGCCGACCGAGGCGTGCGGTGGCTCGCGCAGCAGGCGCTGGAAGTGCGCGACGCCGAGCAGGCGGCCGGTCGGCGTCTCGAGCGGCGGCCGGACCACGAACACCATCGAGGCCAGCGCGGGCGGCAGGTCCTGCTTGCGGATCTGCGCGAGCGCGGTGGCGATCGTGGTCTCGGGGCCGAGGATCACGGGCTCGGTCGTCATCAGGCCGCCCGCGGTGTCCTCGGCGTACGTCAGCAGGCGCCGGACGTCCTTCGCCTCCTCCGGCTCCATGAGCGAGAGCAGCCGCGCGACCTGCTCGTCGGGCATCTCGTGCAGCAGGTCGGCCGCGTCGTCGGGCTGCATGGCCTCGAGGACGTCGGCGGCGCGGCCCGTGTCGAGGCCCGACAGGATCGACACCTGGTCGTCCTCGGGCAGCTCTTCCATGACGTCGGCGAGGCGCTCGTTGTCGAGCGCCGACGCGACCTCGAGCCGCCGCGTGTCGCCCAGCTCGTGCAGGACGTCGGCGAGGTCGGCGGGGCGCAGGTCCTCGTAGGCCTCGAGCAGGCGCGCGGCACCCTGCAGCTCGGCCGACGTCGCCAGGCCGGTCACGGCGTCGACCGGGACGACCAGCGTCGCGCCCCGGCGCCGCAGGCCCAGCGCGACCTTGTGCGCCTGGCGGCGCCGCACGAAGAGCTGGTCCACGAGCCAGTCGCCCGAGCGCTGCTTGGCGATCGAGAGGTCCTCGACCGTCGCCTCGCCCGAGCCGTCCTTGAACAGGACGGTGCGGTCGAGCAGCTCGCCCAGGACCAGCGACTCCATGGCGCGCTGCTCGAACCGGCGCATGTTGACCAGGCCGGTCGAGATCACCTGGCCCGTGTCGATGCTCGTGACGCGCGTCAGCGGCAGGAAGATGCGCCTGCGGCCCGGGACCTCGACCACGAGCCCGACCGCGCGCGGGGCCCCCTTGGGCCGGAGCAGCACGACGACATCACGAACACGCCCCACCTGATCACCGATCGGGTCGAAGACCGGCGTTCCGGCGAGGCGCGCAACAAAGACTCGGATTCCGCCGCTCACGCTGGTCAGCCTACGTCTCCGGGCCGGGTCCGGTGTGGTGGTCGTGACCGGCGTGCGCCACTATGTACGAATGACGTTCAGTCGGCCCAACGCCGTTCCTCGCGTACCCACGCCGCCTCGCGGCGACGAGGTCGCCGCCTATGACACGTATCTCGAGGCCCAGCACGCCGTCGACTACCTCTCGGACCAGAAGTTCCCGGTGGAGAACGTCACCATCGTGGGTACCGAGCTCAAGATGGTCGAACGCGTCACCGGCCGGCTGACGTACGGGCGTGTCGCGCTCGCGGGCGCGCTGTCCGGCGCGTGGTTCGGTTTCTTCGTGGGCCTGCTGCTCACGTTCTTCGGCGGCCCCGAGGCGGGCGGGGTGCTCTTCGTCGGCATCGCGCTGGGCGCCGGGTTCGGCCTGCTGTTCTCGGTGCTCTCGTACGCGTTCACGGGCGGGCGGCGCGACTTCACGTCGTCGTCGCAGATCGTGGCGTCGTCGTACGCGATCCTGTGCGTGACCGAGCAGGCCGGCGAGGCCCGCTCGCTGCTCATGAAGTCTCCGGCCGGCCTGGGCAAGGGCCGCTCTCCCGTGGGCGCGGCAGCCACCGCACCAGCGGCCGGGGTCCCCGCCCCTTCCCTGGGAGCGCCCGCCGGTCCCGCGGCACCCGCCGCGCCCAGCGCGCCGACGACCCCGGACCCGCGATGGACGACGCCGTCCGGCGAGCCGCGCTACGGCGCGATGCGCCCGGGCACGCAGCCGACGCCGCCCGCGACGCCCGAGCCGTCCCAGCCCGCGCCGCCCGAGCCGTCCCAGCCCGCGCCGCCGTCGCCGGGGCCGGATCCGACGCAGCCGGTGCCGCCGACGCAGCCCGTGTCCCCAGCGCAGCCCGGACCGGCGCAGCCCGGACCGGCGCAGCCCGGACCGGCGCCTGCCGGACCGCCGTCGGACCCGTACGCCCCGCCGCGGCCCGACGACTCGCCGACGCCCAAGGATCCTCCGGCCTGACCGCCCGATGTCCGGCGCGCTCCGCACGGTCGTCGGCGACCGTGGGCGCGGGAGTGTCGGTGTCCCCGCCTAAGGTGTCCGCACCTGACAACGGGAGGTGATGGCGTGCTGCACGTGCACCGCTCCGAGCGTGCCGACGCGCTCGTCGCACCGCTCGCCGCCGTGCTCGCACCGCCACCGGCCGACCCGTTCACCCCCGACGTCGTCGCCGTGCCCACGCGCGGCGTGGAGCGCTGGCTCGCGCAACGTCTGTCGCACCACCTCGGCGCCGGTACCGGCGACGGCGCCGACGGCGTGTGCGCCAACGTGGGCTTCGAGTCGCCCGCGCGCCTCGTGTCCGGGGTCGTCGCGACCGTGTCGGGCCACGACCCGGACGCCGACCCGTGGCAGGCCGACCGGCTCGCCTGGGCGCTTCTCGAGGTCGTCGACGAGGTCGCGGGCGAGGCGTGGTGCGCGCCGCTGGCCCGGCACCTCGGCGAACCCGGCGACGACGTGCGGCAGGGCCGCCGGCTGGGCGCCGCGCGGCACCTGGTCCGGCTCTTCTCGTCGTACGCGGCCCAGCGTCCGGACATGGTCGCCGCCTGGGCGGCAGGCCCGCGGGGCGGTCGGGACGACGACGGCGCGGGCGGGTCCGTCCCGGACGACCTCGCGTGGCAGCCCGAGCTGTGGCGGCGGCTGCGGGCCCGGGTCGGGTCGGCGAGCCCGGCCGAGCAGCTCGCCGACGTGGTGCGTGACCTGCGGGCCGACCCGGGCGTCGTCGACCTGCCCGAGCGGCTCTCGGTCTTCGGCCCCACCCGGCTGCCGGAGGACCAGCTCCGGGTGCTGTACGCGCTGAGCGCTCACCGGGACGTCCACCTCTGGCTGCCGCACCCGTCGCCCGTGCTCTGGGACCGGGTCGCCGCCGACCTGCCGGCGTCGCCCCGGCGGCGCGACCAGCCGGCGTCGGCGCACCACCCCGTCCTGGGATCGATGGCGCGTGACGCGACCGAGCTCGAGACGCGCCTCGCCCGCCTCGGGGCGACCGCGCACCACCATCCGGCGCCGGACCCGGCCACGACGCTGCTCGGTGCCGTGCAACGGCGGCTGCGCGCGGACGAGCCCGAGGGGTCATGGTCGTTCGACGCCGCGGACAGGTCGCTGCGGATCCATGCCTGCCACGGGCTCGCGCGCCAGGTCGAGGTCCTGCGCGAGGTGCTCGCGGGCATGTTCGCGGACGACCCGATGCTCGAGCCGCGGGACGTCATCGTCATGTGCCCCGACATCGAGGCGGTCGCACCGCTGGTCACGGCGACGTTCGGGCTCGCGGCGGACGAGACGGGGCGCGACGGCTCGCGCCCGGTCCACCCGGGCCAGACGCTCCGCGTCCGGCTCGCCGACCGCTCGCCGCGGTTCGTCAACCCGGTCCTGGCGCTCCTCGGGACGCTGCTCGAGCTCGCGGACGGCCGGGTCACCGTGTCGGAGGTGCTGGACCTGGCCGCGTCGGAGCCCGTGCGCCGCCGGTTCCGGTTCTCCGACGACGACCTCGCGCGCATCCGGGACTGGGCGGTCGAGGCGGGCGTGCACTGGGGCGAGGACCTGGGGCGCAGGGTCCGGTTCGGGCTGCCGGCGGTACGCCAGGGCACCTGGGACGTCGCCCTGGACAGGATCCTCGTCGGTGCGGCGATGGCCGAGGAGGACTACCGCTACGTCGCCTCGGCGCTGCCGCTCGACGACGTCGACAGCACCGACATCGACCTGGCCGGGCGCCTGGCCGAGCTGCTCGACCGCCTGGGCGACCTGTTGTCGGGCCTCGACACCGTCGCGCCGCTCCCGGACTGGCTCGACCACCTCGACCGGGCCGTCACGCTGCTGGCCGACGCCCCGCCTACCGAGGAGTGGCAGCTCGTCCAGGCGCGGCGCGTGCTGGCCGACGTCCGCGGCTCGGGGGAGGGGCACGACGGGGCGCCGTTGCGGCTGCCGGACGTGCGCGCGCTCCTGGCCGACCGGCTCCAGGGCCGCCCGACCCGGGCCGGGTTCCGCACCGGTGCGCTGACCATGTGCTCGCTCGAGCCGATGCGCGCGGTGCCGCACCGCGTGGTGTGCCTGCTGGGGCTGGACGACGGCGCGTTCCCACGCGGTGCCGCCGCGGACGGCGACGACGTCCTGCTCCGCGAGCCGTGCATCGGCGAGCGCGACCGCCGCAGCGAGGACCGGCAGCTCTTCCTCGACGCCGTGATGGCCGCGCAGGACACGCTCGTCGTGCTCTACGGCGGCGCCGACGAGCGCACGGGCGCGCTGCGGCCGCCGTCGGTCCCCGTGGGCGAGCTGCTCGACGCGGTCGACGCCGCCTGCGCCGGTACGGGCGGGGAGGCCGACGGGCC
>Ga0233372_1000775_pt1 | contig 13575 bp, 6 predicted proteins | sample ElkDunMinimDraft_4_FD_191538 | JGI IMG/M metagenome (GOLD analysis project Ga0233372, IMG submission 191538) | Fecal eukaryotic communites from dung pellets of Tule Elk in California, USA - Elk Dung D8 | ecosystem: Host-associated > Mammals > Digestive system > Large intestine > Fecal | place... | reverse complement strand
CGCTCAAGCTTGCGGGGTTCGCGCTTGCCGCCGTCGGGGTCCGGCTGGTGGCCCGGTCTGCACCCACCACCGCGCGCTAGCCCGCTGCGATCAGGCTGGCCGCACGCTCGGCGATCATGATCACCGGGGCATTCGTGTTGCCACCTGGCAGGGTCGGCATGACCGAGGCGTCGATGACACGCAGACCCTCGACGCCGCGCACACGCAGTTGTGGATCGACGACCGCGTCATCGTCGCTGCCCATTCGGCAGGTGCCGGCCGGGTGATACACCGACTCCGCTCTGGCCCGCACGAACTGGGCGAGTTCGGCATCCGGCAGGTCGGCGCGCGGCGGGAACAGGGGCGTGCCACGGACTCCGTCGAATGGCGACTGGGACAGGATCGTGCGCGAGATGCGCGCGCACTCGACCATCATTCGCAGGTCGAAGCCTTCCGGGTCGCCCAGATAGTTCGCTTCGATGCGCGGTCTGTCGGCAATGCGGTTGCTGACGATCGAGATCCGGCCGCGGCTGCGTGGCCGCAGGTTGCAGGCGTGCAGGGTATAGCCGTCCCCCGGCAGCCGCTTGCGGCCGTGGTCGTCCAGCAGAGCAGGCACGAAGTGGAACTGGATGTCGGCCCGCGCGTCCGGGGCGAGCGGCGAGCGGTAGAAGCCGCCGGCTTCGGCGAGGTTGCTGGTGCCGGGGCCGCGACGACCGCGGGCGAAATATTCCCAGATGACCGCCGCTTCACTGATCCGGTCATAGCTGATGCGCTGGGTGGACCGGACCAGCGTGCAGATATCGAGATGATCCTGCAGATTGGCGCCCACCTGCCGCGCGTCGTGGACCACGGCCAGGCCCTGCCGGCGCAGGTCCATTGCCGGGCCGATTCCCGAGAGCATCAAAAGTTGCGGCGAGTTGATCGCCCCGCCGCACAGCAGCACCTCGCGCGTGGCCGGCTGATGGAACGCGCCACGCGCGGTCGAATAGACCACTCCGGTAGCGCGACCGTGCTCGAACGTCACCCGGCTGGCGAGCGCGCCGGTCTGGATCGTCAGGTTCGGCCGGGCGCGTGTCTCGCGGTCGAGATAGGCGACCGCCGCCGAACAGCGCGCGCCGTTGCGCTGGGTCACCTGGTAAAGCCCCACACCGAGCTGGGACGGGCCGTTGAAATCGTCGTTGATGGGAAGCCCGGCCTGGCCACCGGCCTCGACGAACATCCGGGACAACGGATTGACGTGGCGCAGATCGGTCACGCCGAGGGGACCGTCCGCACCGTGCCAGGCGTCGGCGCCGCGTGTATTGCCTTCGCTGCGCCGGAACCAGGGCAGCACCTCGTCCCACGACCATCCGCTGGCGCCCTGCGCGGCCCACGCGTCGTAATCGGCAGGGGCGCCGCGGGTGTAGCACATGGCGTTGATCGAACTCGAGCCGCCCAGCACCTTGCCGCGCGGCCACCACAGGCTGCGACCCTCCAGCGCAGGCTCGGGCGCGGTGTCGTAGCTCCAGTTCACGTCCTTGCGGTTGACCAGCCTGGCCAGCCCCGCCGGCATGTGGATGAAGGGATGCGCATCGTTGGGGCCGGCTTCGAGCAGCAGCACGCGCACGTCGGGATCGGCGCTGAGCCGGTGAGCCAGCACGCATCCGGCGGAACCGGCGCCGACGATGATGTAGTCGTAGACGGGAGCGGGGCGCGGAGGCATCGGAGTACCGGTGGGGGAGGGGGGCTAGAGGATATGCGCGCACGCCGGATCGTGCCGGAGCCGCGCTGGTCGCGGGCATGGCGTTGCGTTAACGTGCCGCGTCCCTCTGCGAGCCTGCCATGCGTCCCCCTGTCATGACGCCGTCGCGCCCCCGGTTGCGCACCGCGCTCGCGGAGTCGCCGCCCCTGTGGTGGGCGCTGCTGTATTTCTTCTGCCTGCTGTGCGGCTATTACGTCCTGCGCCCGGTGCGAGACGCGATGGGGGCCTCGTCCGATGCGGCCGCGGTCTTTCCCTCGTTCCTGCTCGACTGGGCGAGCGCGCGCGGCATCGCGCTCGGCGAGTTCACCCTGCAGGCGCTCTTCAGCGGCACCTTCGTGGTGATGCTGCTGCTGCAGCCGCTCTACGGCGCGCTGGTCTCGCGTTTTCCGCGGCGGGTGTTCCTGCCGGTCGTGTATCTGGTCTTCATCGCCTGCCTGCTGGGTTTCCGCTGGGCCTTCGATTCCGATCTCCAGGGGCGCGGCGCGCTGTTCTTCATCTGGATCGCGGTCTTCAACCTGTTCGCGGTCAGTGTGTTCTGGAGTTTCATGGCCGACGTGTTCGACAACGAACAGGCCAAACGCTACTACGGCTACATCGGCGCGGGCGGCACCATCGGCGCATTCGTCGGTCCGCTGATCACCACCGTGCTGGTCGGCCGGATCGGCGTGGCCAATCTGACCCTGGTTTCGGTGGGCTTCCTCGGCGTGTGCCTGCTGTGCATCCTCAGGCTGCGCAGCTGGGCCCTCCGCAACGAAGGCTCACGCGCTGTGCAGGGCGAACAGGCGATTGGCGGTTCGATCTGGGCAGGGCTCAAGCTCATCGCGGCCGATCCGTTGCTGCGCGGCCTGGCGATGCTGATGTTCTTCGGTGTCGGCGTCGGCACGCTGCTCTACAACGAACAGGCCGCGATCGTGCGTCGGCTGTATCCGTCGGCCGAGGCGGCGACGCGCTACTACTCGATGGTCGACTGGGCGGTTGCAGGCCTGACGATCCTGGTGCAATTGCTGCTCACCCGCTGGCTGTTGCGCCGGTATGGCGTGGCGCCGCTGTTGCTGTTGCCGGCGATCGCCATCCTGCTGGGGTTCTCCCTGCTGTCGGCATCGCCGCTGCCGCTGCTGGTCGCGGTGGTCCAGGTGGTGACGCGTTCCAGCGAGTTCTCCCTGGCCAAGCCGGCGCGCGAGACGCTCTATACCCGGGTGGACCGGGAATCCCGCTACAAGGCCAAGGCGGTGATCGACACCGCGGTCTATCGCGGCGGTGACGTGACCTTTGTCTGGGTGCACAAGGCCCTGGCCACACTGGGTTCGCAGATGGTGTTCGTGGCCGGCATCGGCATCGCGCTGGGAATGACCTTCGGCGCATGGCGGGTGATCCGCGCCGAGCGCAGGCTGCCCGCTCAGCCGACACCGGACCGGTCGGCGGAACGCCCCACGGCCGGGTGATGCCCCGGGGTAATCCGAGGACCCAGGCGCGCTTCTTTGAAGGCCGGTAGGTCGAGCAGCCGGCCCGGCGATGCGGACACGCGGATTCGAGGCGGCCCCCGCAGGGGTCGTCAGTGCGCCAGAGGAGTGCCTGGACCGGAGTGCCGGATACGACAACGGCGGGATTGCTCCCGCCGTTGCCGGTCTCATGTCGCGTCTGGCGCTCAGGCGGCTTCGCGCGACTCCGACTGCTGCGCGGCTGTGCGGAAACCCGCCGAGCGCAGTTCCCCGGTGTCGAAATCGTCGACCGTGATCACGTCCAGGGTGAGCTCACGCAACTCCTCGAGCTGGGCGCGTTCCTCGGCGGTGATGTGGCCTTCGCGCACCGCCTCGTCGAGCTGCGAGGCGTAGTCCAGAGCCTCGATGCCCTTGCTCTTGAGCGCCTTGAGGAACTTGCGCTCCACCGGCTCGGCCGCGATCGCCTTGGCCAGGTAGCTGTCGATGCGGCCACCCGGGTTGTTCTCGCCCGGAGTGAGGAAGACACCCTCGGCCAGCCGTGCACGTGCCTCGTTGGGTGCCATCAGCAGCGCTGCGACCCGGCGTGAGAGACGGTCGCCGGGGGCTTCGGCGCGACGGCCCAGCGGGAAGATCAGCGCCCACATCAGCCAGCCCACCGGGCGGATCGGGAAGTTGCGCAGCGCATCCGACAGCGCGGTCTCGATCTTGTGCACGCTGTCGTGGAATGCCCAGGCCAGCAACGGCTGGTCGGCCTGCGGCGCGCCCTCGTCGTGGTAGCGCTTGAGCATCGCGCTGGTCATGTAGATATGGCTCAGCACGTCGCCCAGGCGACCAGACAGCGACTCCTTGAACTTCAGCTTGCCGCCGAGCGTCAGCATCGACACATCGGCCATCAGCGCGAGGTTCGCCGAATACCGGTCGAGCTTGCGGAAATAGCGGCGGGTGTAATCGTCGCCGGGTGCGGCGCCGATCTTCGCGCCGGTCAGGCCGAACCAGATCGAACGCACCGCGTTGGAGATCGCGAATCCGATATGGCCGAACAGGTTGCTGTCGAACTCCTCCAGGCCGCGCTTCTCGTCCGGATCCTGCGCTGCCTTCATTTCCTTCATGACCCACGGATGGCAGAGGATCGCCCCCTGGCCGAAGATCAGCAGGCTGCGCGTCATGATGTTCGCGCCCTCGACGGTGATGGCGATCGGGGCCGCCTGCCAGCTGCGGCCGGCGAAGTTCTTCGGGCCGAGAATGATGCCCTTGCCGCCGATCACGTCCATGACATCGCTGATGACCTCACGGCTCATCGATGTGCAGTGGTACTTCGCGATCGCCGACGGCACCGACGGCACGTCGCCACGGTCGACCGCGGCCGCGGTCGCCTGCGACAGCGCACTGATCGCATATGCCTTGCCGCCAATGCGCGCCAGCGCTTCCTCGACGCCCTCGAAGCGTCCGACCGACAGGCCGAACTGCTTGCGGATCCGCGCGTATGCGCCGGTGACCACCGCGCCGGCCTTCGCGCCGCCGGAAGCGGTGGAGGGCAGGGTGATCGAGCGGCCGACCGCCAGGCACTCGTTGAGCATGGCCCAGCCCTTGCCGGCCATCTCGGCGCCGCCGATCAGCTGGCTGAGCGGAATGAAGACGTCCTTGCCGCGGATGGGGCCGTTCTGGAATGGCGAATTGAGCGGGAAGTGGCGGCGGCCGATCTCCACGCCTGCGGTATCGCGCGGCAACAGCGCCAGCGTGATGCCGATGTCCTGGGTGTCGCCGATCAGGCCGTCCGGGTCATACATGCGGAACGCCAGGCCTATCAGCGTGGCGACCGGCGCCAGCGTGATGTACCGCTTGTCGAACGTCAGCCGGACGCCAAGTACGTTCGCGCCGTTCCATTCGCCCTTGCAGACGATGCCGTAGTCCGGGATCGACGTCGCATCCGAGCCGGCGAACGGGCCGGTCAGGCCGAAGCAGGGCACTTCCTGGCCCAGCGCGAGGCGCGGCAGGTAGTGGTCCTTCTGTTCCTGGGTGCCGTAGTGGTTGAGCAGCTCGCCCGGGCCGAGCGAGTTCGGCACGCCGACGGTCGAGCTGACGACGCTCGAGATCGACGACAGCTTCTGGATGACCTTGTGGTGGGCCAGCGCCGAGAAACCCAGGCCGCCGTAGGCCTTGGGAATGATCATGCCGAAGAACTTGTTGACCTTGATGTAGTCCCAGAGTTCGGGCGGCAGGTCGGCATGGACGTGGGTGATCTCCCAGTCGTTGATCATCTTGCACAGGGTTTCGACCGGACCATCGAGGAAGGCCTGCTCCTCGGCGGTGAGCTGGGGCTTCGGATAGTCGAGCAGCTTCTGCCAGTCCGGGTCACCGGTGAAGAGCTCGCCCTCGAAACCGACCGAGCCCGTCTCCAGTGCGATGCGCTCGGTCTGCGACAGCGGCGGCAGGACCTTGCGGAAGAACTTCAGCAGCGGCGCGGTAATCAACGCCTTGCGCACGGGTGCGATCAGCAGTGGCAGTGCGATCGCCGCAACGAGCAACGCGGCGACCGCGGTTGCGACGCCATTGGCACCCAGCAGCCAGCAGGCGAGCAGGACGGTGACGGTGATCGCCGCCCAGTACGCCAGGCGCAGACGGTGATAGGCGGCAAAAGCGCCAACCAGCAGGAAAGCAAGGAAGGGGATCGCGACGCTCATCATGAACTCCGGCAGTCGGCATAGCAGAGAAAACGGAGCCGACGCCATGACGGCGCCGGCTGCCAGGGCGGGGCCCTGTGCTAACCGTACGCTCGAGTATGGTGACGAGTCTGGCCCGTGTCAATGCTGCCATCGGCGTCGTGTCGGGGGCGTCGATACTGTTGCAGACCGGGGCGTATGGATAGACTGTGGCGATGAGCAGAACCGCAGCCAAGCCGGCGTCCCCGACGTCCACCGCCAATGCGGCACCCGTCGAGCGGCAGGGCCGTCTGAGTGCCGACGACTGGGCCCAGGCCGCACTCGACCTGATCGCTGAAACCGGCGTGCAGGCCGTGGCAGTGGAGCCTCTCGCGCGGCGCCTGGGCGTGACCAAGGGCAGTTTCTACTGGCATTTCCCTTCGCGCGACGCGCTGCTGCAGGCGGCACTGGAACGCTGGGAAAACGTCGAGCAGGAGGCGCTGTTCGGGGCGCTGGAAAAGGTCCCGGATGCGCGTGAGCGCCTGCGCGCGCTGTTCAACATGGTCGCGCGCGAATACAAATCGCACGTCATCTACAGTGCCCTGCTCAAGGCCCAGGACCACGCCACGGTGCATCCGGTGATCGAGCGGGTCTCCAAGCGCCGCCTCGACTACCTCACCGCTTCGTTTCGCCAGGCCGGCCTCGGCCGCGAGGATGCCCAGCACCGCGCACGGCTGACCTACGCGGCCTATGTCGGCTTCCTCCAGCTGAACCTGCAGCTGCACCAGGCGCGCATGCAGCAGGACGAGTTCGACGCCTATGTCGAGCATCTGGCGCAGACGCTGGTGCCGGCCTGATCGAACCGCCCGCCGGCGGGTGCATGCCGGCGGGAGGCAGTCGTCGCGGGTGCTGCCCGGGCACCGGGGGTGTGGTGACCAGGTCCAGTGCCGCCGCAGATGACACCGGTGGCTGACGCAGCGCAGCGCGACTGGTTGCATACGTGACGAATAGACTCCGCTGACTATGTGCGCAGGGAGTGGTCATGAATGCAGTGCTGAAAACAGAAGCGTCCACGGGCACCTCGCTGGCGGCGCTTGCGGCCTGGGTCCAGGAGGTCGCTGCACTGACCCAGCCCGATGCGGTCCACTGGTGCGACGGCAGTGATGCGGAGAACCGCAAGCTTCTCGAGACGATGCAGGCCGATGGCAGCCTGATTCCGCTCAATCCCGACACCCACCCGGGGTGCTGGCTGCATCGCTCCCACCCCGACGATGTCGCGCGCGTCGAACACCTGACCTTCGTCTGCACCCGCGAGGCATCGGCGGCCGGCGCCAACAACCACTGGATGGCGCCCGACGAGGCGCACGCGAAGATGGATGCGCTGTTCGCGGGCTGCATGCGCGGACGTACGCTGTATGTCGTGCCCTATTGCATGGGGCCGATCGATTCGCCGCTTGCGCGTTGCGGCGTGGAGATCACCGACTCCCCCTATGTCGTCGTCAACATGCGGATCATGACCCGCATGGGGACACCCGCGCTGCGCAGGATCGAGCAGGAGGGGACGTTCGTGCGGGGATTGCACTCGCTCGGCGAGCTGGATCCCGAACGTCGCTTCATCATGCATTTTCCCGAGGAGCTGACGATCAAGTCGTACGGTTCCGGTTACGGTGGCAACGCCCTGCTCGGCAAGAAATGCCATGCCTTGCGTCTGGCGTCCTGGCAGGCCCGCGAAGAAGGCTGGCTGGCCGAGCACATGCTGATCCTTGGTATCGAGAATCCGCAGGGTGAGGTTCATTACATTGCCGCGGCATTCCCCAGCGCCTGCGGCAAGACCAATCTGGCGATGCTCGTGCCCCCGCCGGCCTATCGCGAGGCGGGCTGGAAGGTCTGGACGGTCGGTGACGACATCTGCTGGATGCGTCCGGGCCCCGACGGGAAACTCTGGGCGATCAACCCCGAGGCCGGCTATTTCGGCGTGGCGCCCGGCACTTCCGCGCGATCCAATCCCAACGCGCTGGCGATGATCCAGCGCGACACGATCTACACCAATGTCGCGCTGACTGCGGACAACCAGCCGTGGTGGGAGGGGCTGGATGATCGCGTGCCTGCGCTGGACTGGCGGGGGCGGGCGTACGACCCGGCAAACGGCCCGGCCGCGCATCCCAACGCACGTTTCACCGTGTCCGCACGGCAGTGCCCCAGCTGGTCGCCACGCAGCGAGGATGCCGGCGGGGTGCCGATCAGCGCCATCGTGTTCGGCGGACGTCGCGCGAGCACGATTCCCCTGGTGTTCGAAGCCCGTGACTGGGCGCACGGCGTATTCGTCGGCGCGACGATGGCATCCGAGACGACCGCGGCGGCGGCCGGCCAGGTTGGCCTCGTGCGGCGCGACCCGATGGCGATGAAGCCCTTTTGTGGCTACGACTTCGCCGAGTATTTCGCCCACTGGCTGTCGTTCGACACTGCCGGTGCGCAACTTCCCAAGATCTTCCACGTCAACTGGTTCCGCAAGGACGCCGAAGGCAACTTCCTGTGGCCCGGCTTCGGAGAGAACCTGCGGGTGCTCGAATGGATCATCGACCGCGTTGAGGGCCGTGTAGAGGCACGTGATGCCGGGCCGGGACTGATGCCCGTCGAAGGTGGTATCCGGGCCGGCGAAGACATGTCCGCCGCGACGATCGAACGCGCCTTGCAGGTCGACGCCGGTGACTGGGAGCGCGAGTCCGCCGACCAGACATTGAGCTGGGAGCAGGCCCGGAGACCCGTCGTACCGGGCTAACCTCGCGGCGGCCGAAAAAAAAAGGCGGCGCCAGATCCGCTCGTTCTGTTGCGTGTCGTCCGAAGATGGCGCGCCGGGTAGGCGCGTCGGGCTGATGACGCCTGCCGCGAAGGGCCGACACGCCTGACACTCGCGCGGCGGGTTCAAGTTGCGCGCGCCATGCGCCCGGTGCCCGGGATTTGCCTGCACTCGATTTGACGGTGCCGGGTCGTGGCCTGCAAGGCGTCACGGCAAGGCCATCGCCCGCGTGACGGCGCCTGCGTGAGATCAAATGATGGGCCGCCGCGGTTGCCGGGCTCGAGCTGGCGCTGGCGGACTCGCCGTCGCCCCTGCCGCGCTGCGGCTACATGTCGGAGTGCGCCCGCGCCGGTCGCGTCGTGCGCTGTGACAGCCGGTGCTCATCAAGCGCCGTCGAGCCGAGCCGTCGGCCCTGTAGCGTCTGCATCCCGTGCAGTCGCGTGCCCAGTGGGCGTAGGCGCATCACGCGATCTAGCTCCGCACAAAAAAACTACGGCCCCGAAGGGCCGTAGTCGTGTCACTCAAACCACTTCGATGATCAGAAGTTCTGCTGATACTTCATGAACAGGAAGCGGCCATTGTCGAACCCACCGTAGTAGGAGAAGTTCGAGTTGGCCTGGCGGTACCACGGCGAAGCCTCGTGGTTGAACACGTTGTTCGCACCGATCGAGATCTTCGCGTCCCACGGGGCGCTGTAGGTGATCTGCACGTCATGGAACGTGTTCGCGCCCAGGTCGTTCTGCGGCGAGATGCGACCCTGCGTATCCGGCGCGGCGTACTGCGGACGGCTGCAGAACTCGGGCGTGTTGACGTAGCACGACTCCATGGAACCGGAGTAGTAGCGGATCCCCCAGTTCGCCGACCAGTCGTTCATCGCCCAGCTGATGCTGGCGTTCGAACGGACACGGAAGGTGCCACCGAAGCCGACGGCCTGAGACGGAACCGCGGTCGCGTCATTGGTGGCCTTGGATTCGTAGCGGCTGACATAGGTCGTCATCCACTTGGCGCCAAAACGACCGTAGTCGGTGCTCACGTTGTAGGCGACGTCGAAGTCGTAGCCTTCGGTTTCCGTGTAACCGGCATTACGCATGCCGTACGTCAGGTTGTTGACGATCTGGGTCACCGGGTCGCGGGTGAAGCCCGCGCAACGCGATTCGATCAGGTTGATGTAGCAGTCCGCGAGCATCGTGTTGGGCGCATCCGAAACCACGGTGTTCTCGATCCGGATGTTCCACCAGTCCAGCGCAACGCTCAGGCCCTGCACATACGACGGGCTGTAGACCAGGCCAAGCGTCTTGGAGACCGAGGTTTCAGGCTGCAGGTTCGGATTGGAGCCGCTGGTGAACGGAACCGGCGTCTGCGCCGCGGCGCTGACGGTCGGAATGAAGCCCTGCTGCAGCTGGCGATAGTTCGCAGCCACGTCCTGCAGGCAGCGCGGGGTGCCGCGTGCAACGCCGTAGACGCTGTCGCAGGGATCGACGAAGCCCGTGGTGAAGGACTGCGAACCGCCGCCGAACAGGTTGCCGATGGTCGGCGCGCGGAAGCCTTCCGACCAGGTGCCACGGACCAGCAGGTCATCGATCGGACGCCACTTGATGCCGACCTTGCTGTTGGTCGTATCGCCGAAGGTGTCGTAGTCGGAGTAGCGGCTCGCCAGGCTCAGGCTCAGTTCGCGGGCGCCGGTGATGTCGGCCAGCACCGGCACGTTCAGCTCGGCATAGACTTCATCGAGCGAGTAGGCACCGAACGTCGGGCCCGACGCGAGGTTGGTGGAGTCACCCGACTGCGCGATCGCGTCCGGATAGTAGCCACCCTCTTCCTTGCGATGCTCCAGGCCGACCGCAAAGCCCAGATCGCCGGCCGGAAGGGTGTACAGCGAGCCCGACAGGTTGGCGAAGTAGTTGTGGGTCGAGGTCTCGCCGAGCGCATGCTCCTGACGGAACAGCTTCGCGAGGACTGCCGGATCATCCAGCGAATTGGCCACCGCACCCGTGCCGAAACCGGCAAAGGGATTCCACGGCACGCAGTTGGTGAGGGCGATCGGGGCAGCAGCAGTACCGCACTGGACCACACCCTGGCTGTTCAGGAACGACGGGCCCACAGCCGCGCGGACGCCCGGAATGTAGAAGTTGCCGTTGTTGACGGTCGTCTGCTCGTTGTCCGTGTACATGTAGCCCACGTCCCAGTCGAAGAAACGTTCGCTGATTTCGAACGAGCCTTCCAGCGCAGCCGTGAAGCGCCAGGTGGTGACAGTGGTGTCGGTCGTACGCGGCACTTCCCAGCCACGACGGCGCCATTCAACTGCAGTGCCCGGCACCGGGTTGAAGTAGCTGTTCGGCGACATGTTCGCGCCGATGGCGCCCGACTGGGTGGGGTAGCCCGCGATCTGGCGCCCGGACTCGCGGCGCATGTAGCCGAGGTCGGTGGTGAAGCGGACGTCGTCCGTCAGATCGAAGTTGCCGTTGACGTAGAGCGAGCGGCGCTCCAGCGGCGTCAGCAGGTGCATCTGGTCGTTGGAACGGCTTTGGTCGTCGGCGGTCTGGGGATGGAAATCATCCGCACCGATCGCGTCGCTGCCGCGATTGGGGGCGAACCACGGCGCGCTCGATGCCGAGCCCACGGGACGCCAGTTACCCCACTGACCGACGGGGGTCAGGCTCGCTGCCGGGAAGCCCGGCGCGGTGTCGCGCGAGTACCAGCGGTCGCGCGCCCACACTTCCTTTTCCTTGTGGTAGTCGGCGCCGATGGTCAGGGAGCCGCGGTCGCCCGAGAAGCCCATCATGAAGTCGAGGCTCTGCTTGGCGCCGTCGCCCGCGCTGAACTGGCCGTAGTACGCATTCGCCTGCGCACCTTCGAAGTTCTTGCGGGTGATGATGTTGACCACGCCGGCCATGGCGTCGGAGCCGTAGACGGCAGACGCGCCGTCCTTGAGGATCTCCATGCGCTCGACCATCACCATCGGGATCGCGGAGATGTCCTGGAAGCCGTTCGGGCTGATACCCAGGCGCTTGCCGTTCACCAGCACTAGGGTGCGCTGCGCGCCCAGGTTACGCATGTTGATGTACTGGCCACCGGCTTCCTGGTTGGCGGTCAGGGGCGAGGCGCGGCTGAAGGTCGGCGAACCGGCCGCGGAGATGTTCTGCAGGACGTCAGCAATCGTGCTGAAGCCCTGGGCTTCGAGCTCCTGGCGGGAAATGGCGAGGACCGGCTGGGCGGTCTCGATATCGACCTGGCGGATGCGCGAGCCGGTGACTTCGACGCGGTCGAGCGTCGTTGCTTGGGGCGAGTTCTGAGCGAATGCGGTACCCGCAAACGTCGTGGTGCTGGCGATGATGGCGAGACCGATGGCATCGCGCAGCTTGGTGGACTTCAGGATCATTCTTCTCTCTCTCCGAGTGTGTTCGGGATATCCCCCGCGAGCCCGGCCGCGCGGCGCCAAGTCAGACGCCAAGAACGGCAAGGTGGGTCGATACTAACCGCGGCAACCCTCAAATTAAAGTCTCGTTAAGAAAAAGATTGCGTGGCGTGAAGACCAGGCCGCTGCCCCTTGCAGCGGCACTCAACATGAATAGAAGCCGTCTACGGGGTTTCCCACTGGAGCAGTGGCCTGGGGACGCCCGCGCGTCACCGCTCCCCATACCCGAGCGCCGCAGGAATGTGCTGCGAACACTGCTGCGCGGATGCTGTCGTTGTTTGTTATTTGCTATCGCAGTTGCAGCTGCGGTTTGGATGCAGACAGACGGGTCGACGCCTCGTCGCGCGCGCGGCGCATGCCGTGGCCGGCCCATGCCGGGGCATGATCGATGCGGCACGAGCATCGATTCCACGGCGCAAGACCAGACCCGCAAAAAAAAGACGGCCCCTTGCGGGGCCGTCTTGCAACGCAGGTGTGCGATCAGAAGCGCTGTACGTATTCCATGTACATGTAACGGCTGTTGGGGATGTCGTACTGGTAGTCGAACGAATTGGCGAAGGCCTGAGTCGCGAACGGCGGATCCTTCTTGAACACGTTGTTCGCACCCAGCTTGACGGTGCCATTCCACGGCAGTTGGTAGCGCACCTGCACGTCGTGGTACGTCGTCGCGCCGAGGCGGTTGCGCGGCGCCGGGCCTTCCGCCGTGCGGCGGTCTTCATCGGTGCACAGGCCCCTGCCCGGAAACGCGCAGGCTTCGTTGAGTCCGGACATGTAACGGGCCATCCAGCTGGCCGAGAAGTCGCCGTAGCTCCAGTCGAGCGATGCGTTGGCCCGCAGGCGCCAGTTCGGATCGCTCTCGTAGTAGTTGCCGACCGCGCTGGACACTTCCGACTCCGGGGTGAACTGCGAATCCCACTTCGACACATAGGACGTGTCGAGGGCGAAACCGAAGTTGCCGAAGTTGGTCTCGGGCATCGTGTAGCTGACGTTGACATCCCAGCCTTCGACCTCGGTGACGCTGAGGTTCTGCGGTGCCAGCAACATGAAGTCGATCTGGTTGTCCGCAGCGCGACGGCTGAACAGGTCGCACCAGGCCTGATCACCCTGTGCGTAGCACTGATCGAGGATGTAGGCGGCGCTCGGCGTGGAGAGCGCGTTCTCGATCTTGATGTTCCACCAGTCGACGGTGATGTTCAGGCTCTCGATGAAGGACGGGCTGTAGACGAAGCCGGCAGTCTTGGAGATGGAAGTTTCCGGGCCTGCGTTGGGATTGCCGCCGATGGAGAACGGGAAGATCGTCTGGCCGAAGTAACCCAGCCCCGTGTTGGTGCGCTGGATGAAGTCGGCCGGCACGCCGTCGGCAAGGCAGTTCGCGGCGATGGCGGCCGTGCGGCCCTCATAGTCGGCCGAACAGATGTCGCCGAACTGGGTGTACGAATCTGCAAGACCCCGGAACAGGGTCGAGATCGGAGGCGCGCGGAACCCCTCCGACCAGTTGCCGCGGATCAGCAGGTCGTCGATGGGCTTCCACTTGAAGCCGGCCTTGCTGTTGGTCGTATCACCGA
>Ga0233372_1000774_pt1 | contig 13597 bp, 12 predicted proteins | sample ElkDunMinimDraft_4_FD_191538 | JGI IMG/M metagenome (GOLD analysis project Ga0233372, IMG submission 191538) | Fecal eukaryotic communites from dung pellets of Tule Elk in California, USA - Elk Dung D8 | ecosystem: Host-associated > Mammals > Digestive system > Large intestine > Fecal | place... | reverse complement strand
TCCAACCCTTTCCCTAATTTATATGTTAGGAGTTATCCCTTTTTCTATTTTTCACATATTCAATGAGGTAAATTATTGTTAACAATAAAGGAGTTGTTATTTATGGCAAATGAACAGGCTAACGCATTCTTAAAAGCGGTTGCAGACCAAGCAAAAGGTAAAACAGTCATTTCACAGCAGATGTATGATGATGTAATTCAAGAAGCTGGCTCGTGGGACTGGAGCGAAAAAGAACAGTTTCTGAATACTCTTTCTGGAAAGTACATCGACACAATGTACACAGACACATCATGGACAGACAAATACAATGATGTATTCTTTCAGAACTCTGAACAGTTTGGTGCTGTCGTACAGATTATCAACACGGAAATGCCGGAAGTCAGGGCTAACAGGGCTTGGGACGTTATCCAGAGCGGTACTACAACTATCGGTTCTAACACAGTATACTTACCTGTCGTCAAAGAACAGTTAGTAGGCGGTACGAGTTCGTGGGCTATTCCGTTCGCCCTTACTGGAACACAGATGAACACAGCCTTTGAATCAGCAAGCGGTCTTAAACGATTTGAATCTTATGTACAGCTTTCTGCTGAAAATGCTAACAAGTATCACATCGCTAGAATGTCAGCATCTAATAGAAACAACTATATCATTGAAAAACTAAACGCAGGTAATTCGACAGGTCATGTAAATGTTGTAAATCTTGTTCAGGAGTATTGCAATATGACAGGCACTGCATCTATGACAGTTGCACAGTTTCTTGCTAACAATAATGGTTGCTTACGTTCAGTTTACAAGACTTTCAAAAAATATAGAGCACTTCTCACTGACATGACAACATTATTCACAATGGATAGTACCACAACAGGCAAATTTATTCCTGAAGATAGATTCGTATTTCAGGTCATCAGCGACTTTGTCGCACTTATGGAAACTGAACTTTATTCTACAACATATCATGATGATTTCGTTAAGCTGAAAGGCTATCGTGAGATTCCAGCATGGCAGGGCTTAAGAACATCTTCCTCAACCCTCACATTCTCTGACCTTACCACAATTAATGCAGGTCGTCAGGACAGCGTAATTGCAGAAGATAGTATTGAAGTAAATCGTTCAAACATTGTCGGACTTATGGTTGACAAGTGGGCAATTATGCACACAATTGTAAGGCACAGAACAGGTGTTCAGCGTGATGACATTAAGGATATTACGCTTTTTGAGCATCAGTTCACAGACCGTTATATCAACAATCTTATGCTCAATGGCGTTGTATTCGTTCTTGATGATGTTGCATAATTATTGCTAACAATAATGCACGCTTGAAATATAGCGTGCATTACTTCTAAGAGGTGATTAAAATGACTAATTTATACAGAGAACTCAAAAATAAATACAAGATTGCAAGAGATGATAACATGTATGAAAATTACATAACATCTGTTACATCTGTTATGTTCAAATGGGACGAAAAGATATATAGACCTGAATTGCTTGACAAAATTATAAGAGATGCTGGAATGAGTGCGTTAATCAAAACGGAAACTTCTGATTATACTCCCGTGTGGTTTTATCCGGTAGACCTAGGAAACGGAAGATATGCTGACGGCTGGTTCAAAGATTGTGCATGTTTCGATTTCACTGGCAAGGAGTACAAGTTTGAGGACTGGAAAGACAACAAAGATATTCTTGTATTTTTTAATACTCCTTTAAGAAATCCTGACCTATTCGTTGAGAAATATGCAGAAGCCTTATCTGATATTGATTTTTCAATCAAAAATAATGTGCATTACTCACGTCAGCACCCCATTCCTGTTGCAAGGGACAGAAAGACAAAGAACAGAATAGACCAGTGTATAAAAGATGTTGCTAATGGCGATTTTAATACAATTCTTATGGAAGCTAATATCAGCGACATAATCGGAGAAGATGACATAAAGCTTGTAAACATAACAGACGTTCAGAAGTCGCAATATCTGCAATATCTTTCACATTTGCATGATTCCTACATGTCAAGATTATTCTTTTTGCTAGGCTTAGGCACTACTGACAACGGTAAGCAAGCCCAGATTTCAGTTGATGAACTCAACAAGAATGATGATGCATCTATCACAATGGCTCTTGCATGGTATAAAGGGAGAAAAGATGGGTTTGATAAGGCAAAGGAAAAGGGGCATGATTTATCCTTTGACTTTTCAAAAATTTGGAAAAAGAGGATAGAATCAATAATGAACGAAAATATTATTGCTAACAATAATTCAGAAGAAACAAACAATGAAAGTGAGGTTAAGGAAGATGACAGTGAGCCAAGTACTGACGAATGAGTTCTTTTCTCATGTATCGGACTTTTTTTCAGATATAGATGATTCTGAACTTTATTCCGCTATTAGTCAGTGGATAGAAACGAATATTGACCCTCTTGTTACTCAAGCAAAAATAAAATATGGAGATGTTCCTGTAATTTTTTCAGAAGATGAATATACAGTTTCTGAAATTGCTCAATTCGTAACAGTAAACATTGCTAACGGTTTTGCTAGAATATTTTACACACTTACAGAAGAATATAACCCTTATGAAAACTATTTCACTGAAAGAGTAATGACTACAGATACAGATAGGGACAACACAAGAAATGGAAAAATAACGACAACGCCAAGCGGACAAGCAATAACTGAAACTAACGGTTCAAGAAATAAAACATTTGAGGGTTATGAAAATGTAGGTCAGGGAACTACATTTGAAGAATATGGAGACAATGATTTCAAAAATATTTCAAAAAACAAAACAGATGGCGTTATTAAAGATAATTTTACAAACTACGGAACAACAACCAAATTCAATGAATATAAAGTTGAACAAGAGTATAACAATTTAAATGACTCTTTAATAGGAACAGAAGATGTAACGGAAAACAGGCACGGCTCAAGCGGTATCTTTTCTAAACAGGAATTGCAGAAAAGGGAAATTTCAAATCGTTTAAAATATAGGATTATGCCAATTTTTTTAGCAATGATTGTTTCCGAGATAGAAAGCGGTGTGTATTATGCAAGTTAACTTTTATCAAATATCTGACAATCCTAAAAAGATTGTCAAGAATTTAGGGACTCCTATTGTTAAACAAGTTAGTCCCTATAACGAGTGCTCTGTATCAAATCCGTCTTTGCTATTAAATTACGACAATTCAATTATTGTCAACAATAATTATTTCTATATTCCGGAATGGGATACCTATTATTTCATGAATCATGATGTAAGATGCTTACCCGGGGGTAGAATGGTAGTTAGCGGATATGAGGACGTTTTAATGTCAAATGCAAGTGAGATATTAGGTCTTGACGTTTATGTTATTAAAAGTCAAGATAACAGAAACAAATATCTTAATGATTCAATCCCTGCACAAGTTCAGCGGACTTGCAATACGATTGCTTTTCCAAACAATCCATTCGACTTCAATTATAATGATTACCCTTACACACTAAGGGTTATAGGGGGCGCAAATTATGTTCCTTGAATTATTGTTAACAATAATCACGTCTGCAATTACTGCTTATCTTGTAAGTGTTGCACTTTTTGGGGGTGACGACGACGAATGAATATAAATAACTTGTTTCCACAATATTCCTCAACCGGCAATAACGGAAGTTTAAAATATACTGATAGAATACCTCTTATACCAATTACTAATTATCCGTTTCCAGATTCATATTATTTAGGTTATATGAAGTACTGGTTCAATTGGCAGAAAACAACACAAGCAACTCATAACATTGATACTGGTGAAATAATTTTCACAGATATAACAGATTATGATGAATATCCATCTTTAGGCTACTATTTAAATGGCGGTTTAAGTATTGATATTCCGAGTAATTATTTTTACGATGAATCGCAGACTACACCGCATTATGTAAATTCAATTTTAAGTGATAGTTATTCTAACTATCTAGTGAACAACTTTCACCCACAAGCTACATCAATGCGTTCTTTGTTTTTAAGATTTGCATTTTTAGGTTATAGCACAAATGGAAACGGAATACCTCAAAATGAAATATCTCTAAATATATCTCAATTTTTATCTTTTTTAAATGGAAATTTATCACTAACAATAACTAACACATGGACAGGGACACAGTACACATTATCAAGAAACGATTTTACAAATGATTGTTACTATGAAATTGATTCTACACACCGAATAATTTTATGTGATGGATATTTTTCATCAACAGGTTACTATGACGATAACAATACATTATATAATTCACTATTAAAAATTTTCTCCCAATCTAACTATAAGATATTAGATACATCTTTAAAATGCATCTCAAGCGGTGAATATATTTCGCCGTCAAGCAGTAGTGGTATTTGTACATTACGTTATAACGGTTCTGCTTATATCTATTACAATAGATACGCTAAAAATATTGCTAACAATGATACAACAGGCGGTGTTATAACATCACCAATTATAGGTCACGTTGCGGGGCGTATTAAACTATCTGATTTAAGCTATGATGGTGCTTTTGCTTTATGCGATGAAGATATTACAAGTCAGACCTATGCTTCCACATATTATTCAGCTGGTGAATATCTCATAAAAGTTTTTTGGAATTATACATTTGATGAAATTTATAAGTCAGCTAGTGTATATAGATGGACAACAAGTGATGTTTACGGTTTTTCTGATGAAGTAGTATATTATCCAACTTTTAATCCAGATGATATGAATGAATTCACTCTAGGATTGCAAACAGGAACACAATCTGAATTAGAATCTTTATTACCTCTCTGGTATCGTTTAGATAATGCACAGGCTAGCGAATATACCGATTCTAGTAAACCATCTCCAGAAGATGAAGATGACACTGACCCAGAACCGGATATTGAAACAGGCGTTATTGTTAGCAATAATTTCTCCAGACCTTTTTCTATTGCTAATCAATTCGTAACAACTTACGTTATGACCGGTGCTCAACTGTCAAATCTAGGAAGAATTCTATGGACTTCTTTCAATGACGATACTGTTACAATGGATATGGTTGAAAATTTTTGGGCAAATGTACAACAGGCAACAGGAACATGGGATATTTCAGCAGTGATGAATTTCATCATAAGCCTGACAATGTTCCCATTTGACGTAACAAATTTACTTACGTCAACGTCTTTGCAATCAGCATCTGAACTGTTCTTAGGAACTGGAAAGTTAGGTCTTGACATTAAAGGCACTAATAATCTTTATGTTGCTAACTATGCAGTTGGAATCGCTGATTTAGGTACTGTTTCAATACCTGAAACATACGGAGATTATAGAGACTATGTAAATACTGTTATTTCGGTTTATCTTCCATATTGCGGAACTGTTCAACTTAATCCATCAGATGTTGTAGGAAAATCAATATCTTGCAAATACGCTATTGATATTAATTCAGGCGAATGCACAGCGTTTCTAATTCTTGTTGACAATAATGTTGAGAGGTATAATCTGGCTATTGAAAAGGGAATGTGTGGCTTTTCAATTCCGATTACCTCAACTAATTCAGCACAAGTAAAGACAAGACTTGAAAACAACATGCTCAAATCTGGTTCTGCTATGCTGTCTATGTTACAAGGCGGATTGAATGTTTTTGAAACGGCTTTAAACGGAGATGCTTTTGATATTGGCGGTTCTGTTTTAGGTTTTCAACAGTCAAGGATTAGTTCAAAAATGCTTGAAAATTCGTTTTTGTCTCAATCCGGTATTGGTTGTAACTATATTAGCGGTGCAACAGGATTTTCAGATTTGGCTTGTCCGTCAACAGCATACGTTCAAATAAAAAGAGGTATATATTCAAAACCAATGCATTACAAATCAACTGTAGGATATTCAACAAACGCTAAAGAATATGGTAAGATTAGCAACTTTTCAGGATATATTGAGTGTGTAAATGCAGATGTTTCAGGAATGACATGCACGGAAGAAGAAAAGAGTAAAATAAAATCGCTGCTTGAAAGCGGAGTTTATGTATAAGAAAAGCCCCATGCAATGCATGGGGCTTTATTTTATTGTTAACAATAATTAAATTTGTTTTCCTCTAGATTCATATATAAACTTTTGAAACAAATCTCCTGTTTCGTTATCGGAAAATACGACTCTTTTTCTCTCAATCATTGAAAGAATCTGTTTTGAAAGTTTGTCGTATCCGAAAAGAACTTCTTTTTCATACTTTGGAAAAGTTAGCGTATATATTATTTTTCCATTTCTAGCAGTACTTTCCAAAGTGGGGTGAACCTCAATGAATTTTCCGCTAGAAGATGATATGAACGCTAGTTCGAGAAACAAATCCCCATGATAAGAAATAAATATTCCTCTAAGAATTTCTTCTCTGTCATTTAACATTCTTGTTAATGGGTATTGCTTGACATTCCAAGAGCCGTTGCCTGTTATAGCGTTAAGCTGTGGATTGCCAAATCCAAAATGGTGAAAGTTAAATATCTTTCTTTTTTCAGGCATTCTGTTTTCCTGAAACATAACAAAAATAGGCATTTTTTCAGGAGTGTAAACTATTTTACTTTCTCCCTTTTTCATTTTGCGCATTTCATTATGAATCATTAGCTGTCTGTACCAGATGTTGTTAATATCAAGATTATTGCCAAGAAGAATAATTTTGTCTGACATTCGGTCACGGACAATTGTCTTTAGTAAATGGCAGAAATGAACAAATTCTTCGGGAGTGTTAGATTCATTGAAACATTCATCTAACACTACCCAGTCACCCATAGGTGCTTCATAAAATGAACAAAGATTATAACATTCATCACCTGCAAGCGAAACGCAAAAAGGAATTTCTGAACGTACTTTCTTTCCCTTTTCGTCAATCTTGCTATAATAGAAATTTTTCCAATGGTAGGTAACAGAATTAAATTCTCCATTAGTTAGTTTCTTTATATACTGTCCATTGTTGTATGCACATATTGTATCATACAAAGTTTCATAATAACTTGCTTTTGCTATATGATGACGAACTAACTGAATAACTGTTCCGTAAAGAGCGTTCATCACCATTCCAATCAGGAGAATGTTTGTTGTCTTACCAACAGAACGTTCAGACGTGATAATATACCACTTTAAAGCTTCATTTCCTAATGGTAAAATGCCGGAAATGTCATACTCTGGCGGAATACCTAACTTTCTATATTCCTTAGTGATTAAATTCCAGTCATAGGAAATGCCTAAAGTGGGGTCATTATCTATATATTTAATTTTTTTAACTCTTTCCATATATCATAAACCTTTCTTTCTGTACTATTTTGCATGTATCTTTCAACAGCAATTTCAAATAGTTCTTTATGAACTTTCCCCATTGTCATTTTAAATGGAATTGGTTCAAGAACAACAGCAGAGGGACAATATATTTCTTCAATATTTCCGTCCCTGTCTTTATTGTTAACAATAATTTCATCGTCTACATATAATGAGCACAATTTTTCGGAATGTTCCTCATCAATCAGCATACCCTCTTTGCTAAAGAATTCAAAAGGAGATATGTTTGTTCCATTCTTTTTGTTGTTATCCTCACACTGTAGAACAAGTGTTGAAACTCCCTCTTTTCCCTCTTTTTTAGATTTTCGACAACCTGCCAATACTACTTTTATTCCCTTACCTGTTTCATACATATAACGCTTACTTCCTAATGCCTTAAACCTTTTGAATGTTTCTGTAAAGTCCCATGTTCCAATAGATAACATGTGCTCATTTCCTAAGAAAAGAATATCGTTCTTTTCTTTCATAAGTCTATTTTTATTTTCAAGATATTTTTCCAGTGCTTCTGATTGTTCTGTGTTAGTAAGATAATATACTGAATCAGTATCGTATTGAATAATTGCCCTAGGAAATTTTGAAATAACGTCAATGAGCATTTCTCTTGCGTAAGATGTTATCCAAAATCCCCAGAATGGGGATAAAAATAAAAGTTCACAGCATTCCTCATAGTCTTTCGTTATCTTGTTTCCGTTTTCATCTTCTTCTATCCATATATCGCAAAGTTCGTCATTATAAATCCATTCTTCCATAAATAGTGCAGTCGCACACATTCCAAAAATACTGTTTACAAAAGCCTTTGCGTCTCTGTACTCTTGCGTTTCTGATTTTCCCGAACTTTTAAGTTCTTCTTTTTTAAGGTACTGTTCGATGCATACTTTTCTCATATGTGTTGGTAATATAGCATATCCGTCATTGAATTTCCAACATTTTAGTACTTGTGCTCTTTTCCATTTATACACTTTTTTCAAAGATTTAAATTCAATGTCATTGACTATAAGTTCAATGTTTTCAGTGTATTGTATTCTGTTATTGTCTAAAATAGTGCAGGCAGGTGTTCCTTTATTACCCTTTAATTCTTCTTTATTGAGTGCTTTATGTGCACTCATTAGGGCATGTGTGCTTTTTGATTTAAATTTATTGAATCTTATTATAGCAATATATGGTTTATTATCTTCCATAAACCTTTTATTGTCAACAATAATTGGTTTACCCATTGGAAACTTTTTTGTTAGCATTTGATAAGGATAATCAGAAGTTATGTCAGCACCTTTTACACAGTTTTCATAAACTACATTCATCTTGACAATATTACTACCGCATATACCTCCTTTAAAAAGATAACGTCTGAAAAGTTCGTATTCGTCCTTAGTTGGCATACATTCTTTTATATAATTACGTTCGCTTTTCAGGTTCTTTCCTAATTCTTTTTTAATTCTGTTTCTTACTATTCCAGTAGCTGTAAACGGAATTTGCCCCTCACCGCCTTTTACAAGATAATTCTTGTAAATGTATTCTCTAGCAAGGGTAACAAGAATTTCCACGTCTCTATCGCAATATCCTATTTCCTTTTCAGTCATTATTGTTGATGATAATATCGTTTCGTTATAATCTAGGTCGCCAACCAATTTCTTTATTCCACAATAATTTTTGGCGATTTGTGCCAAACTATTACCGAATAAGCCTAAAACCTCCCTCATTACAATAGTTTTGCCTAACTCAATCTCAAGTGGATTTCTTTTTGATTTCGCAAACAACTTTGTTATATCCATTTTTTTCCAATATCGCTTGCAAAATTGCCATTCATATCCAAGATTGGCATCAAAAATATATATCTTGTAATTTTCTTTGTTAGATTTTATAGATGATATTATTAGTTCAAATACTTTTTGCATACCCTCTAAACGTCTACCCTTTATTATATAATCTCCAAATCCTAACTGCCAATGATAACAATAAGCCGTTTTAACTTTCTCGTTAACAATAATTTTAGTAGTCTCTATATCAAAACCAGCTGGAATATTTAAATATTTCTGTCTAGATTTGGCATCGTAAAGAGTTGGAGCGTCCGTTATTACCCCATCAATTAAGTCCTCTAACTCATAATCGTCCAAATCTTCAATATATATCCTATTCATTCGAGCCTATATCATATGACTCTACTGAAGAATCATATACATCTCTTACAGACTTAATCCCCAGCTTTTCTTTTATTTTATCCTCATAAGACGAATTCAGAGTGTCCCATTTCACTTTTATTTCGTCAAATTTAGAATCTCTTATCCCTTTACCTGTTCTATAAAAAGTTCTCCATAAGTCTCTTAATTCTGACTTGTACTGTGTGTCCTCTACTTCTTCTTCATTCATATCATATACTAAATTTCTTATATTATCGTAAAGTTCTTTATCATCATACTTATAGTTGTATTCCTGCTGTGAAACTTCTCTAATGAAATCTTTTACTATTTCTCTTTCTTCAACTTCTATTTTTTCTCCGTTATTGTCAACAATAATTTTTTCTTTACTATTCCACATTTTTTTCATTTTGGCTACTTCGTCATCGCCTAATTCTTCTTTATAAGTCTCTAGTTTTCTATGAATCTTTTTCTTTAGAGTTCCATAATCCGTGAAAGTCCGCCATATATCTTGCATATCTTGATACAATAAAGGATTTTCTTCATTTGCCTTTTTTGAGCGAATAACCCTTAGAGGTTTATTCGGATTGATTGATAACAGAACGTTTTCTTGCCCCATTACTGAAAATGTTGCTGATGCTAGGTCTTGATATTCGGGAGACTTTTCACCGAAATAATTGTAAACCTCTTTCAGCCTTGCGTTAATCATTTTAACGTAAGAATCATATAAAGCCATAATATATCACCTCGATATTAAAAAAGGGCAGATAAAATCTGCCCTTTTAAATTATTGCTGACAATAATCAAACTACCTCAAGTTTGAATGTTCTGCCTTTTGGAGTTTCAATCTGTTTAACTGTTACTTCCATAGGCTCACCGTCCCATGTGTCGGGAGTGCCAAAAATCTGGAACATAGATAAAAGTGAACGTGCGATTCCGTTAGAGTTGCAGATAATACCATCACCTTCGGGAGTAATAAGAACTGTCTTAACGCCGTCATGAACAACACCTGTAGGCTCTCCGTTTTCGTCCTTTTCCATGAACTGAATCTTTTCAAGGTGAACGTTGATGAACTTAATGTTCTTGTTGATGAATTCAGAGATTTTGTGCGTGGGATTCTCAACGGCATTGTAAAGAATAGCCTTTTCTTTACGACTTGTTGCTACTAAAGAGCAGTAAACCGGTGTTTCTTCTGTCAGTCTTACAATTTCGTTTTTCATGATACATTTTCCTTTCTTAAATAAGAGATTGATTTTATTAAAATTATTGTTGACAATAATTTTTATACTGGTTCTTGGATTGCAATTCTGTACTGAATCCCTACATCTTCCATAATAGGTTCGTACATTTTCACAACGTCATAAAACTTATACTCTTGCACTTTAGAATAGTGCGCATTATATTCCATAACGTCAACTATTCTGTCATCTTTCATCAGCATTATGAACATATATGATTTAGAATTGCATTTGTGTAAACTGTCAAATGACAGCAGGAGAGAATTTAGCTTAATCATTTTTGCTATCAAACTCCTTTATTGTTGACAATAAACTGAATAGATTTTTAATTATTGCTGTACTAAAGCCCGTGATTTTTGCTAGTACATAGTCAGGCAGTTTTTTGTCATTATGCATAGTGTGGAGAATATTTGATAGTTCATTCCAAAAAATTCCTCTTGAAGAATACTCTGCACCATCATAATTTTCCTCGATTAATGAGCAGGCTAACATCAGCAGTTCACTCTTGAATATCTCATTGTCAGAGCACTTGCACAGCGTTTTGATGAAAGAAATAGCATCTCTTGCTGTCATATCGCATACTACTTTTTCAGTGTCATCATCATCAATGATAAAGCAGAACTTGTTTTCAGATTCTACAATATCGTGATAGATTCCATAAGCCTGATTGACTCTCATCTTCTCTGACTGTGATTTCTCTTTGTCGAGATTAATTAAAAAGTTCATAAATTCTTTGTCGTACATAAAAAATCTTTCCTTTCAATTTTTCCATAATGAGTGTTTATTTTATTGTTAACAATAATTTTAAACCATTCATTGAATTTGTCCGAACTCTTGAATATTCTGATTATTGTTGACAATAATTTTCAATAATATAAAGGGTAAATAAAATTTACATTTCCGAAATTGGAAATGTAAATATAATTTACCTTTACATGCCAAAAATATACTCATACCGTATGGTATGAGTATATATTGTTTTCAGCATTATTTTCCGAAATTCTGCATAGCTTCCACGAAGGCTTGAATTGTTGTGTCAGGTAACTCGACGTTTTCAGACTTTGCTTTATCTCTCAAAGTCTGGACGTTTGAAAGAATGTCAGCTATCATTTCATGCACTGACTTTTCTTTTTGAGTTGGATTTTCTTTGCTATCCTCTTCGCCGTTGTCGCTGTCGTCGTCTGTTTCCGGCTTGATAACGTCAGAATACAAATTGTAAAGTTTTACAAGTTCGCCAACTTTGGAATCTGACAATACGCAAATTCTGGAGATGCCATCGTTGAGATAAAATTCTTTTTGTTCTTCCACACCCTCTGGAATGGCGATTTTTTCAGACTTTTCAACCGTTTCAATTTTGTCCGAAAGTTCGTTGATTTTGTCTCTATTTTTGGTTTTATAAGCTTCATCAAGTTGCAATTTCAACTCGGAGTATACACGTTCAGAGTTTTCACATGCGATATTATGCTTCTGGATAGCCCTAAAAGATACGCACTGTATAAAAGATATATATCCGAATGCGCCTGTAGTCTTATTAGACTTTGCTTTCTTGATTCTTGTCATCTTTTCAAGCTTTGATACCGGGATTCGTTCCCAAAGTGCTTTATACTTTGCATTATCGAAAGTTTCAGCAGTTTGTGCGAGTGCATAAATTCGGCTTGAAGAAATGTCAAACATAGCGAAGTGATTTTCAATAAACGTCTTGAAAGTCAGTTTGCTTTCCTCTGCCTGCACTTTTAATTCGTAACTTGCTTTCGCAAGCTGTTTTTTGCTTGCATTCATGTTGTTGAGCACATTTTGCAGATTTTCGCTTGCCTTGAGCATTTCAGCTGGAACACCTGTCATATTAGCCTTTACGATAATTTCATTCTTTTTCATGATAAATTTCTCCTTTTTTTGATTATTGTTGATAACAATTCATATTTAACAGAAAACACGCTTATGCGTGCTTTCTGTTTCTGTTGAAATTGAAACTGATTTCGTCAAGAACTTCAAACAGTTCTAAAGAATGTTTTCCACACACTTTATGTGAGTTATGATAGCCGTAAGATGGAGAATACCAGCATGCAACTGTATTTCTGTATCTTTTATTCGGCTTTGTTTGGATAAATACGCATTCATACCACTTTTTGCTAATTTTCATCGTTATTTCTCCTTTAATTCTTGTTAGCAATAATTTTTCGGAGTTTACCAATTATACTATTTGTATAATTTTCTCTGAAATTACAGAAAGTAAACTTTTATTAAGTTGTCAAGATGCATGGTTTTTCTGACTTTTCCTTGTCACGTTGTTGCTTGTCTGGACTTGGTTTTTCTGACTTTTCCTTGTCTGCTATTGTTTATATTTGTTCTCTGCCCTCAAGCATTGTATATATTATACTCTTATCACGTCATAAAATCACTGCACAATAGTATTTTTTTACTGACTTTTTGTATTTCAAATGTTAACAAATTATTAATTTTGACTTTAATGTTCATAATTTATTCATAATTTGTGCATTTTGACGTACATAAAGTTAAATATTTTAATTATGTGCGACTTATTTTTTATTAACAAACTGACTTTTTATAACCTTTTCTATGCAAATATTTTTTAAATCATTTGATTTATTTACAATTTGTTTATTTTTTAAATACTATCGGTAATATTGTATAACTGATTTGCTTACTGTAAAGTTTTGAATGTTTATTGTATTTGTTAGTAAATTTAATTTATTAATATTATCTAGTATATTACTGTTTACACAGAACATATGTTCTTTATTACAACATGTATTATTTGACTGAAATATTACATATAAGGATATTTTATAGTTCTATAGCTTTAACGCTTTACCACGATAAAGTATACAGAACATATGTTCTTTATTGCGCATAAGGATATTTTATAGTTCTATAGCTTTAACACTTTACCACGATAAAGTATACAGAACATA
>Ga0233372_1000773_pt1 | contig 13600 bp, 5 predicted proteins | sample ElkDunMinimDraft_4_FD_191538 | JGI IMG/M metagenome (GOLD analysis project Ga0233372, IMG submission 191538) | Fecal eukaryotic communites from dung pellets of Tule Elk in California, USA - Elk Dung D8 | ecosystem: Host-associated > Mammals > Digestive system > Large intestine > Fecal | place... | reverse complement strand
CCGAGATCCCGGTGCGCACGCTGGGGGGCCAGACCACCGACACCTGGGTCGTCGTGGGGACCCACGTGCTCACGGGCGGCAGCCTGCAGTGGTCGCGCGACCTGCTGGGCGGCACAGGGCACGACGCCGCGTTCCCCGTCCCCGGGAGCGGGGGGCGGCTGACGGCCGACGCCTGGGGCCCGGTGGTCGTGGCGCCCGAGACCCTGCTCGGCGCGGGCACCACGGAGACCGCGAACGTCCTGTTCACCCCGACCGTCACCGACCTCACCCCTGGCGCCCTGACCGACGTGCGGACCGCGCTGGAGACCACCCAGGCGCGCCTGTCGGCCGCGCTGAAGGAGGCCGGGGTGAGCGGCATCGTGCGCACGGACCTCGGCACCACCATCGACGCCGCCGCGCGGGAGCTGGCCGTGACCCGCATCGGCGTCATCGTCGTCGGGCTCCTGCTGGTCGTGCTCGCGACCACGGTGATGCTGCTCACCGCGCGGCTGCTCAGCGAGCGCCGCGCCGGTGAGGGCGCGCTGCTGGCGGCACGGGGCGGGGCGCCGCGCCAGCTGCGCTCGCTCGCGGTGGCCGAGGCCGCCCTGGTCGCGGCCCTCACCGCGGCCGTGTCCCCGGTGGCGGCACGCGCCGTGTTCGACGTCCTCGCCGACCGCAGCGGGCTCGGGGCGGCCGGCCTGCGGACGCCGCCCGGTGTCCCCACCTCCGTCTGGATCGCGTGCGGCGCCGTCGCGGTCGTGCTGGCCGTCGCGCTCGTCGTGCCCGCGTGGCACGTCAGCGGCTCGTCGAGCGCCGCGCCGCACGCCGCGCTGGTGCGCACGGGTGCCGACCTCGGGCTCGTCGCGGTCGCCGGGGTCGTCCTGTGGCAGCTCGTCGACTACGGCGCCCCGCTGACCCAGGGGACGTCCGGCGTCCGGCTGGACCCGGTGCTCGTGGCCGGACCCGCGCTGGTCGCGCTCGCCGCGGCCGTGCTCGCGCTGCGGCTGGTGGGGCCCGTGGCCCGCGGGGCGGACGTGCTCGCCCGCCGCAGCCGGTCGCTGGTCGCACCGCTCGCGGCGTGGCAGGTGTCGCGCCGGACGGCCGCCGCCACGGGGACCACGCTCGTCGTCGTCCTCGCCGTCGGCGCCGCGACCTTCTCCCAGGCCTTCCAGGCGACCTGGCGCGAGTCCCAGCTGGAGCAGGTCGACCTGGCGCTCGGCACCGACGCCCGCATCGACGGGCAGCCGCCCGAGCGGCTGACGGGGTCGGCGGACGTGCGCGCCGTGCTGGCGGACGCACCCCCGGGCACCCGGCTGCAGCCCGTGGTCGACCGGACCGCGAACCTCGGGCGCAACCTCGGGCCCGACCGGGGCACCGCCTCGATCGAGGCCCGCCTGGTCGCGGCCGACACCACCGATCCCGGTGCGCTGCGCGGCCGGTCGGACCCGTCGTGGGCGACGCTCGTCGACGGGCTGGGCGGGACCACGGGGCCGGACGCGGCCGGCCTGCCGCTGCCGGGCGACCCCCAGTGGATCGTCGCGACCGTGACGCCCGGCACGTCGCCGTACGCCGAGGGCCGCCTCGACCTGCAGCTCGCCGTCGAGGACGAGGCCGGGGTCCGCGCGTGGCTGAGCGCACCGGAGCTGTCGCTCGGCTCGCCGTCGCTGCTGGTGCTCGAGGTCCCGCGGTCGCGCGGACCGCTGCGGCTGGTCGCGCTGCGGGGCGTGGTCGGTCTGCAGGCGGTACCGGCCGAGGTGCCGCAGGGGGCGCAGGGACAGGGCCGGCTGGGCCGGATCGGCGTGGCGCTGCACGACGTGCGGGTGGTCGACCGCACGGTCGGTGCGGGGTCGGACAGCGAGGCGCTCACGGCCTCCGGGACCGACGGCACCGCCGTGGAGATGACCGCGTCGGGGTGGCAGGGGTCGGCGACCACCGACGGGACCCGCCGGGACGTCGGGACCGGGGAGGCCGCCGCCGTGCCCGCCCCCTCGTCCCACCCGGCGAACGCGCTCGTGGTCGACGGCGCGTTCGACGTGGTGAGCCTGACCAACGGCAACGGCGTGCTCGTGGCCCACGCGTGGCCCTCCTCCCCGACGCTGCCCGTCGTCGTCACCTCGTCGTTGGCCGAGCGCGCCGCCTCGGGCAAGGGCGCCGTCCTCGTCCTGCGCGCCGGCGGTGCGCAGATCAGCGCCGAGGTGCAGGAGGTCACGCCGCACCTGCCGGGGACACCCCGGGGACCCGCCCTGCTGGCCGACCGCACAGCGCTCGCCCGTGCGGTCACCGAGGCCGGCGGGACGGACCCGCTCGTGGACGCCTGGTGGCTCACGGCGTCGGACGAGGCCGCGCCCGCGCTCGCCGCGGAGATCGCCCGCTCGACCGGGGCGACCGCCACGGTGCGCGTCACCGAGCGGGAGGCGGCGGTCGCCGGGCCCCTGCGTGTCGCCGTGCCCGCCGCGTTGTCGCTGGTCACCGGCGCCACCCTCGTGCTCGTGCTCGTGGGCCTCGGCGCCAGCACCGCCGCGGCCGTGCGGTCGCGGCGCCTGGAGCTGGCGAGGCTGCAGGCTCTCGGCGCAGGGCGGCGCTCGCTCGTGGCCGGGCTCGTCGGCGAGCACGCGCTGCTGGTCGCGCTCGGTGCCGTCGCCGGCGCGGCCATCGGGTACGGCCTGGCCCGCGTCGTCGCCCCCATCCTCACGGTGTCCACGGACGGCCGCCGACCGGTGCCGGCCCCGGTGCTCGCGTGGGACCCGGGGGCGTCGCTCGCCCTGACGACCGGGCTGGCTGCCGCCGCCTGCGCGGTCGTCGCCGTGCTCGCCGCGGCGCTGGTCCGACGCGCCTCGGGGGCGCTCCTGCGGCTGGGGGACGACCGATGAGCACGACCACCACCGCCGCACGCGCCCGGGCCACGACCGGCGACGCCCTGCTGGTCACGCGGCGGCGGGCCGCGCAGGACAAGGGGTTGCTGATCGGCAGCGCGGTCCTGCTGCTCGCCTCCCTCATCATGACGTTGGCGGTCCCCCGCCTGCTGGAGCGCACGGCGGACCGGGCGGTGCAGGAGAGCATCGTCGCGGCCGGCGACGACGCCGACCTGCTGGCGCGTGCCATGCCCGACCCGTACGGGGAGGGACCGAAGGACCCGGTGACCCTCAGCTACGAGTCGGCGGGGTGGCTGCGCTACCAGTTCGGGGACGTCACGCACCCCCCGGTGGTGACGATCTCCTCCGCGTACACCGTCATGCGGACGCCCACGGGGTCGTTCGCCGCGGACCTCGTGCACGTCGCCACCCCGGGGGCCGGGACGGACCCGGTGCGCTGGGTGGTCGGCACCGCCCCCGCCGCCGTCCCCGACCAGCCGGACGAGGCGGACGAGGCGGACGACGCGGACGACCCGAGCGGCGCGGAGGCGGCGGACCCGCTCACCGTGCAGGTCGGCCTCAGCACGGCGGCCGCGGCCGCGCTGGGCATCACGCTGGCCGACGGTCCGATGACGATGCGCCGTGACGAGCCCGGCGGCTACGACCACGTCGTGGTGACGGGCCTCTACGAGCCCGTCGACCCGACGTCCCCGGTCTGGGCGGACCACCCCGGGCTCCTCGGGGCCCTGACCTCGGCACCCGGCGCGCCGGTCGAGATGCGGGTCTCGGTGTACGTGCCGTTCGAGGCCGTCCCCGACATGGTCGGGGTGGTGGGCGAGCGCGCGGTCCGCAGCGCGGCGCGTGCCGCCGTGCGCACCGACGGGATGACGGTCGACGACGCGCACGCGCTGGTCACCGACGTCCTGCGGACCTCGGCCACCACCGGACGCCTCCAGACCGGCCTGCCGGGGGTCGTCGAGGCGTTCGACGCCGGCATGGCCGCAGCGCGGGCGCAGGTCTCCCTGGTGCTCGCCGGCGTGGCCACCACCGCTGCCCTGTGCCTCGTGCTCACCGCGTCGCTCCTCACGGAGCGCCGCCGCACGTACTTCGCGGCCGAGCGCGCCCGTGGCGCGTCGATCGCGTCCGTCGCGGTCCGCGCACTCGTCGAGTCGGTCCCCGTCGTCCTGCTCGCCGGCGTGCTCGCGACCGCCGCGGTCCTGGTCTGGCTGCCCGACCAGCGGGGCTCGGCCCTGCTCGCGGTGGCCGTCGCCCTCGTGGCCGCCGGCGCACCGGCCGTGCTCGCGGCACGCACCGCGGCGCAGGCCGCGAACGGTCGCCGCGTCCCGGCCGACCGTCGGGACCGCGCCGCGCAGCAGGCGCGCCGCGGGGCGCGGCGGCTCGTCGTCGAGGGCGTGGTCGTGACCCTCGCGGTGGCGGCCCTGATCGCCGTGACCGGCCGCGGCGTCGTCCCGCTCGAGTCCGGCGAGATCGACCCGCTGCTCGCCGCCGCGCCCGTGCTCCTGGCGTCCGCCGCGGCCCTGGTGGTCGTCCGGGTGTCCCCCGCCGTGGTCCGCGCGGCGGCCCGCTGGGCAGGGCGGTCCCGTGGTCTCGCGGCGCCGCTCGCGGTCGCCCGCGCGCACGGCGCCACCAGCGCGGTCGTCCCCCTGCTCACCGTCACGGTCGCCGTGGCCCTCGTCGTCCTGTCGGGCACCGTCGTGCAGACGGTGCGGACCGGGCAGCGGCTGGCGGCGGACGAGCTCGTCGGCGCACCCGTCCGGATCGACGGTGCGCTCGACGCGGCCGGCGGCGCGGAGCTGCTCGACCGGCTGCGGGAGGCACCCGGCGTCACGACCGTCGCGACGGGATCGCAGGTGGGCAAGCGCGCGTTCGGCGAGCGGACCGGCCTGCGGGCGACGCTCGTGGTCGTCGACGCCGCCGAGCTCGACGCGGTGCGCCGCGCCCAGGGTCTGCCCGAGGTGGCCGGCCTGGCGGCGCTGGCGGAGCCGGGACCCGCCGGCACCGTCCCCGCGCTCGTGGGCGGGGACCTGCTGGCGAAGGCCGGCACGGAGGGCACCGAGGAGGTCATGACGGCGCTCAACGCCACGATCCGGCTGGACGTGCGGGGTGCCACCGAGCTGAGGGCCGACGCCGGCGCACCGCCGCTGGACACGCGCGCGGCCGTCCGCTTCGGCCGGCCGGACGACGGGATCGTCGTCGTCGACCGCCAGGTGCTCGCCGACGTGGCGGCGCAGGAGGCGAGCGTCGACCGCGTGTGGCTCGCCGGCCCGGGCGCCGTGGCCGCGGTGGCGGCCGAGAAGATCGCCCCGCCCGCCTCGTCGGGGCTGGTCGTGACGACCCGCGACGGCTGGTACCAGGCCTGGTCGCGGTCGACGCTGCCCTCGGCGCTGACGGCCACGTTCCTCGCGGCGACGGGCGTGCTGGCCGGGCTGTCCGTGCTCGCCCTGGTGCTCGTGGTCGTGGCGACCGCGCGGGAGCGGGGGCGGACCCTGTCCGCCCTGCGCACCCTCGGGCTGGACGGGCGGACGGCCCGGTGGGCGACGCTCGGGGAGCTGGCGCCGCTGGTGCTCGGCGGGCTGCTGGGCGGCTGCGTGATCGGGCTGGGGCTGCCGGCCCTGATCGGCGGGTCCCTCGGCCTGCGTCGGCTGACGGGCGAGCCGCGAGGGACCACGATCGACGTCACGTGGTGGCCGATCGGCGTGGCGGTCGCCGCGCTGCTGGTCGCGCTCGTGGCGGCCGTCGCCGTCGAGCGGGCCGTACGCCGCCGGGACCGGCTCGGGGAAGTGCTGCGGGTGGGTGAACGATGACCAGGATGGAGCAGGCCATGGACCACGGGACGACGGTGCAGCAGGACGCACCCCGGACGAGCCTGGCGACGCTGGAGGAACGTGCGCGGGCACGCCCGGAGGCGTTCGGGCGCACGTCGCTCATCGTGTGCGAGTCGCTCGTGCGCATCTACCAGGCCGAGGGCATCGAGGTGCAGGCCCTGCAGGGGCTGGACCTGCTCGTCGACGAGGGCGAGATGATCGCCGTCGTCGGCGCGTCCGGCTCCGGCAAGTCGACGCTGCTGTCGGTGCTGTCCGGGCTCGACGTGCCGACCGCCGGCAACGTGCGCGTCGGCGAGTGGGACCTCATGACGATGACCGCCCGCGAGCGCGTCGAGTACCGCCGCTCCACGGTCGGGTTCGTGTGGCAGCAGACGGCCCGCAACCTCGTGCCGTACCTGACGGCGGCGGAGAACGTGGCCCTGCCCATGGCGCTGGCGGGCAGGCCGCGCAAGCAGCGGCGCACCGAGGCCGACGCCCTGCTGGACGTGCTCGGCGTGGGGTACTGCGCGGACCGCCGCCCGGGGCAGATGTCCGGGGGTGAGCAGCAGCGCGTCGCGATCGCCGTGGGCCTGGCCAACGCCCCGCGCGTCCTGTTCGCCGACGAGCCCACCGGTGAGCTCGACACCGCGACCTCCGCGGACGTGCTGGAGGCGATGCGGGCCGTCAACCGCGACCTGGGCACCACGGTCGTGGTCGTGACGCACGACCCGGGGGTCAGCGACCACGTGCAGCGCACGGTCGCGATCCGCGACGGCCGCACGAGCTCGGAGGTGCTGCGCCGCACGGCGACCCGGGACGACGGCACCGAGCACGAGGTGGCCGAGGAGTTCGCGGTCCTGGACCGCGCCGGTCGCGTGCAGCTGCCGCAGGAGTACCGCGAGACGCTCGAGCTGGTCGGCCGGGTGCGGCTCACGCTCGAGCAGTCCCACGTCGCGGTCCGCCCCGGGCACGACGCGCCCGCGGCCGCACCGACGGCCGCACCGACGGCCGCACCGACGACCGCGACGCAGGGCGAGGACCACCCCGGACACGGACGGAGAGCCCGATGACCGCCACCACCACCGCCGCGGCGGGGACCACCCCGGGCGCGCAGGCGCCGCTCGTGCGCGTCGAGCACGTCGACCGCACCTTCGGCACCGGCCACGCCGCCGTGCACGCGCTGCGCGACGTGTCGCTCGAGGTCGCCCCGGGTGAGCTCGTCGCGCTCGTCGGGCGCTCGGGGTCCGGCAAGACGACCCTGCTCAACACCATCGGGGGCCTGGACCGCCCCGACGCCGGGCGCATCGAGGTCGCGGGCCGGGAGGTGTCCACCCTCGACGAGCGCGGCCTGGTCGCCCTGCGGCGTGACGTGGTCGCCTTCGTGTTCCAGACCTTCGGCCTGGTGCCGGTGCTGACGGCGGCCGAGAACGTCGGCGTGCCCCTGCGGATGCGCCGCACCCCGGTCGACGAGCGCGAGGCGCGGGTCCAGCTGCTGCTGGACCTGGTCGGGCTCGGGCCGCACGCCAAGCAGCGCCCCGGGCAGCTGTCCGGCGGCCAGCAGCAGCGCGTCGCCATCGCGCGCGCCCTGGCCAACTCCCCGCGCCTGCTCATCGCCGACGAGCCGACCGGGCAGCTCGACTCCGAGACGGGCCGGGCGGTGATGGCGCTGATCCGCGCCGTCGTGGAGGCCGAGGGCATGACCGCGATCGTCTCGACCCACGACCCGGTGATGGTCGCGCTGGCGGACCGGGTCGTGCACCTGGCCGACGGCCGGCTCGTCGACGGCTGACCGGGGCGCGGCGGGTGCGCCAGGTGGTGCGGGCAGCGGGGCGGGGCGGGGCGGGCTGGCGCACGCGCGTCGTGGGCGGGCGGCTGCGGGACCAGGCCCTGGTCGTCCTGATGGTGACGGCCGTGGCCGTCGCCGCGACGACCGTCGTCGGCCTGCTCGCGGGCCTGCTGCACCTCGCCCAGACCGACGCCGTCCGGACCGCGCTGGGCGGCCTGGACCCCGACGACGTGCGGATCGAGGCCACGCTCTGGGTCGACGGCAAGGACACGCAGACGGTCCTCACCAAGGCCCGCGCCGGCATGGCGGAGATCACGGGGGACGTCCCGACGGACGTCACGACGGCGCTCGTCGGCCCGTGGCACGCCGTGCCGCGACCGGACGGCGTCCAGGCGCACATGGCCTACCTCGCCACGCTGCCGCGCGCGGAGGGCACCGCGCGGCTGGTCGACGGCCGGTGGCCGCACGCGACGACCGCCCCGGACGGCACCGTCGAGGTCGCCGTCCCGGTGATCGCGGCGACGTCGAACGGGTGGGGGGTCGGTGCGCGGATCGACGCCAAGGTCTGGGACACCCGGCAGGAGGCCGCCTGGACGGTCGTCGGCACGTACGAGGCGATCGGACCGAGCGCGGGGTGGGCGCGCGACCCGCTGCGCGGCGCCGGCATGGACCCCGCCCGGAACGTGCCGGGCAGTGCGGGGTTCCGGACGACCGTGGCCTGGGGGCCGTTCCTGGTCGACCCGTCGGCACTCGACGGTGCGGGGACCGTCGACACGGCCTACCTGCTCGCCGAGCCGCGGCTGGGCGAGGCCTCGCGCGACGCGGTCGCCGGGCTGCGCGAGCGGGTCGTCGACGGCCCCGTCCTCCTGGCCGAGGCGATCCGGCCGGAGGCACGCGGCCGGCTGACCACCGCGCTGGACGACACGGTCGACGCCATCGGGTGGCAGGTCGCCGTCGCGCGCGCCGGCGTGGTGACGACGGGCCTCCTGCTGGCGACGCTCGCGACGACCGTCATGCTCCTGGCGGCGCGGCTGCTGGCCGAGCGCCGGACCACCGAGAACGAGCTGCTCGCGGCGCGCGGCGCCTCGCCGCGCCAGCTGCGGTCGGCCGTCGTGCTGGAGGCACTGGGTCTGGCCGCGCTCACCTGGCTCGTCGCGCCGTGGGCCGCCCAGGCGGCCCTGGGCGCACTCGTGCGGTCGGGCGACCTGACGGCGGCCGGCTACCAGGTGGGACCCGGCGTCCCCGCCCCCGTCCTGCTCGCGTGCGCCGCGATGGCCGGCGTCCTCGCGGTGGCGCTGTGCGTCCCGGCCTGGCACACCGCCGGGTCCAGCACGGGGACCGCGCACGCGGGTCTGCTGCGCGCGGGGGCCGACGTGGTGCTGCTCGGGATCGCCGCCGTCGCACTGGCCCAGCTGGTGACGTACGGCTCCCCCGTGGTCCGCGGCACCGGTGGCCCGTACGTCGACGTCGTCCTGGTCGCCGGTCCCGCGCTCGTCGTCCTCGCGGTCGCCACGGTCGCGCTGCGCCTGGTGGCACCCGTCGGGCGGGGGGCCGACGCCCTCGCCGCGGGCGCGCGCTCGTTCGTCGCGCCGTACGCGGCCTGGCAGGTCGCCCGGCGCCCCGCCGTCGCGTCGGGGACCGTCCTGCTGGTGGTCGTCGCGGTGGCCGCCGGGTCGTTCTCGGCCGCGTTCGGGGCGACGTGGCGGACCTCCCAGCTCGAGCAGGTCGACCTCGCCCTCGGGACCGACCTGCGTGTCGGAGGCTTCCCCGACGCCCCGCTGACCGCGTCCGGGGCGGTGGCCGCGGCCACCGCGGACCACCCGACGGTCCACGCCCAGCCGGTGGTCGACCGCCGCGTCGACGTGGGTCCCCGGGACGGCAACGGCGGTGTCTCGGCGCGGCTGCTGGCGGTCGACACCTCACGGCCGCAGGACGTCCGCGGGCGCACGGGCACCGAGCCCGCCGACCTGCTCGAGGGCCTCGGCACCCTGCCCCCGCCGACCGGAACCGCCGCCGAGGTGCCCCCGGACACGCAGTGGCTCGTCGCCGACGTCACGGTCACGACGGACCCGGTCACCGGGGGCGGCTCGGGCCTGGTGCACCTGGTGGTGGAGGACGACCGCGGCGTCGTGGTCCAGCTCGCCCCGCGCACCGTCCGGCTGGGTGAGCGCGTCCAGGTCGCCGCGCAGGTGCCGCGGTCGGACCACCTGCGGCTCGTCGCCGTCGGGGCGTTCGTCGCACCCGAGGAGCTGCCGGACCTCGACGCCGCCGCACCGATCCGCGGCAGCGTCCGTCAGCTGGACGTCCGGCTGACGCTGCACGGCCTGCACGGTGTCCCCCGGTCGGCCGGCGTCACCCACCTCGACACGGCCGCCGACACGCCCGGGCCGGCGATGACGGTCGACGGCGACGGCTGGTCCGGGACCGTCCACCAGGCGCCGCGGAGCTCGGCGCTCGACGTCGCGGGCGGCCTCACCCCGGGCGATCCCGAGCGCGTGCTCGAGCTCACGGGCTCCGTGCTCGGTGACGGCCGTGGGATGACCCAGGCGAGCCTCGTCGCGAGCGTCGGCAGGCCGACGACGCCGGTGCCCGCCGTCGTCAGCAGGGCCCTGCTGCAGGACGTCGACGTCCGGGAGGGCGGCCTCCTGTCCCTGCGCGTGACGGGCACGCCGGTGGACGTCGTGGTGCAGCGCGTCGTCGACGACCTGCCGGGGGCACCGGGCCGCCCGGCCCTGCTCGTGGACCACCGCGTCCTGGCGTGGAGCGTGCTGGACACCGGCGGGCAACCGGGGCTCGCGGACGTCTTCTGGGTGACCGGGCCCGAGCCCGCCGTCGCGGCCGTGGCGGACGGGTTCGCGGGGACGGACGCGGAGCTGACGTCGCGCGCCCAACGACGCGCCACCGCGGTCGCCGGACCCGTCTCGGCCGCGGTGCCCGCCGCACTGTCCCTGCTCACGACCGCCGCCGTGGTGCTCGTGCTGATCGGGGTCGGGACGGTGGCGGCAGCCGCGCTGCGGGCGCGACGGCTCGAGCTGGCCCGCCTCCAGGCCCTCGGTGCGTCACGGCACGGCCTCGTGGGCGGGCTGGTGGTGGAGACCACGCTGCTCGTCGTGCTCGCCGCCGCCGTCGGTCTGCTCGCCGGCTACGGGTTGTCGGCGGTGGTGGCGCCGCTGCTGACCCTGTCGCCCGACGGCCGCCCACCCTCGCCCGACCCCCGCCTGGTGTGGGCCTGGGGCGGCCAGGCGGTCCGGACCACCGGTCTCGTCGTCGCGGCGTGCGCGGTCGTCACGGCGGTCGTCGGCCTGGGCCTGCGTCGTGCGTCCGGCGCCGCGCTGCGGATGGGGGACGCGCAGTGAGCGGCACCGCCACCCGCCTGCGGGCGACGACCGGGGACGCGGTGCTCGTCACCCGGCGCCGTGCCCGCCAGGACGCGGGCCTGGTCGTCGGCACCGCGATCCTGCTGACCGCGACGCTGCTGGCGCTGCTCGCCGTCCCGCGCCTGCTGGCCCGCACGGCCGACGACGCACTGCGCGAGGCCGTCACCCACGCGGGCGCCGAGGCGGACGTCGTCGCACCGGTCGCCGTGGCGGAGTTCGTGTACCCGCCGCCGGAGGACCCGTTCGCCTTCCCCGTCGAGGCCGCCGTGATGCTCGACGACACCTTCGAGGACCTGCACCCGGCGACCGCGGTGTCGACGTCGCAGCCCTTCGCCGCCCGCCTCGGCGCCGAGCGGTTCCCCGCCCGGCTCCTCACGATCGAGACGCCGTCCGACCCGGCGCCGCCGGTGCGGTGGACCGCCGGGCGTGAGCCGGCCACCCAGGTGCCCGACCCGGAGCCCGTCTCCCCCGACGACGTGCTGCCGGCCGCGACCCAGACGGACCTGGGGCCCCGTGCGATCGAGGTGGGGCTGAGCGTGGCGTCCGCGGACGAGCTCGGCGTGGAGCTCGCCGACGGGCCGGTCACCGTCCTCCTGGTCAAGCGCGGCGAGACCGTGGAGGCGCGGGTCACCGGGCTCTACGAGGCCGTGGACCCCGCCGACGTCCGCTGGTCGACCGTCCCCGAGCTGCTCGCGGTGCCCCCCGACGAGAGGGACCCCGTCGGCCTGTACGTGCCGCCCGCGGTGCGGTGGGACATGGTCGCCGTCGTCGGCGGCTCGCAGCTCGGCGGCTCGGCCGTCGCCCCCGTGGACACCGACGGGCTCACGGTCGACGACGCGCACCGGCTGCGCCGCTCGATCCAGACGGTGGCGTCCCGGGAGGCTGCCGTGACCAGCGGCCTGCCCCGGGTGGTCGACGCGTTCGACGCGCACCTCGCGGCCGTCCTCGCGCAGGCCACGCTCGTCGTGACGGGGGTCGGCGCGACGGCCGCGTGCTGCCTCGTGCTCGCGGCCGGTCTGCTGGTGGAGCGCCGGCGCACGCACCTGGCCGCGGACCGCGCGCGCGGTGCGTCGCTCGCGTCCGTCGCCACCCGCAGCCTGCTGGAGTCCCTGCCCACGGCCCTGCTGGCGGCCCTCGTCGCCGGTGGTGCCGTCGCGTGGTGGCTGCCCGGCACCACGGGCCCGGCCTGGACCGCGGCGGCGGTGGCCCTGGTCGCCGTGGTGGCGCCCGCGGTCCTGGCCGTCCGGGCGGCACGCGGCGCGTGGACGGGGCGCCGCACACCCGCGGACCGCCGCGAGCGGGCACGCCTCGCCGGTCTGCGTCGTGCCCGCCGGCTGGTCGTCGAGGTGGGTGTGACCGTGGTGGCCGTGGCCGCCGTGCTCGCCCTGCGCGGTCGCGGGATCGTCCCGCAGGCGTCCACGCAGGCGGACCCGCTGCTCGCTGCCGCCCCCGTGCTCCTCGCGGCCGCCGCGGCGCTGCTCGTCGCGCGGGCGGCGCCCGCGGCGGTGCAGGCGGCGGCGCGGTGGGCGATGAGGTCGCGCGGGCTGGCCGCACCGCTCGCCGTGAGCCGGGCGCACCGTGCCGCGACGGCCCTGCTGCCGCTGCTGACCGTCACCGTCGCCGTGGCGCTCGTCGTCCTGAGCGGGGTGCTGGTGCAGAGCGTGCGGGACGGCCAGCGGGCCGCCGCGGACCAGCTCGTGGCCGCGGACGTGCGGATCGACGGCGCCCTGGACTCCGACGCCGCGCGCGCCGCGATCGCCCGGCTCACCACCGCCGACGGCGTGACCGCGGTCGCCACCGGCGCCCAGATCGGCGGACGCGTCTTCGGCCCCGGGTCGGAACCCAGGGCCACGGTCGTGGTCGTCGACGCCGCCGCCCTCGCCGAGGTGCGCGCGGCCCGTGGCCTGCCCGTCGACGCGGGCCTGACGACGCTGGGCGAGGCCTCCGACGGTCGCCTGCCCGCGCTCGCGGACGCCGGGCTGCTGGACCGGGTGGACGTCACCGGGGGCACCGAGCTGCAGGTCATCTCCGGCCGGGTCGACGTCGACGTGCGCGGCGCGACGACGATCCTGGCCGACAACGGCGCCCCACCCGTCGACGCGCGCGCCGCCCACGCCACGCGCACCGGCGACGACGGCGTCGTCGTGATCGACTCCGGCGCGCTGGCCGCCGTGTCGGACCGGCTGCCCGGGACGACGCGGGTCTGGGTCGCCGGCCCCGCGGCCGAGCAGGCCGTCGCCGGCCTGGGGTTCGCCCAGCTGCCCGACGTGACGGTGACCTCGGCGGACGGGTGGTGGCGCGACTGGTCGCGGGCGCCGCTCCCGTCGGCCCTCATGACGCTGCTGGTCGTCGCGGTCGCCGCGCTGTCCGGCCTCGCCGTGGTCGCGCTCGCGCTCGTGGTGGTCGCGACGTCGGGGGAACGCGGGCGCACGTTGTCGACGCTGCGCACGCTGGGCCTGGACGCGCGGACCGCCCGGTGGGCGACGCTCGGCGAGCTGGCTCCGCTCGTGCTCGGCGGGTTCGTCGGCGGCACGGTCATCGGGCTGGCGCTGCCACCGCTCATCGCCCGGACGCTCGGGCTGTCGTGGGTGACGGGCAGTCCCGGCGAGGTCCCGGTGAGCCTGGTGGCGTGGCCGGTGCTGCTCGCCGCGGTCGCGCTGGGTGCCGCCCTCGCCGTCGCCGTGGCCGTGGAGCAGGCCGTGCGCCGCCGGGAGCGGCTCGGCGAGGTGCTGCGCGTCGGGGCACGCTGACCCGCCGGGCGACCGGCGCTGCCGTCCGCGG
>Ga0233372_1000772_pt1 | contig 13606 bp, 8 predicted proteins | sample ElkDunMinimDraft_4_FD_191538 | JGI IMG/M metagenome (GOLD analysis project Ga0233372, IMG submission 191538) | Fecal eukaryotic communites from dung pellets of Tule Elk in California, USA - Elk Dung D8 | ecosystem: Host-associated > Mammals > Digestive system > Large intestine > Fecal | place... | reverse complement strand
ACCAGCCCGCGCAGCCGACAAGGATGCCGGACGCCATGCGTCAGCGGCCCCGCGCACGGCCGGGGCTATTGGCAGGGCGCCGCGTCGCTTCGCGGGCCATGCAGCCGCCTCCACCGGTTGGAATGCCTGGCCCCTGGCGCATGGGAACGACCGCTCGCTCGACGATGGCGCGAGGCTGCCGCAGTGCCGATCAATGCGCCGTGAGACGCGGCCGACCGCCGGCTATGGCGCTAGCGGCGGCTGCCGGCCTTCTTCGCGGCGGGCCTGGGCTTTCGCACCGGCGGCGCGGCGATGCGCCTGGCCGTGGACTGCTGCGCGGCCGCCTCCTCGCCGTGCAGGGTCATCAGCGATTCCATCAGCTGCTCGTCCGGGCTGGAGCACACGCCCAGCAGCAGGACCTCGTCGCAGCCCTCGGCGGCGATGTAGGCATGGCCCATGTTCGAATCGATGTACACCGATTCGCCGGCTTCCAGCACCATCGGGTCGTAGAACTCGGTATGCACTTCCATGCGCCCTTCCAGCACATGGATGTACTCCTCGCCCGAGTGCCGCACCAGGTCGCCGAACTCCTCGATGGTCTTGGCGCGCACGCGCGTGAGCACCGGGATCATGCGCTTGCGGCGCAGTTCGGGGCACAGGTAGTAGTAGTCGTAGTTGGGCGTGTTGACGCGGATCGCGTCCTCGATGCGGCCGATGCTGCGACGTGCCGTGACCGACGGCCCCGGCGCCTCGTCCTGCTCGGCGAACAGTTCGGACATGCGCAGGTTGAGCCGCTGGCTGAGCTGCAGCAGCTTGTCGTAGGTCAGCGTCAGGCGGTCGTGCTCGACCTTCGACAGGGTCGACAGCGGGATGCCGGAGTGCGCGCTCATCTGCTTGAGGGTCCAGCCCTTGCGCGCGCGCAGCGAGCGCAGCAGTCCGCCGATGGTGGGGTGCGATGCGGTCATCCGGGCTGGGCTCCTGTGCAACGTCCGTGTCAGGCCAGTATGTCCTGTTCGGGATCGCCATGATCGCTCCCGGGGGCCGGTGCGGGGAAGGACCCTGCCATGCGAGCCGCCGGTTTCGACCCGTTGACAATTCTCCGATTAGGATCATGATCGCCAAATCAGGATAAGGGCGACCACGGGGGTCATGGCCCGTCCTGTCCCTGGCCGTCCCGGAGACCTGTCGATGCGCGTCCTTTCCCTGATCCTGTGCGCCGGGCTGCTGGTCGCCGGCGCGTCTCGAGCCGCCGCCCAGGAGGCGCCGCCCAGCCCCGTGTCGATCCTGCCCCAGGCGACACCGGCGGGTCCGGACGGGGAGCCGGCCGACGCGGCCGCCGTCGAACCGCGCGGCGAGGGCGCCCCAGTGCTGGAGCGCGCGGACCTGGAAGCCTGGCTGGACGGGTTCTTCCCGCACACCCTGGCAAGCGGCGATATCGCCGGCGCCGTGGTGGTGGTGGTGAAGGATGGCCAGGTGCTGCTGCAGAAGGGCTACGGCCACGCCGACCTCGCCGGGCGCACGCCGGTCGACCCGGACACGACCCTGTTCCGCCCCGGTTCGATCTCCAAGCTGTTCACCTGGACCGCGGTGATGCAGCTGGTGGAGCAGGGCAGGCTCGACCTGGATGCCGACGTCAACCAGTACCTGGACTTCACGGTTCCGGCGCGCGACGGGCAGCCGGCGACGCTGCGCCAGATCCTCACCCACACGGCGGGCTTCGAGGAGCAGATCCGCGGCCTGATCACCGCCAACGAAGCCCAGATCACGCCGCTGGGCGAGGCGCTCAAGTACTGGGTCCCGGAGCGCATCCATGCCCCGGGCGGCACGCCAGCCTATTCGAACTACGCCACCGCGCTGGCCGGCTACATCGTCGAGCGCGTGTCGGGCCAGCCTTTCGACGACTACATCGAACAGCACATCTTCCAGCCGCTGGGCATGCACCGTTCCAGCTTCCGCCAGCCGCTGCCGCCGGAGCTTCTGGCGCAGATGTCCAAGGGCTACGCCAGCGCGTCGGACGGCGAGGCCAAGGACTACGAGTTCATCAGCCTGGCGCCTGCCGGCAGCCTGGCCGCCAGCGGCGCGGACATGGCGCGTTTCATGATCGCCCACCTGCAGGGCGGCGCCTACGGCGATGCGCGCATCCTCGGCGCCGACACCGCGCGCCAGATGCACCGCACCGGGCAGGCCTCGGTGGGGGCGCTCACGCGGATGATGCTCGGCTTCTACGAAACATCGGTGAACGGACACTTCGCGATCTCCCACGGTGGCGATACGCAGTGGTTCCATAGCGACCTGCACCTGTTCCCCGACGACGGCGTGGGCATCTATCTGTCGATGAACAGCTCCGGGCGCAATGGCGCCACCGGACCCATCCGTTCCGCGTTCGCCCGCAATTTCGCCGATCGCTATCTGCCCGGCCCCGGTCCCGAGGCCCAGGGCGTAAGCGAGGCCGATGCCACGCTGCACGCCCGGCAGATCGCCGGCACCTACTTCAGCAGCCGCCGGGCGCAGAGCAACCTGCTGTCGCTGCTGAACCTGCTGGGCCCGGTGAAGGTCGTGGTCAACGAGGATGGCACCATCAGCGTCCCGGCGGCCGTCGGTCCCAACGGCGTGCCGAAGAAGTGGCGCGAGGTCGCGCCCTATGTGTGGCAGGACACCGGTGGCGTCGATCGTCTGGCTGCCGATGTCGTCGACGGGCGGGTGACCCGCTTCGGCTTCGAGCCCTACGCCTCGATCATGGTGTTCGAGCGCGTTTCCGGCCTGCATGCGGTCGGCATGCCGCTGCTGGCCGCGAGCCTGGCGGTCCTGTTGCTGACGGTGCTGGCCTGGCCGGTGTCGGCCCTGGTGCGCCGCTACTACCGGGTGCCCTATGGCCTTGGCGGCCGGGATGCGCGCGCGCATCGGCTGATGCGTATCGCCTCGCTTCTGGTCCTGGTCGCCATCGGCAGCGCCCTGGGCCTGGTAGTGGCGATGATGAGCAGGCTGGAGCTGACCAGCCCCGATACCGACGGGCTGATCATCGCCGTGCGCCTGTTCGCCACCATCGTCCTGCCGCTGGGCGCGCTGGCGTCGATCTGGAGTGCCTGGCAGGCGCTGCGAGGCAAGCGCCGCGTGCTCGCCAGGATCTGGGCGCTGCTGGTGGCGCTGGCCTGCCTGGTCGCGCTGTGGGCGGGCTTTGCCTACCACGTCATCGGCTTCGGCGCGCGCTACTGATCCCCGGGCCGGCAGTCCCGCTGCCGGCCCCGTCGCCTGGTCTGTTCCCGTCTCCAGAAAGCCCGCCGGAGCGCATGTCGCGTGTCGATCCAGCTTGAACTCCACAACGAACCGCTGCGCCTGGCCGCGCCGTTCCGCATCTCCGGTCACGTCTTCGAGGCGATGCCGGCGACGGTGGTCACCTTGCGCGATGGCGGCCTGGTCGGGCGCGGCGAAGCGGCGGGCGTCTACTACAACAACGACCATCCCGAGGCCATGATCGCCGCCCTCGAGGCGCTGCGCCCGCGCATCGAGGCCGGCATCGATCGCGAGGCCCTGCGCGACCTGCTGCCTTCGGGCGGCGCGCGCAATGCGCTCGACGCCGCACTGTGGGAACTCGAATCGCAGCGACGCGGGGTGCCGGTCTGGCAGCTGGCCGGGCTCGAGCGGGTGCGTCCGCTGCTGACCACCATGACCGTCGGTGCCGACGATCCGCAGGTCATGGCGCGCAAGGCCGCCAACTACGCGCAGGCGCGCGCGCTCAAGCTCAAGCTCACCGGGGAGCCGGAGCTGGACGTGGCGCGCGTGCGCGCCGTACGCGCGCGCTGTCCGCAGGCATGGATGGGCGTGGACGCCAACCAGGGCTATGCCGTGGGCCAGCTGCCGCGCCTGCTGCCGGCGCTGCTGGAAGCGCGCGTATCGCTGCTCGAGCAGCCCTGCGCGCGGGGCCTGGAACACGAACTGGCCGGCCTCGCGCGGCCCCTGCCGTTCGCCGCCGACGAGAGCATCCTCGACCTGGCCGAGCTGGAGGCGCGCCACCACCACTTCGACGTGATCAACATCAAGCTCGACAAGTGCGGCGGCCTCACCGAAGGCCTGCTGATGGCGCGTCGCGCGCGCGAGCTGGGCAAGCAGGTGATGGTCGGGAACATGTGCGGCACCAGCCTGGCGGCCGCGCCGGCCTTCGTGCTGGGCCAGTTCTGCGATGTGGTCGATCTCGACGGCCCGATCTTCCTGCAGGCCGACCGCTCGCCTTCGGTGCGCTACGAGGACGGCCACATCCACTGCGGCGACGAGGTCTGGGGACCGCGGGCGGGCCGGTGAACGGCGTGGCGGAGAAGACCTGGTTCGGACAGCCGCGCGGGCTGACGATCCTGTTCCTGACCCAGATGTGGGAGATGTTCTCCTACTACGGGATGCGCACCCTGCTGGTCTACTACATGACCAAGCAGTTGCTGTTCGCGCAGGAGAAGGCGTCCTTCGTCTACGGCACGTATACCGCGCTCGCCTACTTCACGCCGATCCTGGGCGGTGCCATCGCCGACCGCTGGCTGGGCAAGCGCAACGCGGTCCTGCTGGGCGGCAGCATCATGGCCGTTGGCCACTTCGTGATGGCCTTCGAGCCGATGTTCTACCTCGCGCTGGCCGTGATCGCGCTGGGCAACGGATTGTTCCTGCCCAGCCTGCCCAGCCAGATCAACGACCTCTACCGCGGCGACGATCCACGCCGCGCCCGCGCCTACAACGTGTACTACGTCGGCCTGAACCTCGGCGGCTTCATGGCGCCGCTGGTGTGCGGCACGCTGGGCGAGGTGTACGGCTGGCATTACGGCTTCGGCGCCGCCGGCGTCGGCATGTTCGCCGGGCTGATGATCTATGTCCTGGGCCGGCAGTACCTGCCCGCCGCGCCGCCGCGCGTGGCCCCGGCGGCGAAGGACCCGGCGCGGCAGCGCGCCGATGCGCGTCGCATCTGGGTGCTGCTGCTGGGCGTGGGCATCGCCGCGACCGTCTTCCGCGGCGCCTACGAGCAGGTGGGCAATACCTTGCCGCTGTGGATCGATGCCAGCGTCGAACGCAGCGTGGCGGGCTTCTCGATCCCCATGACCTGGTTCCAGTCGCTCAATCCGCTGCTGGTGATCGCGATGACCCCGCTGCTGCTGCTGGCCTGGCGCCGTCGTGCCGGGGCCGGACACGAGACCCCGCCCGCGCAGCGCATGGCGATCGGCGCGCTGGTCGTGGCGCTGGCCTACCTGCTGCTGGCCGTGCTGTCGGCCGTGGCGGGAGGCGCAACGGTGAGCTGGCTGTGGCTGGTGGCGTTCTTCGTGATCCTGACCCTGGGCGAGCTGTACATCCTGCCCACCGGCCTGGGCTTGTTCGCCAGGCTCGCCCCGCCGCGGCTGGGCGCCACCACGGTCGCCTCCTGGTTCCTGGCCACCTTCAGCGGCAGCCTGCTGGCCGGCCTGGTCGGCATGCTCTTCAGCCGCGCGGGCAATGCCGGCTTCTTCCTGCTGCTCTCGGGACTGGCGATCGGCGCGGCCGCCTTGCTGTGGCGGCTGGACCGCCCGATCCGGGCGCTGCGCTGATGCCGTGGCGGCCCCGGCGCCCGGCGCGATCCGCGCCGCTCCCGGGCCCGCCTGGCGCCAGCCGCGACCACGAGAAATTTTCCATTTGTGTTGACAATTTTCCGATTGGGATCATGATCCCTGATCAGGCTTCCATGCCCGCCGTCGGCGCCGCCGCCCGGGCACCCATCAGCATCGACCCGGGGATGACTGCGATGAACGCACCCGCACGCCGCGCGCGGCTTGGCCTTGCCATCGGCGCCGCCATGGCGCTTTCCACCACCGCGGCATGGGCGCAGGACGCCGCACCGCCCGCCGACGATGTGGTCAGCCTCGACAGCGTGATCGTCACCGCCAACAAGCGCCAGGAAAACATCCGCGAGGTGGCCACCGCCATCACCCGCCTGGGCGAGGCGCAGCTGGAGAACCTCAACGCCACCCAGATGGCCGACTACGCCAGCTACGTGCCGGGCCTGCAGGTGCAGTCCAGCGGCACGCCCGGCCAGGTGCAGGTGTCGATGCGCGGCATCGCCGCGCTCTCGCCCGGCTCGACCGTGGGCACCTATGTCGACGACGCGCCGGTCGGTTCCAACAGCCTCTACCAGCAGGCCACGCTGTACCAGCTCGACCTGCTGCCCTACGACGTGGAGGGCATCGAGGTGCTGCGCGGCCCGCAGGGCACGCTGTACGGCGCCGGCGCCATGGGCGGCCTGATCAAGTACACGATGCGCCGGCCGGACGTGGCGCACCGCGAGTTCCGCGTCGGCGGCGGGCTGTCGTTCCCGCAGGACGGCGGCTCCGGCCACAGCTACCGGCTCGGCATGAACCTGCCCATCGTCGAGGACGCCTTCGCGCTGCGCGCCAGCTTCGCGAAGAATGCGCTGCCCGGCTATGTCGACAACCTGGTCGACGGGCGCCGGGACATCAACCACGCCGAGCAGACCAGTGCCCGCGTCTCGCTGCGCTGGGAGGGCGAGGCCACCAGCGTGCAGTTCGCCGCCATGCGCCAGGAAGTCGACAGCGACAACAACAGCGTGATCGCGGTGGATCCGGCGACGTACCGGCCGCTGGCGGGGCTGTCCAACCGCATCTACGTGGACGAGCCGTTCCGCAAGGAGGTCGACCATTACGCGTTCACCATCGAGCACGACCTGGGCTACGCCGACCTGGTCGCGGCCTCCAGCTACGCCGACACCTACACCGCCACCCGCGGCGACGTGACCCTGAGCTATGGCGAGTATCCGCTGGCGTTCCTGGACGCCGATCCCACGCTCGAGCCGGGATCGGCTTACATCGACAACAACCTCGGGCTGACCCAGTTCACCCAGGAAGTGCGGCTGCAGTCGAAATCGGGCGAGCGCTTCGAGTGGCTGCTCGGCGGCTTCTACTCCAACGAGGACGGCGACAACTACCAGTACGTCGCGCTCAACCGCCTCGACGGCGCGCCGCTGCCCGCGCCGTGGAACGACATCATCGGCGTGCTCGGCGAACTGGTGATCCCGAGTTCGTACGAGGAAACGGCGGTCTTCGCCAACGCCAGCTACCGCTTCACCGACCGCTTCAAGCTCGGCGCGGGCGTGCGCTTCTCGCGCAACGACCAGGAGTTCGAGCAGAACGTGGTCGGCGGCGTGCTGATCCCGCTCGGGGTGCAGGACAACACCTCCCGCGAGGACGTGTTCACCTGGAGCCTGACGCCGCAGTTCCAGGTCACGCCCGACCAGATGGTCTACGCCAAGGCTTCGACCGGCTACCAGCCCGGCGGCCCCAACGTGGTGGCGGTCGGCCTGCCCTCGGCGGTGGATTCGTCCACGCTCACCAGCTACGAACTGGGCTGGAAGGCCGCGTTCGGGCGCCGCGTGCAGCTGGACGTGGTGGCCTACCAGATCGACTGGGAGGACATCCAGGTCGCATCCCAGGTCAACGGCGTCAGCGGCCTGGTCAATGGCGGCCGGGCAACCAGCCGCGGACTCGAGGCCAGCGCGCTGTGGCGCCCGCTGCGCGGCCTCACCCTGGGCTTCAACGGCGCCTACAACGACGCCAGCCTGGACGAGGATTTTCCCGCCATCGTGGTGCCGCTGGGCGACGCGCTGCCGGGCGGGGTGATGGAGATCAACACCGGGCTTGCGGGCGATCGGATGCCCTACGTGCCGGACCTGACCCTGTCGGCCACCGTCGACTACACGCTCGCCCTGGCCAACGGCTGGAGCGTGGGGCTGGGCGGCGGCTACCGCTGGGTCGACGATCGCACCAACGCCACGACCGAGCGCGAGGTGCTCGCCATCGCCGAGCCGCGCACCGTCCTGGACACCACGATCACCGCGCCGCTGCGCCTGGACAGCTACGGCGCCCTCGACCTGTACGCCTCGCTGTCCGACGGCGCCTGGACGCTGCGCGGCTACGTCAGGAACGCGGCCGACAAGCGCGCCTACTCGAGCCTCACCGACATCACCGGCGCGCTCACCGGCACCACCCACCACCTGGCCGCCACGCCGATCCAGCCGCGCATGTTCGGCCTGGAGTTCGACTACCGGTTCTGATCGCCCTGGCGCCCGCCCGGGCGCCAGGCCCGCCTCCGCAACGAGCATCGCCGCATGCCTATCGCCGTCGCGCCCGGACACGAGGTCCAGGCGCTGCCACAGCCGTACCTGCTCTTCCTGGGCGATGTCACCGAGGCCGGTTATGCCAAGACCGCCTTCGGCCTGCGCGACTGGGCGCCCGAACGCTGCATCGGCGAGTTCGCCTGCGCGGGGGCGACGGTGTGCACCGGCCTGCCGGCGATGACGCCGGCGCAGGCGCATGCGCGGGGCGCGCGGGCGATGGTGATCGGGATCGCCAACCCCGGCGGCCGCATCCCCGACAGTTGGCTGCCGGCCCTGCTCGCAGCATTGCAGGCAGGCCTGGACCTCGTCGGCGGCATGCACGCGCGGCTGTCGGACATCGAACTGCTGCGCGTCGCCGCGCGCACGCACGGCCGGCGCCTGATCGACGTGCGCCAGCCGCCGGCTGCGCTGCCGGTCGCAAGTGGTCGCAAGCGCGAGGGGCGACGCCTGCTCACCGTGGGCACCGACTGCGCGCTGGGCAAGAAGTACACGGCGCTGGCGCTGGCGCGCGCCTTCCGCGAACGGGGTGTCGATGCCGAGTTCCGCGCCACCGGCCAGACCGGCATCCTCATTGCCGGCGGGGGCATCCCGATGGACGCGGTGGTGGCGGACTTCGCCGCCGGTGCGGCCGAAGCGCTGTCGCCCGACGCCGACCCTGCGCACTGGGACGTGATCGAGGGCCAGGGCTCGCTGTCGCACCCGGCCTATGCGGGCGTCTCGCTGGCGCTGCTGCATGGCAGCCAGCCCGATGTGATCGTGGTCTGCCACGCCCACGGGCGCACGCGCGTGCTGGGGGTGCCCGGGTATGCGCTGCCCTCGATCGAGGAGACCATCGAGCTCAACCTGCGCCTGGGCGCACGCACCAACCCGGCGATCCGTTGCGCCGGGGTGAGCCTCAACACCGCCGGCCTCGATGCCCAGGCCGCGCAGCGGGCGATCGAGGACACCGCGCAACGCCTGGGCCTGCCCGTGGCCGATCCGATCCGCGGCGGCGCGGACTTCTCGCGACTGGTCGGGCACTGCCTGGCGTGAGCACCGCCTCCACCTGGTTCCAGCGCTACCTGCTGCCGGGCTTCGTGTTCCAGGCGGCGGTGATCGCGGGCGGCTACGCGACGGGGCGCGAGCTGGTGGAGTTCTTCCTGCCCGCCGGCGCCTGGGGCGGTTTGCTGGGCATGGCGGTGAGCATGCTGGTGTGGAGTCTGGTGCTGATGCTCAGCTTCGAGCTGGCCCGCGTCGGCCGCGCCACCGACTACCGCGCGTTCTTCCGCCTGCTGCTGGGCCGTGGCTGGTTCGCCTTCGAGATCGGTTACGTGCTGCTGATGCTGGTGATCATGGCGGTGATGGGCGCCGCCGCAGGCGAGATCGCCCACAGCCTGTTCGGGCTGCCGCGGCTGGCCGGCTCACTGGCGATGATCGTCGCCACCGGCGCGATGATGGCCTGCCCGACCGTGGCGATCGAGCGCTTCCTGGTGGCCTCGGTCGGCTATCTGTACCTGGTCTACTTCGTGTTCGTGGCGTGGTGCGTGCTGGCCTTCGGCGAACGCATCGCGGACAACTTCGCCGCGATGCCGGCCGGCGGCGGCTGGTTCGGCGCGGGCGTGACCTACGCCGGCTACAACGTCGCCACCATCCCGGCGGTGCTGTTCTGCGTGCGCCACTTCGGGCGGCGTCGCGACGCCCTGGTCGCCGGCGCGCTGGCAGGCCCGCTGGGCATGCTGCCGGGCGTGGCGTTCTTCATCGCGATGGTGGGCTATGCCGGGCAGATCGCCGACCAGGCGCTGCCCTCGGCCTTCCTGCTGGGCAAGCTGCAGGCGCCGTGGTTCGAGTGGGCCTTCCAGCTTGCGGTGATGCTGACCCTGGTCGATACGGGCGTGGCGCTGCTGCATGCGATCAACGAGCGCGTCGCCGGCGCCTTCGCCGAACGGCGGCGGCCGATGCCGCATGCGCTGCGGCCGGCCATCGCGATCGGGGTGATGCTGGTGGCCGTGTATGCGGCGACCGCGGTCGGTCTGGTCGACCTGATCGCCAAGGGCTACGGCACGCTCACCTGGTACTTCCTCGCCATCTACGTGCTGCCGCTGCTGACCTGGGGCGTGTGGCTGCTGTGGCGACGTCCGGGGCGCCTGGCCCCGGCCCAGGCATGACCGGCGACGCCGCCAGCCGCGGCCGCACGGGCGCGATGACTCACGTTCAGGAGCACAGCATGCGATCGATCCGGAACTCCCTGCGCGGATTCGCGCCCCTGCTGCTGGTCGCGTGCGCGTTCGCCGCGCACGCCTCGCCGCCGCCGGGCTTCGAGGCGCGCGTGCTGGAGGCGATGGGATCGCGCGAGGTGCCCGGCATGGCGATCTCGATCGTCAAGGACGGCGAGATCGTGCTTGCGCAGGGCTATGGCCGGCGCCGGCTCGGCGCGGCCGACGCGGTCGATGCCGACACCCTCTTCCCCACGGGCTCCACCGGCAAGGCGGTCACGGCCGCGGCACTGGCCATCCTGGTCGACGAGGGCAAGCTCGGCTGGGACGATCCGGTGATCGACCACCTGCCGGACTTCCGCATGCATGACGCCTGGGTCACGCGCGAGATGACCGTGCGCGACCTGCTGGTGCACCGCAGCGGCCTCGGCCTGGGCGCCGGCGACCTGCTGTTCATCCCGCGCAGCTCGCGCAGCCGCGCCGAGATCGTGCGCGCACTGCGCCACATCGCCCCGGCCACCAGCTTCCGCAGCGCCTACGCCTACGACAACATCCTGTACATCGTCGCCGGCGAGCTGGTGGCTGCGGTGAGCGGGCAGGACTGGGAGCAGTTCGTGCGCGAACGGATCTTCGCGCCGCTGGGCATGGCGACCGCCACCAGCCACGAGGACGAACGCTTCGCCAACCCCAACCGCGCGCATCCGCATGCCCGCATCGATCCGCGCCTGCGCGGGCTCGGCGCGCAGCGGCTGCTGCCCGAGCGCGAGGGCCTGGGCCAGGTCGGCGCGCCCGCCGGCGGCCTGGCCTGGAGCGCCCGGGATTTCGCGCGCTGGATGCAGGCGCAGCTCGCGCTGGGCGCGGTGGCCGGTACGGAGGGCAAACGCCTGTGGAGCGAGGCGACCGCGCGCGAGATGTGGACCCCGCAGGTACCGATCGCGACCCGTCCCTATCCGGCGCCGATCGACGCGATCACCCCGCAGTTCTCCAGCTACGCGCTGGGCTGGAATGTGCAGGACTATCGCGGCATCAAGGTGGTGCAGCACGGCGGCGCGGTGTTCGGTGTGCTGGCCTTCGTGGTGCTGGTGCCCGAGCACGACCTGGGCATCGCCCTGCAGATCAATTCCGAGGACGTGGAGGTCCTGCGCGGCCTGGGCTACGAACTGCTCGACCATTACCTGGGATTCGAGCCGCGCGACTGGGTGGCGGCGTTCTCGCAGTGGAACCGGGCCCGGCTGGAAGGCGGCCTGGCGATGCTGGCCGGCAGCGCCGGGCAGGTGCGCAAAGCGTCCCGGCCCTCGCTGCCGCGCGCGGCCTACGCCGGCGACTATGCCGATGCTTGGTACGGCGCGATGACCATCCGCGAGCAGGACGGCAAGCTGCGCATGGACTTCACCCGCAGCCCGGGCATGGTCGGCACGCTCAGCCACTGGCAGTACGACACCTTCCGCGTGGACTGGGACGATGCCTCGATCGAGCCGGCCTATGTGAGCTTCGCGCTCGATGCGGGCGGGGCGGTGGAGCGCGTCACGATGCGGGCGGTCTCGCCGCTGGCCGACTTCAGCTACGACTATCACGACCTGCTGTTCACGCCGGCGCGCTGACCCGGCGTTGCGGGCCGCGCCGATCCGCCGGCCTGCGAGGCGGCCGGACCCGGCAGCGGCGGTGGCGGTGGCATGGGCATGGGCATGGGCGGTGCGCGCGACATCGCAGGATGCGTCGCCCGCAGCGGGCCGTCGATCGGCTGAACCCCGCGCCGCGCACGGCGGACGGACATGCTGCGTTCCACGGCCTGGCGAGGGACGCGTGGCATCCTGAGCGCATTCCCGCCAGGCCGCCCCGCCATGTCTTCCAATCCGCTGCTCGACTTCTCCGGCCTGCCGCGCTTCCCGGAGATCCGCCCCGAACACGTGGCGCCCGCCATCGACCGCCTGCTGGCCGGGGCCGGGGCTGCGGTGGCCGCGGCCGAAACCGTCTCGCCGGTCAGCTGGGAGAGCTTCGCCGTGCCCCTGGACGATGCCACCGAGCGGCTGGCGCGGGCCTGGAACCAGGTCACGCACCTGGAGGCGGTGGTCAACACGCCGCCGCTGCGGTCGGCCTACAACGAGGCCCTGCCCCGGGTCACGCGCTTCTGGAGCAGCCTGGGCCAGAACGAGGCGCTGTTCGCCCAGTACCGGCTGCTGGCCGCCGATCCCGGCTTCGCCGGATGGGGGCAGGCGCGTCGCAAGGTGGTGGAGAACGCGCTGCGCGACTTCCGCCTGGGCGGCGCCGAACTGCCGCCGGCCGACAAGGCGCGCTTTGGCGAGATCCGCGAGGAACTCGCGGCGCTGGGCGCGCGCTACGCCCAGAACGTGCTCGATGCCACCGACGCGTTCGCGCTCCATATCGATGACGAGGCGCGCCTGGCGGGGCTGCCGGCGGACGTGCTGTCGGCCTGCCGCGCGGCGGCGATGGGCGAGGGCAGGCCGGGGTGGAAGCTGGGGCTGCAGATGCCGGTGTACCTGCCGGTGCTGGCCTACGCCGAGGACCGCGAGCTGCGCGCCACGCTGTACCGGGCCAACGCGGTGCGCGCCTCCGAACTGGGCGGAGATCCGGCGCTCGACAACAGCGCCCTGATCGACCGCATCCTGGTCCTGCGCACGGAGATGGCGTCGCTGCTGGGATTCGACAGCTACGCCGCCTACGCGCTCGCCACGCGCATGGCCGATACGCCGCAGCAGGTGCTTGCCTTCCTGCGCGATCTTGCCGCGCGTGCACGTTCCCACGCCCAGGCCGACCGCGCCGAGCTCGAGGCCTTCGCACGCGGGACGCTGGGGCTGGACCGGGTGGAGGCCTGGGACCTGGCCTGGGCCGGCGAGAAGCTCAAGCAGGCCCGTTACAGTTTTTCCGCGCAGGAAGTGAAGCAGTACTTCACCGAGCCCGGGGTGCTGGCCGGGCTGTTCGCGCTGATCCACGATCTGTACGGGCTGCGCGTGGAACCCGACAGCGCGCCGGCATGGCACGAGGACGTGCGCTTCTACCGGCTGGTCGACGGCGACGGCGGTCTGGTCGGGCAGTTCTACCTGGATCTGTATGCGCGCGAAGGCAAGCGCGGCGGTGCGTGGATGGACGACTGCCGCAATCGCCGCGACCGCGCCATGGGCACCCAGACGCCGATCGTGTACCTGGTGTGCAACTTCGGCCGCGGCGTCGATGGCCGCCCGGCGACCTTCAGTCATTCGGAGGTCACCACGCTCTTCCACGAGATGGGCCATGGGCTGCACCAGTTGCTCACCGGCGTGGGCGAACTGGGCGTGGCCGGCAT
>Ga0233372_1000764_pt1 | contig 13649 bp, 12 predicted proteins | sample ElkDunMinimDraft_4_FD_191538 | JGI IMG/M metagenome (GOLD analysis project Ga0233372, IMG submission 191538) | Fecal eukaryotic communites from dung pellets of Tule Elk in California, USA - Elk Dung D8 | ecosystem: Host-associated > Mammals > Digestive system > Large intestine > Fecal | place... | reverse complement strand
GATTCTCCACTTTACATCTTGTAGTAAAGATGATGACAATAACAATGTCTCAATTACTAAAGAAAATATTCAGGGTATTTGGTCCTTTGTTGCTTATCAAGGTGTTAATGATGCAGAGGAAGTAACAGAAGAACAGTCATGTGAATCTAAAAAAGATTATGTAGATTTTTTAGCAGACGGTAGCTCAACGTGGAATTATTTCACATCAGATTGTGAATTAGGTGGAACTCAAAATTTAAAAGATTGGAGTTTAAATGGTAAAATATTTACTTGGGATTTTGATGGTTCTACTATGGATTATGAAATTTTAGAATTAACAAAAACAAAGTTTAAAATCAGAGGAATAGATTATGCTTTTGTTTATGTTTTTGAAAGATAAATAAAAAACAAAAAGGTTTACGAGTTAATGTAAACCTTTTTATTTTTTTATATACTATGGTAAATTCCTAAAGTAATTTGTTTGTCATTTCCTTTCTCAAAAAGTTGTGTCATATAGGCCGATTGTATAGCTAAAGACTTATTAAATCGGTAGCCAAATCCTGCAGAAACACGGTTTCTATCAAATACATTTTGAACCGTTTGGGTTTTATTGGTATTAATAAAAATTTCGTTATAAGCTGTGCCATAAAAACTGTTTGCTTTTTCGCCTTGAAAAATTGGAACAATAAACTTTAATTGATAGCGTAAACGAGTTCTAAATTCTTGATTGTCAATAAAACGTTGTTCAAACCGTAAACGATGTCTTACCGTAATCTTTCCAAAAAAATGTTTAGTAACGGCATCTTGAAAAATTCTATTTTCATAAAACGGACTATCATTCTTCCCTTCTTTTTCAGAAACAATAAAGGCATAACCTAAAGCTAAGTTTAAATTTTCGATTCCGTTGTACTGAATATTTCCGCGAAGTAACAACTGATTTAAGTCTGAATAAATATTATAATTACGATGTTGAATTTCGTAATTAATTTTAAAATCAGAGTTTTTAATAGTTGCATCTCCAAAAAACATGGCCCAAGCACCTAAATCTTTTTGAGCATTGACATGTGAGCTATACGAGAATAACCCGAGCATGAAAATAAATAGTCTAGTCATTAAAAATTAATATTTATAGTGGGTTATAAATATTGTGAATTAAGAATAGACCTACAAAAAATTAACTATTTTTTGTGTCTTGTTTCTAAAATTAGATAATATTGAACTCCAAATAAAATAGAAGCAAAGACTAAATGTATGGTTTGCATTCCGAATGGAAAATGTAAATAGTACATAGCCATTCCCGATAAAACTTCGACTGCTAATAAACCAATAACCCAATTGATTTTATTTAAGCCTAAATTCAATTTTTTATTTAATGCAACCAACCAAATATTTAATGCCACAACTACAATTGAAAATGTACGGTGGAAATAAAATTCCCAATTTGGATTGATAAGCCATTGCATGGTGTCCGAAATTCCAGCACGAACCTGATGGTCAACTAATTCACGAACTTGAGTTCCTATTACAACCTGAATTAAAGTTAATCCCAGCGTTGCCCAAAGTAAGGTTTTAATTTTTGTAGGAACTTCTTTCTCGTTTTTATTCGTTTTAGCTAATTTAATAATATGTAGTATAAAAGCTACTATTACTAAAGCCATAACCATATGTGTAGTTATTTTTAAAGGATTTAGTACTGAATATACAACTGTTGCACCCAACCAAGCTTGAAAACCCATTGAAAAAACAACGATCCAAGATAAAATTGTTATTGCCTTTTTCTCTTTCCAAAATTTAAACGAAGCAATTGCCATAGCTACACAAGCCAAACCAGCCAAGGCTCCACATAATCGGTTAATGTACTCTACCCAAGTGTGGTATGGATTAAAAATAGCATAATTATGTTTAGTATATTGTTGCCAATTATCGGAATTGTAGTTTTCAGTTGATGTAAAATCAGTTTTTGCCACCCAAAGTTTTTCATCTTTAATAATTACCTGCCCTTTTTCAAAGGAATGATTGGCTTCCCAAAGTAATTCTTTTTCATCTGTTGGTGGAATATAATACCCAAAACATTTTGGCCAGTCAGGGCAACCCATTCCAGAACCAGTCATTCTAACCGCCCCTCCTGCGATAATTACTAAATACACCAATATTAAGGATGCTTTAGCTATAGATATAAAGTTTTTTTTCATTATGAATTTATATAAAAAAATCTAGTTGCAATACTATAAAAGAAATTACAACTAGAATATGATTTTTATTAGATTATTGTTGTTTCTCTAAGCCCATTTTTTGTGCTTTTTGTAATACAAAATCGTATGCAGCTTGATATTCATTTAGAATCTCTCCTTCTAAAATAGCTTCTTTAACGGCTTCTTTTAAAATACCAATTTCGCGAGATGGTTTTAAATTGAATATTTGCATAATTTCTTCACCTGTAATTGGTGGTTGAAAATTACGAACCTGATCTCGTTCTTCCACTTCAACAATTTTGTTTCGGACTAATTTAAAGTTGTTGTGATATTTTCTAAATTTATTTGGATTTTTTGTGGTAATATCAGCTTCGCATAAAATCATTAAATTTTCAACATCTTCGCCCGCATCAAATACTAAACGTCTCACCGCAGAATCTGTAACTAATTCTTGGGAAAGAACAATTGGACGTGAACTCATCATCACCATTTTTTGCACAAATTTCATTTTGTGATTTAAAGGCATGTGTAAACGTTCAAAAATCTTTTTTACCATTTTACCTCCTAAAAACTCATGACCGTGGAAGGTCCAACCTTGTTTTTTTGAGAAACGCTTTGTTGGTGCTTTGCCAATATCATGTAATAAGGCTGCCCAACGTAACCAAACATCTTCTGTATTTTCGCAAATATTATCTACAACCTCTAGTGTATGATAAAAATTGTTTTTATGCGTATGGCCTTCAATCTCTTCAACTTGATTTAAAGCAGTTAATTCTGGTAAAATTAGATCTAGAAGACCTGTTTTGTATAAAAGTAAAAATCCAATTGATGGAGTAGGAGTTGCTAAAATTTTATTTAGTTCTTCAACAATTCGTTCCCCCGAAATAATTTTGATACGTTCGTTATTATCTGTTATTGCTTGAAGTGATTTTTCTTCAATTTCAAAACCTAATTGATTGGCAAAACGGATAGCACGAAGCATACGCAACGGGTCGTCAGAATAGGTAATGGTTGGATCTAAAGGTGTTTTAATTATTTTATTTTTTAAATCTTCCAATCCATTAAACGGATCTAATAAATCTCCGTAAGTATTTTTATTTAGTGATAAAGCCAATGCATTAATAGTAAAATCGCGACGATTTTGGTCGTCTTCTAAAGTACCATCTTCTACAATTGGGTTTCGGCTTTCTTGTCGGTAGCTTTCTTTTCGAGCGCCAACAAATTCAATATCCATGTCTTCGTAACGAAGCATAGCTGTACCGTAGTTTTTAAAAACTTGTACTTTTGGATTGTGTGGTATCAGTTCAGAAACTTTTAAAGCCAATTCAATACCACTACCAATAGCAACAATATCAATGTCTTTTTTATGGTTACGTTGTAAAAGTAAATCGCGTACAAAACCACCAATAACGTAACTTTCTACATTAAGTTCTCGAGCTGCCTGTGCAATTATTGTAAAGATATTATGTTGTAAATTTTGTTTAAAATTCATTGTAATTTGCTGTAAGAGATTTATTTTTTTGGAGAAAAACTCCTTTATAAATCGATTATTTTCGGATAATAGTAACCTTACTATCTAGTGTTAATTTGATAATAGTTGAAGGATTTTTACAAACCTTATCGCGTTGCAAATTTACAACATAGTCTACACCTTGTAAAATTTCAGTAGAAATTTCTTTAAAAGTTTTTGGAGTTGGTTGTCCAGAAATGTTTGCTGAGGTTGAAACTAAGGGTTTTTTCATACGCTCCATTAATTTAAAGCAAAACGATTCTGTTACGATTCTAACTCCCAGTGTATTATCTGCTCCTATTAAATTAGGTGCCACATTTCTGGGTTTGTCTAAAATTAAAGTAGTTGGTTTTTCAGATAATTCCATGATTTGATAAGCTGTTTCCGGAATTTCTTTAAAAATATTGTAAAGCATTCTGTCGCCATTAAGTAAGGCAATCATACTTTTTGTTTCTTCGCGTTGTTTTAACGCATATATTTTTTTTATAGCTTCTGGGTTTGTAGCATCACAACCAATTCCCCAAACTGTATCTGTTGGATATAAAATTATACCACCGTTTTGTATTACTTCAAATGCTTTGTGCACTTCAGCATTAATATCTTCCATTTTAAAAAGCGTTTAATATTCTAAGTAATTGTTGTATTAGTTGCTTCTGTAATGGATAGCAAGTCTAATATTCAATATCTGAATAATCTATTTTGTCAGTAGCGGTAAAGGTACGTTATAAAATTAAGAATAACATATTTGTTGAAAGCCATTAAACAACAACGATTTTAAATTGAGAAATTATTTAAGACTATATAATAAATTTAATCATCTAATATATTTTTGATTTAAAATATACTAAGTTTCAGTTGAAGAATTAAAAAAATCAATAATTAATGTATTTTTTCCAGTAAGATTTGACTTTTGATTTATTAAATCCATGACATGCCATTGGTAAATTATTATTATTTAATTTTAATGCAAGTTGTGGTTTTCTATCTATACAAAAACTTAAGGCTTCTTTCCAATTAGGAATATTAAAGTTAGGGTAAATTTTAGTTACATATAATGACCAAAAAACATCTTCAATATGATATTCACTATCTGGTTTATCTGTAATAAATCTTTTAATATTTAGAGCTTCTAGTTCTGATATTTCAATAAACTTTTGAGTTTTTCTTAAAGAAAATCCTCCATTTCCAACTTTAAATAGACGTTCTGTATTTTTTACTTTTTTATTTTTTATTTTGTTTATTATATTTTTTAGACGATCTAAAAATTTATTTATAAAATTACGATTACTAGCAATCCATGGAGCTCCTACATAGTCAAAATCAAGATTCAACCATCTTTCGATATCATTATTAAAAATAAAAACATCTGTCTGGCATATTAGAATAAATTCATCGTTACTAAATCTTTTGTAAAACTGAGGATCTAATAAAAGTTTGTTATAGCCATCAATGCTTTTAAAAAAATTATCGTCAAAAGTTTCAATATTATAATTTTTAATGAATTCTATTTCTGATAAAAAATTTAAATTTAGAGATTTAGGACTAATAAAGGTTATTTTATATTTTTCAAAGTGTTTAAAGATTGATATTAGTGATGTTTTTTCGTAATCTTCAAAATCATTTTTATATATCGGAATAATGATATTTAACATAGTTTTGTGTAAATTATTTTCTAAGCTTTAAAAATAATGATTTATTACTTTAGATAATAATTTATCTTTGTAAAAAAGTAAAAAAATGAATTTAGTAATTCACCCAAAACATACAATTACGGAAGCCGATTTAATTTCAATAGTAAAAAACTTTAGTGCAACCGGTGAAATTTTAGCTGATGGAAAAAGAAATAAGATTAAAATTTTCGAACTTCAGAATAAGCAGTTAAACGTAAAGTCATTTAAAAAACCAATTATAATTAATCAAATTATTTACGGTTATTTTAGACCAAGCAAGGCCAAACGCTCGTTTGAATATGCATCTTTATTGATTGATAAAGGAATAGGTACGCCTAAACCAATTGCTTATGTCGAAAATAAAAATATTTTAGGATTAAAAGATTCGTATTATTTTTGCGAACACATCAACGCCGATTTAACATTTAGAGAGTTAGTAACTAGCCCAGATTGGCCAGATCATGAACAAATTTTAAGACAATTTACACAGTTCTGTTTTAAATTGCACGAAAACGGCATTGAGTTTAAGGATCATTCGCCTGGGAATACATTAATTAAAAAAGTTTCAGAAACGAGCTATAATTTTTATTTGGTAGATTTGAATCGTATGAATTTTCACGATTCAATGAATTTTGAATTACGTATGAAAAATCTTTCGCGATTGACTCCGAAGAAGGAAATGATTGCTGTAATGAGTAATGAATATGCCAAGCTATTTACACAAAATAATGAGCAAGAAATTTTTGATTTAATGTGGAAAGAAACGTCAGATTTTCAACAAAAATTTCATAAAAAACAGGCTTTAAAAAAGAAATATTTAAATAAGTAGAAAAAGCAGAAACTAATTAGTTTCTGCTTTTTTGCATAAATTTTCTAATACTTTGTATCTATAAAATACACTATAGGCCATTAAATAGCATAATATTATCCCTTTAAATCCATCTAAAAAACCTAGTCTAAAAATATATTTGTTTACAAATGTATAAAGTGGATGAACTATTTTTTTTATTGGGTTTACTTTTTGCTGAGTTTTAAATTTTTCTTCGGCTTTTAACCGACCATAATTTTGCATTTTATTTTTGTAGGCCATAAAATTGATATACGAAAAATGCTTTAAATTATTTTTTAGAGTTTTATCTTTACCTTTATAATAAAGTTTTTCGTGTACGCGACCTTTATAATATACATCTTGATTATAAAATAATCGAACATTTTTATCTGTATTTAAGCCACTAAAATAAATAGGTTTATTTTTAAAATAAAAACGTCGGTTTATATAGTATATATTACTAACCTCGTTTTGGTTAACAGTGGTTATAATTTCAGTTTTTAGTTTATCTCCAACTCTTTCATCGGCATCTAAAAATAATACCCAGCTATTTACGGCTTGTTTTAGTGCAAAGTTTCGTTGTTCAGCATAATTATCAAACGGATTTTCTATAAATGTAACTTTATCATTTTTTAAAGCGATTTTTTTAGTTGCATCAGTAGAAAAAGAATCAATTATAATAATTTTATCAACAAAACTTAAATTCGCTAATAAATCAGCAATATTCTTTTCCTCGTTATAGGTTATTATTAACGCAGTAATTGGAACTTTATTCATTTTAATTTTGTTTTGATGATAATTGATGATTTAAAAAATGATCTAACTTTTCTATAAATAAATTAGGAACAAAATAAGTATAATATTTATTTGTTAATAATTTCAGTTCTTTATTTTTTTTGTTGATAAAAAGTTCAGGATTATAATCGTTTAAATGAACCGAAACATGATTAATTTGATCCTCAAAAGTAGCCCAAATATTTTTTTCGATCCAAGGCGAAAATATTATAAATGATTTTTTATTTAATGCCTTTGCTATATTAATAGCACCTCCATCGTTACCTACTATTATATCACACTGATTCATGATGGCAATAAATGAGCGTAAATCTTCTCCGAATAAATTAAAGGCAATTTTACTTTTTGTTAATTCGCTACATTGGTTTAAAACTAATTTTGCGTCATTTAATTGTTTGGGAAAATAATTAAATAATAAATTAACGTCGTAATTATTACCAATAAAATCAACAATTTTAGCCATATATTCTAACGGATAAGTTTTACTCGGGTCACTTCCTAATAAACTGATCATGATATTTGGTTTGCCATTATTTAGCCTGTTTTGTGTAAATAAATTTTGAGCAAATTCTATTTCAGACTTGGTTAAGTATAATTGCGGAAATTCTTTTTTAATTTCAATATTTAAAGGAGTTAATAATGATAATCGATGTTCAATAGCAAGTCCTAATTTTGTTTTAGGATTGGTATGTTTTAAAACATTATCAGTATATATAAAATTTCTGCCTTTTTTAAGATATGATATTTTTTTGGGAGCATTATTTAAAAGCACGGTTGTCCAACTTTGTAACTTAGAATACGCGTCAATGATTATATCATAATTTTCAATATTTAATTTTTTAGCAAATTTTATTAGTTCTAAGTAATTGTTGTCTTGCTTTTTATTTAATACGATAATTTTATCAATATAAGGGTTGTTTTCTAAAACCGGCAATGTATTATGATTAACCAAGTAATGTACCTGATATTCGGGATGATTTAATTTTATGTTTTCACAAATCAATGTACTTAACAAAACATCTCCAATCATTTTTTGCTGAATTACAAGTATTTTTTTCATTTTATAAAAATTAAACGAATACTAAAATTAGTACACTAAATTTATTGAATTGTTAGTTGATTGTTTGACATTCTATGATTAAAAGATTGGATATAAGCTTTTAAAAAACGTTCCATTTTATTTTGTATCTCAGGCACTTTATTTATTAGATTTTTTCTAAGTAAAGGGTCTGTTTTTATGTTATAAAGTTTTACACTTTCTTTTCCGTTATAGGCCAAATAATAATCGCCTGAAATATAATTATAAACATTATTGCTATAGTTTACAACAAAGTCTTTCTTATCAGTGTATGATTTTCCGTAAGTTATAATTTCATCCTCAATTCCTAAAATATCTATAATTGATGGTAAAATATCAATTTGCTGCATGTTTTTTGAATTCTCTCCATTTTTAATTCTTGAACTTGGATCAAAAATAAGTAATGGTATTTTAAACATTCCGATAGCAGTATTAAATTCACCACGTTTTTTTGCTGACGAGGTATGATCTGCCGTAATAATAAAAATAGTATTATTATACCAAGGTTGTTTTTTTGCTGTTTCAAAAAATTGTTTTAAGGCGAAATCTGAGTACGCTATAGTTTCATGAAATTCATTAGTACCTTTTGGAAATCTATTTACATATTTCTCAGGAATAATATACGGAGCATGAGACGATATAGTAAATATCGTTGTAAAAAAGGGTTGTTTAAAAGTGGTTAATTCTTTTGCGAAAAATTGTAAAAACTCCTCATCAAAAACCCCCCATTTTCCATCAAATGCTTCTTCACCCTTATATTCATTTTTTCCATAATACGCATCAAAACCGACTTGTGTACAATATTTGTCAAAATTTTGACTTCCATTAAATGCTCCATGAAAAAATGCGGTGTAATAATTTTGTTTTTTTAAAATTTCAGGTAATGCTTTGATTTTATTAATAGAATAACTAGACGATATTAAACTACTATTCATTAAACTTGGGATGCTAGAAATGATTGAAGGAACTGCATCTATTGAAAGTCTACCATTTGCATAAGCATTTGTGAAATTCAGAGATTTTACAGCCAATGAATCTAAAAAAGGAGTTTGTCCAACGTTTAAATTTTCTTTTCCAAAGCTTTCAAGAATTATGATGACTACATTTTTTTTAATTGAATCATTTGCTTCAAAATTTTTAATGGGTTTAAAAATTTTGTTTAATTCTTCTTCAGTATAAAAAGTATATTTTTCTAGTTTTTCCTTATTACTCAGTGTTTTTAAAATTGTAAAAGGTGTGTTTAATATTAAAGCTGTAGATTGCCCCGAACCATATATATTGGAGTCAACAATACGTAAAGGTTTTTTTTGAAATCCTCCACGCCCCAAAACTAAAAAAAACAGTAAAAAACTTATCAAGCAAATACTTTGTTGTATTTTATATTTTGGATTAATAGTTGTATAAGTAATTGATTTTGGCAGTAAAATCCAAAAAAGAGTAGCGAAAAGAATAAAGCAAGTAGGTATGTACCAATAATCTACAACATAAGATACTAAAAGTCCTTTAATTTCTTGTTGCATTCCATCAGCAGTTATTAAACTAAATGTACTTCTACGATTGGTGAATTTGTAATATTGAAAGTCAATAAAATTAGTAGCTAAAAAGATTAAATTGACTGTAAAAAATGACAGTGTAAGAAATTTTTGATATTTTTTTTGAAAATAAATTTTTGACGGTAGAAAATGAAGAATAACAAAAACTAAGTTAATGTAAGCAATTGCTGACAAATCAAAGCGTAAACCTCCAATAATTTCATTGGGAGTAAATCCATCAAATAAATTCGAGTTAAAAAAGTAGAATAGAATTCTACAAATTTGATAGGCAAGTACTACTAAAATAAGTCGTTTTAAAAATAAAAATATTGTTTTTTTAGTAGAATTCATATAAGTTTTTTTTTGTGTAAAATAACATCATTTTTTTAGATTACACAACCAATATTTAGATCTTAGTCATAAAAAAAAGCGTTTGAAAAAGTGTCCAAACGCCTTAAAATATTTATTTTTATATTGTAATTTATACCGCTACATTATGCTCGCGTAATGCATTGTTTAATGAGGTTTTTTTATCGGTACTTTCTTTGCGTTTTCCGATAATTAATGCACAAGGAACTTGAAAATCTCCAGCAGGAAAACTTTTAGTGTATGAACCTGGAATTACAACCGAACGTTCTGGAACATATCCTTTAATTTCAACAGGAGTCTCACCAGTAACATCAATAATTTTTGTAGAGGCAGTTAAAACTACATTTGCTCCTAAAACGGCTTCTTTACCAACACGAACACCTTCTACTACAATACAACGAGATCCGATAAAAGCATTATCTTCTATAATAACAGGAGCAGCTTGTAATGGTTCTAAAACACCACCAATTCCAACACCGCCTGATAAGTGAACATTTTTACCAATTTGAGCACAAGATCCAACTGTTGCCCAAGTGTCAACCATTGTTCCTTCGTCTACATAGGCACCAATATTTACATATGAGGGCATTAAAATTACTCCTGAAGAAATATAAGCTCCGTGACGTGCAACAGCATTTGGTACTACACGAATTCCTTTTTCAGCGTAATTTCTTTTTAGGGGCATTTTGTCGTGGTATTCAAAAATACCAGCTTCTAAAGTTTCCATTTTTTGAATTGGGAAGTACATAACAACAGCTTTCTTAACCCATTCATTAATTTGCCAGCCACCTTCAATAGGTTCAGCAGTTCTTAATTTACCGTTGTCAATTAGATCAATAACTTCTCTAATTGCTTTTTGAGTTGATTCGTCTTGTAGTAAAGCTCTATTTTCCCAAGCTTGTTCTATAGTTGTTTGTAGGTGTACCATTTTCAATTTTTTTTTGCAAATATATTAATTTAATTAAAATAAGAATCGTTGCTTTCTCGAATAAGCTATTGTGTGAAAAAAGATTATATTTTTTTAGATAAATTATTGTAGGAAAAGACAATTTTATTTTTGAAAAACATTAAAAAAAGGATGGTATTTTTTCGAAAGTATTGTTTTTGGTTTAAAATTTTAAATATTTGATAAATAATTAAAATAGCACTTGTATTTCTGTCTCATTTGTATAATTTTTCGGATATTTGCGCTTTGAAATGAAGTTGATTTATTTAAATTTTATAAGCGTCTTATTTAAATAAATTGTACTGTAATTTATTTAAATATAAAATGAGTAGAATTTTAGCAGTTGATTACGGAATAAAACGTTCAGGTCTCGCAATTACAGATCCAATGCAAATTATAGCTTCTGGTTTAGATACTGTTGAAACAAGTAATATTTTTAAATATTTAGATAAATTATTTGCAAATGAAGTTATTACTACTGTGGTAGTTGGAGAACCTAAGCAATTAGACGGTACAGCTTCTCAAAGTGCACCTTTAATTGAAGATTTTTTGCAAAAATTCAAAAGTAATTATCCACGAATTATTGTGGTTAGAATTGACGAAAGATTTACATCTAAAATAGCTTTTCAAACAATGATTGATAGTGGATTAAGTAAAAAAAAACGTCAAAACAAAGCGCTTGTAGATGAAATAGCAGCTACTATTATGTTGCAAGATTATCTGGCAAGTAAATAAAATCAAAATAACTCAATTAATAACATAAATTTTTCATGCTTAGTTTTACTAGCATAATTTAATAAAATGGCAACCACAATGAATAATAAAGAAGTAGACATAGTATTAGTTGGTGCTGGTATTATGAGTACTACATTAGGAGTTTTACTTAAAGAATTACAACCAGAATTAACGATTGAAATTTTTGAGAGATTAAATGATCCCGCTGTCGAAAGTTCATCTGCTTGGAACAATGCTGGTACGGGACATTCAGCTTTTTGTGAATTAAATTATACGCCTGAAAAACCAGATGGATCTGTTAATATAACTAAAGCAGTTAGTATTTGTGAATCTTTCGATAATTCAAGACAGTTTTGGTCATATTTAGTAGAAAAAGGAGTTCTTAAAGATCCAACTTCTTTTATAAATAGTGTTCCTCATATGAGTTTTGTTTGGGGAGAAAAAAACGTATCGTTTTTAGAAAAACGATATGAAGCTTTAAAACAAGTATATATGTTTAAAGCTATGGAGTTTTCAAAAAATCCAGAGCAAATTAAAAAATGGGCTCCTCTAATTATGGAGGGTAGAGATCCAAATGAACCAATTGCTGCAACTTTTATGAAGCTTGGTACAGATGTTAATTTTGGTGCATTAACTAGAGAGATGTTAGCATATTTAAAATCATTACCTGGAGTTTCTGTAAATTATAATGCTGATGTTACTGGTTTATCTCGTGAGACTAAAGGTTGGAAGGTTGATGTTTCTACGAATGGAACAAACCAAACTGTAAAAGCAAAATTTGTATTTGTTGGTGCTGGAGGTGGATCATTACATTTATTACAAAAATCAGGAATCCCTGAAATTGAAGGTTTTGGTGGTTTTCCAGTTGGTGGACAATGGTTACGTTGTACTAATGAAGAAATAATTAAAAAACATCATGCAAAAGTATACGGTATGGCAGCCGTTGGGGCACCCCCAATGTCAGTTCCTCACCTAGATACTCGTACAATTGATGGAAAACCTGCACTTTTATTTGGTCCTTACGCCGGATTTTCAACTAAGTTTTTGAAAAACGGATCTTATACTGACTTGTTTACTTCGATTAGACCGCACAATATCGCTCCAATGCTACAAGCAGGATTTGATAATATGTCTTTAACAAAGTATTTAATTCAAGAAGTTCTGAAATCAGAAAGTGGAAAAGTTGAATCATTAAAAGAATATTTCCCTGATGTTGATGGAAAAGATTGGGAAATTGAGTTAGCAGGTCAGCGTGTTCAGGTAATTAAAAAAGATAAGAACGGTAAAGGTATTTTACAATTTGGCACAGAGGTTATTACAAGTAAAGATGGTTCTATTTCAGGGCTATTAGGAGCTTCTCCAGGTGCATCTACTACTGTTTCTATTATGCTTGATTTAATTAAACGTTGTTTTCCAGAATTAGAAAAAGCTTCTCAAGATAAGTTAAAACAAATGATTCCTGCTTACGGAATTAAATTAAGAGATAACGATATACTTTCAAATCAATTGATAGAAAAAACATCTAAAGTTTTAAAACTAGATTATTAATTTGAATATGTAAAAAAACCGAAGGTAAAGCTACCTTCGGTTTTTTTTATGAATTATATTTTGCAAAAAAGTTGTTGTTCTTTATACTATAATGTGGGTAAAACCGAACTAATTTTACTAAATTTGTAGGTTTAATAATATCAATATCCCTTTTAAGCTAATCAAAATAATGGCAAGTATCATTCAGTTATTACCGGATCATGTAGCAAATCAAATCGCAGCAGGCGAGGTGGTTCAGCGTCCTGCATCTGTTGTAAAAGAACTTATTGAAAATGCAGTTGATGCTGGCGCAAGCTCTATCTCATTAATTGTAAAAGATGCTGGAAAAACATTAATGCACGTTATTGATAACGGGAAAGGAATGACTACTACTGATGCACGGATGTGTTTTGAACGACATGCAACTTCTAAAATCAAAGATGCAGCTGATTTATTTAATTTGCAGACTAAAGGTTTTAGAGGTGAG
>Ga0233372_1000762_pt1 | contig 13655 bp, 15 predicted proteins | sample ElkDunMinimDraft_4_FD_191538 | JGI IMG/M metagenome (GOLD analysis project Ga0233372, IMG submission 191538) | Fecal eukaryotic communites from dung pellets of Tule Elk in California, USA - Elk Dung D8 | ecosystem: Host-associated > Mammals > Digestive system > Large intestine > Fecal | place... | reverse complement strand
AAATTAGCTAAATGAGTGTACGCTTAATTTTAGATTAGAAATAAATTAGAATTAGGTTTTAGCTGTGTTTATTTCTAATTCTAGACAACTGCCTTTAGGTTTGTTTGGTTTAATATTAAGTTTAATGTTGTGTAAGGTTAAAATAATATTAGCCATAGACAATCCGATTCCTTTGCCATGGTACATTTGAGTATTTTTGCCTCTATAAAAGTTTTGTTTAATTTTTGCCATATCTTCGTCTAATATTCCAATGCCTTGATCTATGATATAAATGTTTAAGAATTCTTGTTTTTGTTCTAACTTAATTTTTACTAATTTATTATTACTATACTTAATTGCATTTTCTACTAAATTGTTTATGGCTAGGTGTAACAACTGTTGGTTTCCTGTTATTTGTAGCAAATCAGGGTTTTTAACATTAATATTTACTTCTATAGTTGCTTTGTGATATAAAATGGCATGCTCAACAACTTCCCATATGATTTCGTCAATTCGAATAGTTTTAAACTCGAAAGTTGTTTTGGCCCCAGAGAGCAACATCATGTTATTTAAAGTTTCCTCTAAATCTATAACGTATTGTTTTAATGTTTTAATACTTTCACGATATTCAATTTGTGTTCTATTTTTAGTATCTGTAACCTCAAGTGTTCCTAAAAGGGCAGTAATTGGAGTTCGTAACTCGTGCGATACATAATCAATAAAGTTTTTTTGGACCTGGAAAGTTTGATCTATTCGATCTATAAAATGGTTGTATGTATTTACTAAATCGGTTATTTCTGTATAATTATATTGATTTACAATGGGTTGTGTGAAATTACTGTTGTCTCTATTTTTAATTTGAGCAATAATTTTTGAGAGTGGTTTAAAGGCTAAATGGCTTAAAAATAAAGAACTAAAAAACACTAAAATCAAACCTATTACACTTACTAAAAATAAAATTTCTAGGAGAGTTTTTGAATTGGAGTTAAATTCCGATTTAGGTTCTCTGGTAATTACTACAAAATCTCCTTCGTTATCTGTATAAAACAAACCACTATAAAAGTAGTTTTCTGTAATTAAGTTTTGGTTTTTATTTTTCCTGATTTTAGTAAGGTATTCTTTAGAAATGTCGGACGAGTTTATCATTTCACCTCTTTCTAATATGTTTATATCACTATAAATTGCAATATTTGTTTTAGAAATGGTTTCTCGAAGTTTATTGCTAATGAACTTTTTTTCATGTGGTGTTTGTTCGTCGTGCTCTAAATAGTATATAGCAGCTAATAGTGCCTTATTTTCAAGTGTTTCTAGTTTTTCTTTTTGCATCCACTTGTAAAAAGTGAAATAAATTATTGTTGTAGAAACAAAAATTAATAGCGTAAATATAAGTGCAGTGTATATGGATAGTCTGTATTTTAAATTCATGTACTATACTTTAAACATATAACCAATTCCTTTTACCGTTATTATATAATGTTTATTAGTTATTTCTATTTTATTTCTTAGATAAGAGATATATACGTCAACAACATTTGTTTGATTATTAAAGGTAATGCCCCAAACGGAGTTAAGAATTTGTACACGAGTTACGGTTTTGTTTTTATTTTCAATTAAATAATTCAGTAATTTATATTCTCGTGGAGATAATATAATTTCGTTGCCGTTATTGTATATCTTATGTTGATCTAGATCTATGGTTAAATCTCCTATGGTTTTAATAGTTGTTTTTTGATCTTGATTTTGATATATATTTCTACGCGTTAAAGCTTTAATACGAGATAAGAGTTCATCAAAATGAAAAGGTTTAGTTAAGTAATCATCAGCACCATAATCTAGAGCAGTAACTTTGTCTGATACCGAGTTTAAAGCACTTAAAACCAGTATTGGACTATATATTTTTTTATAACGCAGCATTTGTACGAGTTGAACACCATCAATTCCGGGTAACATTACATCACATATAATTAAATCCCAGTGTAGGTTCATGTAATGTTCTAAAACATCTTCTCCATTTTTACAAAGTGTTACAAAGTTTCCATTTTCTTCCAAGCCTTTGGTTAAAAAATCACTTATTCTTTTATCGTCTTCGACTACAAGTATTTGCATGTTTTGTACTTTTTTCAAAGGTATTGGTTCTAAAATAATATATATTCTTCTTCTTTTAATTTTAATGTACTTTTAATGTTGATTTAAATCAATGTACTCTATAAAAAAAACTCTCAATATTGAGAGTTTTAGAACTTGTTTTTAAAACTTATATTTTTATTATTATCTAAATAAATAATTAAATTATCTTCATTTTGTTCTAATTTAATTATTTTTTGTTTTGGGTAAGTTTTTTTAATGGTATTACCGATGTTTTTTGGTAAAATATCTAGCGTTGCCAAACCATCGGGAGTATAATTTTTTATCCAATTACCTTCATCATCAAATTCAATAATCCATAAGTCATAATATACTTCGTATGTTTTTTTCCAAAGTACAGTTTTATATCCAGCTTTAACTATAGAATCGTTTGGATATTTATTTAAAATATAATTTCTTGTGTTTACGGGCAAATATTTTAATTTCTTTTCATTGTCTAAGTTTTTACTACTTTCAATATTATTTTGAGCCATAGCAAACTGTCCTAATGTAAGTAAAAATAAAAATAATAATTTTTTCATGTGTTCGTTTGATAATTAAAATGAGCGAAAAATTATTTAGTTTTAAAATCGCAAATTAATTGTTTTTTATTTAATAATTTCTGATCAAAATCAATTTCTTCACTATTACCAAGTATATAATCTTCGTTATACAACTTATTAGTTTTTAGAATAAAAACATATGTAAAAATAACGGTGCTTTTATCTGAATAAGTTTCCGAAATAATATAATTAATATTATTATCTTTTTTCTCTAATCTAATTGCAAGTCCGATACCACCATTTTTTTTTATACTAAGATCTAAACCTTCTATACTTTTTTGGAATTGTTTTGATGATTCTAAAATTGATAAAAAATAGGCTTCACAATTTTGATCGATTGAATTTACAAGTACATAATCTGTAATTTGTTGTTTATCTTTTATCAATAACGTTTCTTCTTCATGTTTTACAGAATCTATGGTTTCAATATTTACATCTGTTTGGACTTCCTTTTTTTTATTACAAGCTAGGAATAAGCTCGCTAATAGTACTAAAACTAGAGTTTTTTTCATTTATTGTATAATTATTAAAAAAGCTGTCAACGAGTAGATGACAGCTTATGAATGACTATTTTAATATAATTATTCTGTATCAGATAAAACGTTTAAAATAGCAATGGCCGCATCAGCAATTTTAGTTCCAGGACCAAAAACAGCTACAGCACCAGCGTCAAATAAATATTGATAATCTTGTGCCGGAATAACTCCACCTACAATAACCATAATATCTTCTCGTCCTAATTTTTTTAGTTCGTCAATAACTTGTGGAACTAATGTTTTATGACCAGCCGCTAATGATGATACACCAAGTACGTGAACATCATTTTCAACCGCTTGTTTTGCAGCTTCAGCCGGAGTTTGAAATAAAGGTCCCATGTCTACATCAAAACCAACATCGGCATAACCAGTCGAAACAACTTTTGCTCCACGGTCGTGGCCATCTTGCCCCATTTTTGCAATCATTATGCGCGGACGTCTGCCTTCTACTTTTGCAAATTCGTTTGCTAGAGCTTTTGCTTTTTCAAAGCTATCATTGTCTTTAATTTCTTTACTATACACGCCACTAAAGGTTTTAATTTGTGCTTTGTAACGACCAAAAATTTCTTCTAATGCATCCGAAATCTCACCTAGAGTAGCTCGATTTTCAGCTGCTTCAACAGCAATTTCTAATAAATTTCCGTTTCCAGTTTTAGCTGCTTCTGTAAGTTTAGCTAAACTTTCTTGAACTTTTTGTTTGTTACGCGTTGCTTTAATAGTATTTAAACGTTCAATTTGTTGTTGACGTACAATTTGGTTGTCTACTTCTAAAATTTGTAACGGATCTTCTTTATCTAGACGGTATTGGTTAACTCCAACAATAATATCTTGACCAGAATCAATACGTGCTTGTTTGCGAGCAGCAGCCTCTTCAATACGTAATTTTGGAATTCCAGACTCAATGGCTTTTGTCATACCACCTAATTCTTCAACCTCTTGAATTAAAGTCCAAGCTTTCTGAGCAATTTCGTGTGTTAAAGATTCTACGTAATAACTACCCGCCCACGGATCAACTGTTTTTGTAATTTTAGTTTCTTCTTGTAAATAAATTTGTGTATTACGTGCAATACGAGCCGAAAAATCGGTTGGTAAAGCAATAGCTTCGTCTAATGCATTAGTGTGTAAAGATTGTGTTCCACCAAAAGCAGCAGCAGCAGCCTCAATAGCAGTACGGGCTACGTTGTTAAATGGATCTTGCTCTGTTAATGACCATCCTGAGGTTTGGCAGTGTGTTCGTAATGCTAATGATTTGTCGTTTTCTGGATTAAATTGTTTTAATAATTTAGCCCAAAGCATACGAGCGGCACGCATTTTAGCAATTTCCATAAAATGATTCATGCCAATAGCCCAAAAAAACGAAAGGCGAGGAGCAAACTCATCAATTTTCATTCCGGCAGCTAATCCTGTACGAATATATTCTAAACCATCAGCTAGTGTATATGCCAACTCAATATCTGCTGTAGCACCCGCTTCTTGCATGTGATAGCCTGAAATAGAGATTGAATTAAATTTTGGCATTTTTTTACTGGTGTAGTCAAAAATATCCGCAATAATTTTCATTGATGGAGTAGGAGGGTAAATGTAAGTGTTTCTCACCATAAACTCTTTCAAAATATCATTTTGAATGGTTCCTGAAAGTAAATTTTCATCAACTCCTTGCTCTTTTGCGGCAACAATATAAAAAGCCATAATTGGTAACACAGCACCATTCATGGTCATTGATACTGACATTTCGTTTAAAGGTATCTGATCGAAAAGAATTTTCATATCTTCAACCGAATCAATTGCAACTCCTGCTTTACCAACGTCGCCCATTACACGTTCGTGATCCGAATCGTATCCGCGGTGTGTAGCTAAGTCGAAAGCAACAGAAAGACCTTTTTGTCCTGCGGCTAAATTTCTGCGATAAAAAGCATTAGATTCTTCAGCAGTTGAAAATCCAGCGTATTGACGAATTGTCCAAGGGCGGCGGACATACATTGTTGAATACGGACCACGTAAATTTGGTGCTACACCTGCACTAAATCCAATGTGTTCTACATTATTTAAATCTTGAGTACTATATGTTTCTTTTACATCAATTCCTTCTGCAGTTGTAAACGATATTTTCGTTTCTGGAGTTGGCGTTGAGGTATTTATTTTTATATTTTGAATGTCTTTTCTCATAATCAATAGAATTTATTACCGGTTATTCAGCAGTTTTTTCTTGCTCTAAACGGTCTTGCTCCATTTTTTCAGCTAAACGTTTTTCGATGATTGGGTTGATTGCTTTTTTACCTTGTTGTTTTTTAACAAATGGAAAAAGTTCTAAATCATCCTTCATTTTATCTGCTTTATTAGGGTATTTATTGGTTCCTAATAAAACTTCTTTTCCAGTATCAAATAATTCTTGCTCTTTTGTAGCGGCTTCGTTGATTAATTTTTGAATAGCTCCATTGGTTAAACCTTCGATAAGTCCATTATGAGATTCTATTTTTTTAAATAATTCTAAAGCATTCTCAGCCAAATTTTCAGTTAAATACTCGATGTAATACGCGCCATCTGCTGGGTTGTTTACTTTGTCTAAATAACTTTCATTTTTTAAAACTAATAGTTGATTACGAGAAATACGATCACCAAACTCATTGTTTTTATGAAAAATAGCATCGTAAGGTAAATTTATAACCGCATCTGCTCCGCCAATGATTGCGCTCATACATTCTGTAGTTGTGCGTAACATATTGGTATTGTAGTCGTATATTGTTTTATTACGTTTTGTGGGAGAAGCTAAAATATGAAGATTTGCTTTTGTTTTATATACTTCTTGTAATGAAGAAAAAAGTACACGTAAAGCTCTAAGTTTTGCAATTTCGAAAAAATAATTTGTACCTACAGCAACTTCAACAACGATGGTTTTGTTAAAGTTTTCGATGGTATTAAAATACTCGTTTATATGAGCCAAGGTAAAAGCCAATTGCTGGGTTATAGTTGCCCCTGCATTTTGATATAAACTAGCATTTATTGAAGTTACTTGACAGTTTTTTACGGTATTGTATAGATTTTTAAAAGTAGCAATATCTTGCTTTTGATTGGTGTACCAATTACCTTCTTCAGCAGTATACCCAATAACATCAATTAAAAAATAGATATTTAATTTAGTGTTTACTGCCCAATTATCTATTGTTTGTATGTATGATTCGTTTAAAAATTCGAAAGCAATATAAATTGAAATGGTTTGGTTTTCAATAGCAGTAAGTAAAGCTATTGTGTCAACAGTATCGTTCGGAATAATAAATTTTAAACTTTCGGCACCGCGCTGAATGGCATTATTGGCTCTGTAAATTGATTTTTGTAAATCGTGGACAAAAATATCTTGAGTAATTTTAAAAGTAGTATTTTTTGTATTAGGATTTAATAAAGTGTAATCCTCGTCGTTATGATAAAAAGGTTTTATTTTAAGACTCTCAGCTGTTTCCCACAATAAAGTTTCATTATAATCCGCACCTTTAAGGTCGTACTGAATTAAATTTTTCCATTGTTTAGAAGCAACTGGTTCAAAATCATTAAACAGTTTTTGATCCATGGTTAATATTGTAAAATTAATGTTTGTTTGCGTTATTAATCTTCGTCTTCAAAGTCTATGATATAAATATCTTCGTTCGGACGTTTCATAAAATATTTTTCTCGAGCATAAGCTTCAAGCTTTTCACTTTTTCGAAGTTCATTTATTTGCTCTTGATCTTTTTGAATTTCGTTAAGATAATATTTTTTGTTGTTTTCTAGAAGTTTAATTTCAGAATTTAAATTGGAGTGGTCTAATATCGAATAGTTATCTAAAAAAAGCATCCAAAAACCAAATAGAATAATAATTACAACATATCTGTTGTATAACTTTTTAAGTTGAGGATATCTGTCTATTAAATTTTGGATGCTTTTTTTCATTTTTTATAATTTATCGCTAATTACTGTTCTAACAATATCAATAGCTACGGTGTTATGCGTATCGTTTGGAATAATAATATCTGCAAATTGCTTAGATGGTTCAATAAATTGTTCGTGCATCGGTTTTAATGTATTTTGGTATCGATTTAAAACCTCTTGCATATCTCTTCCACGCTCTGCAATATCACGTTTTAATCGTCTAATTAAACGCTCATCAGAATCGGCATGTACGTATATTTTAATATCAAATAAATTTCTAATTTCCGGATTAGTCAATATTAAAATACCTTCCACAATCATTACTTTGTGAGGATGAGTTAAAACAACATCTTTGGTACGATTATGATGTACATATGAATATATTGGTTGTTCAATTGTTTCACCGTTTTTTAATCTTTTTAAATGAGAAACTAACAAATCAAAATCAATTGCACGTGGGTGATCGTAGTTTATCAACGTTCTTTCATCATAACTTAAATGATCGTTTGCACGGTAATATGCATCTTGCGAAATGATTCCAACTTCATTTTCCGGTAACTCTTTCATTATTTGGTGAACAACAGTTGTTTTTCCACTACCTGTTCCGCCAGCAATTCCAATTATCAACATGGTAAAGATATATTTTTTTTACAAAAATACGTAAAAATGTGTTTTGAATAATTAATACTAAAAACTAATTTTTTACGTTAATTGGTATAATGAAGAATTGTGAACGATGCAACTTAAATCGTTAACAAAATGATTTTGATGATTAGAAAGATACTATTATTATTTTTTATTATGCTTTTTTTATTTGGTTGTACCAAATTGATTAAGCCAAATTTACTTTTGTCTGTAGATACTACAAATACACTAAGTGTCTGCGAACTTAATTCGGCCACTTTTCATAATATTTGTGGCAGTTATATTGGATTAATGAAAAATAGTTCAGATACTAATTACAATAGTATCCAAATTGATTTATATCCTAATTCTAGTTTTGAGGTTTTTAAACAAACTTTAAAAGGAGATAAAAAATGTACACGGGTTAGAGGGAATTTTACGATTAGTAATGACACTTTAACATTGCATAATATTATTGATAATGATAAGTTTATTTTCAAAAATAATGAAATTCATTACTTGTCAGATATTAATTATGTAGAAAAAGGAATCAAAAATATTTTGTATAAGAAAAATTGAACCTAATTTAAATTTCGTAATAATAATAAAAAAGCCATAACTAATTTAGTTATGGCTTTTAGTCGGGGTGGCAGGATTCGAACCTGCGACCTCCTGGTCCCAAACCAGGCGCGATGACCGGGCTACGCTACACCCCGATAAGGTTTTTTATTTAATCAGTAATAAATTAATTATACATAAAATCCGTTATGATTAGACTTACATAAAATGTATAATTATTATGGTGCAAATATAATCAACATAACCAATTTAGCAATACATTTTTTGTGATTTTTATTAATAAAGTTCAGATAAAACTAATCTAATTGATTATTAATAACTTACAAAACACGTGTTAATTTACTAAAAATAATTGTTGCACAATGTATGCTTTATTTACCGTTTACTTGTGGTAGAAAGGTTATAAAAATGGTTAAAAGTAATAAGCCTATATATTTTTTTTACCAAATTGTTTCAAAATATTCGCATACAATTTCCATATTCTCACAAGGTGATTCATTGAATTCTTTCATTTCATTTTTGTAATAATCCCAATGAACTTTTTTCCAATATTCTAAAGATTTGTCACCTTCTCCTTCAATAAATGCGTATCTTTCAGATATGTCTTTGAATTTAATTAGTTCAATTTTAGTTGTTCTTATTATTGCTTTTGGTTCTCCAATCCAATTTGTTACAATGGCTAAATCTCCAATTTTTGGAAACGGTTCCTTATTTTTTGTAAACCACCAGACAGAAGGTGAAGTTGCTTGTTTTATTTTTTTAACGACTAAATCAGCACATTGATCAGCGTCTTTTTTATTATTACAAAAGAAAAAAGATGGAGGTTGTTCCACATTAATATATTTATTATTATTCTTTTGAAAGTTTTTCCAATACTCTTTCATAGTTTTTTCGTTTTAAATAAATATTCTTAAAGATTCTTTTTTTCAAAATATACTTTAGTTTAAACAGATTAATGTTGTTTTATATTCGGTTCTATGAGTTGTTTTATTGTCATTACAGCTTGTTCAAATCGATGTTCCCAATTTCCCTTTATTTCTATTAAATCAATGTTGTATTGTTTTAAAATTTTTCTATGAGAAATATCTAATAAATTTCTGTCGTTTTCACTTAATCTTGTTCCGTCCTGCACATATTCCACTTCATTGTTGAGGTAAAGATATAGGTTTGCTTTATTGGAATTATAAATATTACTTTTAACTTTTAGTATCTTGTTAAATATGAAGTTGGCATATGATTTTGTGGTGTGAATATCGGTATCAATAATGATTAGTGGACTATTACCCAAAACTGCGATGTCAATTTGTTTGGCGTGTTCAGTCGCAACAAAATGTAAGTCGTTAAATTCAAATGTATTAGAATTATCAATTAAATCTCTACCAGCTTCTTTTACAACGCTACAATTAAAATGTTTAGCAAGTTGATTAGTTAATGTTGTTTTTCCAGTACTTTCTGTACCAAGTATTACAACTTTAATTATAAAATCGGGTTTTACGCTGTTGGGTACGAAAGTCCAATTCGTAAATATATCATTGCGAACAGAAGTTGCTGAAACAGGAAATATTTGTCTTGAAATATCAAAGGCAACATGTTCAATTTTCATAAATGAAGCGACATAATTTCCGTATTCTTCAGAAGTAATTAGTAAGCTGTAGTCTGGAAAAAGTTCTTTGAATTTTGATGACCAAATTTTTGAAACTTCTAAAGATGAAACAGAAGTATTTGGAAATTCACTTTCAAAATAATTGAATGTTTTTACTTCTATGTTTTTATCAAGTTCAAAAGTTTTTTCAATCCATTTTTTTCTTGTTGTAGCCAGAATATTTTCTTTATCACTACAACAAATCAATACAGTAAGAAAATCGCACTTTGTCAGAGCAAATCGTATCATTGCTTCATGTCCTGTGTGGAAAGGTAAAAACTTTCCAAATACAAACGCTTTAACCATGCTTCATTTCTTTTTTCCAATTTAACAAACCGTATGTTACTAATCCAAGAAAGATAAAATATTCAATTCCAAGAAATACAATTCCTTTTTTAAAAAACAGGCATATAGAAATAATATCAACTAAAATCCATAAATACCAGGTTTCAATTTTCTTTTTTGCAAGTAGAACTGTTGCAATAATGCTCGATACCATTACAAAACTATCTGCGTACGGAAAAGAGGCTGCTATTTTGAAATATTGAGGAAAATATAGATGGATGTTTGCAAAGAAAAATCCAGTTACTAGCGTTCCGGTAATTATTGTAAATACAATAAATACTCTAGTTTTAAAATTGGTTGTTGTAATGCTGTTTTTTTTCGGTTTGTGTTTCCAATTATACCAACCAAAAAGAGTAATAACGAAAAAATAAATTTGTAAGATCATGTCAGCATAAAGTTGAACTTGAAAAAATAAAAGGAATAAGAAAAATTCATTCACTATTCCTGTTGCCCAAGTTAATATATTTGCTCTGGTAGCAAAATAAACTGAAATCAAGCCGAACAGAGTACCAATTAATTCCACGTAACTAATTGGATAGCCGAATACTTCAAAAGCGATATTATAGATTTCAAAAAATGACATTAGAAACTGTATTGAATTGAAGTGTAGAAATTAGTTGGTGCTTGTACAAAATATTTTTTACTTCCGTCAAAGTCCACATATCCGTGGTTATAATATTTGGTATTGGTAATATTATTTAAGAACACGGAGAATTGAAAACCTTTGATACCGTAACTCGCTCTACTGTTTAAAAGAAAATAACTGTTTACCTTGTTCATATTGGCAAAGTCGATATATGATTGAAGTTGATATCTTCCTGAAAATGCTATTGTAAAATTATTAGTAGTAAAAATAACTTCTTGATTTATGATTACGGGCGGTGTAAGTATTGGACTAAAGCTTTCTGTTTGTTCTTTTATACGGCTATAATTGAAAGAAGAATTATTTACAAACGAAAAATATTTTGATGCTCTATAGGTTACACTTAATTCAAACCCTGTTCTAAAACTTTGTTCAACATTGTTGGTAAGAGCTAACCCATTTGGTCCAAATTTTCCGTCCAAAACAATTTCGTTTTTGAAATCCATATAGTAAAGGTTTGCATTAAAATTGACTTTGCTTTTCTGAAATCTAAAACCTAATTCATGATTTAGTACATATTCGGGTTTTGTGTTAGATAAAACGGCATTACCTAAACTGTCGATTAATAAATCGTCATTTCCTCCAAACATATCATTTCTTGTAGGTTCTCGGCCTGTATATCCTACACTATAATACATCGTTGCATTTGGATTAACCGATATACTTAATCCTGCTTTTGGATTGAAAAAATTCCAATCCAATTTTTTCATGGTGGCTAAACCTTTGTAATCAAAATTAACGTAACGATATTGTAAGTCTGCAAAAAATGTAAATTTTTTAAACGTATAATCCACTTTAGTAAAAACACTCGCTTCGTTTTTGTATCCTGTGTTTTGATATAATTGTCCTACCGTTTTTTCACTTCCTGTGTGTTGTCGGTTGTACATATTTCCATGAAATCCGGATGTTAGATTAAATTGCTTTTTAGAATACGTATAATTACTAAAAAAACCTACAAAATTAGATTGAACAGCGTATTTGTATAATTCATTGGTTGAAGGCAATCCTACAAAATTGTTTAGGTCAAAATCATAATTTCCTTTCAGAAAAGTGTGATATATACTTGATTGAAGCGATGAATAATCATTAATTTGCCAACGATTTTGTAATTGTGTCAGCATTTGAAAAAATCGATCTTTCTCCTGTTTATTGTTCGCGTTTGTTCGTCTATCTATATTGATTAAACTATCTGTAACGCCAATCCAAGCCATATCATTTTGTTGGTTTCCTAATAAAACATTAAGTTTCCATGTGGATTTATTGTAAAAAAGACCTCCACTTAGAAATATGGATTGTGAATTGTTAGAAGAATGGTATTTATAACCGTCCGAATTAACGTGTGATGCTCGCACATAAAGAGCTTTTTTATTTTTTATTCCGCTATTGAATTCACCAAAAACTCTTAAACTATTGAAAGAACCGTAACCGATACCAAAAGTTGTTTTCGTACTGTCGGCAAGATTTGGTGAAAATAGTTGCACACTTCCGCCATAACTTGCAACTCCATTTTTTGTAGTACCTACACCGCGTTGAATCTGAATTTTGCTAACAGAATTTAAAATATCTGGATAGTTTGAGAAATATGCTCCTTGGTCTTCGGGTTCATTCATTGGCATTCCGTCAAAGGTTGTATTAATTCTTGTTTGGTCAATTCCTCGAAGTCTATAATATGAATATCCTTGTGAATTTCCCGCGTCTGAATAGTTGGTTATTGATGGACTTTCTGAAAGTAAAAAAGAAGGCTCCTGTCCTGTAGACTTTTGTTTAATTTCTTCTAAATAAATATTTTGAAATGTTACAGGAGTTTGTTTGTCTGCTTGATAGATGATAATAACTTCATCTAAATACTTTAAGCTATCAATTTTTAATGTGTCTTGGGCCGAAAGTTGCCCAACAGTAAGCAGGGAAAAAATAATTAGTATAAAATATTTTGTCATTCGTTAAGCTTATTTTTTATTCTAGGTTACTCTGTTTTTGTTGAATTCTTTACCGTATTAGTTATAACGTTTTTGAATATCACAAAAGAAAGGTAAAATTAACTTAAAATTTGGAATTTTATTATAAGCACTAACCTTTATTTTTTCTTTTGTTCATCCATCGGTGCACAATTTTCGAATAGAAATCTGTTATTATCTCTAGGTTTTGTTATTGAATTTTCAATAATTGTAACACCAGCATTCATTCTATTAGAAATGATTCATACATTACCTTCTATAATACTTTTTGGTTTGAATAGGTTACTGTTAATAAAACAGAGTAACTGTTTTTTTTCGACAAAGTTCCGTGGAATAATTTTCGGGTGTTATAAATTTGTGTGTAAATTCAAATATAGTTTCATAAAACTTCACTGCTTTTGTCATATATTTTGATTTCATTTTTGTGAAATATTTCTTACCAAAAAATATTTGTTTCTCAATTGATGTTCTTATAGTGATCCTGGTTTACTTCTACCAATTTGAAATTATCATAAAATGAGTAAACTTTTTCTCTTGAATCCTCACATTTCTTGTGCAAGACCTTCCTGCTTTTTGAAGTTCACCTTGTTATTGTAACAACTTTAATTATTTGGTAAATTGACAAGTCAGACTAAAAGGAAGAGCATTTTGGTTTGGTCTAATTAGTGCGTTTTGATTTGTAATCCTCTCATTAAAAGGCTTTAGATAGTGCCAAAAGAGGATGGTTTTACGTAAAAAAGTTTGAAAGGTAAGAAGTAAACAGAA
>Ga0233372_1000760_pt1 | contig 13671 bp, 6 predicted proteins | sample ElkDunMinimDraft_4_FD_191538 | JGI IMG/M metagenome (GOLD analysis project Ga0233372, IMG submission 191538) | Fecal eukaryotic communites from dung pellets of Tule Elk in California, USA - Elk Dung D8 | ecosystem: Host-associated > Mammals > Digestive system > Large intestine > Fecal | place... | reverse complement strand
TGATGCCCAACCTCAATGGATTCCAGGCCACGCGCACCATCAAGCGCGACGCCGCGACCGGCCATATCCCGGTGATCCTGGTGACCACCAAGGACCAGGAGACCGACCGCATCTGGGGCATCCGCCAAGGGGCGCAGGGCTATCTGACCAAGCCCTTCAGCGAGGCGGAACTGACCGAGACCATCCTCTCGACCATCGGCCACGGCGGCGAGCCGCCGGGCGGAGGCGCCGCGGCCTGAGCGCCGCGACACGCCGCCGGACGCCTCAGTCGCGGCGCCACTCGTCGCCGAAGGCGTCGCGCAGCCGCTCGTAGGCTTCGCGCTGGGAATCGTCGCGCGGCGCCGGCGCCTGGATCTCCAGCTCCACCAGCTGGTCTCCCGCGGCGCCATGGCCGTTGCCCGGCAGCCCGCGTCCGCGCAGGCGCAGCTTGCGGCCCGCCTCCGAGCCCTGGGGGATCTTCAGGTCGACGCGCCCGCCCAGGGTGGGCACGCTCACCGTCGCACCCAGCGCCGCGTCCCAGGGCGCAACCTGCAGCACGTGGATGATGTTGCGGCCATCCACCTCGAACTGCGGATGCGCGGCGTACTCGATCTCCAGCAGCAGGTCGCCGCCATGGCTGCCCTGCCGCGCCAGGCGGATCACCTGGCCGGGCCGGATGCCACGCGGAACCCGCACATCGAACGAACGCCCGTCCACGCCGATGCGCACGCTGTCGCCGCGATAGACGTTCTCCAGCGAGACCGCGAGCCGCGCCCGCGTATCGCCGCCCATGCCCGCGCCACGACCACGGCCGGCGCTGGCGTCGGCCTGGCGGCGGAACAGGCTTTCGAAGAAATCGCTGAAACCGCCGCCCGCTCCGCCACCGGCGAAAACCTCCTCGAAGTCGAAACCGTCCGCGCCGCCACGTCCGAATCCGGCCGGCGGCACCTCGTCGCCGGTGCGGTAGCCGCCCGCGCGCAACTGGTCGTAGGCCTTGCGCTTGGCCGGATCGCGCAGCGCCTCGTAGGCCTCGTTGACGGACTTGAATTTCTCTTCGGCCCCGGCCTCCTTGCTGACGTCGGGGTGATACTTGCGCGCGAGCCTGCGGTAGGCGGACTTGATTTCCGCCTCCCCCGCATTCGGCTCCACGCCCAGGACGCTGTAGTAATCCTTGAATTGCATGCTTGCTCCGCGACGACGGCCCGTCGTGCGGGCCGTCGAAGTCTACCCGCGCGTGCCGCCGTCAGTGCGAGGCGTTCGCGTCGACCTGGATCCGGCGCGGCGTGGTTTCCGGACGCTTGGGGATCACGATCTCCAGCACGCCGTTGCGGCCGCTGGCGGTGATGCCTTCGGGATCGGCGCTGTCGGGCAGTGCGAAGCGGCGGTGGAAGCTGCCATAGCGGCGCTCCACCCGCGAGAACCGCTCGGTCTCGGTGGTCGATTCGCTGGTGCGCTCGCCCTTGATGGACAGGATGCCCTTGTCCATCTGGACCTCGATGTCCTTGGGATCGATGCCCGGCAGGTCGGCGTAGATCACAAAGCGGCCGGACTCCTCCTTCAGGTCGACCCGGGGCACCCACTGGGCGGTGGCCACGGCCGACGCGTCGGTGTCGTCCTGGTTGAAGAACCGGTCGAACACCTGCTTGATCTCATCATGCAGCGCCAGTTCCGAAGGGCGCTGGCGGTAACGGACAATGCTCATGTCTGACTCCTCCTTACGCTGCTGGGTCGCGGCCGCAGCCGGCCGCGTTACCAGCGATCTAGGCGCGGCGGCGCCGTTTTCAAGGCCCGGGGCGCGCCGGCGTGCGAGGATAGGCGCGTATTCATCTTCCCCGGGACCCCCATGACCATCCAGATCGGCGACCGCATCCCCGAAGTGGTTCTCAAGTACATCGACGACGGGGTGCAGGCGATCGACACCCCCACCCTGTTCGGCGACCACCGCGTGGTGCTGTTCGCGGTGCCCGGCGCGTTCACGCCGACCTGCTCGGAGCGCCACCTGCCCGGCTTCATCGAGCAGTTCCCGCAGTTCCGCGACCGCGGCATCGAGGTGGCCTGCATGGCGGTCAACGACCCGTTCGTGATGCAGGCCTGGGGCGAGCGGCTGGCCGTGCCCAAGGGCCTGCGCATGCTGTCGGACGGCAACGCCGACCTCACCCGCGCCCTGGGCCTGGAGATGGACGCCAGCGGTTACGGCATGGGCGTGCGCAGCAAGCGTTTCGCGCTCTATGCCGAGGACGGGATCGTCAAGCAGCTGTTCGTCGAGGCACCGGGCGAATTCCGCGTCTCGAGCGCCGAACACGTGCTGGCGCAAGTGCCGTAACGCAGGATCCCGGGCCGCCGCGCCACGCCGGCGGCCCCCTTGCGGCCCCGCGCCCACGGGCCCGCCCCCCCGGCGCTCAGTGCAGGATGCTGAACTCGACCGTCGCCCAGGCGCCGGTGTCGGCCAGGGCGGTGAGGCGATGGGCGCCGCCCTCCTCGAAGCTGTACTGGAAGGCGCCGCCGCCGCGCGTGCTGGCGATCCAGCGTCCGTCGAGCAGCCACTGCACCGGCGCGTCCGACCCCAGTGCCCGCAGCGACAGGCGGATGCCGCGCCGGCTGTCCGGCGGGCGCGCCAGGGAGGCCCCGTCGGCCAGGCCCTCGATCCGCAGTTCGCCCATGTCGCGGCCATCGTCGAGGCAGTCGGGCGACAGGGCCGGCGGCCGCGACGCGCGCCGCAGCCCGGGCGACAGCCAGGGCGAGGCCAGCGCCGGCCAGCGCGCGACCGCCATCGGCCGGCGCGTGTGCGGCCGCGCGCAGTCGGCCGACAGGCGCAGGCCGGTCCGCGCATCGACCTCGAAACGCTCCAGCCCCGCGTTCCACAGCCGCGCGTCGCGCTCGGCGAACGTGGGCGGGACGGCGCCGTCCAGCACCCAGGCCTCCAGCCGGCGCGCACACAGGCCCTCGTCCTGGGCCTCGGCCGCGGTCCCCAGGGGCCAGCAGATCCAGCGCCGCGCGACGCTGGTGGGCATCGGCGGCGGTGCCGGCGCGGGACGCGACCCGGGCAGGCTGTCGACGACCTCGAACAGGAGCGGCAACGCGGTGATCGCCCCGTACTGGCCCGGCAGCGGCGTGCCGTCGGGCCGCCCGACCCAGACGCCCACGGTGTGGCGGTCGGTGCCGCCGATGGCCCAGGCGTCGCGGAATCCATAGCTGGTGCCGGTCTTCCAGGACACGCGCGGGCGCGATGCGGCATTGAACATGCCTTCGCGCTCCCCCGGCCGCGGATTGGACTGCAGGATCTCGCGCACGATCCAGGCCGCACCCGGCGACAGCAGGCGCCGTTCGACCAGGGCGTCGTCGGGCGTGTAGCGCACGCGCCCGGCGATGCCGCCGCGGTGCAGTGCGGCATGCGCACCGACCAGATCCTCCAGCCTGGCGCCGGTGCCCCCCAGGATCAGCGACAGGTTGGGCGAGGCGCCCCGCGGGAACCGCAGCGAGATCCCGGCATTGTCCAGCCGCGCCGCGAAGCGCGCCGGTCCGACCCGGTCGAGCAGGTCCACGGCCGGGACGTTGAGCGAGAGCCGCAGCGCGCCGGCCGCGGAGACCGGGCCGCTGAACGCCGCATCGAAGTTGCCCGGCCGGTAGCCGCCGAAGGACTGCGGCGCATCCACCAGCAGGCTCTCCGAATGGATCAGCCCGTCGTCCAGCGCCATGCCGTAGAGGAAGGGCTTGAGCGTGGATCCCGGCGAGCGCCAGGCGCGCACCATGTCGACGTGGCCCAGGCGTGCACGGTCGAGCATGTCCACGGAACCGACGTAGGCGCGCGCCTCCAGGGTGGCGTTGTCGACCACGAGCAGCGCCGCGGAGGTGCGTTCGGGCAGGCTGGAGAAGTATCCGGCCACGCGTTCCTCGAGCATGCGCTGCAGGTCGGCATCCAGGGTGGAGACGATGCGGGACTGTCGCGGCTGCGCCGCGCGCAGGCGCTGGGCCAGCAGCGCGGCCGACATCGGCGGACGCAGGCGACGCGCGACCACGGCCTCCATCCGCGCGTCCCCGGCCTCGGCGGGCGTCCAGACCCCGAGGCGCACCATGCGCTCGATCACCTTGTCGCGAGCGCGCCGGGCAGCCTCGGGACTGCGGTCGGGGCGCAGGCGGCTGGGCGCCTGCGGCAGCACGGCCAGCAGCGCCGCCTCGGCATGCGACAGTCGCGCCGAGGGCTTGCCCAGGTAGGCCCAGCTGGCCGCCTCCACGCCTTCGATGGTGCCGCCGAAGGGCGCGCGCTCCAGGTACAGGGCGAGGATGCGGTCCTTGTCCAGGTGCGCCTCGAGCTGCAGCGCGCGCAGCATCTGTAGCAGCTTGCCGGCCGGGCTGCGCGTGGACGCGTGCCCGGGTTCGAGGATGCGCGCCACCTGCATGGTCAGGGTGGAGCCGCCCGACACGATGCGGCCGTCCGCGAGCCACTGTCCCGCCGCGCGCAGCAGCGCCAGCGGGTTCACGCCGGGATGCCAGCGGAACCAGCGGTCCTCGTAGTTCTGCAGCACCTCCAGGTACAGCGGCGAGACCGTGCCCGGCGAGGCCGGGTGGCGCCACACGCCATGGGCATCGGCGAATGCCCGCAGCGGCGTGCCGTCGGCGGCGACCACCAGGCTGCTGGTGTCGCGCGCCTGCGGCAACCGCGGCGGGAAGGCCCGGTCAAGCACCAGCAGCGTCACCAGCACCGCGACCGTGCCCCAGCGCAGCCAGGGCAGGAGCCGTTTCATGCCCATGGCGCGGCCGTCAGCGCGGGCGGGCGGACGCCGGTCCGCCACGCGCGCGCCTCACGCCCGGCACAGGCCAGCCACCGGACCATGGCCGGTCACGGCTGGACCACCGTGATGGTGGCGGGCACGGCGCGGCCCACGCCACGAAGTTCAGGACGGTACATGTCCTCGACCAGCGGCGGCGGCGCCGTATACGTCCCCGGCGTCACCGCGCGCACCAGGTAGAACAGCCGCGCGGTGCCGCCAGGCCGCAGGTCCAGGGCCGCCACGTAACGGTCGTCGCGGAATTCCTCGTGGCGCACGGTGGCGGCGCTGGCCCGGTCGGCGATGGCGATGCCGTCCACCACCACGTCCGCCCACTGCTTCTCGTCGCCGAGGTTGAAGTTCTCGATCTCCAGCCCGGCGGGCAGCAGGTCGGTGACCAGCGCATCGGGCATCGCCACGTCCGGGACCAGGGTCAGGGCCACGATCAGCGCCTCGCCTTCCTTGAGGGGGCCGGGCGTCCACGGCTTGCCCTCGGTGGTGAACAGCGCCCGCTCGATCCTGACCTGCCGCTGGTCGAGGGCGGGCGCGGTGTCCGGTACGCCGGCCACGTCGATGCCCACGTACAGCGGCGGCTCGCCGGCGGGGTCGAAGCGTACGCCGCCGGCCAGCGCGGCGGCATCGAAGGCGCGGCCGACCAGGCGCGCCGGCGCGACCGCCTGCGACGCGCCGTTGACGGTCAGCGTGCCCGAAACCTGCTTGCCCTGCGCGGCGCCCAGCGCCCTGCCCAGCCGCGCCAGGGCCATCTGTTCCTGGGTGCTCAGGTACAGGCGGCCATCCACGCGACGGCCGTCGAGGTCGCGGCCCAGGTCGACCGTCTTCGCATCCCACTGCGGCTTCGTCATGCCGCGTTCGTGGGTCAGCGCGATCATCAGGGCCAGGTCGCGTACGTCGCTGCCGTAGTCCCACAGCGATCGCGGGCGCAGTGGGCGCCGCGCGAACGCCTCGGCCAGTGCCTTGTCGCCGCGCGTCCTGTCTCCCTGCATCGACAGGGCCAGGCCCAGGTGTGCCAGCGACAGCGCGGTCAGCGACTTGTCGCGGTCGTTGTCGTACAACGCGCGCAGCGTGCCCAGCGGCGCGCGGTTGACGCGCGCCAGCACGTAGCCGGCATAGGCCTGGTAGGCGAAGCGCAGGGCCTCGCGGTGGTCCTGTCCATAGAACTGCTGGTCGCCGGAGAGCAGGTCCTCGCCCAGCCTTTCCAGCGCCTTCTGCAGCACCTGTTCGGGCACGTTGAAGCCGGCCTCGCGCGCGTCGAGCAGGAACTCGGCGATATAGGGGGTCAGCGCCGGGTTGACGTCCCCGTTGCCGCCCCACATCGCGAAATGGCCCGAGCGCACCTGCATCGAGGCCAGGCGGCCGAACGCGCTTTCCACGTACTGGCGCCGCCGCGAGGCATCGACCTCGCCGATGCCGAGCATCGCCGCCGTCGCCTGGTCCAGTTCAAGCGCCGCATAGCCCTTGCTGGCGACCTGTTCGGCGCAGCCGTAGGGATAATCGAGCGCGCCACGGATCGCGCTGGCGAAGGGGATCGGCGGCAGCGCGCTGACGGTGAACTGGGCCAGGACCGAACCGGCCATCAGGCCCTGCGCCACCGAGCCGTCGAGCGTGACCGGTGCCGGACTCTCGAGCACCCGCGTGCGCGAGCGCAGCACCGCCGGCCAGGCGGGACGGACCGGCAGGTCGTAGCGCCGGTCGACCTTCGCGCCATTGCCCTCCACGCGCAGGCGCACCCTGGCCACTTCGTAGCCGGTCCGCGCCGTCAGCGGGAAGCTCAGCGTCGCCCTGCCGTCGGTCTGCAACTCGACGTTGCGCCGGCCCTCGCCCACGTCCAGCGGGCCGATCCCGTCCACGCGCACGTCGAAGCGGCCGGGCCTGCCGGTGTAGTTGACCAGGTCGATGGTGACCGTGGCACGGTCGCCCGGCGCGAGCACGCGTGGCATGCTCGCCTCCGCCACGACTGGCGCGCGCGCCACCGTCTCGACGGCGCGACTGCCGTAGCTGTCGGCCGAGTACACCAGGGCCGACACGCGCAGCGTGCCGTTGAAGTCGGGGACCGGCAGGGAGACGCGCGCATTGCCGCTGGCATCGAGCTGCACGGGACCGGAGAACAGGTCCACCGTCTGCACGCGCGCGGTTGGCCGGCGCGCCTGCGGCATCGCCGCCAGCGGCATGTCGCCGCCGAACCGCAGCCGCGCGGTGCCGCCCGCGTAACTCTCGATCACGCGTCCGTACACGTCCCAGGCATCGACCCCGAGCCGGCGCTGCGCGAAGAAGTACGCGAAGGCATCGGGCACCGGGTAGCGGGTGATGTTGAGGATGCCCACGTCGACCGCCGAGACCGTGGCATAGGCCTGCTTGCCGGCCAGCTGCGGCGCGCTCAGCACGACCTGCAACGGCGCCTCCGGGCGGATGCGCTCGGGCACCTTGAGACCGACCGCAACGCGGCGATCGCGCCGGTCCATCGGGACATGCGCCACGCCCACCGCGCGTGCAGGCGTGATCCTGCTCGCGGCGCTGCCGCCGCGGAAGACCAGCGCGGTCACGTACACGTCGTGGCGCTCCCAGTCCTCGGTCACCGGGATCTCGAAGCTGCTGCCGGCCTTGGCCTCGATCTCCTGCACGTACAGCAGGCGGTCGCTCTCCACGAGCAGCAGGCCCCGGCCCGGATGCGGCGGCGTCAGCGTCACCTTCATCCGGTCGCCGGCGCGGTAGGCGGTGCGATCGAGCGCCAGCTTGACCTTGTCCGGGCGCGCATCCAGGCCGCGGTTGCCATCGCCCCAGCTCCAGCCGGCGACGAAGGGATAGCGCGTGACCAGCTTCGTCTCGGGGTCGAGCACGTCGATACGGTACTCGCCCCACTCGACCGGGAAGCTGACGCGCGCGGGCGTCTGGCCGACGTCGACGCTGCGGGTTTCCACGTTCTCGAACCGGCTGGCGTAGTCGTACTCCCAGCCGCCGTTCTCGTCATGGCGCCAGTGGTAGTCGCGATGCTCGCGCACCAGGGTGACCTGCAGGCCCCGGGCCGGACGCGGCCGGCCGTCGCTGCCCACGCGCAGCAGTTCGAAGCCTGGGTTGCCGTTGGCATCGGTGCCGTCGTCCGGATCGAACTGCGGGCGCACGCCGACCAGCGCCTGCGCCGGCCACAGCACGCGGCGCAGCGTACGGTTCACGCTGCGCCCGCCGGTCTCGTAGAGGCTGCCCGACAGCACCACCGCCACCGGCGTGGTGGCCTTCACTTCCTCGGGCAACGCGATGTCCTGCTGCAGCCGGCCCTGGTCGTCGAGGCTGGCATCGACCACTTCCTTGGCGTCCCTGGGCAGCTGCACGGTGGGATCGCCGAAGAACCAGCCGGGCATGCCCTCCAGCGGATGCTGGTCGACCGCGACCGCCAGCCGGGCGGTGAAGCGGTTGCCCGCGGCCGGCGCGCCGTACAGATAGGCGCCGGTGGCCCGCAGCCCCAGCGGCTGGCCGGGGCGCAGCACAGGCTCGGACGCGTCGAGCTCGAGCTTCATGCGTTCGGGCAGGAATTCCTCGATACGCAGGCTCATGCCCTGCACCGCCTCGCGGCTGGACGGATCGGTGCGGAACTCCACCCGCCAGCGTCCGGTCGGCGCATCGGCCGGCACCGCCGCCTCGAAGCTGTAGTTACCCAGCGCGCCGGGCTGCAACCGGGTTTCGAAGAAGGGCTTGCCATCTGGCTGGCGCAGCCGCACGAACAGGGCCTGCGCCTTGCCGTCCCGCGCCGTCAGCGGGCGGCCGTCGTCGTCGCGCAGCAGCGCAGACACGCGCACGGTCTCGCCGGGGCGGTACAGATCGCGCCCCGACCAGGCGAACACGTCGAACCAGCTGGACTGGCGGCCCGCCACCGCGAACTCCGACAGGTCCAGCGCCGGCTGGTTGAACGGCAGCATCGCCACGTCGTTGCCACGCCGCGCCACGAGCACGTGGGCGGTGTCGATCGTGTAGTCGGCCAGCGTGTTGCCGTTGCCGTCCGTGCTGGCGCGGTAGACCGTCTCGCCGCGTGCGTCGAGCACGCGCAGGTCCACGTTCGCGATCGGCGCCCCGTTACGCAGCGAGGCCGCATGCACGAACAGCTTGTCCTTGTAGGCGCGCGCATGCAGGCCCAGGTCGCTGACGGTGAAGAACGCCGTCTCCAGCTGGTCGCTGAACGAGCCGGCGCGCTTCATCACCGCGAAGTACAGCCCGGGCGGCTGCAGTTCGGCGATCTCCTGCAGCGGCAGGTAGGTCAGCACGCGCTCGTTGCGCTCGCCGCCCAGCACGAACCGGTTGACGTACACGGACTCGGCCAGCTTCGACAGCGGCTCGCGGTCGTCCCAGCGGCTCTCCAGTTCCCAGCTGCCGCGGCGCCCGCCACGCTGGTACTCGGAGAAGAATTTCGGCAGCGAGGACTCGTGGACGCGCAGGAACTCGACGTCGACTTCCGCCACGTTGACCGAGACCACCGGCAGGCCGCGCGAGTCCTTGGCCGGCAGCACGCTGCCCTGCGAGGCGAAGCCGACCAGCGGTTCGAGGTCGCCGGTGTAGACCTTTTCCTCCAGCGCCGCGGGCAGCCGCGTGCCGTCGGCCGCGGTCAGCGCGGCGGCAATCCGCACCGTGTAATGGCGGTCGGCGGTGACGTGGGGGTAGCGCAACACGGTGCCGCCTTCGTCCAGCGTCCAGCCGCTGGGTTCGGCGACCGGCTCGGCGAAGGTGACCAGCTTGTCGAAGTCCTGGATACCCACCAGCGGCTGCGAGAACTCCAGCGCGATCGCCAGGCCTTCTCCGGTCTGGTCGGGCCAGGCGCGCACCAGGCCGAAGCCTTCGATCTGCTGGCGCTGCGCCTGGATCGCCTCGCCGCTCACCGCCGGCAGTTGTCCCGATTCGTTGCGCTTGCAGCCGGCCATCGCCAGCAGCAGGAGGCCCAGCAACAGCGCCCCGATCGCGGCGCCCGTCCCCCGCGGCCCGCCGCGCATCATCCGCCCCATGCTGGTTCTCCGTCCGTATCCGCGATCGGCCTTCAGTATAGACAGCGTCCCACGCAGCCAGCGCCGGGCGACGGCATCCGCCCGGTGTCCGCGCCGCTCCTCTCGCCGCGCGCACGCAAAAAAAATCCCGCCGGCAAGGCGGGATCTTTCTGCGCATTCCAGGGCCGCCTGCGCGGCGGCACGGGGGCGATGCCATCGGCCGCCCCCGCCTGCCGGTCAGGCCTCCGGATGCGCCGGGCCGGCGGCACCGGCGTCGGCGGCGATGATCGCCGAAGCGGTCTCGTCGGGTTCCTCCAGCGATGCATCCACGCGCTCGATCGCCTGCAGCGTCTCGCCTTCGCCCAGACGGATCAGGGTCACGCCCTGGGTGTTGCGGCCGACCTGCGAGATTTCCGAGGCACGCGTGCGCACCAGGGTGCCGCCGTCGGAAATCAGCAGGACCTCGTGGTGGTCGGACAGCTGGATCGCGCCGACCAGCTTGCCGTTGCGCGCCGTGGTCTGCAGCGCGATCACGCCCTGGGTGCCGCGTCCCTTCTTCGGATACTCCTCCAGCGAAGTGCGCTTGCCGAAGCCGCGTTCGCTGGCCGTCAGGATGTCGCCATCGCCGTCGACCACCACCAGGCTGCACACGGTATCGCCCTCGGCCAGGCGGATGCCGCGCACGCCGGTGGCGGTGCGTCCCATCGGTCGCACCGACGCTTCATCGAAGCGCACCGCCTTGCCGTTGCTGGCGAACAGCATCACGTCGCGGCTGCCGTCGGTGAGCTCGGCGTTGACCAGGGCATCGCCCTCGTCGAGGTTGATCGCGATCTTGCCGCGCGCCAGGCGGAACTCGAACTCGGTCAGCGGCGTCTTCTTGACCGTGCCGTTGCGGGTGGCGAAGAACACGAACTGGTCGGCGCGATACTCGCGCACCGGCACCACCGCCTGCACCTTCTCGCCTTCCTCCAGCGCGATCCAGTTGATGATCGGGCGGCCACGCGCATTCGGGCCCGCGTCGGGCAACTGGTGCACCGGCAGCCAGAACACGCGCCCGGCGCTGGTGAAGGTCAGCAGGGTGTCGTGCGTATTGACCAGCCACAGCTGCTCGATGAAGTCCTCGTCCTTGGTCGCCGCCGCATTGCGGCCGCGGCCGCCGCGCTTCTGCGCGCGGTAGGCGGTGGCCGGCTGGCGCTTGGCGTAGCCCGAATGCGACAGCGTGACCACCACGTCCTCCGGCGCGATCAGGTCGAGGATGTCCAGGTCCTCCTCGCTGGCGCGGATCTCGCTGCGCCGCGCGTCGCCGAACTCTTCCTTGACGTTGCGCAGCTCGGTGCGGATCACGTCCAGCAGCACCTCGGGATCCTCGAGGATCTCGATCAGGCCGCGGATGGTGTCCAGCAGCAGGCGGTATTCCTCGGTCAGCTTTTCCTGCTCCAGGCCGGTCAGGCGGTGCAGGCGCATTTCCAGGATCTGCTGGGCCTGGGTCTCGGTGAGCTGGTAGCCATCGGCCAGCAGCCCCACGCCGGACGGCAGGTCCTCCGGGCGCGAGGCCTCGGCACCGGCCGCGCCCAGCAGCGCGCCGACCAGGCCCGGCTGCCACAGGCGGCCGAGCATGCGCTCGCGCGCCACCTGCGGGTTGTCCGAGGTCTTGATCAGCTCGATCATCTCGTCGATGTTGGCCAGCGCGACCGTCAGGCCCTCGAGGATGTGGGCGCGGGCACGGGCCTTGCGCAGCTCGAAGATCGTCCTGCGCGTCACCACCTCGCGGCGATGGCGGATGAAGGCCTCGAGGATCTCCTTGAGGTTGAGCAGCTGCGGCCGGCCGGCGACGATGGCCACCATGTTGATGCCGAACACCGACTCCATCTGCGTCTGCAGGTAGAGGTTGTTGAGCACCACCTCGGCCGAATCGCCGCGCTTGATCTCGATGTAGATGCGCATGCCGTCCTTGTCGGACTCGTCGCGCAGCTCGCTGATCCCCTCGAGCTTCTTCTCCTTCACCAGTTCGGCGATCTTCTCGATCAGCCGCGCCTTGTTCACCTGGTAGGGAATCTCGGTGACGATGATCGATTCGCGGCCGTTGTCGGCCACTTCCACGTCGCACCTGGCGCGGATGCGCACGCGGCCGCGGCCGGTGCGGTAGGCCAGGTGGATGCCACCGACGCCGTTGATGATGCCGCCGGTGGGGAAGTCCGGGCCCGGGATGTATTCCATCAACCCGTCGATGTCGATCTCGGGGTTGTCGATCATCGCGATCAGCGCGTCCACCACCTCGCCCAGGTTGTGCGGCGGGATGTTGGTGGCCATGCCCACGGCGATGCCGGCCGAACCGTTGACCAGCAGGTTGGGGAAGCGCGTCGGCATCACCGACGGCTCCAGCTCCTTCTCGTCGTAGTTGGGGGTGAAATCGACGGTTTCCTTGTCGATGTCGGCCATCAGCTCGTGCGTCAGGCGCGCCATGCGCGCCTCGGTGTAACGCATCGCCGCGGCCGAGTCGCCGTCGACCGAACCGAAGTTGCCCTGCCCGTCCACCAGCAGGTAGCGCAGCGAGAACGGCTGCGCCATGCGCACCAGGGTGTCGTACACCGACTGGTCGCCGTGCGGATGGTACTTGCCGATGACGTCACCGACGATACGCGCCGACTTGTAGTAAGGCTTGTTGCTGTGCGCGCCCAGTTCGTTCATGGCGTACAGCACGCGCCGATGCACCGGCTTCAGGCCATCGCGGACGTCCGGCAGCGCGCGCCCCACGATCACGCTCATCGCGTAATCGAGGTAGCTGCGCCGCATTTCGTCTTCGAGGTTGACCGGGATGATTTCCTGCGCGAGATCGGTCATCGAGTTGCTTGCGTCCTGTGTATGCCGGGCTCCCCGACGCTGCTTCGGCAGCGTCCCCGGAACGTGGCGACGCGGCCTTGTGGCCGCGCCGGAATCAGTGCCGGAATACTAGCACGAAGGGCCTTTTTTATCCAGAAAATTAGGCCGCAAAAACAAGCACTTGCGCGCGATCTCCGGGGCCCCGGGCGGATGCGCGGAAGGACGCGCCGGACACCGGCGCAACGCGCCGGCGGCCGCGGCCATCCTGCCGCCTGCATCCGGCCATGCAGGGGCGCGCGACATCGCGGGCCCGGCCCTGCCCTGCGCCCGCGCCGGGCGCGCGCAGGCGCCGCCGCATGCCGGCGTCGGGGCAACGACGCGCCTCGTGCGTTCAGCCCGCCGCCACGGCGCCACCGGCGCCCTGCGTCGAGGCCGGGCCGCCGCGGCACGGGCCGCGGGGCGCTGGCGCGGCCGAGGTCTCGGCAGGGCGATCAGGCGCCGAACAGGGCCCGCATGGACCCGGTGTCGGGCCGCTCGACGACGCCCTTCTCGGTCACGATCGCGTCGATCAGCGACGCGGGAGTGACGTCGAACACCGGATTCCAGGCCGGCACGCCCTCGGCCACCGTGCGCTGCCCACCGATGCCGTGGAGTTCGGCCGGGTCGCGCTCCTCGATCTCGATCAGATCGCCCGACGCGGTGTCCATGTCGACCGTGGACGACGGCGCCACGACCATGAATTTCGCGCCGTGGTGGCGTGCCGAGATCGCCAGCTGATAGGTGCCGATCTTGTTGGCGGTATCGCCGTTGGCGCAGATCCGGTCGGCGCCGACGATCACCCATTGCACCGCGCCGGTCTTCATCAGGTGCGCGGCGGCCGAGTCGGCGATCAGCGTGGCGGGAATGCCGTCGTGCATCAGCTCCCAGGCGGTCAGGCGCGCGCCCTGCTGCCAGGGCCGGGTCTCGCCGGCGAAGACCTTGCCTATCCTGCCCTGGGCCACGCCGGCACGGATCACGCCAAGCGCGGTGCCGAAGCCGGCGGTGGCCAGCGAGCCGGTGTTGCAGTGGGTGAGCACGCCGCTGCCGGGTTCGATCAGCGAGGCGCCGAGCGTGCCCATGGCGTG
>Ga0233372_1000755_pt1 | contig 13722 bp, 29 predicted proteins | sample ElkDunMinimDraft_4_FD_191538 | JGI IMG/M metagenome (GOLD analysis project Ga0233372, IMG submission 191538) | Fecal eukaryotic communites from dung pellets of Tule Elk in California, USA - Elk Dung D8 | ecosystem: Host-associated > Mammals > Digestive system > Large intestine > Fecal | place... | reverse complement strand
GTATGGAAAAACGGTAAAAACCACGTGGAAAACGGTACCTGCATATGGAAAATGATATGGAAAAAGGGTTGATAATGTGGAAAAGTTGCCAGCCCGCAACACATCGACAAATCAAATTTTAAAATAAAAAAATGCTTGTCAAATTTTAAGCGAAAAAATAAAAAAAGAAAAGAGACTATCCTTTTGGATAGTCCCTTAGCTTACTTACTTACTTATTTGTTTAGCGATTAGGCTTTGAAGTAGCCTTTTACTGCTCTGCCCTTAACCTTAACTTCTGTCACAGAAGCCACGCCTGATTCAACAAGAATCTTAGCGATAACTGTTGCTTTAGAAGCGTTATTGATGCCTTCTACCTGTTCTGCAATCTGAGATGCTGTCATAGGTTCCTCTGTAAGGATTGCCTGAAGAGCTTCAACGAGGGGAGCATTTTCTGCTTTCTTAGCAGCTCTCTTTTCTGCTGCCTTAGCAAGTTCTGCATCGAGCTTTTCGATTTCCTTTTCTGCAAATGCTTTGATTTCTGCGTTTGCTGTTTCTGCGATTACCTGTGTAAGAAATTCTCTCTTTGTCATAATACATTTCCTTTCAGCGTCGGTCGCCACCCAAAAATTTTTATTAGTTTCAGAAGTAAGGGAGCAGTAAGTTTTATTTACTTTATCTCTCACTTTCTATATATATTATATAGCATTTTTGAACTTTTTTCAAGTTTCGTATCTCTATTTCTTATCAATTAACGACTGATAAGTAGAGTGACTGTTGCTATATTCTATATATTTCTCTCTCACTTTCTATAATAATTATATACCTATTTTGTAATATTTTCAAATTTCGCGCGCCTCGGTATTTCATATATAAAACCATTTGCGACTAAAATTTGATTTTTCTTTTAATTTATGTTATATATAACATATTTTTATTTTAATTTCAAATTTTCACAGCTGCAGCTGTATTACTATAATAAAAATTTGCAGCTCGACGCAGCTGCCATAAAATTTGACACCGGGCGCAGCTTGCAGCTCCAGCTGAAACGCAGCTCGATCGCAGCTTGATCAGAATTAAAATTTGACACGCGCCACAGGTAGGGCAAAATTTGACGAGGGGACGCCACTTGACGAACAAATGTTCGCTTTACTACTTTAACTCGCTAAAGCAAAAAATTTTTTTTACCTATTGACTTTACAGCGTGGATATGATATAATATAATGGGATAGAATTTGACTTTTTCGGCCCGGGCAATACTACAAAAACGCCCGGGCAATTTACCCGGGCACGCGCGAACATTTGTTCGTTTTGATATAAGAAAAAAGAAGTCTTTCGACTTCTTAATCTTCTATGAACTTGCCATTAACTTTGTATACTTCATCACAACCATTAAAATTATAAACATCGCCTTCCTGCAAGTCAACACAAGCAATATTATAACAGTGATTTACATCAAGTTCTTCACCACATATTGAACAGTCGACGATTTCTGCAAAGTTGATGACCATATAGAAATAATCTTTATATTCAAATACATCACCAAAAGAAAGATCTCTTAATAAAACTTTTTCTTTTCTTTTTCTCTGAATTTTCATATTTCGTTTTCCTCTCTTTCTTTTATTGCGATAAACTGATTTTTAATTTCTTCGATTGCCATTTTAATAATCTGTACATTTTCTTTGTTGTCACTATAACAATAATGTTCTGAAATTGAATCAGAAATTCTTTTCAGTTCTTCTATGAAGTTTTCTTCAACATCGTATCTCTGAAAACAAACAAGATTATTTCGTTTGTCAACAAAGATTTCAAGAGGATCGCCCTCTCTTATTCTCATTTCTCTGCGAATTTCTTTAGGGATTACAACTCTTCCCAAATCATCAATTCTTCTTACAATTCCTGTTGCTCTCATTCTGCATACCTCACATTCATATCAATATTAACTCTTTCAACTATTGTAGTGTTATTAAAATAGCGATAATCACATTCACTACCAACCAACCAACAATTATACCTGTTAGAGTCGATGTCATACTCGTGTTGCAAATCGTGTTGGTATTCAAGTTCTGTTATGATTTCGTCTGTGATAAAAAATTCTTCAAGTTTCACAAAAACCTTGCCACCTAAAAGGAAGAACTCCCCTCTGCGAATATCACCAAAATAAGTGACATCTTCTGTCTTTTTTTCAATGTTGATATTAAGTGCCATATTATCAAGTCCTTTCGTTTGATTACATATATATTATAGCATAGATTTATTTGTTTGTCAATACCTTTTTTAAATATTTTTTTGTTTTATTTTCTGATAATCCATAATTAACAAGAAAAAATTTAAAAAAAGTTTTTCTGTCATATTCATCACATAATGTAAATTTACAACCCCACTGCTTTTCATATTCGACAAGATAATTTTTTATAGCAGTAGTATATAAGTTATCTGCTTTTAATTTCTTTTCTTTGTTCATATGAGATTTTCCTTTCTCTTGATTACATATATATTATACACTATAATAAAAGAAAAGTCAATCGTCATATTAACCAAACTTACAATGCGGCGACCGCATAATTTTAGTCAATATGACGAATGCCCGGGCGGTGTAAAGGGGTATCCCTTTACACCTTTTCGTTTAATCTTCGTAGATGTCGCACTCAATGAGTTCATCATCTCTCCACTGTTCAAAGAGAATTTCATTGTAGTCTGCGATGACTTCTGCTCTTTCTTCATCTGTCATTCTGAAGATTGTAACTCTTGAATATCTGTCACACAAGAACACTTCAAAGTCACTTTCATCTTCCATAACTTCGTAAATCTTTTCATTGAAGAAAAAGTTTCTAACATCTTCTTCTGTTACGAATACAAGTCTTTCATTGGGGCAGTAGTAAGTTCTTGACATAATTAGCATCTCCTTTTCTTTATTACATATATATTATATCACACTTTTCATTGTTTGTCAAGTGTTTTTTATAAATTTTTTAAAATTTCTTCTCTGCGTTCAAGTTCTTTATCAAGAAAATTCATTAACTTATCACGAAAGTCAAAGACTTCACATTCATCAATAAGTATTTCAATTTCATCTATGAACATACGAAAATCGTCAACACCCTGCAAAGCAAGACTTGCTTTGTTTGCAAGTTCTCTTGTCATTCTTCATCACCCACTTCTGCATAATAATCATCACATTCATCTATGGGATGTAAACCTGATAAAGGCATTGTGCATTTATGGGTTTTCCAATCCCAATAAGGACAACTTGGGTCTTGTATGGGACATTCAACTAATAACTGTCTATCCATTTTCAAAACTCCTTTCGTTTCTCTTGATTACAATATTATTATACACTATTTTTGTTATTTTGTCAAGTAAAAATACATAGAAAAATACATTAAATTTTTGTGCATTCTGACGAACGCCCGGGAGTGTAAAGGCTTATGCCTTTACATTCACGATTGTTACTTCACAATTACATATTTCAAAACAGTCGTCTGGTTCAAACTGTCTTACTTCGCCTGTTTCGAGATTTACTGCGTAGTAACCTGTTTCTTCAATGTCATTCATTGTTGAACATTCAGTACATTCTATATACTGACATTCGTTATAACCCAATCGCATATAAATTGCGTCACCTACGAAAAAGGTTGAACCTATACACATTCTGTAAATTCTTTCGCCTTTAATAGTGGGTTTATTTACTTTCATATTATCATTTCCTTTCTTCATCTGATGTATATATTATATCATAGATTAGTAAGTTTGTCAACAGTCAAAATGCACAAAGATGCGGCGGTTGATTTGTATAGAATGACGAATGCCCGGGCGCGCTTTCGCGCACTAAAGCGCTACGCTTTAAACTGCTAAAGTGTGGGAGTGTTTGAGTGGTGATTACTCACCACTCACCTCATTTCGACTTTCGCGTTTTTCTTTGATTGCCTTTTCTTTTTCACGTCTTGCTTTGTCTTTGGCAATCTTTTCTGCTTTGGCTTTGGCTTGTTTTTCTGCCTTTTCTCTTTTTGCTTTTTCTTTGAGTTCGTATTCCTCACCCATAGCATAAGGGTCATAAGGTTCAGTGCCTTTGTTTGCACCTGTGGGTACTTTAATAACAATGACTACTGATTTTTCATTACCCTCACTATCGCAGATTGGGAACGCAATTTCGTTTGATTTTACTTTGATGACATCTTCACCAAGTTCTTCAAGGAAATCCCAAATTTTTTCAAAGTAGTTTGCTTTGATTTCGTCATTAAGAATTTTCTGTGATTTAGCCATATTATCAAATCTCCTTTCGTTTACATACATATTATAGCACATTTAATTGCTTTTGTCAATAGGTTTTCAAAAAGTTTTTTATTTTTTATTTTGTTTTTCTTAACTTTTCTATATATATTATATCAAAAATTTTAAATTTTGTCAAGTTTAAAAATTTAAAAAAATAAATTTTGCTAAGACAAATTTTTGTTTATATTAACAAAACAAATATTCGCTTTAATACTTTAATACACTAAAGCGCCGCGCCCGGGCACGTAAAGGTTTACGCCTTTACACCCTTAGATGAACTCTACAAAGTCTTTGAGGAAATAAGGGATTTTGACTTTTTCCCATCTGTCATTTCTGTAATTACAGTTATAGCGATAAAGACCATTTTCACAAAGACCATCTGAAGTCCAACCATTGTAACCACATATATCACAAATGAGGTTTAGTTCTTCATCAGAATGAATAACAACATATGTTGCACTGTCAAAGTCTATTCTGTTGAAATCCTCATCGTATGCTTCAATAGATTTGATGTTTAATTCATTTTCATAATCACGACATTCGTCCTCATCTTCAAATTCCTTGCCATCAAAAGCAACATAAAATTCTTCTTCTCTTAAAACCTTTTTAGTAATTCTTTCCATATCGTTAGTTCCTTTCTCTTTATTACATATATATTATACACCATAATTATACTTTTGTCAATCGTCAAAATCACCAAACTCGCGGTCGTCCCTTTGTACATATTGACGAACGCCCGGGCCAAAAGTCAATGGGCAAACTCACCAAAGTTTGCCATTGATATTTGGATTTCTTCGTACACATTCAACAAAAATTTCTTTTTCAATTAGCACATCTTCAAGACCTGTGTGACTTTCGATAAAAGAATTATCATTTGTTAAATATCTATACAGAATTTCAGCAGTCAATTTTACTGAATTATTCTTTGTGAGATAATCGTTTTCTGTGCAAAATGCACAATAATCTTCGTCATCTTTAAAAACTTCTTTAGACATTTTTAAAGTATCCCAAAATTCTGTGCCATAGGGGAAAAAGTATCTGTATTTTGATTTTGTCAAATATCTTTGAGTGGTCGCAGTTGAAATATAATCAAATCGTGCATTGTGTGCAATTACAATTTTTGTATTATATTTCATCATTATTTCAATTATAACCTTTCTTATGTTATAAAGTCTTTTTAAAACTCTTTCACCTTTTTTTATCTGTTCCCAATACATAGGAATTTTTTCAATGAAATAAGCACTTGACATAAGTTCTTCATCAAGAAAAACATCTGCAACAACAAAAGAAAATTTTTCATAAACAAAACCACTTTTATCAATTACTGCAAAACCAATATCGTAAGCAAGGGGACATTCAATATCGTTTGTTGTTTCTGTGTCAAGTACAATAAATTTTTCAATCATTTTTATAACCTCGTTTCTTTTGATGTATTTATTATACACTATTATACATAAAAAGTCAATATGTAATATTGCACAAAGTTTACTATATATTATTGTGCATTTTGACGGCGCGCCCGGGTACGCTTTCGCACTTTAAAGTGCTAAAGCGGGAAAGATAAAAAAGTGTAAAGGCTTACACCTTTACACCTTCTCGCTTGGCTTTTATTTCTTTTTCTTTTTCTCGCCTTGCGTTATCCTTTGCGATTTTTTCGGCTTTTGCCTTCGCCATTTTTTCGGCTTTTTCTTTTTTCAGTTTTTCCTTCAACTGAAATTCTTCGCCCATTGCGTAAGGATCATAAGGCTCTGTTCCCTTATTAGCACCAGTGGGAACTTTTATAACGATTACAACAGATTTTTCGTTGCCTTCGCTATCAACCACAGGAAAAGCGATCTCATTTGATTTGACCTGAATAACATCTTCGCCAAGACCTTCAAGCATTTCTTTTACTTTAGTGAAGTAAAGTGACTTGATTTCGTCATTCAAGACCTTCTGTGATTTTGACATTTGGCATCACTCCTTTCTTATTACATATATATTATACACCATAAATACGAATTTGTCAAGTAAAAGATTTTCCACATTTCGGCAGAATTTTTGTGCAACATGCACAACGCGCCCGGGCGCCCGCGAACAAATGTTCGCATAAAAAAAAAAGCAAAATCTCTTTACAGAGATTTACTTTCATTTACAAAGTATTTTGCGTTTACTGAATTTAACAAACCTTTTACCATTTCACTTTCTTTCTGTGTGGGACAGTAGAAGTTAAATAAGTAATATTTTTTTATATCAACAAAGTTATAAGACAAACCAAGTGATTTTGCAGTATCTTTGATTTTATCAAAATCTTCTTTTTCAATAGTGGCTTCAACTTTCCACAACTTGTCTTTGCGATTTTTTTCTTCAACCCATTTAACCACATAAACACCTATGAGATTAGCAACTGCGATTACAAGAACTTTAAACCACAAAGGAAGTTCACAAACCATATACACAACCACTACTGTGTATAAACCATAAGCGACTGCATTTACTATCGCTGCGACCAACTTACCACATTTAATTGTAGCAATAGATTTTACTGTCTGAATAACAACATTGATAATATTCAGTACGATAAAAGAGATAATCAAATTCATTTCATCATTTCCTTTCTTCTCTTGATTACATATATATTATAGCAGAAATTTTTGAATTTGTCAAGTCTTTTTTATAAAAAATTTTTTAAACCACAACTGACCCTCGTGTTTCACGCGGCCCGGGCGCTTCACCGTTTTAAAGTGTTAAAGTGCTAAAGTTAAAAAATAGGGTGACTATTGCCACCCTACTTCACTTCAATTTTTTGGGCATCACTCTGCAACTTCATCAGTTGCAAGAGTGAGTGTGTAGCATTTCTGCATACCTTTACCCTTTACTTTTATATCACAAACAGTTGCTTTGCCACTGTCAACCAACTGCTTTGCGAGTGCAGAAGCCTTTGATGTTGAAAAGCCCATTACACTTGCGATTTCGACTGCAAGATAACCCTTGCCTTTTTCGAGTTTATTAAGCATTTCTGCTTTGAGAACTTCGTTCTCTTTCTGTGTTTTTGTCTGTGTTGCAGACTTCTGTGCATTTCTCTTGTCAAGACCTGCGATGAGTTCATCTGCTTTTTCGTTAAGTGCGTCACTGATGTTTGCTTTCTTAACTTCCATAAGAAATTCTCTCTGTGTCATTTTTGTCATAATTTTTTCCTTTCTATCGTTGATGTTGGTCATCACCCTATTTTTATTTCATAGAGAGTGTTCTCTCTTGATTACATATATATTATAACACATTTTGTGTTATTTGTCAAGAGTTTTTTTCAAACTTTTTTTAATTTTTTTTCGTTTGATTTTTTCTCTTTCTCTCTCAACTACATATATATTATATCATAGATTTTTATTTTTGTCAAGAGTTTTTTTAAAGTTTTTTTATTTTTTCTTGAGAGAACAAAGGCTTGCTTACTGCTCACCTTTTAGGAACTCATTCCCCTCTCAAGAACAATATTATTATATCAAAATTTTAATGAAAAGTCAATCGTCAAAATGACGAAAATTTTCCCCAATTTCAAAAAACTTTTATGCAAATTGCCGCGGCCCGGGCGCGAACAAATGTTCGTTTCTATGTAAGAAAAAATGGGGATTAAATCCCCATTTCTATTCCCATTTCTGCTATTTCAAGAAGAACTTTCTGCATTTCTTCGTTTGCTATCCTGATGTTATGTTTAAGACAAGCAATTTTATCTGCATAGTGACGAGCAACCCATTTATTGACTTCTGTTTTAAAATAGTCAATATCTCTGACTATGAGATATTCATTGATTGACTGCAATTTCATAGTATCTTCATTTATCTGACACCATACTTTTCTTTCACCAACTTTTGTGATAAGTCCCATTTTGCAAAGACTTCCTAAAGTTGCACCATTAACTTCAACTTCTGAAGCAATAAAAGGTTTTGAAAGAAAAGAAGTCTTGCGATATTTTTCAAGTTTGTCAAGTGCGTCTTTAAGAATATCATAATTTCCCTGATAAAGATGACCATTGATAAAGATTTCGATTTTTTTCATAATTTTTTTCTCCTTTGAATTTCATATTTTCTCTTGATTACATATATATTATACTACATAATATTAGTTTTGTCAAGTAAAAAATTTTCCACAATATAAAGAAGTTTTTGTATACATTGACGAAAACGCCCGGGCGCTGTAAAGGCTTTCGCCTTTACAGTTTTAACATTCAATAACGATTTTAAAATCTTCAACTTTGTTGAAAACTTTTACAAGTTTACAACCAAAACTTACGCGTAAAAAATCTTCGATAGTGTCATATTCAGAAGTGTTTTGACAAATACAACCCCTGTCAGTTAAGCGAGTAACATACTCATCTTCTTCATCAATAAGCCAAAAATCGCCATCATCATCGAGGAAAGCCATATAATCTCCGAAAAGATGTGTTTTGTTTTCTATTGTGTCTTTTGAGTTAACAACGAGTGACATAAATATCATTTCCTTTCTTTTCTTTATGTATTTATTATATCATACTTTTTGTATTTTGTCAATAGTTTTTTTAAAGATTTTCATAAATCCACCAAAAGGGAATACAAATAAGTTTTATAATAACTGTTATAATACAAAGAATATTTAAAACAGTACAAGTTATAATATTATACCTTAAAAAGAATTTTATATCATTTTTAGTTATTTTCTTTTTATGCTTTATAAACAAATGTAGAATCATTGATATTACAAAAAAGGATTTTTTATCACAAAATTTACATTCAAATTTATTATAACTTATCATTTTATTACCCCCATAATTCCATAGCGATTAAAACCATACCAATTAAACAAAAAGGTTCAATAAAACATTTGAGATAATCTTTTCGTTTAAAATTTTCAAAATTTTTTGATATAGTCAAAAGCCAATCAAGTAAAATATAAATGCCAACGATAATTGCAGTTGCGATTTTCATAAATTCCATATTAGTAATTTTCCTTTCCTTTATGTTTTTCTTTTCGTGAATATTTCTTTTTGTCTTTTGTTACTCGTGGGAAGTAACCAACCCAAGTATCACGATTTCTTCTTTTTTCTTTTTCTTTATTCTTTTCTAACATTGTTCTCACCTCATTTACAAATATATTATAACAGAATTTTAATGATTTGTCAATATGGCAAAATGCACAAACTTATGCGAATTTTTTGTGCATAATGCTGCGGCCGCCCGGGCGCAGACGAGCGCGAGCCTGAGCGTATAGCTCAAGCTCGTTCTCAAAAGGAAATAAAAAATGAATATTAAAGAAAGGCAGGTTAGTGGCTTTATAGTAGGCATCATCCCAAATTATTTCAGCCATTGGGCACTGGTTCACATTTCTATACCGCAAACCTACATACCTTGCGGTAGGAAGTCTTTGGCGAGTTGGTCTTACTTGCTCTCGTGGGCAACCTCTTCGGTCTGCCAACTCTCTTCCTTACATTTATATTATAGCACACTTCGTGCTATTTGTCAAGAGGTTTTTTGAATTTTTTTAAAGATTTTCGTCTGACTACTCACCGCAGAGGCTCAACCCATTACTGCTTGGAGACTGTTTCCATCTCCTCTTGACATTATTATTATACCACATAATGATAAAAATGTCAACCCCTTTAAAAAACTTTTTTCAATTCTACAACGGTGCCTGGTGTTTCATCCGCCCGGGCGGTGAACAAATGTTCGGTTGCACCCGGGCACGCTTCACCGCGTTAAAGCGATGAAGTTTCTTTCATAATGGTCTGATAAATGCGTTCTATTACGTGGGGTTTGTTCATATAGATAATAAGGTATTTTTTGAATCGCTTTAATTGTTCGGAATTTTTTCCGAATTTCTTATATATATTCATATACATTTCAGTATTATACATTTTGAATCCTTTCCGTTAAATCTTGATTTATAAGCCAAGATTTAACAATGTTTTTTCACTTGAGAAAGTCGCTGCACCTTTTGAACAACCGAATTTTGCTTGATAGTGCACATCATTTATTATGATGTCACCACCTTTTGTGAAGTCAAGATTTTCTTCTGTCTGTGTGCCTTTCCAAACTTCCGTGCATACATCTTCAAACATATAGCCACGATTTTTCTTGTGATTTTCTTTTTCGCTTTCCATTACAGAAGTTGAATACAAAACTTTGATTTCTTTTGCATTTGCAATGATGATGTCTTGCATTGTCTTTGTTGGTCTGTAACGAAGTACCCAACCATTTTTTGAACGCTTTTCTGCAAAACTGATTTCGCTGATGATATTGTCTGCATTTTCTACCATACAAGCCCACACGAAGCCGTCACGAACAAAGCCGAAAATATAATTGTCTGTGTATGCACCCTTTGTATATCTGTTGATGAGATTTGCCTTTGCGAAGTCTTTTGTCATTTTCTTCAAGTCCTTTCGTTTCTCTTGATTACATACATAGTATATCATATATTGACGGACTTGTCAACCCTTTTTTCAAAAAAAGTTGCACAAATAAAAGAAAAAATATTTGTGCATTTTGACTATTGACTATTTGACTATATTATGATATAATGGTATTGTGGAAGAGCGACCGCATTTAAATTTTAGCACTTTAAACCGCTAAAGTGCTTGCCCGGGGCAGACCGAACAAATGTTCGATTTGTTCGTAAAAATAAAAGACGATTATTCATCGTCTTCTGTATAGGGATACTCTTCGTGGCATTTTACAAGTGCTTCAAGTGTCTTGTCAAAAATTTCTACATTGAGATAGTTTTCACACATCTTTGCAAAATCAATTGTGATTTCGTGTTCGTAACCATAAATGCGGATTATTCTATCAAGTAATTTCTGTCTATTTTCTGTCATTTTAATTGACCCCTTTCGTTTCTTTCTGTAATTATTATATCATATGTTGTCCGACTTGTCAATACCTTTTGTAGAAATTTTTAAATTATTTCTACATCGTGATACCATACCTGACCAAAACATTCTACCATTGCACCCTTTTCTTCTGTGTTTACTGTGATGTGCAAATTATTCATAGTACACCAAAAAGTTGCAACGATTGCCACAAGAAGAATTACCACTTTAAGAATTTTTTTCATAATTTTTATCTCCTTTATTATCTTTATCTTGATATTATTATAACATATAAATTTTGTTTTGTCAATACTTTTTTAGAAAAATTGTAAAAAATTTTTTAATGCAACCGAACAAATGTTCGGTATTTTCTGCCCGGGCACTTTAACACTTTAAAGTGCTAAAGCGGGCAGATTTTGGGGAAAAATTCAACAAAATTTTTCCCACATCACAAAATCATCAACAGAAATTTTCATCTTTTTGCAATATTTCTTTAAAAGAAAATTTTTGAAAAATTTCGGAAAATTTCCGTAATAGATTTCATTTGCCTTTTTAAAAATTTTATAATTTACTTTATGAATTTGATTATTGATTTTCTGATATTTTTCCATATTTTTTTCACCCTTTACCAAATTTCAACTAATTCGCCCATTTTGTTGTATTCAAAATTTGTTTCAATTGTTTCAGTAGAACACCAATCTACCCTAACTTCCTTGTAAATTGTGAGAGTATCTCTTTCAACACCATATTGCACAAAATAGCCATCGTTTCTTCTATATCCACTTTTGTCAAGTACATCAATCATTTTTTCAAGTTCTGTCATATATAACACCTCTTTCTTATTACATATATATTATATCATATATATATCTATTTGTCAAGTCTTTTTATTATTATAATTACAACTGACCCGCGTGTTTCATCACCGCCCGCCCTTGCATAGCAATAGGGATATTACATTGTATGCAATATCCCTTTTAATACTTCAATGATGTTGTCAACATCGTATGCAGTACCACACCAAGCACTTCTATTATTAACTTCATCATCAAACAAGATACCATTGTTATAAGCGACGATGTTCTGCTTTGGTGTACCATAAGCAACTATATTGACTTCATCCCATTCAACGCTTTTAAGATGTTTGTTAAGCCATTCAATCTTTGCTTTTGTTACTGCGTTATCATACTCTGTTGTACTCTCTTTTGATAACCAACTGATAATACCAATATGATAACCATTTGCTTTCAATCTGTTTAACAGTCTTGCTAATACTTGCATATTTACAAGTGGCTTTGCCTGTGCATAGGGTGTAGGGTTATATGCTCTTAACATAGGCAACCAATCATTGACTGCGTACAAGTCTGCTATTGTGCCATCCATATCAAAGTATATTGCTTTTGTCATTGTCATTACTTCCTTTCAATCTCTCTTGATTACATACATAGTATATCATACTTATACCTAACATACAATATATCATATCTACATAGTCCAACTAATGGGACTTTACTCATTATGGTACTTGACACTTTAACGCTTTAAAGCGTGAAAGCGGGACGCCCGGGCAATACCACTTCAATGCTTTAACTCACTAAAGCGAGACATACTAAAAAATCGGCTCATTTTCTGAACCGTTTTTTATCTGATTTCGTGAAGTCTTGTGTCTGCTACTTTGATAACTTTTATATCATCACTTCTAACCCACACACATCTTTGTGCTTCATTCGACCACACAAGAAATACATACTTACTACCAGAGGGGAAGTGTTCTGCTCTTATTTTATATACTTTGCTCTGTTGACCAATTTCAATAGCTGTTCTTTTGTAAATGACTTCTATTCTTTCTATTTTTGTTGTCATTTCATATCTTTCAAGTGCTGTCATTTTAATTATCTCCTTTTGTGCTGTTTTTAGTTTGTGGGAGTGGCTCAGGCTCTTGCTCTGAGCCACTCAAGAAGTGTCTTGCTTTCGCTTTTGAATCTCATCTTTTCGGCTCCGCCGTTCTTTGCACTCTCTCTTGTGAGCGTTGCAAACAGTGTGGCGAACTCAAGATACTCAGCTTTGCTCATTGTGTAGGCTACAAGCTCTTTTGTGATGTAGATGTAACCGATTGCTGCGTCGCTTTCGATATGAGCCGCGATGTCTGTACCCTTGCAGATTGTGGCTCTTGCAGACTTGATTTGGTAGCCCATACAGTCACCGCATTCTGTTGCTTTTTTATTGTCTGCCTTGCAGATTTCACCCGTCATATTGAAGCGGGCGATCTGCTCTGCCTTTTGACCGTTGTTGTAGTTTTCTGTTGTCTGAATTGCTTTGAATTGTGTTGATGTCATATTGATGACCGCCTTTCTTTATCTTGATACAAGTATATCACAATAAAATTATATTGTCAATACTTTTTTTAAAATTTTTTTGATTTTTTTAAAAATTTTTTTATTTCCGAAATGTTGCGAAAATACGCCCATAAACGCATTTTTGTTTTTATGGTATAATTTAACCGCTTGAAATAGAAAATTAATTTAATGGGCAAATTTCGCAATATTTTGCGACTGCAACCGATTTCAGAAAATTTTATTATTATTGACATTTACCGAACAAATGTACGGGGGAGTAATTTAGAAAACTGAATAAATGTTCTGTTTTAAATCGTAATCCCC
>Ga0233372_1000753_pt1 | contig 13729 bp, 16 predicted proteins | sample ElkDunMinimDraft_4_FD_191538 | JGI IMG/M metagenome (GOLD analysis project Ga0233372, IMG submission 191538) | Fecal eukaryotic communites from dung pellets of Tule Elk in California, USA - Elk Dung D8 | ecosystem: Host-associated > Mammals > Digestive system > Large intestine > Fecal | place... | reverse complement strand
AAATCATAACTGTCGTAGTAAGATGACAAACCCAAACGATCTCTATTCGGTAGTCCAGTCCAATTTATTTCTAATTCTATATTGGTAACCTGCTTAATCCCTAATTCATAGGATCCAAAGGCAAACCAACTATCACGTCGTATATTAGATCCAAATGGAGCATAAGTATTCGCAATATCCAAAGCTCCTAATTCATTATAGACTTTTAGATTCTTAACACCTCTCACATCCGTGTCGACTTTAACTTCTGAAATGGATAATTTAGAAGCCCAACTATAGGGGGCAATACTTGCCTCTTCATTAATCAAAATCTCTAATACTGGTGAAGTAGAACTAAATTGATGAGTATCCATTTCACAAGAACAAGTGCTAGGAAATTCCTCGTGAAGTAAGAACTCTAGAACAACACGCTTTGATCCATCCAATTTTACTTTTACTTTATCAATAGAAGACCAACCTTCTGTTGTACTAATTTTTAAAAGAAATGGATTATCTGAATTTTTTATATATTCTTGAATAACTAACAACTCACTTTCGACTTCATTCTGATGCAATTGATCGGTCAATACATCCTGTATAGAATAAAGAATTATCCTTACCGATCTTTTACCTTCCCTAAGTAATAGAGTCGGAGTTGTAATTCTCAGACCAAAAGGTTGAGGTAAATCTTCTGATGCGCCAATTTTATCACATTGGACAGCTGTTGGAATCTTTAACTCATTTTCTGGATACTTGTAGGGATTAAAAATAGATTGAATTATATATTTTTCAGAAATTCGAGCATCAGTGATTAAACTCTCTTCTCTAGTCAAAAACTGAATATCCTCTCCCTCTTTATTTTGACAAGTAAATTCAGTCTTGTATGGTATAAGAACATCATTGTTCGAATGTTTATGAATTTGCCCCCAAATAGTTAAGCCTGTCTGTTTAATATTTTTAACCTTAAGAGCATCATTTAAATACCATTTCGGTAAATTATACCATTTCTTATTAAAACCACTATAAACATCTTGCAAGTTTTCCTTAAAAATCTTAAACAGAGCTAACGGTGGAGCTAATTCTCCATTATCCACCACCTCTTTTAAAAGCGTATATTTTAAATGATCAAGATCAAACTGTACATCAGATTCACTGTCAAATTTTTGTAACTGCTGAAATTGGTCTATCAATTCTTCTTGGTAAGATTTGTCGAGAACCAAAGGAGAAAAAGAACGTATCCTTTCTACTCGATTTATCCAATCCTTATTACTTAAACCAGCTCTAAATTTCTTCATACTGATTACCTTTAAATTCCATTGTTCTCATTAATGTAAAAAGGATATACTAGATTTTTTCTACTGTTAGTCTCCTTTATTAAATAATTTATTTCTATATCTATTTTGGCACTATCAATCGTACTTTGAGAAACCGTAATGTCAAATGGAACAACCCTTGGTTCATTTTTATATATCGCCTCTTCCACCGCATCTCTTACCATAGATAAAAAAGTATTTGAAATAGAGCTGAATAACCAATCTTTTTTATCTACACCAAAATCACGACGAAAAACACGCTCTCCCAACTGAGTTGACAGGATAATTCGAATCGCTTGCTCGATATCCTCTTCATCAGAAACCATTGTTAAAACAACGTCTAGATCTGTTAACGTAATCTGGGGAGGAAATCCCCAGCCTTTACCTAAATAATTTAAGTCCTTATTTTCCATGAATTACCCTCCAATTAATACTGTTAAACATCCAATTACAATGCTTCCTCCATGAGCGCAAGTGTCGCCCATGCGTGCTGCAGGTTTACCACCAATTTGAACCGTTGCTGAACCTTTTACAATCGAATCAGGAGGGCCTGTACAGACACAACTATCTCCTAAAACTGCGGCAGGTTGACCACCAATAAGCACAGTAGGCACACCAGGACCAACTATTGGACCTCCTATATGGGGTACAGGTGGAACACCAGGTGTAACCATTGGACATATATGCATATCATTTATTCGTGCGGCTGCTGACATATCAATTTATTTTTACCAATGCTCCTTTTACAACAGCATTTCCACTTGCTGACAACTCCGCTTTACTACCTCCTTTTACCTCCATTACTGAGTCCGCTTGCATTTTTATATTTGTACCTTTAACTTTAAAGTCTTTTCCTGATTTAGCATCTATATCTTTACCGCTTTCAAAAGAAATCAAACCTTCAGCCTTAAAAATTAAATCACCCTTAGATTCAATCGTCAAAGATTTTTCTGTTAATGAGATTGTATTTTCATTTACATCTTTAATCGTGATCAATTTATCCTTATCATTAATCACCACTTTTCCTCCATCTTTTATTGATAACAAAATGGACTTCTCTTCATCATTGAATTCAATAGAGAGTTTTTCTTTAGTGAAAAAACCTTTTTTATTATTTTCGGCTTCTACTTTACCTGGCATTTTATTTTTGGTATTATATAAGCTACCAAGTATTACAGCATCATTACCATATTCAGAAAAAAAGCCGACAATGACCTCGTCTCCGATATCAGGGACAATAAGGGATCCGTAGCTATTACTTGCACTTATTGTTCCTAATCTTGCCCATATCTCATTCTTCTCAGCTCCAAGTAAAGGCAGATCCACTAGTATACGATCATGTTCACAAGGATCTTCAATAATCTTCTTAACCTTTCCAATGTGTAGCCCCTCGAAATTGGATGAAGTAGATGAAGAAATAGCGTTTTTTGGGGAATATCCTAACGAAAGTGTTGTATTCCAGATACCATCTTCGAATTCATGTTCAATACCTCCAACAAAATAATCACCTTCAAAACGAGTAGAAACTCCTTTTAACTTGATAACTTCACCTAATTTAGCTTTAGTAGTTCCTTCAATCTTAACAGTACCGGTCATCTTAGATAATTCTGCAACTAGAGACTGCATCTCCAACCAATCTTTCAAAAGCTGCTTGTCCTGAACTGTTGAACGCCTATATTGTAATTCCGGGTTACTAAATTTCTGACTAATCTGCTTTGAAGTATGTGTTCCAGCTATAGGCGTAGTGTAAGGAGCAGATTTCTCAGTAATAACTTTTTGCTTTGTTATATCCCATGTGGAAGCTTTAATCGCACCAAACTGCTGTTCACTATTTTGCTCTAAACTAACCTCCAATACATTATTTCCCAAAACCAATTCTTGCAAACTCGATTTTTTAAACTTCGGCTTTCCAATGGTCACGTCTTTTCCATTCGTAATCAAAACTAATCCACTTTCCTGCATTCGATTAAGAACAAAATCCCAATCAGACTGATAAAACTGAATAACCTCATTATGCTTAAATGAAATGTTATCAATCTTTGAGGTTATCTTACTATATGGACTAAATACAGCTGAAAGAATTTCTTTAATACTCTTCTTATAATAGCTTTTGGACTGTACATTAAGTGTTAAAAGATAGGTAAACGTCTTACATTCAACGACAAGCCGACCATCTCCATCAACAAACTCAAAGGAATGTCTAGTGACCAACCCTTCAAACAATACGGTCTTCTCAGTCGTCCCAATTACTGCCTCTATTTTAATCTCCTTACCTAAATCAAAAGTATTTTTTTCACTTTCCTCAACTTTTTGTTTAGCAATGTCACCAGCAGGAAAGGTTAAAAGAGCGACACCAATACTATCAACTTCAACCTTAGTCCACAGAGTACTTAATTCAAATAAATCAGCAACCTTAGTTCCTTCCGAATAAACAACAATTTCGACAACTCCTTCTTTAACCATATCTATTACTTTAAAGGTGGAAAGTACACAGTACTCCCTACTTTAACCATTCGGAAATTCGATAACTGATTAAAAGCCGCCACCTCATAGCAAAAGGAAGCATCTCCGTATATTTCAGCACATATCAATGGAATGGTATCACCTACTTTTATCATTATCGTTCGGGAAACGTCAGGAGAATTCTTAGATGATTTTACAACATTCTCACTCTCTTCAAAATCCATATCTATTTCCACTCGAATCGGCTCTCCGTCCGAAGAAAAAAGCTTATAATTATATTTTAAAGAGGTCGCTCTACCCTTGAATATAAAGGATCCCCAGGTTATTTTAACATAACTAGGTTCATGACTCTCGCTATTTAGATTATAAATATTTTTTTCAAGTAACGAAACCGACTCGTTGATAGCATTTGAATTTTCGAGTACACCACTGTTATCCAAAGTAATCTTGAAACTTAACTTACCGGGTTCATGCTGATTATATTTTAAAGCTTGGCTATCATTACCCGGTACTTTCTCAGATTTTAAATTTACATTCTTACTAAGTAAAATGGATTCTGGATTAATTTGGGTAACAAAAGATTTTGTAGCAGATTTCTTTTTGAAATCTGCATCTATATACCCTTCTATAGATAACTTTTTAAGATTTCCTGATTTGCTCATAACGTTTATTTCTCAATTCTTTAAGGTTTATTTCCTTTAAGATTTCCCTTTTTAACTCATTCTTAAATTGATCACTAGGAAATACTTTATCCTGATGATTTGACTTTGATTGGATTGTTGCCGTTATTTTGATCTCCTTTATTATTATTGTCATTACTATTTATTCTCTTAATTTAGCACTTGGAATTCTGATGATATCGATGTAAGCAAATTCAATACTTTCGATTAAAACACTGTTTTTTTCTGCATCCAATCCATCCATCTCCCACTTAATAGGGTATGCTCTTTTGCAATGCCATGTATACATAGGTTGTCCATTATCATTTAAGAGTTCAATTAGAATATCACGAGTCTGAACCTTTTGGACACCTCCACCCTCTCCAAAAATTTTTAAAAACCATTCTAAATCATCTCCATTAACTGGATTTAAAGCTCTCTTAAGGACAAGATTTTGATTCTTTCTACCTTTCGGTAAGGTAATTGGTACGGTACTTCCTCCTTCATTTAGGACTTCCACCTCCAATTCACTATTGAGTCCGCTTGCTTCTTTAAATGAAAAATATGAATTGCCTATTTTCACTTTAAAGTAGAAGGCTGTAGTTGGTGGATTAAACAAAAATTTAGTCATAAAAACTTAATTATCCGTTATTTATAGTCAATCCTTCGTGAGCTATTTCTATCGTTTCAACTGCTACTTCATTTCCATCAGCCTTCAAATCAGTTCCAGTAATCTTAGTAGGCCATGCGTTCTTTAAAGTCCAAATCATTGTTGGTGCACCAGCTTCGTCTAACAAACTAATAGTAACCGTCTTTCTCATGATGGTATTCATCTTAATCTCGTTGAACCAATTCCAAAAGACATTATCTTTAAAAAATACCCCTTTCTTTAAGGTTACATTTCCGACCTTCTTTAATCCAGGCATCTTAATAGTTGAAAAATCAGGGCTATCTCCTCCTCGATATTCTATAATTTGTGCCTCAATATCTAATCCTGATACTTCTTGAAAAGAGACCTTTGTACCTTCGATTTCTACTTGAAAATGAAATTTAGGTAAAGGCCAAACATTATTCTGAGCTTCTCCTGCCATAACTTTTTATATTAGTTTTTTTATTAACTCTTTTGCATTTGCTGTTGGAACGTAATTTCGATGAATTCAGCAGGTCGTACTAATGCGACCAAAATCGTGATCTTCATCTTACCTTCTAAAATATCCTCAGGTGTCATCGTTTCACCTAAACCAATATGTACACTATAGGCGTCATCCGGTATAGCTCCTGCTAATCCTCCACGTTTCCAAATTCCATTTAAGAAACTACTAATCATACTACGTACACTTACCCATGTATTGGCTGTATTGGGTTCAAAAACGTAGGCTTTTGCTGCATTCTTAATACTCTCTTCCAACATGATCATTGTTCTACGAACATTCACATAACGCCAATCTAAAGAGTTACCATCTAAGGTTCTAGCTCCCCATACCTTTATACCATCACCAACAAAGTAACGAATCGCATTAACCGCCTTTCCATTGTTAGGAACATTCAGATCTTCTTGATTAGCATTGGAAATACTTACCGTTGGACTAATTACACTCGATACTCCTACATTTGCAGGGGCTTTCCAAACCTCTTTTGTCCCGTCGATTAATGTGTAAATTCCCGCCATTGCAGCACTTGGAGGTAATACGTTAAGTTTCTCTCTCATTTCAACTAATAAGTTCTTATACATGGTACTTTGCTGTGAAAATAACTTGTCAAGTGTAGCTAGTTTGTTAGGATCTACATATTTATTATCTTTCAAATCCAATACAAGAGGATCTAATTCTTTAATATAAGAGTGAAGATGAATAGAGTCAATAAAAAGCAGTTCTTTAACTTCTTTCCAACTAGATGTAAAATTGCGCATACTCAATTCAGAATCTGAGACAATAGATGTATTTAAAAAAGGATAATATGCGGCTGCAAAGTCTAAATTTTCAGTTCCAATTTTATCTCTAAAATTGAGAATAACATCTCCTGCAGGATCCTTTCGATCTACGTATCCTCTATAAATATCAAAAATGGCGAAACGATTTCTCATGATGTTTCCACAATGGTTTAACATTGCTGCTTGTACATCATAACATTGCTGAGGTTCTGCCAGGTTTATAGCTTCAGGGATCACTAATAACGTTGGCTCTTGCTCCTCCTCTAAAGCTGTAATTCCATCAATTAGCTTTTCTTTACTCAATTTTTCATCAGAGTAATTACCAACGGATACGATATAACAATTAGACCCACCATTGGCAAAGAATAAACGGAGATTATAATATAAATTAAATGAATCGATGCGTTCTAAATTATAAAACACATTATTATTTAAAGGAGAACTATATTTCAAAATATTATCCTTGAAAATCGAAGTCAGATCTATGGTATAAAACACTTCCTTAACACCTGAATCTGCGAATAAAAGTAATTTGTCAGACGAGAATAATTTGTCAGTCTCACTTGACTTAACAATAGCATCTACTGAATCAACAAATGATTTAATATGTTCCGAAAATTCTTTTAATTTAATTCTTGCAACTCCAAATTCTTGCTCATTTAAGAATTTAATCTCGTTAGAACCATTTACAGATAAACTTGATATAAGCTTCAAATCTTTAATAAAGTCAATCAATTGCTGTTTAAACGAATCTTGATTAAAAGGATCAACACCAGTTGAAACATCCTTTGGCTCCATTGCTTTAGGAAATGTAAATCCTGTAAATATGCCTTGTCCTTTAATGCTTATAGAATCGTTATTTTTGTCAACTATTAAAAGGTCTGAGACTTTCCTATCTAAAACTATTCTCTTAAGCTTTGAATTATCCAATAACTTTTTAGATTCAATTTTAATCGTAGGTATTTTTTTATCAGAAAAAACAAAATCACCATCCTGTAAATTAATGAGAACATCACTAACATTATATTTATTGAATCCTGTAATTGAGTGTTGTTTTAAATCCTTATTTAAAGTTTCAAGAAAGTTTTCCGCACCTACAACAACCTCTGATTTAAAGCCTTCTAGGATTCCTATTCCTTTAACTTTATTATCTTTTAACTCTAACAAAGATTTTAGCTCAACATCAGAATCAGGGAGCTCAATTTCATACTTAATTCGATCAATTATTTTTTTATCAGAATCTACAAAACCATTATTCGTTCCATTTATTTTAAAATTAAATTGTTTAATACTATTTGCTAACAGATTAAGCCCATTTAATGGTAGTAACTGATTCAAAGAGATATATTCTTGCTCCAGAAACTTTAAAGATCTTAAAATAGTAAAATTGTCTATAAAGACATTACTCATTATTGCTGTAGATTTACGTTCCAACTTAAAATTTGGCTTTGGAGCCCTTCCAAAATATTGTTCAAATTCAGATAAAGAAGATATTTTAAACGGTTTCTTTATTAAACTTTTATTACCATTTTTAGCAAATTGAGTATATCCAACAAATGCTGGAATAGCTGTAGATGCTTCTACAACCGAATTAGGAAAAGCACTTTTTTCAACAATGTACACCCCTGGAGTTTTCATAACACTCATATTTTAAATAAAGTTTAGTTATTTTTTATTTTTTTTTAGATTAACCAATGTTTCACTAATCATTGTTAATTCCTGTGAATTGATCTCGCCTTTAATTTCAAATGTTTTAATTTTACAATAGACTGAGGGATAATAATTATTTGCAATACTCCAATAATTACTTAATGAAGTATTGTCAATACTATCAATTTCAATTATATATCTATATTTTAAAAACTCAATTACACGAGTGGAGTTTAAAATCGATAATAAAATATCAAACACTTTTAATGAATCTAAGTATCTTCCCTCAGGATATACAACCGAAAATAATACACATGCATTTACATATAAACTTCGATTCTGCATTCTATAACTGTTATTTTCTTTTAAATAACTGTTTGTATTAGATCCCCTACTATTATCATTTTCTATATTTAATAATGATAGACTAATGACTCCTTCAGCTGCATTATTAGTTAACTGTTGTAACTTAACTAAATCATTTTTTGTCTTAAGTATGTTTTTGAATTCTTCATTCAATACATCACATAAATGTTTTAAACAGAATGATATCATAAATAACAAATATTATCCTACAAAAAAAATGTATTTATTTTATTAAATAAAATTTTATTTAATATTTATTTAATATTTATTTAATATTTATTTAATATTTATTTAATATTTATTTAAAAAATTACAATTTAATGCTCGAAATTAACGATAACATATACAAACCCATGTCAATTATTGTTGTTATAAAATAGTGAATAGTTTTTCTTTATTCAAAACTTAAAATAAATTCCTAGTCCTTTTGACAACATACACTATCTGCTCATCAAGCAAAAGATCGTAAAACATTTTGCTTTACATACAATAAGCAATGGTTACAATCAGTCATGTTGATCAACTAGATCTAGATTTACAATTACTCTAATATCAATTAGATTCTTCATATAAATTTAATCTGATCTAAAAAATATTAAATTAAGTTGTTCAAAATCTCGTAAACCATATTATCATTATACCCTATATGGTATAAAATGTTTTTTTTTATTATATTTATACCTGAAAAGGTATATTTATGGATTCAATACGATTATTTGTAAAGCAAAAAAGAAAAGAATTAAAGCTAACACAAGAAGATTTAGCTTTAAATGCAGGGGTTGGATTACGCTTTATTCGTGATTTAGAACAGGGTAAAACTACGCTTCGCTTAGATAAAGTAAATGATGTTTTAGCCCTATTTGGAAAAGAAGTTGGTACAATAGATAAAATTAAAGACTAATGATACGTAAAGCTAAAATATATTATCAGGATTTTTTGGCTGTTTACCTCATTGAAGGAGACCAAGGCTATTCATTTCAATATGACATAGAATATCTCAAAAATGAAAGTTCAAAACCAATAAGTTTGGCCCTACCGCTATAAAATTATATCTATCAAAGTAATACCCTCTTTCCATTCTTCGATGGGTTAATTCCAGAAGGTTGGTTATTAGAAATTGGAGAGAAACACTGGAAACTAAATCCACGTGATCGTTTCGAATTATTACTCAATTTATGCAGAGATACAATAGGTGCTGTTTCTGTATATCCATTAGACGACGAAAATTATGACTAATTGTTTATTCTGCTATAAACCAATTGAAACAGGTGAATATCATTCTAGTTGCTCAAAGAAATTCTTTGGAACATCTCAAATTCCTTTTCTAGAATTAGATCAAGAAAAATTAAATAAACTAGCACAAATTACAGTAAATGAAAGATTAGCTTTAACGGGGGTACAGCCTAAAATTTCATTAAGTTTAAACTGTAAATCGTCAGCAAAAAGTAGAACCTTAAGATCGTAAAATTAAGAGAGAGTTTTAAACAAAAACCTTATCTTTAATTATGTCCACATCAAAAAAACTTCAAAAAAGTTTGAGAAAGGGTTTGTAACAAAATTATTTTGAGTATACAAAATTTAAATACAAAACAAAACGTCCGTTATTTCAGTTGTTTTTTGTATTTTTGACTTAAATAACAGACGTATCATGAGAAGACAAATTGTTTTACCTCGACACAAAAATACATTAGCGCAAATGGGGGAGCAAATTAAGTTAGCTCGAAAACGCAGAAAATTAACTGCTCTGCAAGTAGCTGAAAGAGCAGATATTGCTCGTTCTACATTAAGTTTAATAGAAAAAGGAGACCCAAGTGTAGCTATGGGAGCATACTTTAATGTTCTACGTGTTTTAGGATTACAAGAAGATTTTCTTAAACTAGCAGGTGATGATACCTTCGGACGTAAACTACAAGATTTAGAATTATTGTAAAATGGCAATTCAAAAAATAGATTTATATGTATACGCAGATTGGAAAGGCATAGATGGACCTTTATTAATGGGGGTTCTATCTGCTCATCAAGCAAAAGGTCGTAAAGCATTTAGCTTTACATACGATAAGCAATGGTTACAATCAGGCCATGTTGATCAACTAGATCCAGATTTACAATTATATACTGGACCACAATTTGCGACTAATAAAGAAAATTTCGGCATTTTTTTAGACAGCATGCCCGATACTTGGGGACGTACACTAATGAAAAGACGTGAGGCACAACTCGCTATATTAAATAAAGAAAAAGCCAAAAATTTGTATGATATTGACTTCTTATTAGGTGTATATGATGAGACTCGTATGGGAGCGATACGGTTTAAATTAGACCCTAATGGACCTTTTTTAGATAATGATACACAAAAAGCGACCCCACCTTGGTCAACAGTACGTGAATTACAACAAGCAGTAGTTCATTACGAAAACGAAAACGATAGTGAAGCTATTTCTAAATGGTTACAGTTACTTATAGCACCAGGCTCTTCTCTTGGTGGGGCTCGTCCTAAAGCCAATATTTTAGACGAAAATAAACACCCTTGGATTGCTAAATTTCCTTCTAAAAATGATACGATAGATAAAGCAGCATGGGAATATTTAGCGTATCATTTAGCTATAAAAGCTGGAATTACAATGGCAGAGTGTAAAATAGAAAAGATTAATGGAAAGTTTCATACTTTTTTTACCAAACGTTTTGATCGAGCAGGTCTTGAACGCATCCACTTTGCTTCGGCAATGACAATGACGGGTAATAGTGAAGATATTTTAAAAAAACAACCTGCTAGTTATTTAGATTTAGCAGAGTTTATCCAGAATAACGGAACGCATATCAAAGAAAATTTAACGCAATTATGGCGTAGAATAATATTTAATATTGCCATTTCAAATACTGATGATCACTTACGAAATCATGGCTTTATCCTTACTAAGGAAGGCTGGGTTCTATCACCTGCATATGATTTAAATCCCTCTATAGATAAAAGCGGTTTATCTATTAATATAGATATGGATAATAATGATTTAGATTTTGAATTAGCAAAAAGTGTTGGAGAATATTTCAGGCTAACAGCTAAAGAAATGGATCTGATTATAGAAGAAGTAAAAAATGTTGTGAAAAACTGGGAAATTGTAGCTAAACAAATTGGAATATCACGATCTGAGCAAGAATTGATGGCTAGCGCATTTAAGTTTTAATTTTATAAAGATTTAAAATTAGATCAAGTTCTATTGGTTCATTTAGCAATACTAAACATTATACTTAAATATTCAATAAATCTGACTACGTTTATACAACAAAAGTATACCTAACAAAAACTGTTTTTATTTTCTGTTATTTATTAAAAAAAATGTTGTACATAATTTAATACAGATAGCTCCTAGCCTTTGCAAAGACACAGTTTTAAAATGTTGTATCGGAAAGTAACCTCACAAAACAAACAAATAACAAAACACAATAAAACAACGTAAAGCCCTTATTTTAAGGGCTTTTTCTATTTACGTTTATTATCTATTAATATTTAGTATCGTTTTATTACGCTTTATTTTGTACCTTATTTGTACCTTTACAATAAATAAGCTACACACAAAGTGTATTTAAAAGTTATTTCGCCAAAAATGTCCCTTAAGGGTATTTACAACCATTAAAAGGAAACAAAAGATATAAAAAAGATAATATAGTTTATGAGTTCAAATATCTCAATTCAGAAAATTTGTAGTTTTTGTAATAAAGAATTTTTAGCAAAAAAAACCACTACTAAATATTGTTCGCATTTATGTAATAGTAGAGCCTATAAAGCAAACGCAAAACAGAAAAAAATTGACAATACAAATAATGAAACACTAAAAACAATTTTGTTTCCTATAGAACAAATAAAAACTAAAGATTTTTTAACTGTTAAAGAAGTTGCTTCGTTAATGAATTGCTCAATAAAAAGCATCTATAGAAGTATTAATACTGGTAAAATAAACTCAATTAATTTAGGAGAGAGAATTATTAGAGTAAAACGAAGTGACATAGATAAACTGTTTAATAACCACCCCTAACTACAGAAATTATAAATGGCTATAAAAGTAACATTAAGAAAGAAAAGTATATCTAAAGGTAGGAAAAGCCTTTATCTAGACTTTTATCCTGCAATTAAAGTACCAAACAAAAGTACCTCAACACGTAGAGAATTTTTAAAACTATATATTATAGAAAAACCAAAAGATCGATATGAAAAGCAAGCAAATAAAGCAACTTTATTTATAGCTCAACAAATTTGTCAAAAAAAAGAAATAGAATTAAACAAACCCGAAGTATATAATCCTATTGAAACAGAGCAATTAAAAAAAATAGAAAATGGAGAACAATCCTTCATAAGTTATTTCCAACAACAAATGAAAAAAAGAGTTGGTAAAAATTATGATGTTTGGTACTCTTCTTTTTATTATTTAAATGAATTCTCAAATGGAAGTTTAAAATTTTCTGAGCTTAATGAAAAATTTTGCAATGATTATAAATATTTTTTATTAAATGCAAAAAGTAGAAGGACGGGAAATACAACCATTGCTCAAAATACTGCACATAGTTATTTTAATAAGTTCAAAGCCACCATTAAACAAGCCTATAAAGATGGTTTAATACCCTATGATTTAAATGGAAAAATTGAAGCTATTAAAGAAGCTGAAACTCATAAAATATTTTTAACTCTTGAAGAAATTAATCTACTAGCTAATACTGAATGCCCAAATCCCATATTAAAAAGAGCTTCTTTATTTTCAGCTCTTACTGGGTTGAGGTTTTCTGACATTGAAAAATTACAATGGAGTGAAGTAGTTAATGATGCAGAAAACGAATATTATATATACTTCCAACAGAAAAAAACAAAAAGTAATGAATACATACCAATATCTAAACAAGCTTATTATTTATTAGGAGAACGTAAAGAAAATAATACTAAAGTTTTTGAGGGTTTAAAATATTCTGCTCATCAAAATAAAATATTACATAAATGGGCTAATGATACTGGTATAACAAAACACTTAACATTTCACAGCTTTAGGCATACATACGCTACACTACAACTTAAAGGTGGGACAGATTTATATACAGTTTCGAAAATGTTAGGGCACAAAAATTTAAAAACAACCCAAATTTATGCTAAAATAGTTGATGAAACTAAACGCAAAGCAACTGACAAAATAATAATTGACTTTAAATAGATTATGAAAAAAAAAGAACTTTTAAATACTTTATTAGATAAAGTAAGTTCCATTGGTTTAATAAAGAATGAAGAAATAAATTTAAAATTGAATCAATTAAATAGCATTACTGACAAACTAAATTACCTAAAAATAATAAAAGAAAGCTTTTATGACAAGCTTATTTTTTTGGAACAT
>Ga0233372_1000752_pt1 | contig 13739 bp, 10 predicted proteins | sample ElkDunMinimDraft_4_FD_191538 | JGI IMG/M metagenome (GOLD analysis project Ga0233372, IMG submission 191538) | Fecal eukaryotic communites from dung pellets of Tule Elk in California, USA - Elk Dung D8 | ecosystem: Host-associated > Mammals > Digestive system > Large intestine > Fecal | place... | reverse complement strand
TGCCGACATGCAGGCGCGCGCGGCCAAGACCTTCACGTACGGGTACGACCTGAACGCGGCCGACGCCTTCAAGCCGACGGGCCACTTCGTGGTCACGTCCCACAAGACCCGCCTGACCCACGCCGCGGTGCGGCACCTGCTGCCGCAGTCGCCCGCCTGGCGGGCGGTCACCGACCACCCGATTCCGATCAGCAACGGCGACATCCTGATCACCTTCCACAGCCTCGGCACGTACGTGCACAGCAAGCTGCGCGAGTGGCGCGGCTGGGGCCTGCGGGTGTCGGCCGCGGAGGAGGAGGCCTACCTGCACATGTGGCAGGTCGCGCTGCACCTGCTGGGCGTGCGGGACGAGTTCATCCCGAACAGCTGGGCTGCCGCGCACGAGCAGTCGCAGTACGTGCTGACGCCGCTGCTGGCGCCGACCCGGGAAGGCATCGACCTGGCCGACACCCTGTTGAACCTGACCTCCTCGGTCGACCTGGGCGTCACCAAGGGATTCCAGCGCGAGTTCGCGCGCTACCTGCTCAGCGACAGAATCGGCAACTGGCTGCGGCTGCCGCGCGACTACGTGTCGCGGGGCGTGATCGAGGCCGGCTGGCCGACGTACCTGGTGTTCCGCGAAGGGCTGTCGCCGGTCATGCCGCGCACCTTCTCCATGTTCGACCGGTTCGTGCGGGGCCTGGCGATGCTCTTCCTCAACAACGGCTCCTCGCCGGACCACACTCCCATCACCATTCCGACCCGGAACCGGCCCGGCTCCTGAGCCGGCCGCGTCACCGCGTGAGGGCGCCGGTGACCAGGGCCGTGACAGCGTCCCGGTGAGCGGGCGTGTTCTGCCAGCGCAGAGCACGCCCGCCCTCGACCACGACGCCGAACCCCGCATGCACCAGCAGCCGGGCCTGTCGCGCGTCCAGCTCCGGGCGGAGTGTCCGCAGCTGCTGCTCCCAGACGGCGATGTGCTCACGCTGCGCGAGGATCAGTGGGCGCTGCAGATCGGCCGGAAGGCTGGCGACCTCCGCGTCGGCGACGCTGTTGAGCGCGTTGTGTTCGAAGCAGTAGGCAACGTACGCCGCGGCCAGCGCGGCCATCGCCTGACGCGGATCGGCGGCCTGGCGGAGGCTGCGGTCAACCGCCTGGGCCAGCAGCCCCGCCGCCTGCAGACACGCGCTCACCAGGATGTCGACCTTGCCGGTGTAATGGCGGTAGATCGCGGACGGGGCGAGCCCGGCGGCCTGCGCGATCTGCACGTTCGTGACGTTGGCGAACCCGTCCCGGGCGAACAGCGGGATGGCCGCCGCCAGGATCTCGGCCCGCCGGGTGCGCGGCACCGGCTGGACCGGCAACTCGACCTGGCGGGTGCTGCCGGCAGCCGCCGTCGGATCGGTGGCGACCACACCCATGGCGGATGCCAGCAACAACTCCTCGATCCGGCGCTGCGCGATCGAGGTGCGGTGCATGGTGACGGACCCGATCACGCCGAGGGCCGCCACCGCCCGGAGCCGCTCCTCGGGCAGCGGGTACTCGCGCCGCACCATCTCGACGACCCGCCCGACGACGTGCGTGAACTTCGTGCGCAGCTGCCGGCGGTCCTCCCGCTCGAGGTAGCGGGCCTCCCAGCGGTAGAGGCCACCCGACGCGCGGTGCGAGACAGTGACCCGGATGAGAGCGGCGAGCACGTCCTGCAGGGCCGCCTCCGGTGGCCACTCGTCGAGGACCTCGATGAGGTTGTCCACCATGCCGTTGGCGCATTCGGCGAAGAGCGCGTACTTGTTGGGGAAGTGCCGGTAGAGGGCTGCCGCGCTGATACCGACGACGGCGGCGATCTCCTCCATGGACGCCCCGTGGTAGCCGCGCTCGCTGAAGACCTGGCCGGCCGCGTCGACGATGCTCTGTTTGCGGTTGCGCGGCCGGGTGGCGGCAGTCGGCCCGGTGGTCACCGGGTCACCCGATCAGACGTGGGCGGGCGCAAGACCATAGGTGCCAGTCAATCACAGCGCCGCTACGGCTCTGTGAAGCCACGGGCGGGCGCCGGTCAGGCCTGCGGCACCGTGCCCCGGAGTGCCCCTCGGGTCACCCCGGTCGGCGCGGTCAGGGACATCCCGGAACGTACCCGGAAAGGCGGCCGTTCCTCTGGTATGGCACCCCGGTGCCAGGTGACGCTGCCGGTACCGACACCGGAGGTGCCACGTGGCCGCACGACGACATCCCGTCACCCGAGTCCTCAGCACCCTGGCCGCTGTGGTCGTCGTTCTCTGTGGAGCCGGCGCCGTCGCGGCGGGCTGGGCGTTCAGCCGTGTCGGCACCGACACGGTCGACCGGGTCGATTTCGTACGCCCGCTCGCCGTGCCGCCTCTGGCACCCTCGCGCGTCGACGGGTGCAGTTGCGGGCGGCCGAGCGGCTCGCCCCGTCCCCGGTGGTGCCGGACGCGCTGGTGCCGATGGAACGTCTCGGCCCGGCCTCCGCCGTCGCCACCCGCACCCTCGAATTCCTCGGTCGCGGCATCAACGGCCGCTCGATGGACATGGACCGGATCGACTTCGCCGCCACCCGCGGCACGACCGAGGTCTGGGAGGTGGTGAACGCCGAGGACACCCCGCACAACTTCCACGTGCACGACGCGCAGTTCCAGGTGCTGACCGTCGGCGGTGACCCGCCACCTGCGGCGTTGAGCGGCTGGAAGGACACCGTCTATCTGCCGCCGCACCGGCCGATCCGCATCGCCCTGCGCTTCACCGACCACAGCGACCCGGACGTGCCGTACATGTACCACTGCCACCTGCTCTGGCACGAGGACACCGGAATGATGGGCCAGTTCGTGGTGGTGGAACCGGGCCAGTCGCCAGGGCGCCCACCCCGCCACGGCGACCACACCGGACACGACTGAGGTACGCCGATGAGCACACCACCCGGCTAGCCTCTGTCCCGTGACCCTTCACCGGTTGTCGATCCGCGAGGCGCGGCGCATTGCTGTACGTGCGCAGCTTCTGGACGGCGCGCGGCCGGGCGGACTCGTCGAGATGGTGCGTCACCTGACCCTGCTGCAGATCGATCCGACCGCGGCTGTCGCACCCACGGCAGACCTCGTCTGCTGGAGCCGGCTCGGCTCGGGCTATTCCCCGGCCGACCTGGTCGACGCGCTTGGGCGCAGGTCGATGGTCGAGTTGCTGGCGACGATCCGCCCCGCCGGGGACCTCGCGCTCTACCGGGCCGAGATGGCCGAGCGGCGGACCCGGCCGACCGCGTGGGTGGAGGCCAACGACGCGTGCCGCCGGGACATCCTGGCCCGGCTGGCAGCCGAGGGGCCGCTGCCCTCGCGCATGCTTCCCGACACCTGCGCGGTGCCGTGGAAATCGACCGGGTGGACCGACAACCAGAACGTCATCCGGCTGCTGGAGCTGATGTCCTCGCGCGGCGAAGTTGCCGTCGCCGGCCGGCTGGGCCGGGATCGGCTCTGGGACCTCGCCGAGCGGATTTACCCCGACGAGCCCATGGTGCCGCCGGCCGAGGCGCTGCGCCGACGCGACGAACGCCGTCTGCGGGCGTTGGGCATCGCCCGGGCCAAGACGACCAAGGTGCCCATCGAGCCGTACGACGTCGGCGAGGCCGGCGAACCGGCGGTCGTGGAGGGTGTGAAGGGGCAGTGGCGGGTCGACCCGGCCCAGCTCGGGCAGCCGTTCAATGGACGTACGGCGTTGTTGTCGCCCTTCGACCGCCTCATCCACGACCGTAGGCGCGCACTGGAGCTCTTCGATTTCGACTATGGACTGGAGATGTACAAGCCGGCCGCGAAGCGGCGCTGGGGGTACTACGCGTTGCCGATCCTGCACGGCGACCGGCTGGTGGGCAAGCTCGACGCGAGGGCCGACCGCAAGGCGGGGGTGCTTCGGGTGAACGCCGTCCACGAGGACCAGCCGTTCGGCGCTGACGTCACCGCGGACGTCGACGGCGAGATCGTGGCGCTCGCCGACTGGCTTCAATTGGAACTGGTGCGCGGGTAGGCAGGCGCTCCACCCTGGCCGTGGCCTGGGTCGCCGCCGGACGCCGCGCCGCCTACGTCACCGATGGCCGGTTGGGCGTCTTCACCTCGCGAATCGTGGATCTGCGGGGCGACCGGTGCGGGAGTTGCCCATTTCGGTGATGCTCTGTTGGATGGCAAGGCCGGTCATGTCGTCGGTCGATGTTCGGCCGGTCCGGCCGCGCCGATGCCCAGGAGAGGTATCAGACAATGACCATCAGCAGGGAAATGCTTCAGGGCAGGGTCGCCTGGGTGACGGGTGCCGGTCAGGGCGTGGGGGCGGCGGTCGCCGAAGGGCTGTCGCGGGCCGGCGCGTCCGTGATCCTCCAGTCCCGCCGCCCGGATGCGCTGCAGAGGGTCCGGGGCAAGATCGTGGCGGACGGCGGTACGGCCGAGATCGTCGCCGGTGACGTCACCGACGAGTCCACCGCCGAGGCCGTGGTGTCGCTTGCCCGGCAGCGGTGGGGCCGTCTCGACATCCTGGTGAACAACGCCGGGATCAGCCCGGCGCTGAGCCGCAGCGAGCAGTTGAGTGTCGCGGAGTGGCAGCAGGTGATCGACACCAACCTGTCCGGGGTGTTCGTCTGCGCCCGCGCCGCCGGCGCGTTCATGATCGAGCAGGGAACGGGCAGCATCGTCAACATGTCCTCGGTCCACGGCCAGGTCGGGTTTCCACGGCTGGCCGCGTACAGCGCGAGCAAGGGCGGGGTCGAGCAGTTGACCCGGACGCTGGCGCTGGAGTGGGCGGCTGCCGGCGTACGGGTGAACGCGGTCGCGCCCGGTTACCTGGAGACGCCGATGACGCAGGGGCTGCGCAGCCACGACGAGTGGTCGCAGCGCCTGCGGGACCGGATTCCGATGGGCCGATTCGGCCGCCCCGACGAGGTCGTCGGCGCGGTCGCCTTCCTGGCCTCGGACGCCGCCAGCTACATCACCGGCAGCATCCTGCACGTGGACGGTGGCTGGACCGCGCAGTGACGATGGCGCAGGGGCATCGGTTAACCCGTGCTCCCGTGAGCCCAGCGGTGACCGGTGCGGCGATGTGGTCTGGTGACCTCGGTTCCATGGGAAACAAGGGCGCGTCCTCCGCGCCCCCTTTCCAGGAAGTTAACGCTCGTTTACAGTGCTGCCATGGTTGCGGAGAACCCTGCGATGGACGTGAGCGAGGCCCGGGCCCGCTTCTTCGTGCTTCGGCGGCAGGGCGGCCCGGTCTCCGTCGCCGAGCTCGACGAGATCTGGGCCGCGCTGGAGACGGTGCGCCCCGAAGAACTCCTCGGCGAGTGGAAGGGCGCCGAGTTCGACACCGGCCACCCTGTCAACGGCCAGCTGAAAAAGATCCGCTGGTACGGCAAGACCTTCGTCTCCGTCAAGGACGTCAAGCCGCTCGTCTGCCGCGACGAGAGCGGCGAGCTCTACTCCAACACGGTTGTCGGCAAGGGCGAGGCGAGTCTGTGGAACGTCGAGTTCCGCGGTGAGTCCACCGCGACGATGGTCTACGACGGTCAGCCGGTCTTCGACCACTTCAAGCGGGTCGACGAAAAGACCCTGATGGGGATCATGAACGGTAAGAAGTTCCCCGCCGACGGGCCCTTTTTCTACTTCCTGCTCGAGCGCGTCGGCTGAACCGGGCCCGTCCCGAAGGAGTGTGGTCATGCGGATCCGGGCGGCGCTCACCGAGACTCCGGGCGGACCCTTCGTCGTCCAGGACGTCGATCTCGAAACGCCGCGGCCGGACGAGGTGCTGGTCCGGATGACCGCGGCCGGTCTCTGCCACACCGATCTCGGCATGCAGGCGACCTGGCCCGCGCGGCGTACCCCGATGGTCTTCGGTCACGAGGGGGCGGGCGTCGTCGAGGCGGTCGGTGTCCAGGTGGGCGGCCTGGCGCCGGGCGACCATGTCTGCCTGACCTTTGACAGCTGCGGATCGTGCGCGCAGTGCGCGGCCGGGCAGCCGGCGTACTGCCACTCGCAGCACGCCCTCAACACCTCCGGCCGTCGTGGTGACGGCAGCACCGGGCTCTCCCGTGACGGTGCGCCTGTGTACGGCAGATTCTTCGGCCAGTCCTCCTTCGCCACGTACGCGCTCGCCCACGAGCGCAACACCGTCAAGGTCCCCGCCGACCTTGCGGCGGTGCTGGCGGCGCCACTGGGCTGCGGTGTGCAGACGGGGGCGGGCACCGTCTTCAACCGGCTGCGCCCAGAACCGGGAAGCGCCCTGGTCGTCATCGGCGCCGGCGGGGTCGGGCTCAGCGCGCTCATGGCCGCGGTCGTGGCGGGCTGCGACCCGGTGATCGTCGTCGAGCCGGTCGCCTCGCGACGCGCTCTCGCCGTCGAACTCGGCGCCAAGGCGGCCCTGGATCCGAACGGCGCCGACGACCTCGTCAGCGCAGTGCGGGACCTGACCGGCGGCGGCGCACACCACATAGTGGACACCACCAGCCGGTCGGAGGTGCTCCGGCAGGCTGTCGCCGCTCTGCGTCCCCGGGGTGACCTCGCCCTCGTCGGCATCGGCGACACGATCTCGCTCGACGTCATGGCCCTGCTCACCAAGGGAATCCGGCTCCACGGCGTGATCGAGGGGGACGCGGAACCGGCGCGCTTCATCCCCGAGCTGGTCGGGCTGCACCAGCGCGGCCGCTTCCCGCTGGACCGGCTCGTCACCACCTTCCCGTTCGAAAAGATCGGCGACGCCGTGGCAGGCATGCGCGACGGTACGGCGATCAAGCCCGTCCTCACCTTCGACTGAGCCGCCCGCCGCGCCGCGGCGCCTGTGCGTCTTGGGGCGGTACCCGTCGTCACCTCAGGGCGGCGGCCAGACGCTGGGCGTTCATGTACGCGATGGCCTCCACGGAGATCATCGGGTTGACTCCCAGCGACGCGGGGAAGGTCGACGCGTCGGCGACGACCAGGTTCGGGACCTCCCACGTGGCGCCGTCGGGCCCGGCCACCGACGTATCCCGGCTGCCGCCCATGCGGGCCGCGCCCATGATGTGCAGGGCAGCCATCGCGACCTGGCCGGGACCGGTGCCCAGGGCGTTCGTACGCCGGATGAAGTCGTCGACGGAGCTCTCGCCGCGCTCCCAGATCCGGCCACGCTGATGCCCGGAGAAGAGCCGGAGGGCGCCTGCGGCCTCGAGGATCCTGGCACCGCCGGCGATCCCGGCGCGCAGGTGAGCGGCGTCGTAGACGGAGATCCGGTAGTGCACCGTCGGCTCGCCGTCGTCGCCGACCCGGACCTCCCCGCTGTCGCGGTCGCGGGTGATGATGCCGACTCCGCTCAGGTGCGGCAGGGACCGCATCTGGTCCAGGTGCGACTGGGCGCCCCGCCAGCTCATGAACGACACGGCGGTGGCCGGGTTGGTGGCGGCGGTCTCGTAGATCACGCCGTAACCGCGGCCGTCGAGGTCGGCGTGTTCGGTGGAGTAACGGGTCTGCATTCCGCCCTCCCACGGCCGCACCTCCTCGGCGAAGACACCCCAGACGCCGGTGGCGGGGTGCAGATGGAGGTGCCGGCCGATGTTGGGGTTGGTGAGGCCGGAGCGGCGCAGCAGGGCCGGGGTCTGCACGCTGCCCGCGGCGGCGACCACGGCGCGGGCGTGAATGGTCACCGGGTGGCCGTCGGCGGTGTGGCCGGTGACACCGGTCGCCCGGCCGCCGCTGACGGTGACGGTGCGGACGTCGACGCCGACGACGAGTCGCGCACCCGAGGCCTCGGCGTCGACGAGCCAGGTCTTGCTTACCGACTGCTTGGCGCCGATGCGGCAGCCCAGCCCGCACCGTCCGCACTCGACGCCGGTGTCGCAGCCGAGGACGTTGCGTGGCATCTCGTCGACGTGCCAGCCGAGCGTGCTCAGCCCCCGCTCCATGAGCGCGTCGCGGGACGAGACCCGGCCGTGGTCGCGGTTGACGCCGAGCCGGGACCAGACCGCGTCGAGGCAGTGGTCGTACTCGTCGCTGACGAACTGCGGCACGCCCAGCGCCGCCCACTCCTCACGCACCCGCGGCGGAGTGCGGAATGAGGTGGTGTAGTTGACCACGGTGCTGCCGCCGAGGCACTGCCCCTGCAGGATGCTCAGCTGCCCCTCCGCGCTCGCCGAAGGGCCGGGAGCGTAGAGCCGGGACATGCCGGAGAGTTCGCCGCCGTCGAAGTCCCGGTCGTCGTAGTAGCCGCCCTTCTCCACGACGATCACATCCAGCCCTTCGGCGGCGAGGACGGCCGCGGCGGTGCCGCCGCCGGCGCCCGACCCGACGACAACCACATCGCAGTCCAAGGCCGTCGCCCCGGACGGGCGGATCGGCGTCAGTACCGGCTCGGGCGCGTCGGGCCTGGTGCCGAGCGGGCCCGGGTAACCGATGGCGTCCCAGAGCGGCGAATGTCCGGTCGGTCCGGGCGTCATGTAGTACGACAGGGTGGCGGCGCCCTTGAGCGCCTGGAAGAGCGCCCGCTTGCTGGTGATGCTCGACCCGGCCAGGGCGAGCAGCATCTGCTCGCGTCGCTGCTGGCTCTGCTGCGAGAACCGCCGTGGGCTGCCACTGAGGAGGAGCTGGGTGGCGGGGGAGTCCCACCGATCGAGCAGCCCGAGGAACTGCTCGACCTCGGCGGCGCGCGGGTTGCTCAGCACCAGGGCGGCCATGACATCGACCGCGCCGAGCCGGCTGGCCGGCGGAAGTCCGTCCCCGTCCCCGGGGGCGAACGTGTCGCAGATGCTCTCCAGGGCGGCGCGCTGCTTGGCGGACAGCTCCATCGTCTCTCCGTTCGAGGGGGTGATCGGGCCAGGCGTGGCCGGGGCCCGACGTGGGGATTCGAAGCGAGAACCATTTCGGTCAATGTTTTACGGAACTGTAAATCAGCGTTAACTTTCTGGGAAGTGTCAGGGTGCGCCACCTGGGTCGACGCCAACCCGGCCGGCGTCGACTGACGAAAGTGAGGGTTGCGGAGACATCGTTCGCCACTGGGAGCAGTCTTGTCCCCTGCATAGCGTCAACGGGACAGAAAAGCCCGACCGGGGGAGAAACATGATCACGCTACGTGGACTGACGAAACGCTACGGCGACAAGGCCGCCGTCAGCGATCTGTCGGTGGAGATCCGACCCGCACGGGTCACGGGCTTCCTGGGCCCGAACGGGTCCGGCAAGTCGACGACCATCCGGTGCATCCTCGGTTTGGACCGGCCCACCTTTGGGACGGCGCTGGTCTTCGGCAAGCCGTACGTCTCGCTGGACCAGCCGCTGCGCAAGGTGGGTGCGCTGCTCGACGCACGCGGTGTGCATCCCGGTCGCACCGCCTATCGGCACCTGCTGGCCGAGGCGCGCACCCACGGCATCCCGAGGAGACGGGTCGACGAGGTGCTGTCCACCGCCGGCCTCGGGGACGTGGCCAGCCGCCGCTGCGGCGGTTTCTCGGCTCGGCATGAGCCAGCGGCTCGGCATCGCCGGCGCGCTGCTCGGCGATCCGGAAGTGCTGATCTTCGACGAGCCGGTGAACGGCCTCGATCCGGACGGCGTGCGGTGGGTACGCGATCTGATGCGTTCGCTGGCGGACGAGGGCCGCACCATCCTCATCTCCAGTCGACGCCGAACGCGGCCGGCAGACCCACCACGATGAGGGACCCCCGACGTGCCCGACGTTCTGCCCGGATCCGACGGGCATCGGCCTCGACCGCCGGTCCGGGCGGTGGACCCGGGGTGGCGCCGTCGAGGGGAACCGGGTGCTTGGACAGGGTGGCGACGACCCGGAAGCCGGCGCCGTGCGGCCCGGCCTCCAGGGTGCCGCCGAGTAGCCGGACCCGCTCCCGCAGCCCGGTCAGCCCGTGGCCCCCGCTGATGAGGCCGGAGGCCGGCTCGGTGGGCCCGCCGTTGGTTACCGTCACCAGCACGTCGGTGCGCCGGTGGACGAGCCGGACGTCGACCGCCGCGCCGGGCGCGTGTTTCGTGGCGTTGGTGAGGGACTCCCGCACCACCCGGTACGCGGTGCGTTCGGTGAGCGGGGAGACATCCACCGGCGCACCGGAGCGGTGCAGCTCGACCCGGACCCCGGAAGCGCGCCCCCGGGCGACCAGATCCTCGATGCGTTCGTTGGCCGGCTCGGTGGGCGGGGCGGCGCCATCGGTCCGCAGCACCCCGATGATCTCCTGCAGACGTCGCGTTGCCTCGGCGGCGACCCGCAGCTCGCCGGTGGCGGCCCGGCGCTGCGCGGACAGGTCCGGGGCGAGCTCCAGCGCACCGGCCCGCAACGCGATGAGGCTCAACTCGTGGCCGAGCGAGTCGTGCATGTCCTGGGCGATCCGGGACCGTTCGATCAGCCGGGTGCGTTCGGCCATGATGAGCTGTTCGCGTTCGAGGTGCCGGGCCAGTTCCCAGCCGCCCAACATCAGGTCCCGGCGCTGTCGCAGGTAGCGGGCCGTGAGCCAGGGGAACCCGATCAGCAGCGGGGTGACGGTGATGGTGTAGAACCACTGTCACCGCTCCGTACTGAGCGCGATGCTGGCCACCGTGCCCGACACCACGATGGCCGTCCACCACCAGAGCTGTGCCCGACGTTGATCCGCCGCCGGTGCCTGGCCTGTCGGTCGGCGGGCAGGATCAAGGGTCGGGGGCGGTGTCGCCTGGCGGTCGGCCAGGTGGGCAAGCACCATCACGGCGAAGGTGAACCGGTCGATCGGGCTCCACGGGTCGGCCGCGCTCAGCAGTACGGCGATGCCGAGGGCGGCCACCGGCCGGCGGCGCCGCACGGCTACCGCAGCGGCCAGCGGCTCCTCCCGCCGACCGCAGCCACCCTACCGGCACGCATTGGCTGGTGACACTGCCGAAAGTAAGGACTTGCTCCCTGCCGGAGGACGGGGCCTCCCGGCACCCGTCCTGGATGCCGCGTGCCGTGCACCGCGTATGGGCAAGACCCGCCGGGGTGCGCCTTCGCCCCGGCGGGTCCTCGTCCGGCCGTCAGCCGTTGTTGTCGATCAGGCTGGCGATCTCGTTGTAGATCAGGTGGGCCTTGGCGCCCTGGTTCGAGGGGCAACCGCCGAGGTGGTGCAGGGCGATCACCCGGTGGCCGGCGTTCAGCACCGGTGAGCCGGAGTTCCCGCCGGAGGTGTCGCAGCTGTAGCTGATGTTGTGGGTGTTGTAGTTCGCGCTGCGCACGCTGCACAGTGGCCCGCCCTGGCTGTCCTCATAGATTGACAGTCGCTTCGGGTTGCCGTCGCCGTGGCCGGGAATGTAGATGCGGGCGCCGTTGGTGGTGGCGCTCGTCGCCAGGTACAGCGTGCCGAACCCCTGGATACTGGCAAAGTTGTTGACCGAGTAGAGGGCGTAGTCCAGCTGGCTGGAGCCGCCGCTGCTCACCTTGTAGAGGGTGGCGCCGCTGACCTTGGTGCCGGCACCGGGGTTCGCGCCGCCGCAGGTGGAGCACTGGTAGTTGAACTGCATCTCGCTGCCGCTGACAGCCGACTGCGTCGAGAAGCAGTGCTTGTTCGTCAGCATCCGGTTGGTGTTGCCGATGCGCCAGGTGGTGCACATGCCACCGCCGCTGATCAGCAGCCGCGCCACTGCCCGGCCGCGGGCGTACTCGGTGGGGTGGCTGCTCTGGTAGCAGACCACGTCGCGGCGTGCGTCGGTGCTGCAGACCGACTGCGTGGAGATGTTGTGCTGGGCGATCTCGGCGCGGTCATAGCCGCGCCAGAACCGGTCGATGACCGCGGCGTTGCCGCGGGAGGGATGCTTGCTGTGCAGCGTCACCACTGCGGTGTCGCCCTCCACCGACATCGCCCAGAAGCCCGGTCGCCCGTCGGTGGTGTAGTCCGATCCGGTCGCCCGGTTCAGGTCGCGGTCGTAGCGGTGGCTTTCCTGTCCATCCGGGCTGGACACGGTAACGTGCTCGCCCGGGGCCAGTCGCAGGGAGCTGAAATGCACCTTGATGTAGGCCGCGCCGGGGTGGCTGATGATCTGCGTCCGGCCGTCCTGGGCGTAGGACAGCGAACTGGTGATGGTGCGGAGTTCGCCGACGGTGGTGACGCCCTCGCGCGAGAACTGCTCCGCTTCGGGTGCGCGCTCGGATTGCGGCGCGAGCGCCTGGACCGGCTTCGCCTCGGCGGCGGGTGCTGACAGCAGACTCAGCCCGAGCATGCAGGCGCCGAGCGCGACCGCAGCCTTTCGCAGGCGGCGCGGGGGATTTTTCATCGTCGCTCCTCTTCGATACCCAGCACCGGGGTGTGCTTGCAGACTTCATACCGATTTCATCGACTAATGTAAATGCCATGGCATGGGAGATCTTCATCGGCTCCTGCTCCACGAAAATCGGAACAGGCATTCCCTCACCAGCAGCGTCGAGGACTTCACTTCTCGGGCTTGACTCTGTGGCACGTGGAGTTAACCTCGGCGGCGAACGCCGCCACCCTGGCCAACGCGCTCCAGTCCACGGGAACCCGTCTCGCGCAGATCGCCGCGGCGATGACCGAGACCGAGGCGACCTCGACGAGGGAATGCTGGAAAAGGTGCCGGTGGAGACGTGCTCGTCGGCTCGGTCGGCGACGTCGCTGCCGCGCTGCTGTGCCACTGAAGTCGGATGCCAAGGAGAAAAGATCACAACCCTGGAAGAGGGCCCGACACCCAAGCATGTTGCCCGCCTACAGGAAACTGGCCGTCAGCCAGACCAGTATGCCGAGCACGAGGAGTCGGATGGACCACGTAACCTGTACGAACTTCTGGTGCGCCACGAGGTGCGCCGCCCAGATATGCCCGGCGAGCATTCGTGCGGTCAGACTTTCGTCGGCTGTCGTGGTCAACCACGCATCGATGAAGCCTTGGCTGTTGCGCCCGTACCTTTTGGCAACGTGATCGAAATGATGCAGGGGTTCCGGCGCGGCTGCCTGGTGTCGGGGAGCGAGGGTGCTCAGGGCCAGGAGAGCGCTGGCCGCTGCAGCAACTCCGGCGATCACGGTCAGTGCCACCATCTGGGCGGGAGGTGGCCTGAGTAGTTCGGACGTTGCTGTCCACAACTGTGACCCGAAGAGGCCGGCGGCTGCCAGGACAGCCGTTGCCTTGAGATCAGCGAATCGTGCCGTCTCATTGAGCTGCTGCAACGCCATCCAGTTCGCATCGCAGCGGCGTTTCCGCTGGTCGTGATCAGTCATGCCGGCGTCCTGCCTGTCGGCGCTTGATCGGCTGGCAGCCGATCTGCGAGATCTCCTCGATCGAAGCTACGAAACACACGGCTCACTTGGCTGATCAGGTGACCACGCTCGTCCGCATCGAGGCCGTCGACGAACTCGACGATCAGATTTCCGATCAGATTCTCCTTCTCCCGGGAGGAGTTCGGTGAGCTACCAGCGGTGAGACATGCGGCGATAGCGTCAAACACCGGTGCGGTCAATGAGGCGAGATCCGTGGGATGCCGAATGTGCCAGTACATCCGGGCAATGTCCGGATGGCGGAAGATTTCATCGCGGAGCCACCGGAGCTCGCGGAGGTCCCGTTGCCGGCGGAGGTGGTCGAGTACGGACTGCCGCTGCGCATCGTGCCAGGCGGCGGCAGCGTCGAGTGCCTCTGCGGAGGCGGTCAGACTGACGTGCAGGTACGTGATGACCAGGTTGGTGCCGGGTAGCGACCGCTTTGTGGTTCCTCGCGAGTTGAGTGAGTCGGCGAGCTGGTCCATGGCGGTGACGTGGTAGTGGGAGGCTTCTTGGGCCAGATGGTCGCGTGCGGCGTAGCGGACTCTCGCGAGGTCCTCAG
>Ga0233372_1000747_pt1 | contig 13807 bp, 5 predicted proteins | sample ElkDunMinimDraft_4_FD_191538 | JGI IMG/M metagenome (GOLD analysis project Ga0233372, IMG submission 191538) | Fecal eukaryotic communites from dung pellets of Tule Elk in California, USA - Elk Dung D8 | ecosystem: Host-associated > Mammals > Digestive system > Large intestine > Fecal | place... | reverse complement strand
TTGACCAGATTCTCCAATTAGTTGCAGTAACATTAGTATCTTGTTCTAAAAATGATGACAATAACTCAAACGACAATGCTATTATTGGTAAATGGACGCTTGAAAAAGAAGAAGCCTTGGATGCAAATGACAAAGTGGTTTCAGAATACATACCTTATGATGATGAATTGTGTGATAGATCTTTCACAGAATTTCAAAAAGGTGGAAATATGGTTTCTACTTACTATGAATATTACAATAACCAATGTAATGCTGTTACAAATGTATTTAATTGGACGCTGACTAATAACGTTTTAGTTGCAGTAGGAGAATATGGCACATCGGAACTTACTAGTAAATTTGAAGGTAACTTAATGTATTTAGAAACTCCTTTACCAAGAGAAGAAGCTCAGTATTATGATTTAAATGTTGTAAAACTGCGTTATACTTATAAAAAACTATAATATTATTTATCCTATATAAAAGCTACAAGTAATATTGTAGCTTTTATAATTAAACAATTTGCCTTTTAGACTTCATATTCAATATGCTAAAAATACATCATTCTTTTTTTATTTTTTTTGCGTTATTACTTACAATTAAGACAACAGCTCAAAATTCATCTATTCAGGTTAATGCACGTGCACAAAAGGACAAAATTGTACTTCGTTGGGCTGTTAATTCACCTATTGATTGGCAAAAAGCAAATACAAGTGGCTTTAAGTTAAACAAAATGCTCATTAAAAAAGATGGGGTTTTACTTGCAAATCCTGTAAAAAAAGAGCTGGCTATTTTAAAAGCAGAACCATTAGAACAATGGATGGAGTTTATACAAAAGGATAATTATGGCGCAATTGTGGCCCAAGCTTTATATGGAGACTCCTTTGAAGTAGGTCAAGAAAATGAAGATACCCTAACAAAAATTGTAAGCACATCAGATGAATTAAATCAACGTTTTTCATTTGCCTTGTTTGCAGCCGATTTATCATTTGAAGCAGCCATTAAAGCAGGCTGGGGTTATATTGATACTGAAGTACAACCTAATGAAGTATATGTATATCAGGTTGAAGCTATAAATCTTCCAAATATTAATACTGGAGCTTACATGCTTGGCTTATCAGATCATGAAGAATTACCTAAAGTAACAGATTTTACAGCAATACCTGATGACAAACAAATTATGTTATCTTGGGGAGTTGAACGTTTAAACAATGTGTACACCGCATATATGATTGAACGTTGGGATGAGGATGGAGGTTTTATCCCTATTTCACAAACTAATATCGTAAACATTAACACTTCCGATATACAGAATAACAAGCAAATGTTTTATGGAAATAAAATAGAGGCAAATAATCAAAACTATTTTTATAGAATATATGGTATAAACTCATTTGGAGAAAAAGGCCCCTATTCTAACATTATACAAACCCAAGGAGTCGCATCTGTAGTTGTTGCTCCTAGAATTATAGACTACGTCATTTTAAACCCTAACGAAGTGGTTTTAGAATGGGAATTCCCTGTGGAAGAAGAAAAAAACATCAATGCCTTTGAGTTGCATTATGCCCAAAAAGACTTATCAGACTACGAACCCGTAGCTCATCATATAAATAAATCAGACAGGAAATTTCATTATAAAGGATTAAGTGCCTCCAACTATTTTAAAGTTGCTGTTGTAGACCAACAAAATAATAAACTTTTTTCACAAAGTACCTTAGTACAACCTATAGACACTATTCCTCCATCAAAACCATTAGGTTTAACAGGACAAATAGACAGTTTAGGTTATGTAAAACTAACATGGAAACCTAATACTGAAAAGGATTTAGCAGGTTATCGAGTACTTAGAGCTAATGCAAAAAATGAAGAATTTGTAGATATATTTAATAAAGTAATAACTACAAATTTTGCGACAGATACTGTCAGTTTTGCTATTTCAAACAAAAAAGTATATTATAAAATTTTAGCTGAAGATTTACGCTACAACCGTTCTGATTTATCAGATATTTTAATTATTGACAAACCAGATAAGCTCCCCCCTACCGCACCAGTTTTTAAAGATTATGAAACCAGTAACGGAAAAAACACACTTTTTTGGGTAGCTAGTAGCAGCGATGACGTTGAAAAATATTACTTAAAACGTAGAATAAAAGGAGAAAACCATTGGTTAGAGCTTGCTGTATTAAGCAATAAAGATACCCAATATACAGATAAACAAACAGAAGCAGATGTAACGTATGAATATCTTATTCAGGCAAAGGACTTATCTGGTTTATACTCTAATCCTGAAAATTCTACCATAACACTAACAACTGTAAATAATAGCCCTATTTCGGTATTAAAAAATATAGAAACTATTATTGATCGCGAAAATAAAACAGCCACACTATATTGGAATTACAACACCAACTACCAAGTAACCGAAATACAGATATATAAAAATAGTAAAGGTGAAAAACCTTCACTATGGAAGGTATTGGATGCTAAATTTTTATCGATTACAGATAAAGATTTAAAAATGAACACCGAATACGAATACCATTTTTTACCAACAATCACTTCTAATAGAGCTGTTAAGGGAGAAAAAATAAAATTAATATACTAAAAACTATTTTTATGATAAAAAAAATTATATTTATTTTATCTATATTCTTTATACAAATATCAAATGCACAGATTAATATAACTGGTGAATCTATGTATGTTGCTAATATTGATGGTTATATGGGAAGGGGCAATAATGGATGTGGAAGTATAGATGGATTAAGAAAAGTTAGTGCACTTATGTCAGATGGTAAAAATATGCCTCTTTATGATGGTAGATTATTACATTCCTCATTCTCATATACTACTAGCTTTACAAAACATAATCCAATCAAAGAAATAGTTTTTCACAAGATAATTCGCTGGGAGAACTGGGCTGGAAATTGTGATGGAGGACCTAGTGATCGATATTTAAATATAGCTATTAATAACAATTGTTCTAAACAAACTGTAACTAATGGTGGAGATGGTCTATCAAATGTTCAAGTCAAAGTAACACCAAAAGTTAGTATAAATATAAATGATACTGGTTTAATATTAGGAAGTGAAGAATATTTTAATTTACAAATTCAGGATAATATATCTGAAAATTTTTATAATTGGAAGTATCAAATTGGCTCAGGACCTGTACAAGATTTTAAAGCAGAATATAATAAAGATAATTCTTTAGTTTTTAGAGGGAAAGATGTTTTTAGCGATTCTGATTACGGAAAAATAATTTCTATTTGGAATCAAACCAATTGTTCCGAAGGTAATACAGCATCCAACGTTATAAATTTTACATATTTACCCTCAGCACCAAAAATAACACCAAATAGTGATAAGGAAGCCTATACCTCATGTTTCGATAGTAAAGATGGAAAAATTCGTGTGTTTTTTGACCGTCCTCTAAACAACTCAATAAATGAGACTATTAATTTAAGTATTATTAATAAAAATAATTCAACAACAAACATTAGTATACCTAATATTTCATCATTAAATAATGATAATTCTTTTTTAATTGAGGGGTTATCACCTGGTGAATATGAACTAAAAATAGCAGGCAGATATGGTGACGATAAAAACACCTATTCAGAAACAACAGTAACCCCATATAAATTTAAAATTTTAAAAAATTCCCCAGTCGATTTCACTGTCTCTAAAGTTGATGTATGGTGTTACGGAGGAGCTGATGGGGAAATAACTATTTCTGCTACTGGTGGAACTAAAAGAGGTTACGAATACCAAATTAATGATGGTGATTGGATACCTTTTTCAAATGATTCAGCCTCTACTCAACTTATTAAAAACTTATCCGCAGGACAATATAAAATAATGGTTCGCGACAGCAATCATTGCGTCGCTCGTGTACAAAATATTCAAAATAACGACGTCAGTTTGGGTAGTGAAAAATACGAAAATGTAGTCATTAATGCCCCACAAAGTCCCCTAACTTTAACATATACACAAACACAAAAGCCTACTTTTTATGGTGCAACAAACGGTAAAATCGTTGCTATGATAAATGGAGGTACACCTTTTAACGATAATACTTATTGGTTTGAATGGAAAAACGAACAAGGTGTTGTTTTAACTGCTACTGGACAATACATATCAAGCTCATTTTATATTAGTCTCGAAAATATTCCTGCTGGAAAGTATTATTTAACTATTAGAGATAAAAATTATGATCATGCAACCACGAATCAGAACTGTACAATAATTGAAGATTTTGTTGAAATCACACAACCCGACCCTTTAGTTGCAACTATTGAACTTATTAAAAATATCTCATGTCATGTGGCAAATGAGTATGGTAATGAAACGGATTTAAACCCGTATGATGGTCAACGAGATGAATCTCAAGATGGTGTATTAAAAGTAAACGTTACAGGAGGAACCCCATTCACCGGAAGTGCTAATGCAGGTAAACCTTATAAATATATATGGAAAAAACAAAGTTCATCTGGTGTTTGGCAAACCTTAGCTAATACTGACGCAACAATTTCATTACTTTCTGATGGAAATTATGCTGTAAATGTCGAAGATGCCAATGGTATTGTAATAGGTATATATCAAAATAATACCTTAGTAACACCCACAGATGTAACTTATTATTTAAAACAGCCTGAACAATTACAAGTAGATTTTCAAATCACACCAGTAACTTGTATAGGCAATGACGGTACAATAAAGGCTATTGTAACCGGAGGTACTGCACCTTACACATATTCATGGACAACTGGTGATACCTCAAGCCAAATCACTAATGCAGTTCCAATGACCTATTTTGTCACTATAATTGATGCCAGAGGTTGTACTGTACAAGGAAAAGCAGAAATAGTAGCTCCTATTACTTTAACAGTAGAAGAAAATATTTCACCTTTATTATGTTACAACGCAGCTAATGCTTCTATAGCATTACAAGTTAATGGATCAGTTGGACCCTATACCTATTTGTGGAATACGGGTGAAACGACAAAAGATATTACAAATTTAAAAGCAGGCACCTATCAAGTTACAATTACAGACGGGCAAGGTTGTAACTATGTATACAATTATACAATAGCTAACCCAGAAGAATTTAAAATTGATTTAGGTCCAGACAGAACATTATGCTTTGGTCAAACCATTGAATTAGATGCAACAGTTTATAATGCAGCTATTATTGGTTATGAATGGAAAAATAGTCAAGGAGACATTATCTCTAGATCAGCTAAACTTACTATAGACACTGCTAACCAATACACAGTATCTGCTATTACAGCAAATGGTTGTACCATTACCGATTCTATTGAAGTTACCTACGCAGATGTTGAAATAGATGCTGAATTTTTATTAACTACACAAGCATTTGTTAATCAAGATGTTATTTTAGTTAATGTAAGTAACCCTAAGGGACAAACAACAGACTGGTTCGTTAATTCGTCTGAAATTAAGGTTGTAAATAAAAATGATGATTATATTACTCTTAATTTTAATAAAATAGGAACTTATAACATTGCCTTAAAACAAACTCAAGGAGATTGTTTTATGATTTATAATAAAGAGATTATTGTAGAGGCAAATACAAATGCCTATAATCCAGAAAACACGAATGCAAGTTTTGTAAAAGAGTTTGTTGTTACACCAAACCCAAGCAATGGTAATTTTGAAGTAAAGGTTGAGCTAGAGCGAGAAAGTGCTATCAAACTACGTTTGTTTACAGCTGCAGGGCAATTAGCACAAACAGAAAAAAAATCTGTAACTGCTACCAAACACCTAATTACCTACAACACGCAATTAAGTGCTGGTACTTATATTTTAGTATTAGAAACAACATTTCAAACACTAACTAAAAAAATAATCATCTACTAATATTTTTAGAATGACCCGATATATAAAACAATCTATACTTGTATTACTTATATGCTTGTGTCAAACAGTATGGGCACAAATATACCCTGTACAAGCCGTTTCAACCGTATATAGTCCGTATAGTAGTAAAATTTCCGATTACTCAAATCCGCTTGTTAATCGTATCAATTTACAGCTAATCACTACAGACTTAGCAGTACAAAACAGACAAGTACAACTTTTTCTAAAAATACAAGGTAACGGGATTACGGCACAAAGTGCTGCTGTACTATCGGGTACATTACCTATTTATATTAATGGAGGTGAAATTACTAATTTAACTAGTAATGAGTTATCTAGCTATTTCCGTTTTCAAAATTTACAAGGCCTAAGTACAACACAGTATAGTGAGCCCTTGCCAGATGGTGTGTACACCATTTGCTTTCAGGTTTATGATTTAGTAACACGTAAATGGCTGTCACAAAACAGTTGTGCCACCATGTACCTCATGTTAAATGACCCACCACAACTAAACTTACCAGCTAACAACGAACAAATCGCAAGTACTACTTTTCCGAATATTAACTTTTCGTGGACACCACGCCACTTAAATGCTACCAACGTATCGTATACTTTCGAAATTAAAGAAATCCTAAATCCAACACTTGATCCTGCTTTTGCTTTTGAAACCAGTAATTTATTATATAAAGAAGAAGACCTTAGAACAACAAACCTACTTTATGATCTTTCAAAACCTACACTAATACCAGGTAAAAAATACGCTTGGCGCGTAAAAGCTATATCGACTAATGGTTTGGCCGAAAACAATGTATTTAAAAATAACGGATACAGCCAAATTAATTATTTTACCTACGCCAGCACTTGTGAGGCGCCTAGATACTTGTTAAGTGAACAACAAGGTAGCAACCGAGTTAAAATTATGTGGGACGGTATAAATACCCAACAACGTTACCATATTCAATACAAAAAAGCAAACACACCCAATGCTGAGTGGTTTGATACTTATACCGTAAATACGCAAACTTTACTAACAAATTTAGAACCTGGTTATACGTATGAATTTAGAGTAGGTGCAACTTGCGAACCAACCCAATATGGTATAACACAAAGTTATACATACTCTGGCATACAAACCTTTGCTATTAATAAAAACGATAAAGCTACAACGTACAATTGTGGTATTGTACCTACAATAGAAATTAGAAATCAGCAACCTTTAGGAGCTATGGTTACGAACGAAACGTTTATGGCCGGCGACTTTCCTGTTAAGGTTTTGGATGTTCAAGGTGGTAATGGTATGTTTTCTGGTTCAGGATACATACAAGTTCCATATTTAGCTGACACCCGCATTGGAGTGACTTTTAATAATATTCGTATTAACGCTGACTACCAAATGCTTGATGGCGTGGTAGAAACTACCTACGATCCTAATTGGGGAAATGTTGATTTTATTGATGATTTATGGGATGTTAACCAACAAGATATTGTAGTTAATTTCCCTATAGAATCTATTGGTTTTGAAAATGGTGAAATTATAGTTACAGGACCAAATGGGCAAACCGAAACCTTCCCAGGTGGTAAAGACACTATTATAACAGGCTCAGATAATAAAAATTATTATGTAGATGCCAATGGTACTGTAACCGGACCTTTTGACACTGCTAAAGGCGGAAAACCAACACCCGAAAATACCGATGGCGTAAATAAAAACGGACAAGCTATTGCTTATACCGCCGAAGGAATTCGTGTAGTTTTCGAAAAAAATAGCGATACACAATTCGCCTTTGACCAAGTAGCTTATAACAAAGAGCTAACCAGTGATTATAAAAAAATTGGAGACACATTTGTGCCATTTAAAGCCGTACCAAACGGATTAACCGATAAACTATTAGCAAAAGTAACTATTACCGACAGTAAAATAAATGTCGATAGTTTATTCTTTAAAACTCAAAATGGTGTTGAAATTAAAGCTGACAAAGTAGGTAATGACTTTGTATTAAACTTAAAAGGCGCTCAAAAATTCGCTATTGAGGAGGTACAAGCAACTATTAAGCAAGGTGATAAATACAAAATTGCTGGGGTATTTAACTTAGTACATGTTTCACCAAAATCAGTCAGCTTAAAATTAGTTCCTACCGAGGGCGTATCTATTTCAGATAAACAAATTGATGAAATTAAAGCTATATACAACCAGTTAGCTATTAGTGTAGATATTGAGGTAGTTCCAGAATTTAACATTAGCAACTATTTAGTTGAAGGAGTCCTTCCAACCGAAGATGCCTTTGGCGACCTTTCTACATATAGCCCTGCACAAAATGCCATTATTAACGATTTTACAAAAGAGCGTAACCCAGAACTAGCCTATTACATTTTTGTAACCAATAAAACATCTAACACTGGACAAGGTGGTTATATGCGACTGAACAACCAGTTTGGTTTTGTGTTTAATTATAAAGCGAATGAAGAACCTGATGAGAAGACAAAGGTAACGGCGACATCTTTAGCCAGTGCTCACGAATTGGGACATGGTGCATTTAGATTAGAGCATCCTTTTAAACAATACAAAAACAAAGGATTAGCTAAAAAAGATACCCCAGCATTAATGGATTATGCTAAGGGTACCGAGTTGTTGTTTACCGATTGGAAACAAATAAACGATCCTGTGTTTAAATTGTATGCATTCCAAAGTCAAAGTGATGGAGAGTTTAGTGATATAAGACTTACTCCAGATTGGCTTCCTTTTACTTATAGTAGTACAAGTGAACATGGTTTATCTACTCCTTGTTTTAACAATGGAGGTATTTGTTCAATTGTTGAAAATAATGTTACTTATTATTATCATAAAGTTTATATAATAAATAATAAAGATGAAGGTCCTGGATATTTCAATAAATCTGGTAAAAAACTTGAAATTAAAACAAACTTAGAAAATGTTAAAGATGTAATTGTAGTTGATTATAAAGGGGGTAATTGTGGTAAGTTATATGATGTTAAATATTCAGAATTATTAAAACTAAAACAATTTATAAACTCAGATATTGATTTTAGTAATTCAATTTTCTTAAACCCTAGAGACATTATTAGTTGTGAGGGTAATTATAACAATGAATATAAACAACTAATTAATAAAAGACAAGATTTAAATAATCAACAGAAAAAGAGATTGATAGATGTCTTATCTAATCTTTCTCAAATACCATATGATTTGATAAAAGGTAAATGTACAGATACAGAAAAACAAAACTGTAATTGTATAGACTTAACAGATAATAATCAAACTATTACTAACGATTGTTTTGAGCGTTTAATTATAAGTTTACAAAACTCAAATTGTACGGATGAATTTATCCGATCATTTGAAGAAAGAATGGATATAACTACATTTATTGAAGCAGCTCAAATTGTTGAATTATTAAATGAAGTTGATGATTGTATTATAAATAGAATAGCATCAAGAACACGTTACAAACTATATGAATTGATGTTTAAAAATTCTATTGTTGCTCATCCATATGGTAACTATAGCCTAGGCTTTGTTAATACAAAAATTAATGATAGTGAAGATTATTTAATCGTAAAGCTATTAGAGTCTGCCAATAACGAAGAACAAGCTTGGTTTCTGAACACTTTTTTAAATAAAAAAGATAATGCTGGGCTAACTAATTTAAATAAATTAATTACAGAAAACCCAAATTTAACCTTGACAGGGGAAATACTAAATAGTTTAAACAAAATTGTTCAAACTAATAATTCTGTATATATAGCTCCCACAATAAATGAGAATGTAAATGCTTTAGGTACTCAAATTAGTATTCCAACTAAAGCAAACACAATTATGATTTATTACGAAAATTGGGTACAACCATCAAACTCGTTTTATATCAAAAATTTCAGAGTTAAAATGGATAAATCTGAGTTAATTGTTGGCTCTGATAATAAAATTAATGTAATTCAAAAGGGAGGATTTTATAGACATTATTCTGAAGATAAAGTAGAAATTAACGACAACTACTTTGTAAACCCTTGGGACGATGTTATTGTTATTTTTGCCAAAGATATGTCTGAAACTATAGGTCTTGAAATTGGAAAAACAATTAAAACTAAAGCTATTTATGCAACATATTTACAAGAAATTGGAAATAGGGTTGTCAAAGGGCAAAATACACAAATTGCTATATCGGCTGTAGCAATAGTAGGATCGGCATTTACATTTGGAACTTCGTTAGAACTAGCAGCTGCAAGTCAGCCTATAGCTTCATTGGCAAGTATTCAACTTCTTACATCAGAACTTGTATTAAGCGCTTCAATAGTTAACTTATTTTTATTAACAGAGGCGGATAATGTAAATTTAACGCCAGGAGAAAGAGAATCGCTAAAAATATGGAATCAATATTATGATAACCTACTACTTATAGATGGAGGAATAAACTTTTTATCAACTATTAGAGGTATCACCAAAATTAAAAATGTTATGGAATTAGAACCATTGATTCAAAAGGCTAATTCCAATGCGAATAATATAGGTAAAATTGTTCATCTTTATAAAAACACCAAAAATCTTAATTTCACCCCTAAACCATCAGGTGGAAGTTATATAACCGCTGAGAATAAAGCTATAAATGCTATTAAAAGTGTAGATGCAGATGCCAATGCTATTTCTATCAATAAACTTGATGATTATAATGATTTCATCTATTTAGATGGAACTTCAGCAGTAAAAATAGATCCAATGATGTTTAGTGAATTATCACCACTAACTGTAGTTAAAAATGCTAATCTTCCTAAACCTAATGTAGCTACTCAGCTTATAGAGCAAGCAGAAAATGTGTCTATAAATAATTTGACTCCTTATAAGGTTCATGAATTTATTGGTTTGCACGGTTTTACTGAACTAATGGTAGCAACAACCGAACTTTCTAATAAAGCTCAAGTAATTTATGCTTCACCTGCCGTGGCTACAAAATTAGAAGATGCCAAAAAGAACAACGGTAAATGTACTGTTTATGACAAATTTGGACAACCTACTTGTTATGAGTTCCGTACCTTATTAGCTCAAACCAATGACAAAGCTGCAGTAGATAAACTATACAACAACCTCACAATAGCAAACGCAGGTTTGGTTGTAAAAGATGTTATAACTTTGAGTAACGATGCAAAAACGTTTTTGATTGACATAAAAGATACTTCGGCTACAATAGCTAATAAAATTTCGGTATTTACACCAGAAACTATTAGCAGTTGGAAACTATTAAATGACAACCAAAAGACATATGCAAGAAAAGATTGGACATCGTTAGTTCATATTAATAAATTGGATAGAGGTGTTCAAGCACAAATTTTAAAATATTCAGATAATTCTAACTCTAAAAGCACACTTAAAAAGTTTACTGCCGACTTAGAAAGTACCAGTGGCTTTAGCGCCTTTTTGAACGAAAATCCTGAATATGCAAAAGGTTTTGTAGGGCATAAACAACAACCAATTTATGCAGATAAAGACTATGATGTTTTAACAGAGGCGCTTAAAGATACGCCAATACAAACAGAAGCACTTAGAAATAAAATAGGCTATTGGATAGATTATGCAGATGAGAACTCAAACAGAAAAAAATATTTTGAATTAGGTAAACAATTCGAAAAGACAATAGAAAAAGCTCTTAAAAACGAAAACAGCCCAGAATATCAGCGTTTGTTAGATTTGGTGCCCGATTTAAAGCAAAGACAAATTATAACCCAAGTACAATTATGTATAAACAATAGCAGTAGTTGTAACAACAAAGGTGATTATTTTATAGCAGATTTTGTTTTGGCTAAAACATTTCAGAATGATGAAGGTGAAGATGTTTGGGACATTATCATAGCCGATACCAAACTAAGCGAATCTACAGATTTTACCACCAACCAAAAAAATGCAATGGGCGTACCAAATTATGTGGTGAAATCAATTAAATTACCTCCAAGTGATATTTTAAATAATAAAATAGATATTGAAAGTAATATAACAGAATTTAAACGAATTGTTTTAAAGAATAAATTCTTAAAAATATACAGTGATGGTAAGGGGAATTATCAAAATATAAAATAATATGGCAACAGAACAATATCTTGAAATACGCAAATACATAACGGATAGCATTACAAAAGTTTATCCAGAGTTGAAATTATATACAAAATCTCCGTTTGAAGACAGTTTCTATATGATAGGTGAAACTTTCTCTTCAATGTTAAAAATTTTAGTAGGTGTTAATGATTATAGCTATCATGAAAATAAAATATTAGGTGGTGGTTTTCAATGTACTTTACAACTAAAACAAATAGAGTGTATTTTACTTCCATTAATGGCTAAATATCTTAATCATGCTCCTGAGTTACAAACTACCATTTGGTTCAATAATTTTACAGATTCTAAATGTGACGAAGTTTGGAATTCGTTTAAAAAATATGATGATATAGATTTGGCTACCAATCCTGATGTTTTAGATGCTTTATGCGACCATTACATCGAAGTAATTGGCAAGCACTTTATACCCTTTTGGGAAAAATACAGCAACCTACAATACATCAATGATGAAATAATTGATAAGGTCGATCAAATGCAAATTTCAAAATATTTTGGCACTGGCTTAGTTCAGTTTAAAAAATTAATTATTATGAAATTATGTAAAAATCAAAATTATGATAACTATTTAAACTGGCTGTTAAATCTATATAAATCAAAAGAAGAGACAATGAAAGATGATCAAGCATGGCAATCTAAATATAGTTTGTTCAAGGAGTTGATTCAAATTTTAGAAAATAAGTAATTGGTTCAAATCATCGAAAGTAAATACCCATATTTATAAGTAAACCCCATACAAGTACTGGGAGTTTAGATTACCGTTAAGTAAGGAGCAAACAGACTTTATTCAACAACTGTCGTCCAAAACTTTAAATTAATAATCAAGTTTTAAATTTAATAATATGGCAACAGAACAATATCTTGAAATACGCAAATATATAACGGATAGCATAACAAAAGTATATCCCAATTTGCAACTACATAATAATGTACCATTTTATGAAGATGTACCTTATATGATGGAACAAACATCTACAGCAATTAGGCATTTAATAGTGGGACTAAATGATTTTGACTATTTTGAAAAAAAAATAACAAGTAGAGGATTTGAATGTACACTTGAACTTACACAAATTGAAGAGATTTTAATTCCTTTAAAAAAGAAATATTTAGCATTAAATTCATCTATTAGTAATAGTCCTACTATTTGGTTCAATAATTTTACAGATTCAAAATGCGATGAAGTTTGGGATTCGTTTAAAAAATATGATGATATAGATTTGGCTACCAATCCTGATGTTTTAGATGCTTTATGCGACCATTACATCGAAGTAATTGGCAAGCATTTTATACCTTTTTGGGAAAAATACAGCAATCTACAATACATTAATGATGAAATAATTGATAAGGTACCAGATGTTTACAACTATTTAGGTGAGATATATGGGTTTAAAAAGCTAATTATTATGCGTATTTGTAAGAATAAAAATTATGAACAACATAAAACTCATCTAATTAATTTGAAAGAAAAGGCTTTAGAAAAAGATAGAGAAAGGAATGGTGCATATTGGAATTTATTCGACGAAATGGTTCAAATCATCGAAAGTAAATATTAAGTTTTTCAAGATGTTTGGAACATTATTATACAAACTAAGCGAATCTATGTATTATACTTAATCACAAGGAGTTTTAACACGTACATTAAATAGAAAAATTTAACATTACAGTCCAAATTGCCTTGTACAGAATTTACGAGGCAGTCCTTAAAAACATATAACTATCAACCGCTAAATAAACAATTAAAAATTATGAAAACAGTATTAAAAGCCTTTATACTGTGCTTTTTGTTACAAAGTTGTTACCAAGAGTCCTACGTACCAGCAGTAGCAA